>Ga0193726_1001533_pt1 | contig 17966 bp, 14 predicted proteins | sample H2c1metaG_FD_144928 | JGI IMG/M metagenome (GOLD analysis project Ga0193726, IMG submission 144928) | Soil microbial communities from a riparian zone of the East river system, Colorado, United States - H2c1 | ecosystem: Environmental > Terrestrial > Soil > Riparian zone | place: USA: East River... | reverse complement strand
GATGAGCCGCGAAATCCGTGAAATGGTGCGCAAGATGAGCCTGGCAAACCCTCTTTGGGGTGCACCCCGCATCCATGGCGAGCTGCTCAAGCTCGGCATCGAAGTGAGCCAGGCCACGGTTGGCAGATATCTTCCATGGCGGCCCAAGGTTCCCTCCCCGACCTGGCGCTCGTTCCTGCACAATCACATGCACGACACCGCCGCCGTCGACATGTTCGTTGTCGTAACTGCCAGGTTTCGGATTCTCTACGCCCTGCTCGTCCTCGGCCATGAGCGAAGAGAAATCATCCATTTCGATGTCACGCAAAACCCGACCCAAGTTTGGCTGGCCCGGCAAATCACCGAGGCCTTCCCCTGGGACACAGCACCTCGCTTTCTGCTGCGAGACCGCGACGCGTCATATGGGCAGACCTTCCGTGATCGTGTCCAGGCGATGGCGATCGAGGAGGTCGTCACCGCACCGCGATCGCCGTGGCAGAACGCCTATGTCGAGCGCATCATCGGCTCGATCCGCCGCGAATGTCTCGATCACGTCATCGTCTTCGATGAGCGTCACTTGCGCCGTGTGCTGTCGGCATACTTTGAGTATCACCACCACAGCAGGACGCATCTCTCGCTAGCCAAGGATTGTCCCGACCCTCGGCCCATACAGCCGCCGTCTGCAGGCACCGTTGTCGCCTTCCCGCAGGTCGGCGGTCTGCACCATCGCTACGAGCGTCGCGCAGCCTAAACTGTTTGCGGTGACGGAACCGGCGCAACCGCCCCGACGCAGAGGGTCATAGCGGTCTGCAATTGCTTCGCGCAAATGCCATAGCGCCCCGAACCCTTGCAGGGTCTAAGATCAGCAGCGGTCAACGCCTTGTTCGAATGATCAAGAAGCGTCTGCCGCACGCTTCGTCAGCAAACCGATTCCTTGGCCTGTTGGACTTTTGAGCAAGGACAGCCATGCCGGGAGTTGCGACATTGAGCACAACTTCCGATCAAGGTCCGCTGAGTTTATTCGGCGTTGTGGACAGTTCCGCCTTGACCTTCGCCCGCGAACACGAAGCCTTCGTAGCCCCTCTCGGCAACCTCGGCGCATTTCCTGCGGTATCCGCCGAGGCCTTCGGGGCAGAGATAGGGCAGGAAGCGGCGCGGCTTGCCGGCGATATTGGCGCCCATGTACCAGGAATTCGTGCCCGGCATCAGGGTCGAGTCGACAACCTCGGTGACATGCGCGCCCCATGCGTTCTGCGCCTGCGGCGTCGCCTCGATCGTTGCAAGCTTGTTTCTTCGCATGTGCGCGATGCATTCCGTGATCCACTCGACGTGCTGTTCGATCGATACCGGCATGTTGGACAGCACCGAGGGGCTCTGCGGGCCGGTAATCGTGAACAAGTTCGGATAGCCGGCTACGGCAAGACCGAGGTAGGCGTGCGGGCCGTCCTCCCACTCCTGTGCCAGCGCCCTGCCGCCGCACCTCTTGATGCCGAGTTGCTTCAGCGGGCCGGTCATGGCGTCGAAGCCGGTGGCGACGACGATAATGTCGAGCGGGTAATCCTTGCCGCCCGCGCGAATCCCGTTCGGCGTTACCTCGTCGATCGGACCGTCGGTGCTGGCATCCACCAGCAGCACGTTCTTCTTGTTGAAGGTCTCAAAGTAATTTGTGTCCAGCGGCTGGCGTTTGGTGCCGTATGAGTAGGTCTTCGGGATCAGCTTCTCGGCCACCAAAGGGTCGTTGACGGTCGAGTATATCTTGCGCTTCAGATAGTCGGCGATGACGTCGTTCGCTTCCTTAGAGAAGAACATGTCCTGATAGTTGGCCAGCCAGAAGCCAAAGCCGCCGGCGTCCCACATCTTGTCGAACTCCTGCTCGCGCTCCTCGGGCGAGGTCTCAAGCACCGACTTGGGGATGAAGGAGAGCTCGAAACCGAAGAACGAGTTTCTGAGCCGCTCACGAATTCCGTCATAGTCGGCCTTGCGGGCCTTGACGACCTCGGGGTCGACCCGGCCGTTGCGCGCCGGCACGCAGAAGTTGGGCGTGCGCTGGAACACCGTGAGGTGCTTGGCCTGTTGCGCGATCTCGGGGATCGCCTGCACGGCCGTGGCGCCTGTGCCGATGACGCCGACGCGCTTGGCGGTAAAGTCGACCCCGTCATGCGGCCACTGGCTGGTGTGGTAGCACTTCCCCTTGAAGGAACCGAGGCCCTTGAATGGCGGCACGTTGGCGGTCGACAGCGCGCCGACGGCGGTGATGACGAAGCGCGCCCTGACCGTATCGCCTTTGTCGGTACGCACCGTCCAAAGCCCGGACTCGTCGTCGAAGACGACTTCGACGACGCGCTTGCCGAACTGGATGTCGGGCTTGAGGTCGAAGCGCTCGGCACAGTGCTCGAGGTAGCGCAGGATCTCGTCCTGCTGCGGATAACGCTCGGACCATTCCCATTCCTGCAGCAGGTTCTTGTCGAACGTGTAACAGTAGATGTAGCTGTCGGAGTCGCAGCGTGCACCAGGATAGCGATTCCAGTACCACGTGCCACCGATGCCGTTGCCCGCCTCGAACACGGCAACCTTCATGTCGAGCTTGTCACGAAGCGAATGCAGCATGTACATGCCGGAGAAGCCGGCGCCTATGATGACGGCATCCAAGTCAGGTTTCACGTTCGTCATGACAAACCTCCCGTGGTGAACATTTTCCTTGCGTCTCCGGTCCAGTCGTCTTGTCGCCGGCATTACGCCGCCGCGCGCACCTCACTCGTCGCATAGGCTGCCGTCTCCAGATTCAGGTAGCCGCCGAAAGAAGTCGGGTCGCCGAACGGCAGGATCTGCGTCGCCCAATATCCGCCGACCCCGTTCTTGCGATCGATCCAATAGAACGTGTTAGCGAGTCCGGCCCAACCGAGTGCCCCTGCAGGCCGGCCGGTCGGCGCGTCCTCGTCGTTCACCATGAAGGTGTAGCACCAGGATTTCTTCAGGCCGGGGAAGAACTCGGCATCGTTCGACAGCGTCGGAATGACGCCGGGCAGCATCGTGACAGGTTGGTGTGCTTCCAGGCCGTTGCGAACCGCTGACTCGACCGTCTCTTTCTTGAGAACACGGCCGCCAGACCCCGCCCCGTCATTCAACCACATGCGGATGAACTTCATGTATTCGCCGATCGAGGCATAGAGACCGTGGCCACCCATGTGGACTTCGGGGTCAGCCGGCAATTGAAGATCGGGAAGCGGCGTGAGCGACCCGTCGGCTTCGCGTTGGTGGATAGCGGCAAGCCGTGCGCGCATCGCGGGCGTCGGCGAAAATGCAATGTCCTCCATGCCGAGCGGCGTGAAGATCCGTTCGGTCATCACCTCGCCGAGACGTTTACCGCGGATACTCTCGACCACCTGGCCGCACCAGTCGATGTTGCTGCCGTATTCCCATTTGTCGCCAGGATCGAAGAGCAGCGGCGTCATGAGAGACGCCTTCGAGCAGGTGATCACGCTCGGCTGGCCGTGCTCCTGCCCCAGCCGCAGGTAGTTGGTGTTGAAGAAGTCGTAGCCGAGGCCCGCCGTGTGCAGCATCAGCATGCGGGTGGTGATGTCTCGCTTTGCCGCTCGCAGCCTAGGCTTGCCGGCGGCATCGAACCCGTCGAGCACCTCGAGCTTGCCGATGTCGGGGGCGTAGGTCTTTGCTGGGGCATCAAGGTCGAGCCTACCTTCCTCGACGCATTGCAGGACCGCCGTGCCGGTGATTGCTTTTGTCGTCGAGAAAATGGCGAAGACGGTGTCGGTAGTCATACCTTGACTGGCGCCAAGAATACGCTCTCCGGCGGCGCCTTCGTAGACATTGGCCGAGCGGTCGGTGATCATCGCCACTACGCCCGGAACACGCTCCTTACCAGTTGCGACCTTTTGCAAGATCGCGTCACATGCCCTTTGCAAGTTGTTGTTCATCGACGTTCCTCCCATTGAATGCGCGCACGGCCCGCGGCCATTGAGGTCCGCGGGCAAGTCAATTTCCGCGCCCAGCGCTTGGCGGCACTACGCGTACTGAGATTCACAGCTTCGACAGGTCCAGCTGCCGTCGGTCGCCGGTCCACAGCTTGGCAAGATCCGCTTCGAGCTTGCTCGCCTGGTCGGCCTTGCCGCGCGCCTTGTAGAGTTCGGCAAGCCCGTACCACGACCAGCCGTTGCCTGGGGCGCGCTTCAGCGCGAGCTTGAACTGCTCCTCCGCCTCGTCGAGTCGGCCGGCCTGCATCAGCGCGACCGCGAGCGACTGCCGCACCGGGTAATACCAGTAGGGCGGCTCCGTGTAGGGCAGCCCGTCCTGCAGCGCAGCCGCCCGTTCGAACCGCTCGATCGCCGCTGCCTTGTCGCCTTGACGCTGCGCGACGCGCGCTTCGATGACCGTGCGCGCCAGCGCCAGCACGTCCTTTGCCGGAACGCCCGAGGCGTTGAGCAACGTGAAGTCTCCGCCCTCGAGGGCCGCGATCGCAGTCGCTTCCGCCTTGGCGGCGGTGAAGTCGCCCTGCGCCGCGAAGGCAATGCCGCGCGCGTAGTGCCACATGGCCTTGACGTACGGAATGGCATCACCGGGATCGGGCAGCGTCAGGACGGTGGCCGGAGGGCTGAACAGCGCATGGGCGAAGTAGGGCGCCGCCTTGACGGGCTGCACCAGCGCGATGGTGCGCGCGATATCGTCGGGGATGAGGCCGCGCAGCTTCTCGGCCGCCGCGATGACGGTGGGTCCGTCGCCCGCCATCTGGGCGGACGCCAGCACGAAATGGACGTTGTGCGGGTAGTAGCCGAGACGATACACGCCCATCGGCGCATTGGTCGCCGCGAGGTATTTTTCGTCCACTTCGGCCGCCGTCTTGTTGTCGGCCAGCGCGTCGAGATAGCGGCCGACCCGGTAGTAGATGTGGCTCGGCATGTGCACGAGGTGGCCGGCGCCGGGAAGCGCCCCACGCAGCCGGTCGGCATAGGGCTCGGCGCGCTCCGGCCGGTCCGACGCCTCCACCGCGTGGATGTAATAGTGGATCGCGCCCGGATGGTTCGGGTCGCGCGCCAGCACGCGTTCGAGCGTCGGCACGATGGGACCGCTCTGCTGGTTCGGGTCGCGGCCGCCGGGCTGCCAGTAGTTCCACGGGCTGAGGTCCATCACCGATTCGGCGTAGAGCACCGCGATCTCGTTGTCGTCTGGGAACTGCGTCGCGACCTTCTCCATGGCTGACGCATAGGCCGCATCGAGCGGCGCCCGGTCGGCCTTCGCGTCCTTGGCGTAGCGGGTCGCGACCGCCGCAATCAGCGCCTGCTCGCGCGGCGTCGCCTTGGCGGCGAGCCCGCGCGCCTTCTCGGCCGCCGCGAAGGCCGGCGCCACCGCGTCGTCCTGCATCGGCAGGTTGATATTGGGCCCAAGCACCAGCGCTTCGCCCCAGAAGCACAGGGCGCAGTCGGGATCGAGCTTCTGCGCTTTGCGGAAGGCGCGCTGCGCCTCGCCGTGGTTGAACGCGTAGGTGAGCCGGAGGCCCTGGTTGAAATAGGACTGCGCCTGCTCGTTCGCGGTCGTGATCTTGTACGTCACCGCGCCGAGCCCCTCCCACAGCGGCGGATCCGTGTCGGCGAAAGCGGCCGCCGGCACGGCGGCCTGCATTTCCGCTCGCGGCACCTCCGTGCGGGTCTGGGCCAGGCGCATCATGGCGCCGGTGGCGCCGTGCGAGGCCGACCCGCGACAGATGGGGGCGTTGGCGCCGAATGGCAGATCGTTGGCCGTGGCAATGCCTGAGCGGTCGGTCGGGACGCTGCTGCCGACGGCGAACGGTGCAAGCAGGCCGCCCAGCGCCGCACTGGCGACGATAAGCGGTGGCAAGGTGAAAATGGCCCGCATGATGCCCCCTCCAGAACTTGGGCGGACCCGCGGCGCCGTGAGCGGTGCACGACCGCCTCGGTGTGGACGCTACTCCTCGCAGGCTGCCACGGCAATGAAACAGTGCATTTTGGCAAAGGTACCGCTGCCCGCGCATTCCACGCCCGGGGGCGCAATCTCGGCTAATTGCCTCTTGCGACATAACCTAGCCGCATACTCCGACTCACGCTCCCGACACTGTCGAAGCCATCTTGAATGGAAAGCACGTCCCAAAGCTCACGCTCGCAATCTTGATGCAGCCTTTCTCCAACGACTGGCCGCGCCAACGGGCACTCCGGGGGTTCTGTTTTCGAGGCAGACCGAGCAGACACATACTCAGGCTAAGTGTTGCCGAGTTTGACCCAAGGGGACACGGCGAGGGCCTCCCGGGGTACCTCAGCAGTTTCGCAACGCCGCCAAGTTCATCGCCACTGCCACCAGCGGCGGCGTTCGTTCGCCTGCTGCATCTCCTTCAATTCGCGCTTAAGCCGCGTCACCAGATCTTCGGTAACCTGCAGTCGGCGTCGTTCATCGAGGATTTGGGCCTGGGCTTGGACAATTCGCTCCTGCGCCGCCTGGCGCTCCCGGCGAACGTGATCTGCCTGCTGCTGCAGGCCACGACGATCTATAACCTCACGCTCCAGGGCGGCCTCGATGGCGGCAGACCTGCCTCTCAACTCCGCCGTCTCGGCTTGGGCAGCAGCGAGTTGGTCGCGCAGTGCGTCGTTAGCATCGCGCGCCGCATTCAGCTCCCCCGACAACGTCTCAATAATACTCTGCAACGGGGCTACAGCGGCTGCTACCGCTTCGGCGGTGGTTTGGGCATCAGCATCAAGTGGTTGGCGTCGCTCCCGCATCTTCCGCGGGCCAGCGGCGAGCACTTCGGTTGGGACGCAGACTTCCGCTTCGAGAGTGTCATTTCGGATTCGCCTAGGCCACTTCGCACGCCTGGCCCTCGCTGCGGCAGCGCTGGCACTACGCAGGCCTAGCCGCTCGGCAACTTGCTGATACGTCAACCACGCCGGAAAGGGCGACACGACATCCGACATAACGGCACAATGCCCGCAGCGTGGGACAGCGACAAGCGCTCACATCTGCCCTGCACCCCAGTCTCCATAAACCGGTTACGAGCAGAACCGTCTGCTGGACTAGAAAGGCTTTGTTGAGACGCCATAGAAGCAATCTTGACGATGACTGAATCACCGTCAAGATGTTGATCGAGACGGCCTGGGCCTTCGTCGTAGAATACAGTAGCGGAAGCCTCGACGAATGGTCACGGGCCCTGCACTGGCTGGGTAGAGTTGCCGAGCGGGTCGTCGGTTCGTTTCCATCCTCGCTCGACTCAGAGGGCTTCATCCCGTAGCCGTCTCGCCGGCACCTTTGAGCCCTGCGCCACGCGCATCCAGCTCTACGCCTTCGGTTCGTACCGCAGGCCCAGCTTGAGCGTGACCTGGTAGTTCGCGACTTTGTTGTCCCGAATGCTACCCCGCACATCAACTACCTCGAACCACTCCAAACTACGGAGCGAGCGCGACGCCGTGGTGATCGCGGACTCGATGGCATCGGAGACTGACTTGCTTGAGCTGCCGACCACTTCAGTCTTCACATACGTTTGGTTGGTCGTCATCGGACTCTCCCTCATGCTGACTGCTTATGTGGCGTTTAATTGCGTCGTAGCACGTGTCCGATGATGGAGAATGATAGTCCCGGTTTTCTAGTCACCCGTACGTCCTAAACGGCCAGATCGGCCGATCATACCGGCGACGCACCAGCCAAGGCGACGCGCGCCTCCTCAATCCATCCGGTTGCCTTCATCTCCTCGAAGAGGCAGAGGGCGCGCTCAATCAACGCCCGGTCCTTCTGTGTATTGTCACCCCGACGGAAGCGGCCGTAGGCCAACAGCGTTTGTGCGAGTTCGGGAGGACATTGGATTGTGTCGAGGACCTCAAGGCTGCGGCGGAATGCGGCGTCGGCCTCGGCCCGATCCCCCATCGCTTCGTGGACTTGCCCGAGGACGCGATGCGCCGCGACCTCTTCGAGCCGGAATCTGCCGCGCTGCGACGCCGTCAGTGCCTGGCGAACGGTATTCAGAGCCTCGTTGTAGCGATCTGCCGCCAGATGCGTTTCGGCAAGGGCGATCAGCGCGTATTGGATGCCGTGTGCCGCCATCTTGTACAGGCGCGCAGGTGCTTCACCGAAGACGCGATCAAGGACGCGGCGGGCTTTGTCCTGCTGTCCCAGCTTCAGGCACGATAGCGCGAGCCAGGCGGAAGAGAAGAACACCACGGTCCACTCGCGGATTTCCCAAGCGACCGGCAGTGCCTCTTCGGCAGTCTGGACTGCTTCATCCCAAAGGCCTCTGTAGTAAAGAGGCTCGGCTTCCATGGCGGTCCAGGCTCCCAGCACTGGGTCGTCGAGTTCCTCGGCGACCGACCGCGCGTGCCCGGCGAACGCGAGGGCCTGATCGAGCCTGCCGGCTCGTGCACTGAAGCAACGCCCGCTGGCCGCCATCGCACGGGCCTGCTGCGATCGTTCGCCCTCCGCTCCCAAGATGTCGATTGCTCGCGCAGTATGAGCCAATGACGCTTCGAATTGCCCGCGTTGCCCCAGATAGTCGCCATAGTTGTCGGCGACCAGCGCTTCGGTCAGCCTGTTTCCTGAAGCTTGGGTGCGTACGACAGCGCTCTTGAGGAGGGCCTCGTCATCCTCATGTCTGCCCTTGATTGATTCGAGCATTGCGATGTCCGCCGTATGGTCGGCCTCAGTTGCGCCTGCTAGCGCCTGATTGACGTGACGGAACAGGCGTGCCTCGTCTCCCTCATTCCGCATCCAGCCCGGAAGAAAGACCAGCGAATTGATGATATCGCAGTGGACGCGGCATCGTTCTGGAGTCTGCGGCAGGCGTTCCATCAGCTCGAGCGCTTGCCAGTATTGGTTGATCGCCTCGGGACGAGCTAGGAGCTTCTCCGCGCGTTTCGCCGCTTCGAGGGTGTAGTCGAGGGCCTTTTCCCATTCCTCCGCCCTCAGCCAATGATGGGCCATAAGCCCCGCAGCCGCGCTAGGAATCGCCTGTTCACTCAAGGACGCTACCGTTGGCTCTTCGAGAACCATGGCGATGCTCGCGTGAAGCTTCGTGCGCCGACCGCGCAGCAACGTCCCATAGGCGGCGTCCTGCACGAGCGCGTGTTTGAAGACGAATGTTGCCAGGGGCGGCTCACCGCGGCGGAAGATCAATCCCGCCTGAACCAATCGGTTCAACTCGTCTTCCAGTTGATGGTCGGGGCGGCGCGTGACCGCTTTCACGATGTCGTAGGTAAACTCACGGCCGATCGCCGCGCCGATCTGCGCCACTTCCTTGACTGGGCCAAGCCGGTCGAGGCGCGCCATCAACGAATCATTCAGGCTCGACGGGACCGCCAGCGCCGGTAATGGGCCTGAGAGTATGTATTGCCCGTTCTGCTCGCGGAGCAGCGTTCCTTCCACCATCGTCTTCGTCATTTCTTCGACACAGAGCGGGATGCCGTCGGTGTGCTCGATGATCAGATCGAGGATTTCGCGAGGGAGTGCCTTCCCACCAGCGACGCGCCCGACGAGGGCCTTGGTTTCGCGCTGCCCAAGACGGCTCAATGTCAGCGAGGTCACCTGCGCCTGGCCGGTCCAGGGCGGTTCGAAATCCGGGCGGTATGTTACGACCACGAGTACCCGCAGCCGCGGGACGCGCTCGGCAATTCGATCCAACAACTCTAGTGAGCTCGAATCGGACCAGTGGGCGTCCTCGAACAGGAACAGCACCGGCCGCTGGTACGCCAAATCCTCGAGTTGCCGGACGAGCGCCGCAAAGATCCGTTCGCGTTTCTGTCGCGGATCGTCGGGCAACGACGGATAGCGCCCGCTCGTCGGCACTGCAAGCAGGTCGGCAAGGGCAGCCCCTATTTCCTTGGCGTCGTCGCCTGACTGGGAAAGCAACGCAGCCAGCTTCTCGAGTTTCGATGCGGGGTCATCATCGCGAGTAAAACCCGCGGCGCGCTCTAGCCGCGCAATGATCGGAAAGAGCGCACTGTCGCGACGGTGCGGCGAGCAGAAATAGCGCAACCGGACATGCCGGTCGGGTTCGAGCCGCTCCTCCAATGCCGCAACAATCCGCGACTTGCCGATGCCGGCTTCACCGGAAATCAGCACAATCTGACCTTCTCCGTCTTGGGCCTGAGCCCACCGTCGCAATAGCAATTGTACTTCCTCGTCACGGCCGACGAGCGGGCTCAAGGTCGCCGAACGCAATGCCTCGAAACGGCTCTCCACCATGCTCTCGCTCAGAACCTGCGCGGCCACTACCGGCTCGGCCAGCCCCTTGATCGCGACAGCCCCAAGGTCGCGGTAGTCGAAGAGATCGCCAACCAGTCGGCGCGTGGTTGCAGCGACCAGCACCGCATTCGCTGGCGCCATTTCTTGTAGACGTGCTGCGAGGTTCGGCGTCTCGCCGACAACCCCGCGCTCCTGCGCCTCGCCCGAGCCGATCAGATCGCCGACGACAACGAGGCCGGTGGCGATGCCAACCCGGCTCGCCAACGCGGTAGCGTTGCTCTCCAGCCGGCCGACGCGGTCGATCAGCGCCAGACCGGCCCGTACCGCTTGCTCGGCATCATGTTCATGCGCCTGCGGGTAGCCGAAGTAGGTAAGGACGCCGTCTCCCATATATTTGGCGACATAGCCCCCGAACCCAGCGACGACGTCGGCCACGGCGGCATGATAGGCGCCGAGCAACTCCCGCAAATCTTCGGGATCGAGGCGAGATGACAGCGCGGTTGAGCCGACAAGATCGCAAAACATGACGGTGAGCTGGCGACGCTCGGCAGAGCTGGCGCCGATGCCAGCGTCTTCGGCTCGTCGCACCGGCTCGGTCGATGGGACAGGCGCATCGGGAGTAGGCGAGCCGTCTCGCAACATTGCGATCGCGTCCAGCAGCTTTCGTCGATGGCCAATCGACGTAACGCCCAGTCCAATCAGATCATCCGCGGTGAGTTTCAGTAGAATTTCGGGATCAATATCGTTCGTGAGGAATGCAGCCGAATACTGCTCGAGTCCCAGCCCGCGCAGCCAATGGGCGATGTCGATCGGCATTCTTGAACGGGCCGCTACCAACCGAGGCGGCATCGCCAACGGCGATCCCGCACTCCAGCGTCAATCGGCAGAATACTGCAAGTCGACAAGGACAGCCTGAAGGACACCATGCGAACTCCCCTCAGCTATTGGCAGTATAGCGTGAAAGACCTTAGGCCTGAAACGAACTAACCGGTCGAGAAAACTTGGCAGGCGGCGTTGCCAAGGCCCCTACCCCGCACCTGGATACGGCCACGGCTCGCCCCACCGATCAGCAAAGGTGACCTCGGAAATGGGAGGGCGGGCCGGGCAAAGGTTAAAGACTTCGTCCGGAAGCCCCAGAATCTCCCGACACAGCGCCGAGTCAGCTAGGATCGCCCAGCCACAACTGATGGAGAACTGGCCATGAGAGCGCTGTTCGTGACGGTCCGCATGAAGCCGGAGTACCGTGACCAGATCCTGAAGGGCGCGCTCGAGGACGGGCGCGGCTCGCGCGAGGACGAGCCCGGCTGCCTGCGCTTCGACGTCATACAGGACGACAAGGACCCGAACACGATCTATTTCTACGAGGTCTACCGGGACGAGGCCGCGCTCGAGGCACATCGCGCGTCGCCCCACTACCCCGCCTGGGGCAACCTGCCGGCCGACTGGTTCGTCGGCCAAAAGGCGGTCGTTATCCGCGGCAGGATGATCGCGCCCTCGGAGGCCGAGTACCGCTAGACCACTGGTCTCACTGGTCCAACAGTTGAACGTGGCGCGTAATTCGGGTTCGCGTGCCATTTGCCATCTGCAAGCGTGGCGGCCGGAAACTCATTCTGGCACTAGGTCGAGCACCCGCCGCGTCAGATCGGCCACTCCTTGACAATGCCATGATCAAGGCCCTCGCCCGCGGTTTCCGTTGGCGCAAGCTGCTGGGGACCGGTGTCTATGGCACCATCGAAGAGATCGCCGAAAAGGAGAGGATACGTGTTCCGATGGGTCGAGGATTGTTCGTGACAGCTTTGGGAACGTGACTGTTATCCCGGGGCGGAGGTAGGCAGGCGCTGGCCGAATCTACCGGCGCTCGCGTAGCCTGATCTCGCTAAACTCTCTGCGCAGGCCACAAGTGGTTTGCTTCGGTTGCCGAGAAAACCAAATCCCAATACTGAATCGCGGTGATGCGATCTCCAGCCACCGGCTTGGTGATCGTCAATACAGGTTTATTTCGCTGGAGATATGGTTGCTTAAGCCAGTACTCGAGTTCTTCGATGATATTCTCCTTCCAGAATGAAGCATCAATAAACTCTCTCAATGGCCGGGGATGGGAAGCGGCGGCGGGCGGATACGTGGTTGATCTTCTTCCCCAAGCCTTCAATGTGCCCTGCTGCAATCGATCATAAATGCTGGCCACGATGTCGTCGTTGGACGATATCCCTGGCCTCGCGCGGATTCCTTTAACTCGGCGAAGCAGATCGTAGAGGTTCCATGTAGCGGTCGGCTCTGCGGGCTGTTTCGGCGCTGCAGGAACCGCGACGCGCGCCTTTGGTATCTCGGCGGCCTCTTGACCTGGTGTGTCGGCGTCATCCTTGAAGGCGACAAATGATGGCGAACCGTCAGTCTGGATTGCAAATCGAAATGTCAGTTCGTCTTTTTCGGCACCACGTGCGTCATCTCTGATGTCGAGGATCTTGAGCGCGGCATAGAAACCATTCGTATTTCTAAGGATGCCCCGCCCTTGTACACGGTTCGCGACCTCGATGAAAAATCGTAAGCCGACGCATCGACAACGCTAGAAATATCGGTCGCGCCTCGGGCAACGGCGACGCCATGAATTGATGGCGGGTCGTTGTATAGATGAATGTCCGTGTCGCTTGCCTTTGACCACGCCGTCTCGAATTGATGCTGGTTCGACCCAATGACGAAACGTCCGTTGAACGCACTGTAATCGAATGAGACCTCACCTGTTGCAGCACTCATTTGAGGCGGCGGTATCTGTGATGCCTTGGCGGCCAGTGCCGGAACACCGATCTTTTGCGAGATCAAAACAGCAAGTTCAGCGGGCGAATGGTCTTTGGCTCTCACATAACCGACAGTGTCAGGTAGACCGGGCACCTCGGTATCGTCAAAGCGAACCGGCAAAATATACTCGTCACCTTTTTTGATCGCCGCGCTGAAGGCCGAGCGCCGCTCGTGACGTGGCCACATTTTCTCTACGTATTCCTTAGAGATGAACATCACGACGAATTTAGTATTGCTGGCGAACTGGTGGTGGAAAGCCTCGACCTGGTCTTTTCCCCACAAGTTAACGGTTTCAAATCTGTCGTAGAACGCCTTGATTCCGCGAGCAGCGAGATGCTTCGCGACATCTCCAACGTACGAGCGCTGTTCTCCGGCAAAGGACAGAGAGACTTCATATTCTGGATTTGACGGTGTCATTGAATTCAAGGTTGGCAGATGTCGCGAGCTTACGCGCCACCTTTTTGTCCGGTGGCGGTGGCCTAGGAACCAACGGTGTGTCCTCGGTCGGCACGGCCGCGGCGCTGGTGTTCGGTGGGGCGAGAGTATCGGCCAACGGGTCGTCGGACTGCTGCCATCCCTCCTCCTCCCGTACCTCGTTCGCGGTCAGGATGCCGGCCTGGTGCGCGCGCTGCCAGCTTGCCCACCGCGCCTCGGGATCGGCATGAAGTGGATTACAAAGACTCAGTTGGATTTCGGTTTCCGATGCCCCGCAATACTCCATTCCAAATGCCGTTCCCGACGTCTGGAAACATCCCTTTTAATCAATGGGTTAGGAGTTCCGTACTAATTTGCGGAGTCATGAGCTTTGGAGAGAAACGGCCTGGGAGAGAGCAAAGACACCTCCAGGCGACCAAGGGAAGTCAGGAGCTATGGCCGAAAAGTCAGCAATTACTGGGCCCTTGAGGGGCCAGCCCGGGCCCCGGAGACTGTTCGCATGGGGCGTAATGGCGGAGGATTGGAAACCCGGATCCAACGTTCTCCGAATTTTGGGCGTTTCCTTTGCCCACCAAGAACACTGTCGAAACACGCAGTCCGATCGCGTGCCCTTGCCCCCCCCTTCCCCCGTCTAGACCTCCTTCAGCCCTGCAAGTGACGACAGCCACTTGCGTAGCTTCTCGCCGTTCATCAGCTCAATCCTGTGTGGGATTGATTTCGCCAGATGCAGGTCGTTGAGCAGCAGCGGCGCAAAATCAGACGTTGTCGTGAATATGCCCTTTGACGCAGCGGTATCTAGGTTCACGACCCCGGCTAGGGCGTGCACTTCTTCCTTCGTAACTATGTGACCAGGGCTGTAGGCTTTCACGGACCCGAGAATACGCACGCTTCCGATACCGTGCTTCGTCGCGATCACATCCCGTCCGTGGTCGCCGGAACGGGGCGTCAATACGACTTCGTCATAGCCAGCCTTCTTGTAGGCCCCAGCGACAAGTTCCTCCCAGACGCGGGGATCAAGCGTGTATGCCTTGGTCCAGTCCTTCTCCAGCTCTTCGACCACCTCAGCCCAGAACGCGGCCGCGGATTGTACAAGCACGCCCTCAGCTACTGGCTTTTCGGGAATGATGACCATCCCGACGCCGATCTCCGGGCGGACCAGCGTGGGCTTTAGTGCCTCGGAAAGCTTTTCAAATTCTGGCCGAGCCTGCTCATAGAGCCGGGCCAGCTCTCGATCGAAGGTCGCGTTGAAGGCGGCCTCATTGAAGGCCGAAGCGTCGAAAGCACCTCCAAACGGTGGGGTGTCAATCACTGCATCAAAAAGGCCGTCACGACCACCATCGCGGCTCGGCTTCATCTGCGCAAGATAAGCCAGCATCAGGATCATAGTGAATGTAAAGACATCCTTTTCGGAAGGATCGGCGAACAACTTCGCCAGCTGTTGGTAGTCTTTGTCATCCTCGTCCGCCATACGCTCCTGACTACCTTAGCGTGTAGCATGCTACAATCGACATATGTGGCCGTTACAACCGCAGCTTGGACGCAGACGGACATGGGCTTTAGAAGCGCCTGCCCAACATCGTGTTTGACCCACGAGCCGATAGGCAGATGATTGACACACGGCACGCGTGTAGCCTACCGCGCTTCATGCCGTCGACCATGATGGAGACGTGCTCGGGTATTCCCGCGTGGGAAGGAAATCGTCTCCGTTAGCGGCGCATCACCACGTTCCAGTCGATCTTATACCCCACGGCGTCCAACTCACGCCCAAGTGCCTGCTTCCATGCGCCAGCGCTGACCGCCGGTGACTGCTATCTCACTAACGCCTTCAGGAAGCCTGGCTCAAAGGACTGCATGGGCATCTTTGCGGCGTTGCACCGAGAAATCGGCGGCATCTACGGCGACCGCAGACTGCACTGCGAATGAAAAGGCGGAAGGTCATGGTGTGCGCCGTCATGCGCTTGTCGTCGGTCTCACGGCTAACGCAATCGAGATACTTGAGGCAGTCTGCGAAGCGATACGTGGGGATAGGTCACACAGACTCCACGTGAAGTACTGACCCTTTGAGGGTTCGAATCTCACCTCGTCCGCCAGCTACCGAAGGTTCCCATTCTCACTTGCGTACTCACCGAGCGACTATTGGCATGTTTCTGGGGAGAATGAACCGTGATCGACTGGAAAGATCCTTTTGATTGGGATCGCGCGATTGGCGTAATCCTGATCGTATCGCTCTTCGGATAGTCACTTCAAGGCTTGCAATGGCTCCGCGTCGGGACCTGTTCTTGACACACACAATACCGCGTACGGCTTGGTTGGGCTTCGCTGCCGTGATCGCGCTCGCGCTGGCTCTGTCGGCTGAAAGCTTGGGCGTCTCGGGTCAGGATGCAAAGGCGAGGCCGTTGCCTCCAGGCGTCGCGGCATGCGACTTCGGCGCGCTTGCCAACGATCACACGCGCGAAGGCCTCAACATTCGCGCGGAACCCCGCGCCGACTCTGCCATTCTCGGCCGTTTGGCGGTGATTGAAAACGCCCACCACGAAAAGATCGCCGCCGATGTCCATGTGATCGGCGTTAGGAATGGTTGGTTCTTTATCGAGGACGCAGGTTACGGCGACTACGATCTTCCCAAGAAACTTCCACCCGTTTACGGCGGTCGTGGCTGGGTTTCGGGCAAGCTGCTGACGACCCAATTCCGTATGATGACCCTCAAAGCGGCGCCCGACGAAAACGCCGCCAACGTCGTCGAGATGGTTGATTACTACGGCGTCAAAGCAATACTCGATTGCAAGGGCGATTGGCTCCTTATCGAAACGCCACTCTCGACAAAAGATTACACTCTCAAACTGAAACTGCTCTCCAACAGTCCCGGTGGGGCCGTGCGCGGCTGGACGCGCCGGCCCTGTACTAACCAAAGAACTACATGCGGCGGCTGAGAGTACGGTGATTGCAGCACATGCCGCCGTCCGTCGAAGGCTGCTAGACCGGCTCAATTCCTCGCCGCCTCAATGGCGGCAACCGTCGTTGGAGGCGTTAGTCATGTGGCGAGCCGCCGTCTATGCTCTGGCGGCAAACCGAGAGGAGACGACAGCATGGCTTTCTATGAACTTCGCCAATACTTCGTGCGGCCCGGCAAGATGGACGAGTGGGTGAAGATCATGGAAGAGGAGATCATCCCGTTCCAGGTTTCCAAGGGCATGGTGATCTGCGGCAGCTTCCGCGGTGAGACGGACGACTCCGCATACATCTGGATCCGCCGCTTCCACAGCGAGGCTGAACGCGAGGCGCAGTACAAGGCGGTGTACGAGACGGATTACTGGAAGACCAAGATTGCGCCGCGCGTGCCGGATTGCCTGGACCGCGAAAAGATGCACATCCAGCGCCTCGTGTCGACGTCGCGATCAACGATGCAGTAGCCCCGGACGCGTGCGTGCTGCAGCGGCCTCCCGGGTCCTAGTCTGCGCGTTTCATCGCGGACGGGTGCGGCGTTAAACGCCCAAAGGGGCGTCTTGACCGACAACCTGCTTGTAAAGCGCACGAACCTCGTCCGAGACCCGGTGCGTATCCTCCTTCAGGTTGCGTGGCGTGATCGCGATGAAGGCAATTTCCCAGTTGTCCGGTTTGGGAATGCCGACCTTCGGCACGAAGGCATGCGGTGCGCCGGGCGCGTTGTGGAAGTGGCTGCCGCCAACCACCGGCGCCAGCACGGGCTTGCCATTTTCGTCGATGGAAAAGCCTTCCGCGTCGCCCATGACATACATCGGGAACTGATCGGTGCGGCTGGCGATGTGTGTGTGAAGCTCGACTTTCGGCAGAAACACCACCGCCACGCCCCGGCCGTGCCGATTCTGGCCAAGACGCCACGGGCCGGGTCCGGTCAGGTCCGGCGCGGCGGACAGGCGATATTCAGCGCGGGCCAGAATGGCGCGTAGAGCTTCCTTGGGATTGAATTCGGGTCCGGCCGCGGCGCGCGCCTTGCTGAACTCAGCGTAAACGGACTTCATCCACTGAAGCTCGTCATCGGCCAGTTCGTGGTCGAGAACCGGGAGAGTGGCGCCACCGGGCATGGAAGGCTCCTGCCTCATTATACGACATTCCCCAGATGAACCCGCGGAACGTCGAGAACGCTAGCATTCCGCCGGGTTGCGGGGAAGCCATGGTCAGCAAACACAGTTTTTTCGCCGGGAGCTACTCGGCGCTCGCGCCGGTCATCTTGATCAGCCGCAGCGATTGGGCGGCATCGGGGCGCAGGAACGTCGCGAACTGCTCGGGTGTGTTCGACTCCATCTCGTAGCCCAGAGCCACTAGTGGATCAGCCAGCTCCTTGCAGATCCTCGACGATGCAGCGCTCACGAGAACCACTTGACGCACGACGCAACGCAGCGCTCACCTGGGTGCTGCGCTTGTGACCGATGCAAACCGCGGGGAGAAAAATGGACCAACGGAGCTTTGACTTCATCGTCGTCGGCGCCGGCTCGGCCGGCTCGGTGCTTAGAGCTATCGCGTGGCGTCGCTCCGGCGATTGCCTTGCTCTCTTGAGGGGCGCCACGGTTCGGGTCTAGCACATCAGATATGCCTGA
>Ga0193726_1001532_pt1 | contig 17970 bp, 12 predicted proteins | sample H2c1metaG_FD_144928 | JGI IMG/M metagenome (GOLD analysis project Ga0193726, IMG submission 144928) | Soil microbial communities from a riparian zone of the East river system, Colorado, United States - H2c1 | ecosystem: Environmental > Terrestrial > Soil > Riparian zone | place: USA: East River... | reverse complement strand
CCGCAACAGATTCAATCATTGATTCGGCAATGGGCCTTTTGGCACCACTTCCAGCATCCATATAAATTAATTTCATACCCAGCATTTCGCCTGCCATTGCGGTGCACATGGCAATTTCATTTTTATCATGAGGAATAGGAGAAGCATTGCTGATATAAGAAACGGTAGTAGGCGCGCCCCCGTCAATAACCATATAGCCGGTTGGTAAGATCTCCAGGCCGCTTTGTTTTACGCTGGGTGCTGATACTACATGCTGGCCGATCAGTAATTCAGGATTGCGACCGGAAATAAGGGAGAGATATAATAATGCATCGGCATATTTACTCAGCTGGGTGGGGCTCCCCGGGAATAAAATGACCGGGATAGAGCAATTTTCCTTGATATGTTTTACCACATCGTCAAGATGATTACTGATCACAAGGCTGCCACCGACCAAAAAATAGTCAACGCCTGCAGTTGTTGAAAGATCCATAAGCTCATCAAGCAGTGCAGGGGTCACTTTATCGGGATCGATCAGGACCGCGAATGATTTATGTCCAATCTTTTTTCTTTCTTCGAGCGATTTGTAAATTTTCGTCTTCATCCAATTCCATTAGGTATACAAAAATGCAAAAAACTTTCCGGTTTTTATCGTTTAAATAGCCAGGGGTTCATTCAGCGGGTGGAAGAAATTTGATGCAAAAAAACCCGGATCAAATAAATTAAATGCAATTAAGCTGAAAAATGCCTGATAAAAAATTCTAAAGAACGAAATTTTCTATGTTACCATATTTTTAATTTATCATGACCGTAAAGTTACTTAGGGGCAAGCCTTTCAGCCTGTGTTTTCCGAAAAACCCAGCAAAATCAATACTTTTCAAGGAATATTTTTTAAAAAAGCATACTGGTTTTGGCTTTCAGAATGAAATGAGTCCGGGATTATTTTTGTACAAATACGGGATCAATTTTCCAAAACTTTTTTTGACAAAAAATGTTGAAAAAAAAGGAAAAGCAATGCGAATGGGCATTTCAATTGCTTATCCACATTGTGTTAATATTTGTGGGTTTGAAATGAGTTATGATAAAAATACTTTCGTCATCACCTCTTACCCAAGGGAGCCGTAAACAAACCCAACTAAATTCTTTTCAATCATGAGTAACAGAAAACAAAACTCCGCACGGGGCGGATTGCAGTTTCGTCGCCGTTTTACAAAGGAAGATGTAAATGTCTTCGACCAGTTTGAATACGATTATCGCACCAGTATCATACGCAATCCCAGCGGTGAGGTTGTGTTTGAAATGAACCACGTAGAGGTTCCCAAACAGTGGAGCCAGATTGCCACCGATATACTTGCCCAAAAATATTTTCGTAAAGCGGGTGTGCCGCAACCTGATGGAACTCTTGGAAGGGAAACAAGCGCAAAGCAAGTGGCACATCGCCTTGCCAATTGCTGGAAAGCCTGGGGTGAGCGTTACAATTATTTTGATTCTGAAAAAGATGCACAGGTTTTTTATGAAGAATTGGTTTATTCTGTTTTGAACCAAATGTGTGTCCCAAATTCTCCACAATGGTTCAATACCGGGTTATATGAAAGCTATGGTATCAAAGGAAAACCACAGGGACATTATTATGTTGACCAGCTTGACGGGGAGTTAAAAAGATCCACTTCAGCATATGAGCGCCCTCAACCACACGCCTGTTTCATTTTAAGTGTAGATGATGACCTGGTAAATGATGGGGGGATCATGGACCTGTGGGTACGTGAAGCAAGAATTTTCAAATATGGTTCCGGAGTCGGTACAAACTTCTCTAATCTTCGGGGAGAAGGTGAAAGATTGAGTGGGGGTGGAACCTCAAGCGGCCTGATGAGTTTCCTGAAAATTGGGGATCGTGCAGCAGGTGCTATAAAAAGCGGTGGTACCACAAGAAGGGCGGCTAAAATGGTTTGTCTCGACCTGGATCATCCGGAGATCGTTCAGTTCGTAAACTGGAAAATGGAAGAAGAGAAAAAAGTATCTGCTTTGATCTCTGCGGGCTATGCAAGTGATTATGAAGGGGAGGCTTATAAAACCGTATCCGGCCAGAATTCAAATAACTCAGTACGTATTCCCAATTCATTCTTTGAGAAATTGCAAAATGACGAAGATTGGGAATTGAAAGGCAGAATGGATGGAAGAGTGATGAAGAAGATCCCTGCAAGAGAATTATGGAATCAAATTTCCTATGCCGCATGGCGCTGTGCTGACCCGGGAACCCAATATAATACGACAATTAATGAATGGCACACCTGCCCGGCAGGCGGCGAAATCAGGGCATCCAATCCATGCAGCGAGTACATGTTTCTTGATAATACGGCCTGCAACCTTGCTTCTGCCAACCTGATGAAATTTTTTGATACTGAGAAAAATATTTTTGATGTTGAAGGCTATGAATACAATTGCCGCTTATGGACCACGGTATTGGAAATTTCAGTCCTGATGGCGCAGTTCCCTTCAAAGGAAGTGGCCCAATTGAGTTATGAATACAGGACCCTTGGATTGGGATATGCAAACCTGGGTACTTTATTAATGGTTAGTGGTATACCTTATGACAGTGAAGAAGCAAGAGCCATCGCCGGTGCTTTGACCGCGATCATGACCGGCATTTCTTATAGAACTTCAGCCGAAATGGCGGGTGTGCTTGGAGCTTTCCCCCGTTACGAAGAAAATAAGGATAACATGCTTCGTGTGATGCGCAATCACCGTTTGGCTGCGTATGATGCAGATGAATATGAAGGATTAAGCATCAAACCACAAGGGATTAAAGCCAAATATTGTCCTGATTATTTATTGAAAGCTGCCTGCAAAGCATGGGATGATGCGGTGGAATTGGGAGAAAAAAATGGATACCGGAATGCCCAATCTACGGTGATCGCTCCAACAGGTACCATAGGTCTTGTAATGGATTGCGATACTACCGGGGTTGAACCTGATTTTGCATTAGTAAAATTCAAAAAGCTTAGCGGTGGCGGTTATTTTAAGATCATCAATCAATCTGTACCTGTTGCTTTAAGGAATTTAGGATATAGTGAAAAAGAAACCGCGGCTATCATAAAATATGCTGCAGGTGCCGCTTCTTGTGCGGGCGCACCATTTATCAATCATCAATCATTGAGTGAGAAAGGATTTATTGCCGGTGAAATAAAGAAATTGGATGCCGCCGTTGCATCTGCGTTTGATATTGCTTTTGTATTTAATAAATATGCGCTGGGCGAAGAATGCCTGCAGCGTCTTGGATTTACATCAGAACAATTCAACAATTTAGAGTGGAGCTTACTGGAAGCACTTGGTTTCAGTGATAATGAAATAGAAGCCGCCAATGATTATGTCTGTGGAACCATGATGCTTGAAGGTGCCCCATACCTGAAAGAAGAACATATGCCCGTTTTTGACTGTGCCAACAAATGTGGAAAAAAAGGCCAGCGTTATATTCACGCTCATGGTCACATTCGCATGATGGCAGCCGCTCAACCTTTTATAAGCGGCGCCATTTCGAAAACTATTAATCTGCCTAATGAAGCCGTTGTAGAAGAGATTGCTGATTCTTATTTGCTTAGCTGGGAACTGGGACTAAAGGCATGTGCCTTATATCGTGACGGATCTAAATTATCACAGCCATTAAGTAATAAAAGCGATAAGAAAAAGAAGTCAGAGGACCGCGAACAATCTGAGGTACAAAAACCTGAAGAAAGCTCTCGCGAAAAAAACCCGAAGCCCGAAACAGTATCTCATATTGTAGATCTCGGGAAACTGACTATTGATGAATTGCTTGAAGAAGTCCAGAAAAGAGTGCAATCGTCACCGGATACAAAATTGAAGCGCAAACTGGCGAGCATTGTAGAGCGGCGTTCACTGCCAGCCAAGCGCCGCGGCTTTACACAAAAAGCTAAAATAAATGGCCAGGCAATCTTCCTGCGCACCGGTGAGTATAGCGATGGTACTTTGGGAGAGATCTTTATCGATATGGCAAAAGAAGGGGCTACTATGCGCAGCATGTTGAACTGCTTTGCTATCTCAATTTCTATTGGCCTTCAATACGGCGTGCCATTGGAAGAATTTGTAGACAAATTTGCATTCACAAGATTTGAACCTGCTGGTTTTGTAGAACATCCGAATATTAAATCAACAACCTCCATTGTGGATTTCATATTCCGTATGCTGGGTTATGAATATCTCGGCCGCACAGATCTTGTTCATGTATTGGATAAACCAGAAGTATTGAATACAGGCACAGATGATTGGGATGATGTGCCTTCAGGTTTGGAATATGACAAATCACCTGAACTATCCAGTGTAAGAGTTCTAAGCGGAGCACACCCGACAAAAACGAAACAAGCAAATGGATCAAAGACAGAAACAGGACTTGAAGCCGTAAATGCAGCCTCAAAATCCATGCAAAGTGATGCACCTGCCTGTAATGTTTGCGGCCATATAACAATGCGCAGCGGTACTTGCTATAAATGTTTGAATTGCGGTAGTAGTATGGGTTGTAGCTAAGATTTTCTCTTGAATGGTGAAAAACCCAGATAAAGAAAGTACCCATTAAAAACTGTCCCCCGATACGTCGGGGGACTTTTTTTGTAAGTCATTTTTATTTTTAATTTTTTCTTACATCTTTGTTCCTCGAATAACTTGTGATTATGCGAAAACACTTAAAACGATTTGTTTGCCTTATTGTGGTGATGGCATTTTATTTTTCTGCCAAAACGCAGGCGCCCCCAAAAGGAGAAATAATCTATCATCTTTTTCAAAGAAGTTTTTATGATAGCAATGGTGATAACCAGGGCGACCTGAATGGAATTCGTCAAAAGCTGGATTACCTGCAGGACCTGGGTATCACCTCCATCCTGCTTCTTCCTTTATATGAATCGGTGTACTATCATAATTATTTTGCAGTGGACTTTGGAAAAATCGATCCCGAATTCGGTACCATGCAGGATTTTATTGCCCTGGTGAAAGAAATTCATCGCCGGGGAATGAAAATTTACATTGACATGGAAACTCAATACGTAACAGAGGATCAATTGTGGTGGAAAGATTCTTATGGGAATCCAGGATCGAAATACAGTAATTATATTCTTTATAATGATTCAGCACACACCAAACCAGAGAGCATCATATTTGGTCTTACTGAATTGCCTGGTTATGATGGAACGAAAAGAAAAGTTGGTACCGCAAACTTATACGACAAGGATTTGCAGGAATACAATTTTAACCTGTTCAAATATTTTGTTGACCCCGACAACAATGGAAAATTTGATGACGGTGTAGATGGATTTCGCCTGGATCACATGATGGACGATCTTGATTTTAAGGGAAGGCTGAAAGATCTTTTTGCAAAATTCTGGACACCACTTCTGACAAGGTTAAGACTGGTGAATCCAAAACTTTCTATTGTTGCGGAACAGGCCATTTGGTTTTCGTATGGCAATGAATATTTTGAAAAAGGAAATGTAGATCGTGTTTTTGCATTTCAGTTACAGGCGGCCATTGCATCTTTTGATAAAAATAGAATTGCATCTGTAGCGGATACAACACTGAACATGATCCCGAAGAACAAACAACAGGTTGTGTTTATTGAAAATCATGATATGCAACGGTTTGCTACAGGAGTAAATAAAGATATTTCAAAAGAAAAAATCGGTGCAGCACTCAATCTTTTGATTGGGGGTGTTCCCGCTATTTATTATGGCCAGGAATTGGGCATGTTTGGTAGAAACGCAAATGGAAAATATGGAATGACCGACGCCAATGACATTCCAATGCGGGAGGCCTTTGAATGGTATAAAAATGAAGACGGGAAGGGCATGGCAATATGGTATAAAAATACCGGCCCCTGGTGGGACAATACGAACCTTAAGGCAAACGATGGTATTTCGCTTGAGGAAGAAAAAAATGATCCGGAGTCTTTATATAATTTCTATAAAAAGATGATTCATTTTCGTCAGTCGCATCCGGAATTGATCGAAGGGAGTTACCAGGCATTGAGCAATAACAATGACAAAGTGTTCACTTTTTTAAGAAAAGAAAAGACTGCCATTTGCATAGCGGTCAATCTCTCGGACAAGGTCCAACAAACAGCCATCGATATTTCTTCCTTGAAGGCCAGGAGCCTTGAACCATTGTGGGGAAATGAAAAAGGAAAAGTTTCAGGTAACAGTTTATTGGTCAGTTTGCCCGCCTATGGGGTCGGAATATGGCAAATTCAATAACGGACTCGTATAATTGCTTAAAAAAAACACGTAAGGAATGCGGGGTTTATCTAACTGTTCTTTACAATGTAATTATTATTTTGCATCATAAATTCTCTCAATGAAAACAAGAAATATTATCCTGGTTTTTGTACTCGTATTTTTATTGGCTGGTTGCACCCATGCCATCACGCCATTCCAGGCTGCCAGCGGCAATTATCATCATTGCAGACCCTTACACTAAAGAACCACTTCAGCCGCCAAAAAGATTGCCGATAGCGCCTTCAAGCATAGGGAACTTTTCCACTACGAAAGTTTTAATGGTCTCAATCGCTTTCTTTGCCTGTTCATCTGTGATGCCTGTTTCGGCTTTCAGTTTTTCAATTAACTCTTCCATATAATGTATTTAAAAAAAATAGTCAGGCAAATATAGCCTGACCAAATATCTTTTTAATCTTTTAAATTTTAGACGGGAATCTTTATGCCACTTTCAGCAAGCTTAGTTTGCTCTTATCAAACTTACGCTTTGCATAATCGATGTCCAGAACAAAACTGGTCTCTTTTGATGATGGCAATTCAAACATCGCATCAGTTAAAATTCCTTCGCATATACTGCGGAGGCCCCTGGCGCCCAATTTATACTCAACCGCTTTTTCAACCATAAAATCCAGTACTTCGTCTTCAACCGACAATTTTATTCCTTCAAGTTCAAAAAGCTTCTTATACTGTTTCAGCAATGCATTTCGGGGTTCTGTAAGAATAGCCCTGAGTGTGGCGGCGTCCAAAGGATCAAGATGCGTAACCACAGGTAACCTGCCAAGCAATTCGGGAATCAACCCGAATGATTTCAGATCCTGCGCCGTGATATAACGCAGCAGGTTTTTTTTCATATTTTCCTGCAACGTTTTGTCAACATTGAACCCGATTGTGTTTGTTTGTACGCGACGGCCAATTATTTTATCGATGCCGTCAAAAGCTCCACCACAAATGAAAAGAATGTTCTGGGTATTTATTTTAATAAGCTTTTGTTCAGGGTGTTTGCGACCGCCCTGGGGTGGTACCAGCACATCAGTGCCTTCCAATAATTTCAACATTCCCTGTTGCACGCCTTCCCCACTTACATCGCGGGTGATAGAAGGGTTGTCTCCTTTTCTTGCGATCTTATCAATTTCATCAATATAAACAATGCCCCTTTCCGCGCTACCGATATCATAGTTACAAACCTGGAGCAATCTTGTCAAAATGCTTTCTACATCTTCGCCTACATAACCCGCTTCAGTAAACACCGTGGCATCCACAATCGTAAATGGAACATTCAGCATGCGGGCAATACTTTTTGCAAGAAGCGTTTTTCCTGTTCCCGTTTCGCCAACCATAATGATATTGCTTTTTTCAATTTCAACATCATTATTTGCGTCCGTTGATTTTTGTTGTAATCTTTTATAGTGATTGTAAACCGCAACAGCCAGCACCTTTTTTGCTTCCTCCTGGCCAATGACATATTCATCAAGGAATTTCTTTATCTCAAGCGGTTTTTTTACGGTAAGCTTAAATGAAGAAGCGCTTTTTTCATCACGGATTACTAATTCCTGGTCAATGATCTCCCTGGCATGCTCAACGCAATTCTCACAAATATGTCCTTCCTGACCTGCAATAAGGATCTTAACCTCGTCACGACTGCGTCCACAAAACGAACAATGTAAAGGATTTTTTGCCATATTAATTTTTATATGATATGGATTCCAGAGAACCGGTAAACTGCAAAATTATAAAACCGTCCTGACTAGAACGGTTTTATTTAGCCGAAACCCGTAAAAATCTCGTTAACAGGGTCTTATATCTTATCTATAGCCTTGTCTACAATGCCATATTCTACCGCTTCCTTGGCATCCATCCAATAATCACGGTCAAAATCTTTCATAATTCTCTCAATAGTCTTACCACAATTGTCTGCTAATATCTTTGCCCCGATCTCTTTCACTCTTTGGGTTTGCTTTGCCTGGATCTCAAGATCAGTGCTTACTCCTTGAATGTGCCCTCCCAGGGAAGGTTGATGGATCATCACTTCTCCATGCGGATAGATAAACCTTTTCCCTTTCACGCCACCGCTTAATAAAATACTTCCCATTGAGGCTGCAAGTCCCATGCAAATGGTACTTACCGGGCTTTTTATCATTTGCATCGTGTCATAAATAACCATGCCGCTCGTCACCACACCTCCAGGGCTATTAATATAAAATTTTATTTCTTCCCCGGTCTTATCAGAATCAAGGAGCAATAATTTACTTACAATATCTTTTGCGCTTTTATCATCCACTACACCCCAGAGGTAAACACTGCGGTTATCAAAAAATAATTTTTCCAGTTTTTTACTAAACATCATAAGATCCGATTTCGGTCTTTCCTCCGGAACTTCTTCCTCATCATCCGCCTTCCAATTGTTGTATAAAAAATTTTTTCTGGACATAGAGTTTATCGTTTGTTGTTATTCTTATTGTTTCGGAATTGTTCTTAGTCTCCGGGATTGTTTCCCGAAGGCAAATGGGATATCAAAATCAATCATCTATTTACTCTTTCTTATCTTTTTTAGGATTAATGAGCAAAACCTCATCCACCAGGCCATATTCTTTCGCTTCGATTGCTGTCATCCATTTATCCCGGTCAAAATCTGATTCAATCTGGTCAACGGGCTTATCAGTGTGAAAACTTACTATATCGTACAGTTCTCCTTTAAGTTTCCTGATCTCATTTACCGTGATTTCAATATCACTTGCCTGGCCCCCGATAGCGCCACTTGGCTGGTGCATCATGATCCTTGCATGTTTTAATGCGGCTCTTTTACCTTTTGTTCCTGCCCCAAGAAGGATGCAGGCCATGGAGGCTGCCATGCCTATACAGATAGTAGCAACATCCGGAGAAACATATTGAAGGGTATCATACACGCCAAGCCCGGAATAAACACTTCCACCGGGACTATTGATATACATATTGATATCCCTGGTACGATCTGTTGAATCAAGAAAAAGCAACTGTGCAGTAACAATATTTGCCACCTCATCATTAATTGGGTATCCGAGGAAAATGATTCGATCCATCATTAACCTGCTATACACATCCATTACGGCAATGTTCATAGGACGTTCTTCAATAATATTCGGTGTGAGGCCCGTTACCATGTGCGAGGCATAGCTATGTAATGTATTACTTGAAATGCCTTTGTGCTTTACTGCGTATTTTTCGAATTCTGAATTAAAAGTCATATAAAAAGTTTCGGGTTTAAAGTTTCAGTTTAAAGTTTTCGGGGTCGGCTCTCAAAAAAACGAAAACCAGATCCACAGAACTGAGAGACAAACTTTAAACGTTTGAACTTATCAAATATCCGTCCAATTGCCAAAACCACAAAATTGGTGACAGGTATTGCAGAAATTGAGACGAATTGGCATTTATGAATTTCTGACGAGGGAGGTTTAATTGAATAAAATTAATGATGCTGGTGCTGGTGGGCCTCTGCCATCTTGTTGAAATCTTCAGCACTGATCTCTTTTTCTTCAGGCTTTAATTGGGTTTCTGCCCACTCAAATATTTTCTGTCCCTGGATGCGGTTATAAGCATCTTCTATAAATTTTCGATCCTTCATCATTTTTTCGATATAATCCTTAACCCAGGGTTGCTCTTCAGCAGGTGTCCCCATGCCCATGTAGCCAAAGAGCTGTTGTTTAGCGAAATTTTCAATCTCTTCGGGTCCAACCTGTATATTATTTTCCGAGACAATTTTATCGGAAATCAGCGTCCATTTCAATTGGTTGATAAAAGCCGGGAAATCCTTTTCAATTTCTTCTTCTGTTTTTGCCTGCTCTCCCTGCGTCTTCATCCATTTTTTTAAAAATCCTTCCGGGAATTTTATTTCTGTGTGATCCAGCAATTCGTGATAAGCCTGGTGCTGCAATTGATTCCTGGACTGGCTATCCCAGGATGCCTGGATCTCTTCTTTTATTTTGTTCCTGAAATCTGCGGCTGATTTTACTTCCCCATTTGGATAAAGCTGGTTAAAGAAATCTTCATTTAATTCTTTCTTTTCGAGCAGCCCTATTTTAGTGATCACCAATTTAAAGTTTTTATCTGCTCCGGATAGATCCTCTTTATTCAGTCCAAGATCACTCATGATCCATTCCCGCTCCTTGTCTTCAAACGCCGTTTTTAAATTGATGATGAGAAAATCATTATTTATTTTACCCATCAAGTCCTTCCGGACGCTTTCCCCAAAATATTTTACAAGCAATGAATTGTCTTTTGTAATGCCACCTTCAATGTTATTTCCATTTTCATCCACCTCGATAAAACTAACATTCAAAACATTTTCTTCAGAATGAATTGTCTCTTCATCTTTCATGTTCCCGTACCTGTTTTGCAGCCGTGCTATTTCCTGGTCGATCATTTCGTCAGTGACTGTCACTTTATAGCGTATCGTTTTTGCGGCCGCCAGGTCGGCAAGTGCGAACGATGGCTTTAACCCGATTTCAAAAGAAAAATGATAGTCAGCGGGGCTATTCATATTTAATTGACGCAGGTTTATTTCGTCAGGGAGTGGTTGGGCGAAGATCTCCAGCTTTTCGTTCTCCATATATTTTACCAACTCACGGTCAATGGAACGAAGCACTTCATCTGTAAAAAGAGAACTCCCATACATTTTCTTGATCAAGCCGGCTGGTACCATGCCTTTGCGAAAGCCTGGTATGTTTGCTTTTTTACTGTATTCTTTTAAAGATTTTTCAAATGCGGGCAGGTAATCTTCTTTTGATAAGGACAATGTCACTTTATCATTTAATAAACCGATATTTTCCCTGGTTACTGTTGCCATACAAAAAATTGAGTTCTATACCGTAAACATAAAACCTGATGTTGTCTGAAAAATTCTGTCAAAACGTAAACATCAAATTTTAAACTTTTAAAGTGCGGGTGGAGGGACTCGAACCCCCATGCCTTGCGGCGCCAGATCCTAAGTCTGGTATGTCTGCCATTTCACCACACCCGCTTTTTACTCCCAGGTTATGAATTCCAGGCTTCGATGAAATCCCTGAAGCTCACAGCCTGGAACCTGATACTTTCTTTTTGGGCTGCAAATGTAGGTCAATTCAACTAAAGAAACAGGCTGCTTTTGCGTAAATTTGTAAGCTGTGGAAACAGTTGCGCAAATACCTAAATATAATTTAAGCGAGGAGCAGGAAAAAAAACTGATCCTTAGGGAGTATCGTGCCCTGTTGCGTAGCCTGAAAGCGAAACTCAAACCGGGCGACAGAAAATCCATCCGTCTTGCTTTTGAAATATCTGCCGATGCACATAAGACCATGCGTCGCAAAAGCGGTGAGCCTTACATTCTTCACCCGCTTGCCGTAGCTAGAATTTGTGTTGAAGAAATTGGCCTTGGTATCCGTTCTACCATTTGCGCATTGCTTCATGATACGGTTGAAGACACGGACATATCATTGGAAGATGTAGAGAGGGATTTTGGAAATGAAATTGCCAGGATTGTGGATGGGCTAACAAAAATTTCAAATGTTATTGATGTTAATGCTTCCAAGCAAGCCGAAAATTTTAAGAAGATACTCCTTACGCTTACCGATGATCCGCGCGTTATCCTGATCAAACTTGCTGACCGTCTTCACAATATGCGGACGCTGGACAGTATGAAAAGAGAGAAGCAATTAAAAATAGCTTCTGAAACGGTCTATGTTTACGCTCCGTTGGCACATCGTATGGGTTTGTACAATATTAAAACCGAGATGGAAGACCTGGCGATGAAATACCTGGAACCCGAAACGTATAAGGAGATCGCACAAAAACTTGCTGAAACAAAAAGAGAGCGCACCAAATTTATTAATGAGTTTATCAAACCATTGAATGAGAAGCTTGTGAGAGCAGGATTTGATTTTGAAATTCATGGCCGCCCCAAAAGCATTCATTCCATCTGGTCCAAAATGAAGAAGAAGGGAGTGGTATTTGAAGAGGTGTATGATCTTTTCGCGGTACGAATCATCTTAAACTCTCCGCAGGAAAAGGAAAAAGAAGATTGCTGGAAAGTGTATTCCATGATAACGGACGAATATATTCCTTCACCCGAACGGTTAAGGGATTGGCTCAGCAACCCGAAAAGCAATGGCTATGAAGCCCTTCATACTACTGTGATGGGCCCGGAAGGAAAGTGGGTGGAAGTGCAGATACGAACAAAAAGAATGAATGAAATAGCGGAGAAAGGTTTGGCGGCCCATTGGAAATATAAAGAAGGGGGTGCCGATGAAAGCCGCTTTGATAAATGGTTTCAACAAATTCGTGAAGTCATCTCCGCCGAAGGAACGGATAGTATTGACTTTCTGCAGGATTTCAAAACCAGTTTTCTTGCCGAAGAGATTTATGTGTATACGCCCAAGGGTGATGTTAAGATGTTACCGGTGGGTTCTACTGCACTTGACTTTGCCTTTTCTATTCATAGCGCAATCGGAGTAAAATGTATTGGCGCAAAAGTGAACCATAAATTGGTGCCGATCAGCCACAAATTAAGAAGCGGGGACCAGGTGGAGATCATTACAAGTAATAAACAGAAACCGTCGGAAGACTGGCTAACGTTTGTTGTAACCGCGAAATCAAAAAGCAAGATCAAGGATGCGCTGAAAGAAGAAAAAAGGAAAATTGCTGAGGATGGAAAATACGCCTTGCAAAAGAAACTTGAAGGGATGGGTGCCGTATTTGCCCAGCACAACATCGAAGAATTGATGAACTGGTATAAATTAAATTCTCCTCTCGATCTTTTTTACCAGATCGCGATTAAAAATATTGATCTCAAGGATCTGAAGGAATTCAAAGTGGTTCATGGCGATAAGTTGGAATCTCCCAAACCAGTCAAACAATTGCCCGAATTAAAACCAGAGATCGTTTCATCACTCCCAAAAAAGGATGCGGAACTTATTATTTTCGGAGAGAGTAGCGATAAGATCGTTTACAATCTTGCCAATTGCTGCAAGCCTATTCCCGGGGACGATGTGTTCGGATTTGTAACTACTGGAAAAGGACTTACCATTCACAGAACCAATTGTCCCAATGCAGCAAAATTGTTAGCCAGCTATGGACACCGGGTGGTGAAAACAAAATGGGCGAAAAATAAAGAAATATCATTCCTTACAGGTTTGCGTATCATAGGCCTTGATGATGTAGGGGTAGTGAATAAGATCACCAATTTGATTTCCGGTGAAATGAAGATCAATATTGCTGCCATAACCATTGAGGCTAAGGAAGGATTATTTGAAGGGAACATGAAAGTGTATGTGCATGATAAAGAAGAGCTGGAGGACCTGGTAAGTAAACTTATGGCACTTAATGGGATCCATTCTGTAGATCGTTTTGAGACCGAAGCCCTTTAACCCCGCATATTGATTTATTCACATTTCAGAATAATTACAAAAAGCAATTATTCAATAATTATTTTTGCGACCGTTATGAATCCATCTGAATGGAGATCCTGAATTCACATTTTTATAATAAAGAACCCGGTTAAATAAAAAAAGATCATGGTTGATGTTATCCTGGGCCTGCAATGGGGCGATGAAGGAAAAGGAAAGATTGTTGATTTTTTTGCAAAGGATTATGATGTTATCGCACGTTTCCAGGGAGGACCCAATGCGGGACATACCCTATATGTAAATGATAAAAAAATTGTCCTGCACCAGATACCTTCAGGTGTTTTTCGTGAAGGGGTGATCAATCTTATTGGCAATGGCGTGGTGCTCGACCCGGTAGTCCTGAAAAAGGAATGCGAAACAGTTTCTTCATTTGGCATTGATCTCAGGAAAAGCTTGTTTATAGCAGAACGCACACACCTGATCCTCCCAACTCATCGTGCACTTGATAAGGCTGCCGAACTTTCAAAAGGGAATGACAAGATCGGTTCCACGCTAAAAGGGATTAGCCCTGCATACATGGACAAAACCGGTCGCAACGGCCTGCGTGTAGGTGATCTTCTCGATAAAAACTTTACGACCTCATACATCAAATTGCGGCTTAAGCACCAGAGATTACTTGATAATTATTCTTTCAATGAAGAGATCTCTGACTGGGAGGAAGAATTTTTTGAGGCGTTGGAATTTCTAAAGCAACTCAATATTGTAAACGGAGAATATTTTATCAATAACAGGATACAAAAGGGAGACAGGGTTCTTGCAGAGGGCGCACAAGGTAGCATGCTGGATATTGATTTTGGTACTTTCCCCTTTGTAACGTCCTCCAGTACGATCACTGCCGGAGTATGCAGCGGCCTGGGATTGGCTCCGCAAAAGATAAAAGATGTGATCGGCGTCACCAAGGCATATTGCACCCGGGTTGGAGGCGGACCCTTCCCGACAGAGTTGAATGATGAAACAGGTGAACAATTGCGACAAACAGGTAATGAATTCGGAGCCACCACAGGCCGGCCGAGACGATGCGGGTGGATCGACCTTGTTGCGCTTCGGTTTGCATGTATGATCAATGGCGTAACCAAACTAGTTATGACAAAAGCGGACGTGCTGGACGCTTTTAAAGAGTTAAAAGTTTGTACAGCTTATAAAATAAATGGAAAAGAATGCACAGAAATACCCTTTCAAATGACGAGAATGAACATAGAACCCTTGTATAAGGCTTTTGAGGGCTGGAATGTTCCCACTGATGCAGCGAAATCACCTGTGGGGTTGCCTCTTGCCATGAAGCGGTATGTGGATTTTATTAACCAGGAACTTGGAGTTAGCATCCAGTATATTTCCAACGGGCCGGGCAGGGAACAGATAATCTCTTTATTTGATAAGTAAAATATCATGAAAAATAGTTTTAAAAAATTTGGCGGATTAAAAACTTCGCTGAAATTTTACACTTACTTAATCCTATTAGACTATGGCGAATAAATCTGACAAGGACAAAAAATCCTTGGAGAAAACTAAAACTGAATCCGAAAAAGAAACGGACAAAAAATCCCCTCTAAAATCAAAGACACATTCTGAAGAGGATGATGATGATTTAGATGATGATGATGAAGGGGAGTCACAGCCTGCTAAAAAAGATAAAGCTGTATCCACCTCAAAAAAGAAATCTTCAGACGATGAAGAGGATGATGGGGTAGAAGAAGAGGTAGATGATTGGGATAAAGTGGAAGAAGAGGAGAACTGGGATCCGGATTTTGAGGAGTTTGACGTTCCTAAATCAAAAGCAAAGAAAGGACCGGCGAAGAAGAAGGGAGAAGAGGAGGATGATTTCAAATTGGATGAAGAGTTTAAAGACATGGACCTTTTCAATGACAGCGGTTTTGATGAGGAAGAAGACGATTTCTAATTTTTCTTTTTATATAAGTTGAACCAGGCAACCAGCACCAACTGCATTTTTTCCATTTCAAATTTTACAGATGTAAAAGACAAGGTGCTGAATTGGGCAAACCAGTTCGGCACTTTTTGTTTCCTGGATAATCATGAATTCATGATGAAACCACATGCAGAAGAATGTGTATTGGCCGCAGGAATAAAGAATTTTATTCAGGCTGATGCGGGCCACGCTCTTGACCAGCTGCAGGCATTCATCGACGCAGATAAAAAATGGTTCTTTGGTCATTTGGGATATGATTTGAAAAATGAAATGGGGAGCGCTTCTTCATCTCACCCGGACCAGGTGAATTTCCCCGACCTTTTTTTCTTTCAACCACAAATCATCCTGCGTTTTGATAAGGATCACATGACCATTGAAAGTGAAATGGATGAGGAAAAAATATTTCATGAGATCCTGGACGTCAAAAATTCTGTGGAAGATTCTTCTGAACCAGGTCCCCTTGTTATTCACAACCGGGTTGAGAAAGAGGAATATATTTCTATCATCAAAAAATTGCAGCAACATATTTTAAGAGGAGATTGCTATGAAATAAATTTTTGCCAGGAATTTTTCTCTCCGAATGTCACCATCGATCCGCTCCTGGTATACAAAAAATTATCTGCAGTTTCTCCCAATCCATTTTCCGCTTTCTATAAGATTGAAGATAAATACCTGGTCTGCGCCAGCCCGGAAAGATTCCTGGCTAAGCGAGGAAGCAGCATTATTTCACAACCGATAAAGGGGACATCAAAAAGAATCCAGGACAAAGTTGAGGATGAAATAAGCAGGAACGAATTGCATCAAAGTTCCAAGGACCGCTCTGAAAATGTGATGGTAGTGGACCTGATGAGAAACGATCTTTCGAAGATCTGCGTTGAAGGCTCCGTGAAGGTGGACGAGTTATACGGTGTATATTCTTTTCCGCAGGTGCACCAGATGATCTCAACTATAAGTGGCGAATTGAAAGATGGGATCTCTTTTACAGAAATTGTCCGGTCAACATTTCCGATGGGTTCCATGACCGGCGCCCCAAAGAAGAGAGTGATGGAATTGATAGAACAGTATGAAAAAACAAGACGTGGAATTTTTTCGGGTGCGGTTGGCTATATAAATCCGGATGGAGATTTTGATTTTAATGTTGTGATCCGAAGCGTTATGTACAACAAAAGCAATAAATATCTATCCTTTCAAACGGGTTCCGGTATTACATTTTATAGTGATGCTGAGCTGGAATGGGAAGAGTGTTTGCTGAAGGCGGAAGCGATCAGGAATGTTCTGGAAAGCAGAAATATGATTTGAATAACAAAAAAGACGGAAGAAATTATTTTTCACTTCCATTTATAGGTGCCAGCAGCAGCCTCATCGATTCTTCCAGTATCTGGTATTTCTTTGCTTTGAATATATCCATTTTATCAGGCGGAAGGCGAAGCTCAAAACTTCCATTTACAGCAATTAGTTTATCAAACTCAGGATTGTACCTGTTGAAGCTGGCAATGTCCATCAAAATATTTTTTGTAATGACCAATGAATTGTATTTGCCGCTGATCGGTTCGGCGCTTAAAGTTTTTAATTCCTCATCACTAAGATTGTTCTTGTCGGAGGATAGTACAAGATCTTTTGCTTCCTCTTTTGTTACCGTTGTGATGCCGCCGTTGCCCTCCATGATATAATGAGTCGCAATAAATTTCTTTACATGATTCCTGCTCTCCTCCGGCAGGTAATATTGGAGTTCCCAAAAATTGCGACTTCCACTTTTCCTCATCGCATAGTTTACGTTTCCCGCACCTCCGTTATAAGCGGCGATCACCAGCAACCAATCGCCATAGATCGTAAAAAGATCGGAAAGGTATCTTGCAGCCGCATAAGTACTCTTAAAATAGTCTGTTCTTTCGTCAAGATAGGGGCCAACTTTGAGACCCAGCTTTTTTGCGGTGGCTGGCATAAACTGCCAGGGACCCACAGCCCCGGCCCATGACAAAGCATTCGATCGCAGGTCTGATTCAATTACTGCAAGATATTTTAGTTCGCCGGGCAGGCCATGTGCATTCAGGATCCCATTCATCATGTCAAAATACGGTCTTCCCCAACCTTTCATATCCTTCAATTGCCTGGTATGTTTCTCCATATAATCCTTTACAAAACTGATCGCCAAAGGATTTAACTGAACAGCATAATTGTCTGTTTTTTCAGTAGTAGTAACGATAAAGAGGTCCTTAAAGGCCCTTCTTGGATCATTAATAACAGTGCTGGTCCGGATCGAATCATCAAGAATGGAAGTATCACCTGCAAATGCAGTTTTGTAATGAGATTGAGGTATGCCGGCTTTTAGAAGGCAAGCGGTCAGGCAAAAAATAATAAGGAATAAAGTCTTTTTCAAATAGGTCAT
>Ga0193726_1001531_pt1 | contig 17974 bp, 13 predicted proteins | sample H2c1metaG_FD_144928 | JGI IMG/M metagenome (GOLD analysis project Ga0193726, IMG submission 144928) | Soil microbial communities from a riparian zone of the East river system, Colorado, United States - H2c1 | ecosystem: Environmental > Terrestrial > Soil > Riparian zone | place: USA: East River... | reverse complement strand
AAGATAAGGGCCAGCCGAAAATGGCGCAGATGGTTCGCGAAATCGGCGACATGGTCGAAGTAAGCTATATCCGCCAGAAAGAGCCGCTCGGCTTAGGCCACGCGGTACTTGTCACCGAAAATCTCGTCGGCAAAGAACCTTTCGCGGTTTTACTCGGTGACGTGATCGCGCCAGATCCGCGTCCCGCCACTCGCCAACTTATCGACGTGTATGCAGCAACCGGCAAAGCGGCAATCGCTGTCGAAAATATTCCGCGCGATCAAACGCATCTCTACGGAGTCGTCGACGCAAAGGCCGCAAACATTTCTCCCTGGGGCGAAAAAGTTTTGAATGTCAGCGATCTGGTAGAAAAACCGAAACCGGCCGAAGCGCCATCAACTCTGGCAGTCACGGGCCGTTACGTTCTGACGCCAGAAATATTTGATTGCCTGCATCGCACCAAGCCCGGACGCGGCGGCGAAATCCAACTCACCGACGGCCTGCGCCTTCTCGCCCGGGAACACGGCTTAATGGCTTTAATTTGCGAGGGAAAAACTTTCGACGCGGGAGATAAACTCGGTTTCCTGAAAGCAAACGTGGAAATCGCATTACAAAATCCGGACTTCGGCGAGGCATTCCGCACTTACTTAAAATCTCTAAAGCTCTGAAGCAATCACGCTTCAACACCGCGCAACAGCGAACCTATTTTTCTTTCGATTTCGACGCAGGCTTCTCAGCCTTCGATTCTTTCTTCTCAGATTTTTCCGACGACCCACTCTTCTCCGAAGAAGATGACGAACTCGAAGACTTGTCCGCCTTCGGATCCGGCGAACTCTTCCCGCCATAATCCGTCACGTACCAGCCCGCGCCCTTAAACTGAATCGCGGGCGCGGCAAGTTGCCGTTGCGCTTTGTCCCCGCACTTCGGGCACTTGCGCGTTTTGCGCGCGGTAAATTTATCAATTCTCTCGAATTTATGTTTGCAGCGGACACACAAGTATTCGTATAACGGCACGTGAAACCCCTCTTACTTAGCGGTGGTGATTAATTCTAGCACGTCATCGCCCGGCGCGCGCCATTCACCGTGATAAACTCGCACCCGCCAACATGACGCCGCCTTCCGAAACTAAATCCGGCCAACTTTATCTCGTCTCCACGCCCATCGGAAATCTGGAAGACATTACTCTGCGCGCCATTCGCATTCTTAAAGAAGTCGACGCAATCGCCTGCGAAGATACCCGCCACACGCAAAAATTATTAAATCACTATGGAATCAAGAAGCGCCTCGTCAGCTATCACGAGCACAACGAAAATTCGCGCGCGCCCGAACTCATCTCCGAATTAAAAAATGGCGCCAGCATCGCCCTCGTCAGCGACGCCGGTACACCAATCGTGTCCGATCCCGGCCATCGACTAGTCGCTCTCTGCGGGGAAAATAATATTTCCGTCATCCCAATTCCCGGCGCGTCCGCCGCACTCGCCGCTCTAGCAGGCTCAGGAATTTCCGCCGAGCGTGTTCTCTTTTTAGGATTCCTCCCCGCGCGCCAGGGCGAACGCCGCCGCGCGCTCGCCGAACTCGCAAGCAATTCCGCCACACTAGTTTTCTTTGAAGCGCCCCACCGCATCGCAAATATGCTTAGCGACGCCTCAGAAATTCTCGGCCCGCGCCTATCCGCATTAGCTCGCGAACTCACCAAGCTCCACGAAGAATTCCTCCGGGGCACGCTAAATGATCTCGCAAAGAAATTGAACTCCACACCGCTAAAAGGAGAATTCACGCTGGTCGTCGGCCCACCCGCGGAACGAGACACCGCCGCGCCAAAAGGTCTCACGCTCCGCCAGCGCGTCGAACAATTAATCCGCAGCGACGCCTTGGACCGCAAAGCCGCCCTGAAACAAGCCGCGCGCGAATTCGGCATCCCGCGCCGAGAAGCCTACAAACAATTATTACAAGACGGCGAGTTCCCCAACGAAGGACCCAGCGAAGAATAAATAGTAGTCAGCAAAAATACTCGGCAAGAAGTTAGTGCGCCGCCTCAGACTGAAAAATCCTGCGAAATCGCGGCCCTGTAAATTCCACTCCAATCAAAAGTCCCGCATCCGCCTCGGCGCTTTTCACATGCACCACTCGTCCAATCGTCGAAAACTCATCTTCAGACGTGCCGCTCGGCGCCGGCAGCGGAATCCGAATCTCCAAACTCGTCCCGTGCCCAATCTTCCGCCGCGTAACAAACGCCACTCCGCCGCGGCACAAATTCTCGCTGCTCGTGCGTTCTTCAAATTCCGCGCCTTCCGCGTCTGTTCCGCGCACGTGAATCGGCAAGCGGATATCAATCCGACGCTCTCTGCGCCGTTCAGCCGTCGGAGCTTGTCCCGTAGCGGTCACCGTGTTTCCCCCGTCGCCGCTATCGGCGCAAAAAATTCTTCCACTCGATCAATCACTTCGCTCGCTGTGTGCGCCAAATGAATTTGCCGGCGCAGCTCGCTGCCGTTGCGCACGCTGTGCGTAAAAGAACTTCCAAACTGTTTCATCCGTCCAATCGCGTCCGGCAATTCCGCCGAAATTAGATTGCGGAAATATCCAGTCATCAACCGGTAGCGGTCGTTTTCCGTCGGCTGAACGTACGTTCCCGTCTCCACATACTCGGAAATCTGCCGGAAAATCCAAGGATTCGTCGACGCCGCGCGCCCAATCATCACCGCGCTGCAACCCGTTTCCGTAAACATTCGCACCGCGTCTTCCGGCGTCAGAATATCTCCGTTTCCAATCACCGGAATTTTCACCGCGTCCCGCACCGCGCGAATAATATTCCAATCCGCCTGTCCGGAATATCCCTGCAGACGCGTCCGCGGATGTACGGCGATCGCTTCAATCCCAACTTGCTCTGCCATCCGCGCTACTTCCACCGCAACAATACTTTTATCGTCCCATCCCGCGCGAATTTTTATCGTCAACGGAATCCGCACCGCCGCGCGCACAGTTTTCAGCAGCGCTTCCAGATTATTCAAATCGCGCAGCAATCCCGACCCGCCGCACTTCACAACTTTCTTCGCCGGGCATCCCAAATTAATATCAACGAAATCGAAGCCCAATTCCTCCACAACTTTCGCCGCATCCGCCATGATCGCCGGATTCGCGCCAAAAAGTTGCGCAGCAATCGGACGTTCGTCGTCCTGAAAATAAAGGTAATAACGCAGAATCCGCGCCGCCTCGCGGGCAATTCCTTCCGAACTGGTGAATTCCGTCATCAGCAATCCGCAGCTGCCCTGCGCGCGAATCACCCGGCGAAAAACGGTGTCCGTCACTCCTGCCATCGGCGCAAGCACCGTGGCAGGACGGATCACCCGATCCCGCACCGAATATTCAGTTGGAATTCCCGGAACCACTTTTTGCTTCATCAATCAAAGGTATTTTGACGCAACCTAACACACTAAGTTTCCCACAAAAATATTTTCAAAGGGGCCGATTTCCAGATTTACAGCAGGGTCCGATCTAACTCACTGTCCGCATTGGACTGCGCCGCCGCAGTTTTCGTTTCACTGGACAACGTCGTTTCAGCGGGCAACACCGTTTCAACAACGACATCAGGCCGCGCTTCATCCACCTTTGAAGCAACCGCCACCGGAAGCACGCGCTCAACTCGCGCCGGTAACGCCGCGGGCACTCCCGTCAAATGCGCCGCCAGCGCCTCGCGCGATCCCCCAAAAAATCCCGCCACCAAATGTTGCACCGCACTTTGCTGCGCTTCAGCCGCTAACAAACTCGCGCGATACAAATACGCGCGTCCGACTTTTCTTCGCGACACAATTCCCTTCTGCGCCAGTCGATCCAGTATCGTCATGATCGTCGTGTAAGCTCGCGGACGCCGTGCCATCAGCGACTCCTGCACCTGTTTCACCGTCGCTTCGCCCAGCGGCCACAACGCGTTCATGCAATCCAATTCAAACGGCGCCAAATCCAATATCGATCGTCGTCGATCTCCGTTTGAAATCGGTGCGGGCTGTGCAGCAGTCGCCATCAACGAGCCTTCTTCGCCGCAGATTTTTCCGCCGGCTTTGAATTTTCCGCTGACGTTAAATCATCCAACGTCAATTGCTCAGGCCCGCCCGCGGCAACCGCCGCCTCACTCGCCAAATATTTATCCACGCGCAACAATCGCCGCTCCAGCGCGCCACTCCGCTCCGTCCATTCCGCTTCCCCCTTATCCGAATTGTAAAGCGCACGCATCGCGCCCATCTTGGAATCTAAATCATCCAGGTAATGCAGCATCACTGCCTCGCGAAACATCGGCAACTTCGGCGATCCAAAATCGTATTGCCCGTGATGGCTCAAAATCAGGTGCTTCACCAGCACCGAGAGCTCTTCCGGAAATCCCGGAATCTCGGAAACTTTTCGTCCAATCAATTCCACCGCAATCACAATATGCCCCAACAATTGGCCGACATTCGTGTATCCCAGCGAACGGTCGTAGGAAAGCTCATACACTTTTCCGATGTCGTGCAAAATCCCGCCGGTCAGCAGCAAATCTCGATTCGTCTCCGGATACCTCGCCGCCACTACTTCGCAAAGTTCGCACAAACTTATGACGTGCTCCAGCAATCCGCCAAGAAACGCGTGATGCATCGACTTCGCAGCCGGCGCGCGCCGCATCCGAGGAGAAATATCTGCGTCATCCAAAATCGCCGCCAACAATTGATTCAGCCACGGATCGCGCACGCTCTCAGCCAATTCCCTCAATCGCGCCCACAACTGATCCACATCTTCCCCGGTACAGGCGTAAAAATCTTCCTGATCCACTTCCGTCGTTTCGGCCTTTCGCAAACGATCCAGCATCACCTGCTTCTTGCCGCGATAAATTTCCACGCGCCCTTGAATCTTCACAAAATCGTCGCGGGCAATCATCGCCGCGGAATCCTCAAAGTGATCCCACATGCGCGCTTCCACCGTCCCGGTCCGGTCGCCCAGTTCCAGGCGCAAATATAATTTTCCGTTTTGGGTGGATCGCACTTCTTTTTCGGTTACAAGGAAAAATGTAGTTACAGTTTGGTCGGCGGCTAAATCCGCGACGTATGCAGGTTTCATAGGTTTCGTCTGGACTTCGTAATCTTGTGCTTTGCTCGAACTAAAATATCAAAAACTTTTTGTGTTTCTTCGGCCCACGCTGCAATTTTCCAATCGGTTCATCCAGCGGATTCTTCGCTTCCGAAATCGAGGCGTCGCTGTTTCCCGTTGCGCCGGTGTCCACATACGGCGGACGTACCTCCACGAAACTGTCTTTCCGCAACTGCGCAAGATAAGTCCGCAGCTTCGCCGGCATTTGCGTCGACGCGATGCGATTGCTCACTTCATTCTCAATCTTGTCCAAAGGCTGCACGCCAGCCTCGTAGCGCTGCTGCACTTGCAGAATCATGAATCCGTTGCTCGTCTGCATCACCGGAGTCATCTCATTCTTATTCAGCTTGAATACTTCGGCTTCAATCTTCGGATCCAGTTTGCCGCGCTCGAATGCGCCAAGTTCGCCGCCTTGCGCCTTCGTGCTGCCGTCCGAAAAATGTTTCGCCAGTTCCCCGAAATCCTCGCCGCCGGTTTGAACGCGATCTCGCAACTGTTCAGCCTTCTTTTTCAACGCCGGCAATTCAGCTTCCGTCTTCCCCGTGGTGCTAATCAGAATTTCCCGAATCCTCACTGCTTCCGGCGAAATAAATTCGTCTTTATGCTCATCGTAATATTTTTTGATCTGGCCCTGATCAACCGAATTGGCAACCCGCGATCCCACTTCACGGTAAATCACGTCCTGCGCCTGAAACTGATTTCGCACGCTGTCCTTATACTCTTCCCAATCTAATCCTTCGCCTTCCACGGCTTTCTGCAGCGCTTCCATAGAGTCCATTTTGTTTTCGATGCGCGTCTGGTCCAGCTGTCGAACCAGCTCTGCCTCAACGTTGATGTCCAAATCTTTCGCGCGCTGCACCAATAATTTCGTATCAATCAAACCGCGCAGAGAATCCGCCTTCACATCCTCCAGCGTCTTTTGAAGTTCTTCGGGCGTGCACTTTTTCTCGTTGCACTCTTCTTTGGCGTCCTGCATGTCGTGATTCTGCGCGCGAGTAAGATCCACGCTCGTCACAATGTCTCCATTCACTCGCGCGGCAATTTCCTCCACCGCTCCAGTTCGGTTTGCGTTTATCTGCGCCGTCGTCTGCGCTGCAGCAGGCACGGCGGGTTTCGCGGCAGCCGTCCCGGCCGGCGCCGCGCCAGCAGGAGTCGTCTTTTTCACAGGAGGGGTCGTCTGAGTCTGCGCGGAAACAATTCCAGCCGCCAAGATCACACCCGTCGCCAAGTATCGCAATTTCATGAGTATCCCCCTCCGTATCTTATCTCTACGTATGTAGTTGTAGCAACAAATTCCGCACTTCCTGCGTCAACGGGAAACGCACCTTCTGTATATCCATCGCCAAAATTCCCGTCGGGTCCAGCCGCAGCCCCTTCCGATCATGAATCAATCCGACCAGCCGCTCCGGCTTCACAGGTGTTTCATGATGGAATTTTATTGCCACCTGCGCGCCTCTACGGTCAATCGACGCCACCAACAACTTTTCAGCCAACGCTTTCAACAGCGCATAATCCAACAAATTATGAATCGCCTGCGGCGGCGGCCCGAATCGATCCTCCAGCTCCTTCAAAATTTCCTCGTGCTGACTTTCGTCCGGCATCTCAGCAATTCGCTTGTATGTCCGTAATCGCAAGTTCTCGCTCGGAATGTACTCTGGTGGGATGCGTACATCGACTCCAAGGTTGATTGTCACTCTCAACTCCGGAGCCGCAGTTTCACCCTTCAGCTCCGCCACCGACCGTTCCAGCATCTTGTTATAAAGGTCAAATCCCACCGCGTTGATGTGTCCATGCTGCTGACGCCCCAGCAAATTCCCCGCCCCGCGCAATTCCAAATCCAGCGCAGCAATCCGGAATCCCGCGCCCAATTCGCTAAATTCTTTCAAAGCCGAAAGTCTGCGCCTCGCCAAAGGGGTCAGCGTCGTATCTTGCGGCACCAGCAGATATGCATACGCCCGTTGGTTTGACCGTCCCACCCGGCCGCGCAACTGATACAACTCCGAAAGCCCCAATTTATCCGCGCGATTAATAATGATCGTATTCGCGCGTGGAATATCCATTCCGTTTTCCACGATGGTAGTCGATACCAGCACGTTCGCTTCGTCGTGCATGAACTTCAGCATCACCGATTCCAGTTCGCGCTCGCCCATTTGCCCGTGGCCAACCACGACTCGCGCCTTCGGCACCAGTTTCTGAATTAATTCCGCAATCGAATAAATGGATTCCACTCGATTGTGAATAAAATACACTTGCCCATTGCGCGCCAACTCCTCATCAATCGCGCGCCGCACCATCCCCTCCTCAAACGGCGCAACCACCGTCTGAATCGCCAGCCGGTCCTTCGGCGGCGTTTCAATTACGCTCAAATCCCGCACGCCCATTAATGACATGTGCAGCGTCCTCGGAATCGGCGTCGCCGAAAGGCTCAGCACGTGAACGTCATGCCGCAACTCTTTCAGGCGTTCCTTGTGCGCCACGCCGAATCGCTGCTCCTCGTCCACAATCAGCAAACCTAAATCGTGAAATTTAATATCCTTGGAAAGCAGCCGGTGCGTTCCAACAATTAAATCAGCTTTGCCCGACTCAATCGCCGCAATGGAAACTTTCTGCTCCGCCGCCGTTCGGAACCGGCTCAGCATTTGAATATTTGTTGGGAAGGCGGCGAACCGCCGCTTCATCGTTTCGTAGTGTTGAAATACAAGTACAGTGGTTGGCGCAAGAACCGCCACCTGCTTGCCATCCATAATCGCTTTGAATGCCGCGCGCATCGCCACTTCCGTTTTGCCGTAGCCCACATCGCCGCATAGCAAACGATCCATCGGAATCGGCCGCTCCATATCGCGCTTCAAATCCGCGATCGCCGAGTTCTGATCTTTCGTCTCGTCAAATTCAAACGCATCCTCAAATTCTTTTTGCCACGGCGTGTCCGGGGGAAACGCGTGCGCGCCGGTAACTTTCCGCTCTGCATATAAACGGATCAATTGATCCGCCATGTCCTTCAGCGATTTTTTAACTTTCGCGCGACGTGACTCCCACGCAGTACCACCCAACTTGTCCAATTGCGGCGGCTCAACTCCTTCTACCGCGCGATAACCTTGCACCAAATCCATGCGCGCCAGTGGCACATAAAGCCGCGCGTCATCCGCATAGCGCAGCAACATAAATTCGCCCACCGCGCTATCCGTCTTCAGTTGACGCAGCCCTTCAAACTCTCCAATGCCATGATCCACGTGCACAACGTGATCGCCCGGTTTCAGTTCCGCAAAATCGCTGAAAAATTTTCCCGTCTTCGCATGGGAACGCGGATGCGCCGTCGCCTGCGTATCAAATAAATCCCCGGTCCCGTAAATCGTCAACAGACAACCCGGAAACGAAACGCCTTCCGTCAGTGGAGTCCGAGCCAGCACCAAAGCCGGAACCGATCCCGCCGTAGAATCTTCCGCGAGCCGCGCGCCAACCGCAGTCTCATCCACTTCGGCCAATTGATATGCCATCTCATACTCGTGACAAAGATCCGCCAGCCGCTCCAACTCGCCCAGCGTCGCCGCCGAAACAATCACGCGTTCGCCTGCCTTAATCCGCGTGTTCGATTCCGTCATGAACGCCGCAATATTTCCGTGATACTTCGGCGTCGTCTGCGTCAGCAGCGTGTGCGATTTCCTGCCCGGCCCTTCCATCGGCAATTGTTCCAACAGCAGTCGCTGTTGCTTCGCAATTTCCTGTTGGAACGGCACAGCCTTCATCGCGAATCGCCCGGCCGCATCTTCTTCCCCATTCGCCGCGCTCGATTCCGCAATGCGCTCCGCAAATTTTCGCGATGCTTCTTCAATCGCCGCAGGCTCATCCAAAATCACTAATGGACGCGCCACCAAATCAAAAATTGTCTGCGTTCCCCATTGCCGAGGTAATTTTTCCGGCGCATCACCTTCGCCGCCAACCACATCCACGCTTACCGGCGCAACAATTCAATTCGCACCGGACGCACCGCTTCCGCCGGAAACACGTCCACAATTCCACCGCGGAATGCGAACTGTCCCGGCGCTTCCACCATTTCCGCGCGAATATATCCAGTTGATTCGAGGTGACGTACCAGGTCGTCCAGAGGAACTTCCGTGTGCCGTTCGATCGTCCGCGCCAAATTCGCGTAGGATTCCGCCGCGTAATAATGCAACATCGCCGCGCTGACAGGCACAACCATCAATTGCGCCTGCCCTGCCACAAATCGCCACAACGCCATCGCGCGCGTTTCTAAAATTTCAGGATGTGCAGGAAGTTCGCCCCACGGCAGTGCATCCAGCCCCGGCAAAAAAACCACTTGTCCCGCGTCCGCGCTCGCCGCGCGATAAAAATATCGCAGCGGCTCCAGCATCGCTTCCGCCCGCGCGCCCGACTGCACCACCACAATCGTCGGACGCCGAATCGCCGCCGCGCATTGCGCCGCAACTATATTCCGCGCCGAATCAATCAGCCCATCCAGCCGCGATTCCTGCCCGCCACGACGCAAGTCATCCAGCGCGGCATCCACCACACGGTGGCGAACAACGCGGGAAAGCAGTTCGTCAACTGAGGCCAGTATCATTTGTAATTGTTCGAGTGCGATGCGCTCAACGAGAGAAACGCGTTCGGCATTCCAACCGTCGAGTCCTCCATCTTACCACGCGCACCAAATCCGAATTCTTTCCAGCAGCGCAACAACTGTAGCTCATGTCTTCCGCGCCTTTTGCGTCCCGGTGCTTCTTACCGGGAAGACCTGAGCCCTTCCGCGCCCCACTACAATTTCACGCGAGAATGTGTAGCCCGAGTTCGCCGAACCCGGGGCTCTTCCGTGCTGCCACCTCCAGCGGCGCACCGCAAAAATTTCTCAATTTCAAAATTTCTCCGTTCCCGCCACCCCACCCTATTTAGCTAAGTGTGGCTAATAAAGGACTTAGCTCCGAAATTGCCCTCAAAAAAAGGCCACGCAACTTTCTAAGCCCCATATTCGTTCGATTCAGCACGGAATCCGTTGCAACGCGATTTTCACTCCACGACAAAGTTCCCACCCGCCTCAGCCTTGCCTCCAACTAGTAACCGCCGTTTCATCACGCGAGATTCCATCGGTGCTATACTTTCAAATTGGCTACCGACTTCAGCGTATCCAGATCGCGAGCTTTCTTCAGACCCGGACGATGTCTCCAGTTCGCAACATTGCAATCCTCGGCGGGGGGCCCGCCGGAGCAACCTGCGGCGAGCGCCTTTCGCGCGCCGGATTTCAAGTCACTATTTACGACGAGCACCTCGCTTGGGAAAAACCTTGCGGCGGCGGACTCACCCAAAAAGCTCTCGCAGCATTTCCATTTTTACTTTCTTCGCCGGCGCCGAAAAAACCAATCAGCAATGTTGAATTAATTTCTTCCGACGGAAAGCGCGCGCGTCTGCGTCTCGATTGGCCAATAATTATTTACGCCCGCAAAGTCTTGAATGGACTTCTCCTCGATCGCGCCACTGAAGCCGGATGCGACGTAGTTCGCGCCCGCGTAACGCGGCTGGAAACTGATGGCCCTCGCGCACGTCTGGAAGCGGCCGGTGGATGGCACGAAGCCGATTTCGTAGTGATCGCCGCCGGCGCTCGCAATTCCCTTTTGCCCGCAACTGATCCGCTGCCTCCGGAAGACTTGGAATTGACGGTCGGCTATTACATTCCCGTCGAATCCGATTTAATGAAAGTGAAATTTGTAAAAGGTCTCGAAGGCTACCTCTGGTCATTCCCGCGCCTCGGACATCTTTCCGTAGGAATCTGCGCGAACATGGCGAAGCACGCATCGCGCGAACTGCGGAAACTTTTGGATTCATTTGTTGCCGAAGAAAATTTGGGACTGGAAGGCGCCGAACTTTACAGCCACATTCTTCCATCGCCGCGCCGCAAAACTTTGCAGCAGCGCTCCGTCGTCGGTGCAAATTGGGCATTGGTTGGAGACGCCGCCGCATGGGTCGATCCCGTAACCGGCGAAGGAATTTATTACGCCATGCGCTCCGGCGAAATTTTGGCCGAAGCATTGATTGCCGAAGCCCCTGCTGAATACCCCGCGCGAATTCAAACCGCATTCCGTGAAGAATTAGAACGCGCCGCAAGACTTTCTCCGTTTTTTTATCGCGGAAAATTTCTGGGCGGCGCAGTTACAACTCGCATGATCGCTTTCGCGCGCCACAGTCCCACATTCCGTCAAATGTTGGCCGATGTTTTTGCAGGATCACAAAGCTACCGCACACTGAAAGCGCGTCTCTGGGGACAACTCGGAGTCACTCTAGCGGAAACAGCGGGAAGCCTACTGCGCAAACGCAATTCCGCGCAGTCAGAACTAGAAGCCGAAGCGTAAAGCTCCGGCTCGTCATTCAGAAATATCCCAAAAATATGATTGGTTTAATATCCGGGGCGTCGAGCGGGGGCAGCTTTGCGCGTCGCTTGTGGTGGAGGCGCAATGATCGCCATTTTCCGGATCATCGCCAGCACCAATCGCTTGTCACCATCGGAAAGCGTCGAACTGTGTTTCTTAATCTCGGAAAGAAAGCGAATCTCGTCTTCAGAAAGTTCGCCCAGCATTTTTTGCGTTTCGCGATCGTGCTGAGTTTCAGCGCCGGGGAAAAAATCCGCCAGCGCAATATCCATCGCTTCGGCAATCTTCGCCAAAGTTTCAAGCGACGGAACGGTGTGACCATTTTCCACGCGCGATAAATAGCACCGTAGCAGTCCGGTGCGCCGTTCGATGTCTCCCTGCGAAAGTCCGCGCTGTCCGCGATAGGCGCGAATTACTTGACCGATGTTTACTTTTGGTTTTTCTTTTGGCACGAGCTGGCCTCTCCAAGTAGCGGCTTATATTAAGTAGTCCCGCGCGGCCACGCAAGTAGATTGTTCATAAAAGCAACAGTTCCTGCCAAGCACAATTTGCTGCTTCCGCAGAAATCCCAGGGATCGATTTCCTAAAAAAGGTGTGTGACAGGGCACGACTTCAGTCGTGCCGTACAACATTTGTTACGTGGGGTTTTAACTCTTGCCGCTCTCGATTCCCGCATAAATCGCTTTCGTAATCGAGGCCATCAACGCGGAACTCTTATCGCGATCCTCAATTCCCTTCACCAAAATCACCAACACAAATGGACGAGCCCCCATCACAATCGCCGCATCATGATGTATCCCGGTAATCTCGCCGGTCTTATGCGCAACAATCGTTCCAGCCGGCAATCCCTGTGGAATCGCTTCGTTAAAAGTTTGGCGTTTCAAGATTTCCAACATCGCGCGGCACGATTCCGCATCGCCCGCTTTATTTGTCGCGATCGCATCCAGCAGAATCTGCAACGCGCGCGCCGTAGTCATATTATTTTTGCCGGCCTGGAACGCTTTCGAGTCTTCCACTCCGCGCAAAAACACCATTCCGTCCGCGTGAAGACGCGCAATCGTCTTCTGAATATTCGCAACGCCCAGCCGCTCAATCAAAAGATTCGCCGCCAAGTTGCTGCTGCGCGTAATCATCGCCTCACAAAGTTGAAGCAGCGTCAGCGTTCCGCCAACCGACTTATATATCTCCGCATCCGAATCGTCCGCCGCATTCAATTGATACACGGTTGCGTCGACAATACTGTGAAACTCATTCTTCACCGGCAAAGGATCATCCAAATGCAATTTGCCGTCATACGCTTCGGCGAACAGTTCAATCATCACCGGAATTTTCATAGTGCTTGCCGCATGAAAGGCCACGTCGGGCTCAATCATCAATTCCTGTTTTCCATCCAGCGCGCGAAACACTACGGCCACTTCAGCGCCGCTATCATGAATCAGTTTTTCAACTTGAGCGCGCGCAGGTGATTCAACAATCGGCCCAGAACGCACGCTCTGAGCGAACGCGGGACTACCAAAAACAGTCGCAGCGAAGAGAAGCGCAGAAACTCCAACTCGAATGTGGAAGGATCGCAATCGAAGATTCACAATCACCGCGAAATCATACGCCACGTTGCCCTTTACTGCGATTGCGCAGGAGCCGGAGGCGCTTCATGACGCACAATCAGCGAATACATCACCGGCATCACAAATAGCGTAATAAATGTGGACAGTAGCAAGCCGCCAATCACTGCCAGCGCCAACGGTTTCTGCAATTCCGAACCAGAGCCAAGTCCCAGCGACAGAGGCAGCAATCCAAATAGCGTCGCAAGTGTAGTCATCAAAATCGGACGCACGCGAATTCGACCGGCGGTCGCCAACGCTTCGTCCAGCGGCATTCCTTCTTCGCGCAGCTTGCCAACATATTCAAATAAAATAATCCCGTTCTTCACCACCAGCCCAATCATCAAGATAATTCCCATGAACGAAGAAACGTTCAGCGGCGTTTTGGTGATCAAAAGCATTCCAAAAACTCCCGCTAGCGAAAGCGGCGCGGCGGAAATCATGATCAGCGCCGGACGAAACGCGCGGAACTGAATCACCAATACGGTGAAAACTGCGGCCATGGCCAACCCAAGCACAGTCAACAATTCACGGAACGATTGCTGCTGCGATTCGTACTGTCCGCCAATCTCATAAGTCATTCCCGTCGGCAACTTGACGGTCTTCATCATGTCCTGCACTTTCGTCATCGTGCCGCCAAGGTCGGAGCCGTCTTTGAGTTGCGCCGTCAAGGACGCCATCAACCGCTGATTTTCGCGCAGCAATTGGTTTTCTCCCTGCACGTGTTCCACGGTCGCAAGCGAACTCAACGGCATCACCTGTTTCGTTGACGTGATTATTGGAAATTGCTCGATCTTGTTGTAGTCGTACCGAAATGAATCGGGAAATCTCACGCGAATGTCCACGGTCCGATCACCTTGGCGCAACGAAGTTTCCGCTTCGCCAATCAATCCGGCGTGCACTTGATCTGTCACTTGATCGACGGTTAAGCCCGCGCGCCCTGCTTGCGCCGGGTCGACGTGGAACACAATTTCGGGGTTACCTTTCTCAATTCCTTTAAACCCCGTGATGCCCTCAATCTTTTGAAGCTTGTCGCCCACGTCCTCGGCAGTCTGTTCCAGCAACGGCATGTTATCGCCGAACAATTTTACTTCCACCGGCTCAGGCACGCCTTGCAAATCGTTCAGCATGTCCTGCAAAATTTGCGTCAGCTCAATTTCAACTCCCGGCGCGTCATGCTCAATCTCCGGCCGAATCGCTTCCATAATATCCTGCGTAGAACGATCACGTTGCGACTTCGGCTTCAGCTTCACAAGAATATCGCCTTTGTTTTGCTGCGTCGCGTACAAACCCATTTCCGCGCCGGTGCGACGCGAAAATGCCTGAAGCTCCGGAAGTTTTGAAATGCGGTCTTCAAATTTCCGAACGATCGTATCCGTGGTGGCAAGCGAAGTTCCCGGAGGCGTGATGTAGTCCAGCACAAATCCGCCCTCGTCCATATCAGGCAGGAAATCTGAATCAAGATTGATGTAGAAGAAAATTCCAGCGGCCACTGTAATCAGCGCCACGATCACAACCCAAATTCGATTTCGCAACGCCCAATGGACGGACCGCTCATACGATCGATTCACAGGCTCAATAAAGTTCCCTGACGAATGCTTGAACGCCTCCAGCGAAAGAAATCGCTGCGAGAGCAGCGGGATAATCGTCAGCGCGAAGATAAGCGAAAGCAAAACAGAAACACCGAGCGTCATGCAAAGTGACCGGAAGAAGTCCCCCACAAATCCTGTCAACAATCCAAGCGGCAAAAAAACCACCAGCGTTGTAGCCGTCGAGCCAACGACCGGTCCAATCAGTTCATGCGTGCCGCGCTCAGCAGCAATGGCAGGCTCTTCACCCAATCCTAAATGGCGATAAATATTTTCAATCACAACCACAGCATCATCAATGATCAACCCAATGGCGATGGCCAATCCGCCCATCGACATCAAATTGATGGTGCCGCCCATAATCTTCACAATGAAAAATGTGCCGACGACAGAAAGCGGCAACGAAATCGCGGCAATTAAAGTGGTGCGAATATTTCGCAAAAACAAAAACAAGATAATTACCGCCAGCAAAGCACCAATCAGAATTGCGTCGCGCACGCTGCTGATGGAATCGCGCACAAATTCCGCCAGGTCATATACGACAGAGACGTGCAACGTTTTCGGAATCGCGTCGCCTAGATTTGTGATTACCTGACTTACCTGATCTCCGAGTTTCAGAATATTTCCGCCCAGTTGGCGCGAAATATTAATCACCGCGGCGGGCTTTCCATTTCCGGTGACGAGAATTGCCCGGTCTTCCACGCCGTCACTGACTTCCGCGACATCGCTCACGCGAACGGGCGTCGGTCCTTGCGTATCAATAACCGTGTTGCGGATTTGGTCGAGCGTTGTGAACTGGCTGGTCGTCAGCACCAAATATTGCAAATAATCTTTCGGCAGTTTTCCGACAGAGGTGACTTCGTTAGTTGCTTTTAGCTTGTCGGCGATATCGGGCAGCGACAAACGATGCGCCACCATTTTCTGAGGATCGACAATTACCTGAATTTGCCGGGTGTCACTCGCCTGCACTTCAATTAGTCCGACTCCTGGCACGCGGCTAATCAGCGGCTTCATTACGTAAAAAGCCTCGTCGCGCAAATCCTGGCCGGGCACGTCGCCATTCAAAATTAAACTCAGAACCGGAAATACTGTGGGGCTGACACGCTCAACTTGAATTACTGCGTCGGCGGGAAGTTCGGTGCGTGCTTCGTTCACGCTGCCTTGCAACAATTGCAGCGAGTACTGCATGTCCGCACCGGAATTAAAAAGTACGGAAATTTCCGAAGCGCCGCGCGAAGTTTTTGAGCGTACGCGATAGACGCCTTGCACCGTCATCGCCGCTTCTTCCAGCGGACGCGTCACGGAAAGCAGCATCGTGTCCGGCGGCAAATCTCCGGAGTGCACCAGAATCATGATGCGCGGGAAATTCACTTCCGGATAAATATTGCTGGGCAGTTGAAACACTGCCCAAATTCCAGCGCCAAAAAGCATCGCCGTAATTAAATAAACCGCGAAGCGATTCTCCCGGCTGGATCGGACGATGTTCACTTGTCGTCCTTCTTATCTTTATCGTCTTTTTTATCGGGCGCCTCAGCGGCCGCGGGCGCACCAACGCTCACTTTCGCCTTGTCGCTCAGTCCGTATCCACCGGTCAAAATAATTGTGTCGCCTTCTTTTACGCCGGAAAGAATTTCCACACGGTCCGGCGTTTCAATTCCAAGCGTAACCGGCGCAACATTTGCCGTATCACCTTGTACGACAAACACGCGTGCCGCACCATCTTCTCCGCGATAGATCGATCCCGGAGGAATCGTCAACGCTTTTACGTGAGTCTCAATCGGAACTTGCGCGCCCAAAAACATTCCGAGCCGCAATTCTCCGCCGCTATTTGGAATGCGAATTCGCACCACCCCGGCATTCGACGCTGGATCGACGGCGGAAGGAATATTTATGATTTGACCGTTGAAGAATTTCCCAGGAAGCGACGCCGACGTAAGCCGAACCGCTTGGCCATCTTTCATGTGGAGCAGATCATTCGCAGCCACATTTGCATCCAATTCCACTTCCGCAAGGTTCGCAATCTCCACGATTGGCGCGGCGGCGGTGCCGTCCACTTGTTCCCCGCCACTGACGAATCGTTTCACCACAGTGCCGCCAATCGGCGCGCGAATTTCAGTGCGCGAAAGCTGAAGACGCGCGGTGGAGAGCGCCGCTTGCGCCTGTCTCAACGCTGCCGCGTTTACGCTGGATTCGGTGCGCGCGTCCTCCAAATCCTTTCTCGCGGCGATTCCCCGCTGAACCAAATCCTCATTCCGCGCCAAATTTAATTTCGAGTTCTCGACGTTTGCCTGCGCGGTTGCTTCACCAGCTTCAGCCTGCGCGATTTGATCGCGGAACAAATGGTCGTCAATCTTCGCAATTAATTGTCCGGCGGAAACTTTGTCGCCTTCGGCCACGGTAAGTTCGGTCACGCGTCCGGCAACCAGCGACGTAACTTTCACGTCGCGATTTGGAACCGCGGCGACGCTTCCGGAAAGTTGCAGATTGCGACTGACGTCGGCGCGGGTAACCTGCGTCACGGTCACTTGTGTCGGCGCGTCTTCCGTTTTCGCGGCAGCATCGTCGTTGCCTTTCTTCGAGCATCCGCCCACAGTTGTGGCGATAATTCCCGCAGCCGCGATCAGCAAACATTTGCGGCAGACGCTTCTCAAACTAAATTCATTCAGTGTTTTCATATTCAATCCAGTGGCACTCCCACCGTCTCTTCCAGTTCTGAAAATGCTTTCTGCAATTCCAATAAACTTTGTAAATAATCGCGCTCGTTCTGCTGCACGGTTCTCTGCGCTTCGATCACGCTCAGAATATTTGTTTTTCCAGCGCGATAACTTTCTTCCGTCAAGCTTTCGAGCTTTCGTCCGGCGGGAATTACTACGCGTCGATACAAATCAACTTCGGTCAGCCGCGCGTTCAGTTCAGCGAATGCAGCTTCCACGTCGCCGGAGACTTGCCGGCGTTTCGCGGCGATCTCCGCCTCGATTAGTCTTTGTGTTGCCGAAGATTGCGCCAGTTCGCCCTGATAGCGCGAAAATATTGGCACTCCGACAGTAAGCTGGCCGCGCGCTCCGGTCTTAAAATCGGGAGGCGAATTGAAATCCACGCCTGCCTCCACCGAAACTTCGGGAAATCGTTCCGCGCGATACATTTTTTCTTTGCTCTGCTCTACTTTTAATTCCTGCGCCAGGTGCGTCAGATCGTAATTTGACTCAGCCGCGCGCGCCGAAACATCCGGCAACATCACGGCTTGCGGCAAAGTTTCCAGTGGCGTTACCAAATCCCATTCGGTGTTTGCCGGCGCGTTCAAGAGCGCGGCGAGTTTCGC
>Ga0193726_1001530_pt1 | contig 17982 bp, 10 predicted proteins | sample H2c1metaG_FD_144928 | JGI IMG/M metagenome (GOLD analysis project Ga0193726, IMG submission 144928) | Soil microbial communities from a riparian zone of the East river system, Colorado, United States - H2c1 | ecosystem: Environmental > Terrestrial > Soil > Riparian zone | place: USA: East River... | reverse complement strand
GGACGATGCAGGACTTCGGGGAACTATTGGAGGGACTGCACACCAGGAATATAAAACTGGTGATGGACCTTGTGGTAAATCATACCAGCGATGAACATGAATGGTTCAAAGCATCAAGAAGCAGCAGGAATAATCCATACCGTGATTATTATCTCTGGTGGCCCGCTGAAAAAGGAAGACCCCCGCACAGGCCCAGCTTTTTTGATGAGCGGGGAAGCGCCTGGAAATATGACCGGAAAACACATTCATTCTACCTGCATATATTTTCCGTAAAACAACCGGATTTGAATTGGGAAAATCTGCAAATGCGGAAAGAGATTTATGGTATGATGAAATTCTGGTTTGAAAAAGGAGTGGATGGATTTCGCATGGATGCCATCACCTATATCGCAAAGGATGAAAATTTCCCGGCGTTTACCGAAGACGAGATTCAAAAGCAATATGGCGAATGGTCAGGATATTTTGCATCACACCCCTCTCTCCATAAATATTTACATGAAATGTACAATGAGATCTTATGCAAATATGATATTATGACCGTAGCAGAGGGGCCGGGTATTTCTCCCGACGAAGCGCACAAAATTGTAGATCCTGCAAGACAGGAATTAAACATGCTTTATCATTTTGAAGGAATGGGCATTGGCTATGTGCCAGGGGAATTTAAACGGGTTGACCCGGATGGTTATGATCTTGTAAAATTTAAGGAGGTGTATACAAAATGGAATGACGTATTTGCCAAAAAAGGGTGGGGTACTATCTATCTTGGGAATCACGATCAACCGAGGATGGTGAGTCGCTGGGGTAATGACAGTCCCGGGTTGAAGGAGCCTTCTTCAAAAATGCTGATCACCTTTTTATTTACCATGCACGCTACTCCGTTCTTTTTTAATGGAGACGAGATTGGCATGACCAATATTCGTTTTGATTCTATTTCCGATTACAGGGACATCGAATCGATAAATATGTATAAACAAATAAAAATAAATAAAGGAGATCTGACCCGGTTTTTGGAAAATCAAAAAGAATCCGCCCGTGATAACAGCCGGACGCCGTTCCAATGGGATGATTCAGAAAATGCCGGTTTTACATCTGGCCAACCCTGGCTTAAAGTAAATCCAAACTATAGTGTTTGCAATGTATCTATCCAGGAAAAGGATCCGGATTCCATCTTAAATTATTTCCGAAATATGGTGAAATTGAGAAAATCTTTTCCTGCATTATTATATGGCCATTATCATTTGCTCGACAAAGAGCATAAACAAGTCTACGCTTATACCCGTAGTTTAGATGAAGAAGTCTTTTTAATACTTTTAAATTTCTCAAAAGAAGAATTGGATTATAAGATACCGGGGTCATTCAGACATGACGAAGAAATATTGATAAATAATTATAAGGACTGCAAACAATATCATGACAGCATACATTTATTACCCTTCCAGTCAATCGTAATGAAAGCAAAAAAATAGTAGATTTCTATAGGGGATATACATGTCTTTAATGACAATCAAGTATTGAGAATTTTAATAATTTTATTTATTAAGTTTGTTCCTGCCATCCCCTTTTCTACTCATGAGCGATAAAATCAAAATTTATGTTTATGAGAATCTTTACCGTATGTATATTCTTATTGACTTCTGTATGTATGGAGGCTCAAAATGATTCCACGCAGGGTGTAGCAAAACTTTTGTCACTTTCGCTTGAGGAATTGATGAATATCAAAGTTGTAACGGCTTCAGGTTTTTTGCAAACCACATCGGAAGCCCCTTCAACAATCACAGTTATTTCATCACAGGAAATTTCGGAACGTGGCTACGAACAGCTCGAAGATGCTTTGCGTGACGTTCCGGGCATTGACCTTATCCACGTAAATGGTTATGTTCCAACGCTCATTTATTTCAGAGGGATGTATGGTGCAGAAAACCAGAGAGCGTTACTGATGATCGATGGTATTGTAGAGAATAATATTTTAGGCAGTAATGACATGGCCGGTCCTGCTTACAGCCTTCAGAATGTGGATCGCATTGAAATTATCTGGGGACCCGTTTCCGCGTTGTACGGAGCAAATGCCTTTGGAGGAGTTATAAACATTATCACAAAAAAAGGAGCTGATATTAACGGCATTCATGCTGAGAAAGGATTCGGAAGTTTTAATACTTCATTTGAGAATGTGGATATGGGTTTGAAAAAAGGAAAATTCGAATTTGCTATTTCAGGAAGCCTGTACAGTACAGATGGACCACGGTTCACAAACAGGGATCCATATTATTCTGCTTCTTACGTTGATAAAGCTTATTCATTAAATACCACTGTCAGTTATTATTCAAAAAATTCCAAAACAACATTTGGTTACCGTACCTATCGAACTCCAATGGGATGGGGAACCTATTCTAACAGCGCCACCACCTATCTCGGACTCCCGCCCCAGGGAAATAATAATTTAGGTTTGTTAGGAAATATCCAAAGAAATATCCGTGGGGAAAGACCCGGCCTTGACAATGCTTATTTGCGGACTTGGTTTCTTCAAAATGAATTTAAGGCGAATAAAAAATTGGATTTCCTGGTGCGTGCCGAATATCGGGAAACAGGCACCGACTCCAATTCGTACATCTATGTTACCGCAGATGGACGAAAATTAATCCGGGTACCGGTAGCCACCTATTCAAACCGGGTTTCAGGAGAGATCTCGGCAAATTATACCATATCTGACAAGCATAGATTTTCTGGAGGCGTTGAATTTTTCCAGGATAATGTAGAAGCAGGGCAACGTTCATCTAGATTTGACCTTACTACCGTTTATTTGATTGATGGAAGGGACACAGTAGTTAACCTCAAATCAACATTTCTACCCAGGGCATATGATATAAGAAATAATTTCGGAAGTTACCTGCAGTATGTCTTAAGTACAAGCCTGGCTGGTAAAACAAGTTTCACTTTTGGGGCGCGATATGATCATAATAGTTATTTCGGAAATGCCTTTAGCCCGAGAATTTCTATTGTAAATCAACCTTCAAAAAAACTTACGCTGAAATTTCAGTTTGGTAATGCATTCCGGGCGCCTACCAATTTAGAGATCTACCAGACTCCGGGTCGTAATTTCAAGTTAGAAAAGGAAAAGATCAGGACCTATGAAGTAAATGCAATTTATTCTCCATCAAATATTTTTCGCCTACAGGTAAATGGATTCCGAAATGAACTTAGTGACGTTATCATTATTTGGAACCTTTCTGGCCTGACACCTGATAAGAATCCGGGGCTCTTTAAGATTACTGGTGCCGAAAGCATAGTCGATATGGCTTTTACAAAAACTATTTCCTCCTTTGTAAATTTTACTTACCAGCATGCATGGGGAAAAAATCTTGTTTCAGGCGCATCAGGCAAACTTCCGGATGTGGCAACTGTCAAAGGAAATGTGGGTCTTACGCTTCATGCGGATGATGATCTTTTTACAATTAGTATCATCGGGAATTGGGTAGGGCAGCGCACCTCCCCGAAAACAGATCCATTCGGTCCTGTAAAGGGTTATTTTCTTACTAATTGTACTATAAGTACCAAAAAAATATACAAAGACAAAATAACCGCCAGCGTAAATATTCACAACCTTTTTAATACTAAATGGCTGGACCCGGGGTTCCGGACGGCTGACGGTCTTTTATATTCGACGGTGCTTGAGCAACCAGGGATAAATGGATTGTTTAAAATAGGGATAAGCTTATAATGAACCTGATTCGTAGCTGAAAAAATGACTTATTACTATCTAAATAGCCTCTTGAAAAGAGGTATACTCCTTGTAACGCTTTGCTTTTTTGCGGCGATCGTTTTTGCGCAGGAAAAGGGAGGTGAGTCTGAACTTAAGGCAGCGTTCATTTATAATTTTACCAAATATGTTGACTGGGATTCAACAGATACAGAAAGTTATTTTACTATTGGAGTCATTGGTTCAACACCAGTAACGGAGACATTAAATCAAATTGCAAGTACACGAACAGTGAATAACAAAAGAATTCAGATCCGGAATTTCAACAAGCCTGAAGAGATCAATTATTGTAATATTCTGTTCATTCCTCATAACATCCCATTTTCATTGGAGTCGATTTTGAATAGGGTCGGCAAAGGTGTTCTGACCATCAGTGAAGAATCAGGATTTGCAAAAATGGGGACAGCGTTCAATTTCGTGATTAAAAATGACAAACTTAAATTTGAAGCAAATTTAAAAACGATCAATTCCCAGGGGTTAAAAGCGAGTTCACAATTGTTGAAACTTGCTACGATTGTAGATTACCCGTAATTTTTTAAGCATTATTAATTTGTTTAAACTGCGCGACATATCGATAAGAAACAAGTTGGTAATGATTCAGGTTTTTACCAGCGTGATCGTCCTGGGGATCTTTTTCGCAGTTTACGTGGTTACCGATGTCAGGTCGTACAAGGAACGAAAAGCTGATAGTATGCTGAGCCTCGCCCAGGTAATAGGCACCAATAGCATTTCCACTCTTGAATTTTTTGATAACGAAACAGCTAAACAGATCTTGTCCGGGTTGCACAACGTAGCACCTGAAATTACTTATGCTGCTATTACCGATTCATCGGGAAAACTTTTCGCAAGTTATTCAAAAACGACTCCGGATAGTGTTTCAATTCCGCCGGCTTTAAATGAAAAAAAATCTGTTTTTGCAGGTCATTACCTTTTTGTCCGGTATGATATAAACCGTGGCAAGGAGCATTTCGGAAAAGTAGTTTTCCAGGTTGAACTCTCTGAACTGGAACAAATAAAACAATATAAGTACAAAATCGCCACTATTTTATTATTTATCGCCCTGGCATTTTCTTTCGGGATCGCATTGGTCATCCAGACATACGTTTCAAAACGATTGTTGAGTCTTGTGCATACGATGGAGGAAGTTGGTAAAACAGGGGACTATAATAAATCGATCAAGGATGAGGGCCAGGATGAAATAAGTATATTAACAAAGGTGTTCAATAGCCTGATGCAACAGGTGAAAGAAAATCAACAGAGAAAAGATGAATTCATCAGCATTGTGAGCCATGAATTAAAGACGCCATTAACAAGCGTGAAAGGATACCTTGAATTGCTGGATAGCGTGGAAGAAAAACAGCCAAACAAACAATTTGTACAAAAGGGATTGGAAAATGTAAAGAAACTGGAAACACTGATCAGGGACCTGCTCGATGTTTCCAAAATTCAAAGCGGTCAATTGCAATTAAATGTGAAAGAATTCAGGGTCGATGATCTCCTGGATGAAACGATCAGTGCTATTCAAATGGTAACAGGAACCCATGACATCATCTGGGAAAATTATTTGAGTAATGAAACCATAACGGCAGACAGGCACAGAATAGAACAGGTACTTACCAATCTTTTATCAAATGCAGTTAAGTATTCTCCCGGGGAGAAGAAAGTGATTGTCTACAGCAAAAAGATCGATGGGGAATTGGTTATTAAGGTGAGGGATTATGGGATTGGTGTTCCGAAAGACGAGCGGCTAAATATATTCGAACGTTTTTACAGGTCGAAAGATATGTCAACAACCATTTTAGGATTTGGACTCGGATTGTACATATGCAAAGACATTATTACCCGGCACAATGGTAGGATTTGGGTAGAAGCAGAAGAGAAAGGTTCGGCTTTTTATTTTACACTTCCATTTCGCAAAATCGTTGAACCTGCAGATGTAAAAACTGTTACAGTATCCACTACAGGTTAAATTTCATTTTTTGCCTCCAGGTTAACGCCGGAATAAAATCCAAGGTCTTTATCCTTTAAGAGTTTGGTCCAGAAAATGATTTGACCCGTATGATATGATAAATGTTCCGTTACATGAACAATGATGGCAATGCCGGACTGGGAAAATCCCTGCACCTTTCTCTTCCGAAAAAGCTCCCCTGGACTGATATTTTGAATAGTGTTTCTAACTTCATCCGCAGTTGCCTTTAATTTTTCCAGTAATTCTGATTTTGAATAGCCGTCTTCAGCTGAAAATTCTTTATTCCTTTCTCTCTCATCCTTAGTATTGCCAAGAGAAGAAATTGCATATTGCCGCATATTACCACATAAATGAAGTATTAGATTGCCTACACTATTCGAATTTTTGTTGGGCCTTTTCCAAACTTCAGATTCTTCAAGCTCATGGAGGCATTGGGTTATTTTTTGAATACTTTCCTGCATCCTGTAAATGCATTGATCAATGAATTCTTTAATAAATTCTTCTGTCATCGTGTTTTAGTTTGAATTCAAAATAAAATATTAGAATTTTGAATGCCGTAATATTGAGCTGCCATCATTATAAATTCTTTCCGATATCATACAAAAGTATCGGCAAATTCAATTCATTTATATGTCGAAACAAAATATCTTGCACAACCTAAACCAAAAAATGATGTTCAAAAAGACTGGGCTCTTTGCCTTCCTGATCGTAATAGCTATAGCCGGGTATTCCCAACAATCGCCTTTGGAAATAAGTAAAGAAAAGATCAAAGTGGAATTTTCACTTGATAATGGAGGGGCTCCGCATTATGCTGTTTTTTTTAGTGGCAAGGAAGTGATAAAAAAATCTTCCCTTGGATTTTCATTGGATAGCGACAGTCTTTTCTATAAAAATTTCAAGATATTGAACATCGACAAAAGATCTGTTGATGAAACCTGGAAACCCATATGGGGAGAGGTGAGTGTCATCCGTAATAATTATGAAGAAAGGACAATCCACCTACAGCATAGTTCGGGAAAACTACTTGACATTGTTTTTCGTGTCTTTGCGGATGGAGTTGGTTTCCGGTACCAGTTTCCCAAACAAAAAGGGTTGCGATATTTTGTGGTGAAAGATGAATTCACACAGTTTCATCTTACCGGCGATCATAAAACTTTTTGGATACCCGGAGATTTTGACTCCAATGAATATAGTTATACAACGAGTAAGATCAGCGAAGTTGATAACCGTCCTGTTGTCATAGCGGCAACAGACATTGCGGTTCGTACTGTTACTGATTCTTTTTCTGTGCAAACACCCTTGATGATGAAGACAAGCGATGGACTCTACATCAATATTCATGAGGCAGCCCTGCTGAATTACCCCGCCATGCAATTGCACGTGGATCGGGAAAATTTTATTTTATCATCAAATTTGGTTCCTGATGCTTTCAATAATAAAGCATACCTCCATGCGCCCGCTCATACGCCATGGCGCACCATCATTGTAAGTGATAAGGCTACAGATATTCTCGCTTCGAAAATGATTCTTAATCTCAATGATCCTTCTGTTGCAACTAATACATCATGGATCAAGCCTATGAAATTTGTAGGAGTGTGGTGGGAAATGCAAACAGGAAAGAGCACCTGGAATTATTCGGATTTTCCTGATAGCCTTGATAGCAAAGGACAAATGATTCCAAATGGAAGGCACGGGGCCAACACGGCTAATGTAAAACGCTATATTGATTTTGCTGCAAAGAATAAGATAGGAGGGGTGCTGGTGGAAGGATGGGATATCGGCTGGGAGGATTGGTTTGGCAACTGGAAAGAAAACGTTTTTGATTTCATCACGCCTTACCCCGATTTTGATGTAAAAGAAATTACCTCGTATGCGAAATCCAAAGGAGTGAATATGATCATGCACAATGAAACATCCGGTTCAGCAACCAATTATGAACGTCAACTTGATACTGCTTTTCGCTTTATGAAAAAATTCGGGTATTCTTCGGTAAAAACCGGATATGTTGGAAAGATCATTCCGCGCGGAGAGCATCATGACGGGCAGTGGATGGTGAGTCACTACGAAAGAGTTTTGCAAAAAGGAATTCAATATCACGTCATGATCGATGCGCATGAGCCTGTGCGCCCTACCGGTCTGCAACGTACCTATCCCAACTTTATGGCTTGTGAAGCTGCCAGGGGAAATGAATACCACGCATTCAGCAATGGTAATAATCCTGATCATGAAACCATTCTTCCTTTTACCAGGCTCATGGGTGGTCCGATGGATTTTACACCAGGTATTTTTAAATTAAAAGGATATGTTTCCTCCACTCCCCAAAGATCCGTGCATAGTACCCTCACAAAGCAATTGGCCCTTTATGTTACCATGTACAGTCCCGTAGAAATGGTGGCGGATCTTCCTGAAAACTATGAAGCCAGGCCCGATGCATTTCAGTTCATCAAAGATGTACCGGTTGATTGGGATGACACTAAAATACTGGAAGCGGAGCCCGGTGATTATATAACAATTGCGAGGAAGGAAAAATCAAAAGACAATTGGTTCGTAGGCGCTATTTCAGATGAAAACGGGCGAACCACAACTATATCATTGGATTTCCTGGCCAAAGGAAAAAAATACAAAGCTACCATCTATGCCGATGGCCCGGATGCAAACTGGAAAACAAACCAGGAAGCATACAAGATAACACAACAGACTGTTGATAATACTTCCAAACTGGAATTAAAATTAGCCCCGGGAGGGGGGGCCGCAATCAGTATCGTGAGCCAGCAATAAGAGGTAAGAGGTAGAAGGTAAGTGGTAAGTGGTAAGTGATAAGTAGAACGTAATAAGTATTAAGTGGTCATTGTCAATCGTCAATGGTCAATATTCAATAATTTCATTTATCCTTAAATTTATAAATAAAACGGTTTTATGTCTTTTTTTAAAAAGGAGAATGAGGAGGCACCCAAAATGGAAACACCGAATCCACCCGCAAGAAATTATAAATTCAAATACATAAAATTCTATTCTCTTGCTGAAAGTCTTGCAGAAGAAAAAAAGTACTACCGGAAAATAATTGAACAGGGAGAAATCACTTATCTCTATTGGGAGATCGGGTTATTGAATATGAAATTTAAGGATTGCGACTGGAAAGGTTCCCTTATCACCAAGTGTTACAAAGTGGATGAAGGCAAGGTGGAGATGTGTAACATTCCTGCCGATTTGAATGTTACCAAAGACAATGATATTTATTGTTATAAGTACGGATGGGGTACAGAGACTCCCGGCTATTGGAAAGCGGGGATCTATAACTGGGAAGTATATATTGACAACGAACTGATCGGAACGGACACGATGTATATAAACAATTTTGGTGCGGTTACCGAAAACAGTAATCCCTATTTCGATTTATCGGCGATAAGATTGTATCCGAGCTATGAAGATTTTCGGGAAGCAAAAGACGGTTACAGGTATGTTACCCAATTTGATGTAGCAACCACAGAGTATGTTGGTGTTGAAATTGAAATTAGGCGAAAACAAACAGTGAGTTTTAATTTTGAATTTTGTTATTCAATTGTAAAAGACAACGGATTTCCAAAAGCGATGTTCACAAATATCAATGTATTGCCTGCGGGGGAAATAGGCAAGTCGGAAGTGGTGCGATATGGCTGGGGCGTGGCTTCTCCAGGGTACTGGAAAAAAGGGAATTATATTGTCTACATAAATTTTCTCGGTCAAAAACTTGCCGCCTTGCCATTTGTTGTGGGCGATACAGAAGTTGCAGGCATTGCATCCCCTTTAAATTCAACTAATGAGTCATTAAAAATACAGCCTCCCACCACAACTTCTTTAGCCAACAAAACAACTGAAGAACTGCTGAAAGAACTGGATGTACTTGTAGGAATGGAAAATTTAAAGCGTTCTATCAGGGAAAATATTGCTTACCTGCAGTTTAATAAAATCAGGATCGGGAAAGGGTTCAAGGATGATAGTGTTATGAACCTGCATAGCGTATTTACAGGAAACCCGGGTACCGGAAAAACAACCGTGGTGCGTTTACTGGCTCAGTTATATCACTCCATGGGCTTGTTATCGAAAGGCAATGTGATTGAAGCGGGCAGGGCAGAACTGATTGCCGAGTATATCGGTCAGACTGCACCCAAAGTAAAAAAGGCGATACAGGATGCGCGGGGCGGAGTATTGTTTATTGATGAGGCTTATGCTCTGACGCGTGGTGATGATGACAAAAGAGATTTTGGACAGGAAGCCATAGAAATAATATTGAAAGAGATGAGCGATGGTCCCGGTGATATTGCAATTGTTGTGGCAGGCTATCCCGCAGAAATGCAAAACTTCATCAACAGCAACCCCGGGCTTCAATCAAGGTTTAAGCAATACTTTCATTTTGAAGATTATCTTCCGGAAGAATTAATGCAAATAGGAAAGATTGCCTTGCAAAAAGAGGAAGCGACCTTAGATGCTGATGCGGAAAAAGCATTGAACCAGTACATCACCGAAAAATACCGGAACAGGGACAGGACATTTGGAAATGCCCGATTGATGTATGGTATTATTGATGAGGCCAAAAAACAAATGGGGCTTCGTCTTTTGAAAAGAGCCGACCTCGCCTCTTTAAGTAATGAAGAATTGAGCACCATTACCCTGCCCGATCTGCAAGCAATATTTGCGAAGGACAATCAAAGTAAACTCACCTTGAGCATTGAAGAAAAGGAATTGAAGGATGCCATGGATGAGTTGAATGAACTCATAGGTCTGGTAGAAATAAAAAAGGAACTTTCTGATACGGTAAGCCTCGTTCGTTTTTATGATGAAACGGGGAAGGATGTTTTAAATAAATTTTCATTGCATGCAGTATTGACCGGTAACCCGGGTACAGGTAAAACAACGCTCGCAAGGTTGCTTGGTAAAATCTATAAATCTCTTGGATTACTGGAGCGTGGTCACCTCGTGGAAGTAGATCGCCAAAGTCTGGTTGCAGGATATATTGGTCAGACTGCGATAAAAACGACGGCGGTAATCGAAAAAGCAATGGGAGGCGTATTGTTCATTGACGAAGCATACGCACTTGCGTCCGGCAGCGAGAACGATTTTGGCCAGGAAGCTATTGAAACCATTTTAAAAACAATGGAGGACAAACGGGGACAATTTGCCGTAATTGCTGCAGGTTACACAGACAATATGAGCGTTTTTCTAAAATCCAACCCGGGCCTGAAGTCAAGATTTGACAAAACTTACAATCTTCCTGATTATAGTCCTTCTGAATTAATGGAGATTGCTGAACTCCTTTTCTCAAAAGAGAATCTTGAAATAAACACTGCGGCAGAGAACTTCATGAAACTATATTTTGAACAATGTTATGCCAGTCGCGATAAGTATTTTGGAAATGCCCGATCTGTGCGGCAGGCCGTGGAGTCTGTAATTACAAAGCAAAACTTAAGGCTTGCTGCAATTCCTTCAACGCAGCGTACTGCTGATATGATAAGTGAGATCTTACTTGAAGATGTCAACCATCTTGCCTTGCACCAGGAACAAAAAGCATTTGGCATAGGTTTCAAGATGAATTGACCTTTCCGATTATGAAGGTTTTTCATTTCCGATCCAACAACTACCTCTCTAACAATGCTCCGCAGCGAAACAAATTTATTGGGAGACCTTAAGCACGGTTATAACTTTTTGAAGGGAATTGTTTTGTAATCGCAGGAAATATACCGATGCCGGCAATCCATCATTGTACACATCAATATTGTAAGTTCCAGCCGCGTAGTCTTTATTGGTAAGCACTTTTACAACCTGTCCTAAAGAGTCAATCAGTTGTATCATGGTGTTACCTCCCATGGTACTGAATTGTATTGTGGCATTTATCATATATGGATTGGGTGAAATTTTCAGAACCAGCTCCTGCGCATTTTTATTTGTTGTATTAATATCTTCCGGTAACCCGCAAGGGCCGCCTTGTATCAGTGGCAACGCCTGGAAATCTTTCAATAAAACATCATTCAACTCCGGTTGTTTTACGCAGAACCATTGCTGTAAAATAGATGAGTATACGGATCTGAAATCATACTGAAAGGGAATATTATTTACCACCTGGATATCTGACGGAATATCCGGACTGGTCCCAAGAATTCCTTTTTTTACATGTTTCCCAAACATCATTAATGGTGCTGCTGCTCCATGATCCGTGCCAAGACTCGCATTTGATTTTATCCTTCTTCCAAATTCAGAAAATGTCATTCCAAGTACGCGGTCATCCAATTGCATTAATTCAATATCTTTTTGAAATGCGCTGATTGCTGTTGAAAGATTTTTCATAAGGTTTGCATGGCCGCCTGTTGTCGTGTCACTCGCATTCACTTGTCTCTTATGTGTATCAAACCCGCCCATCGAAACAGTATACACTCTTGTTTTTAAACCTCCTTTTATCAACCTGGCTACGATCTTTAATTGATCTGCCAGTGAATTTGCATCGGGATAGGTAGCCATCGTGGCTGCATTCTGATAGGCTTTCCTTATGATATCTGAATAAATTTTTGTTTTCGCCGAGATCACACGTAGAAACTTCAATTCTTTGTTTGCCGCTGCCGATGGGAGCGTGTAATCGAAAAACGGGTTATCAAATGTGTAAACCTTTTCAGGGTCGGTTATCGAGAGTCCCATGGAATAAATGGTGCCCTGCAGGTCGAGCGTTGGCATTTCACTTATCTGTATTGCCAATGGATCGGGCATGCTATTGTTTGGAAAGGCATCAGGATATCCCGGATATTCACTTTCAAGGTAGCGTCCCATCCAACCAGTCTTTACACGTTTTGCCCGCAACGCTGTTGTATCGCCACTCATCCAGATATCTCTTGCCTGGAAATGGGAGAAATTAGGATTATCATATCCTACCGACTGCACCACATTCATTTTTCCATCATTGAATAGATTTTGCATGGCCGTCATCGCAGGATGCAAACCAGTTTTGTCTGTTCCATCTAGCCGTAATACTTTGCTTTGTGGTATGGCAACGTTGGTCCTTGCGTTGTAGTAATTAGCATAAACATCCAGGGGGATCACCATATTCAATCCATCATTGCCTCCCTGTAATTGCACCAGTACCAATACATGATCCGTATCGGTTGCAGCCTCCAAAAGCCGGGCAAGGCCACTGTTTTCCTGTCCCATAGCTGTGAAAGAAAAACCATTCAAAAGCGCCGGCAATGTAACGGCTGCAGGAATGGTACGGCCCAAGAATTTTCTTCTGTTCATAGAGTATCGGGTTTTAGCCGGGCGAAACCGGTTTAAAAAATTGGGATCAACACAAATGAAATTCAGGCAGGTTCATAATAAACCTGAACATATTATTAAGTGAATTTTTTATGACTGAAATATTATTTCCGTTCCACGCATTTGTCCAGATCGTATTATCTATGGTGTTGTTCAACAGGAACGTTTTCTTCACATAATCTTTTGAAGCATCGGATAAAGGATACCGGAGTAATAGTGTAGTTACATCGGCGACCAACTGATCCGGATCTGCGGGATTGGAAGAATAATTTGCAAATGCCCTTACGTCAACAACACTATCATTCACCAGTGCATCCGTATAATCAGCACGACGCGGGAGCGAGTTGCTATTCACCCATAATTCATAATTCATCGGATCCTGTACATATGGTGTATAGCCGGAAACATCCGGAGGCTGAAACAGGTCCATTTGCATTCCTGCTGCTGACAAATAAATTGAACTGAATAGCGGGTACCCGTTCACATAGTCCGTATAGGGGGGAAAGGGAACATTGAATTCACGCAGGGTGCCCACAAGAATATCGAACGGGCTTTTAATGTAACAAGCCTGGTTTGCCGTATCAAAGAAATGCTCGCTTTTAAAAAGTGCAGAAAGCATCGGCTTTACATCATAATTATTATTTCTTAAAATAGTTGCAAGCGGTCCAATGACATTTGCTTCCGTTTCATCATCAATATCATAATAAACAAACCATTTATAGATCTTGCGACAGAAAAATTTTGCCGCTTCGTCTGTGGCAAAGACCATATCGACAAAGGCATTCAGTTCCTGCAAACCATCGCTGCTACCTGCGACAACCGTGTTATTATAAAATGAAGAAAAACTTTTTGACCCGGTATCGTGGGCACTCGCGTCGAAGTAAACGTTGAGGGTGTTATCCTGTATGCGCCATCCGGTCAAAACTCTTGCAGCAGCGAATACATCATTTTCGGTAAAATCAGAATCATTCCCGACGCCGATCGTAAAAAGTTCCTGGAACTCTCTTGCATAATTTTCGTCAGGTGCCTGCCTTGAATTTAGAAAGCCATTCAGATGAATTAGCATGGCTCCATCTATAGTTACATCCCGCGCAAGCTGTTTTACATTTCCAAGTACATTACTCCGAAGCAAATTATGATGTCGGTACATCAATGTTGAATTACTCACTTCTTCCTGTTGCACCGAAAAATGATGGTGCCAGAATAAGATCATTTTTTCCTGTATGCTGCTTTGCTGGTTCACGATAAGACCGGCCCACCATTTCCTGAGACTATCGAGGCGTAACCTGTCGATACTGTCTCTTACCATCTCATCACTTAATGTATTCAGGTCGTTGACCCATGTCTGGCCCTGCGCAACGCCAAGATCATCATGCAGCATGTCATTTTCATCTGCGATCAATCCATAGTCTCTCAATGGCGGAGAAGGTGCCGAAACCGTACTCAATAATTCATCAACAGCGGCACTCATACTCATTGTTGCGAAATGATCTATGTCAGTTTTTTTGGCCCCGAACATCGTTCGCTTCAATAGATGCGACACTTCATTCATTGTCCAGGGTCCCGTATATGGGGTAAGACCCGAAAAGAATATGCTTTTAGCACTATGCTTTTTGTAGGAGACTGTCCTGCTCCTGCTCATCGTTTTAAAAAAGTCTTTTCTGTCCATAGGATGCAATATTTATAGGATACAATTACCTGATCAAAATGAAACTTCCTTTTTGCTGCTTTGTTTTATGTTGAATGTCTGTATAGTTGATTACGTAAACGAATACCCCCGATTGCTGTACTGCTCCTCTATAAAGACCGTTCCACCTGCTGCTCATAGAGGAGCTTTTAAAAACGACATCGCCATATCGATTAAATATCATCATTGAATAATCGTCAGGAACTTTTCCAAGTGGCCCGAAATAATCATTCAGACCATCTCCATTTGGCGTGAAAGCATTAGGAATAAATACTTCGGCATCATCGAGTACAACAAGTTTAAACTGGTCGGTAACCTGGCAGCCTTCCGCGGAAATATTCGTTACCTGGTAAACTGTGGTGGCGGTGGGGCTTGCAACCGGATCATTGCAATACCTGCAACTAAGAGATGGATCTGCGGCCCACATTACCGTTCCATTTCCATTGGTGTGAAGCGTAGCATGCTGTCCTGTAAAAATGGTATCTGCTTTTTTGACATTATTCAGAGGGCCGGCGATCAATTTTGGTGTGTAGGAAACAAGAATTGAATCATTGCCGCAAGCATCTTTCACGGTATCCTGCAGTGCAGTAAAACCAGTCAAACTGCATACGGTAGAATCTTTGAGTTTCACTACCGGATCTTTACATTTAATGAGGCCAAAATCCACATCTCCAAATCCTTCTGTAAAATCTCCATCTTCCGAATCCGTGTCACCCGCGAGGTAAAATTCATTCTCAGAAGATTTGCGGATCATGGAATGCAAATTATCATTGCCGCTACCACCATAATTACTTTTCCATACAACGGCGCCTGTACTGCTGAGTTTTACGATCCAATAATCTCCTTTTCCTTTTGCTCCAGTTACATCCACATCTTTGGAATAGGATATACCCGCAACAACATACCCTCCGTCTTTATCCGTCACCACTGAATTTGCATACTCGGCGTCTGTACCACCAAGATCAATTTGCCAATTGAGTTTTCCCTGCTGGGTTACATTAAGCACCCAGTAATCCTGGCTTCCCTTCGCCCCGGTTACGTCACCGTCATTCGAAGTCGTATACCCTGCCATTGTAAGGGAACCATCGATACCATCTGTTATCGAATAAGCAACATCATTTTGTGATCCACCATAAATCTTGCTAAATATTTTATTTCCGTTAAGATCAAGTGCCAGCAACCAAACGTCATAATTTTTTTGACTTGGCGGAATGTCTCCGTCAATAGAATTTGCAAAGCCTGCAGCAAATATTTTTCCGTTGAGAATTTTAAAATCCAGCAACTCCTCATTCTTTGATCCTCCAAAACATTTACTCCACTGGAGGGTTCCTGATGCATTTATTTTCATGATCACCGCATCAGTATAACCTCCTGTTCCATGGTTCCCGGTTATATCCCCATCATTTGAAGATGATGAAGCGGCTATCAAATAACTCCCATCACTCATGATCGCTATCCGGTTACCAATATCCAGCCCACTACCACCGTATCTTTTTTGCCATTCAAGATTTCCGGCTGCTCCGAATTTTAGCAACCAGATATCTTTTGTTCCTCCGAAGCCTGCAACCACATCACCATCGGTAGAGTTTGTTTCACCCAAAACAATAAATCCTCCGTCAGCCGTTTGCTCAACATCCCGGGCGCTTTCATATCCTGTGCCCCCCATCGACTTTTGCCATTCAATGGCGCCGCACTTATTCAATTTTATGATCCAGAGATCCCAGTAATCCCTGTTTGCATGTGGACCAACTTCTCCATCCTTTGACGAAGTGTAGCCTGCCGCGATCGTGCCGCCATCAGCGGTAAATTTTATTGAGAAAGGAACATCTACAGAAGATCCTCCGTAATGTAGGGCCCAATTTAGCCTGGGTAATTGTGCGGGTAATAAGCTGCAAAAACCAAAAAAGCAGGTGCAGGTTAGAAAAATAATTTTTGAAAGCAGGTGTTGGTTTTTCATAAGGATTTCGGGGCAAAATGAATCAACTTTTATGCTAAAGTCTGAAATTGAGGCAGCGAGGGTTAAAAAAAGGAGGTCAAAATGATTTTTTGTGGATTTTACCTCGGAAGATTACTGAGAAAAATACAAGTTTGCCTGATTTTTGCTTTTGCTGCTCCAGGCTGAAATCAAACAGGTTCATCACCATGTGACGACCTGGTGAAATGTGCGTGTCAATACCACTTTATTTCGGCTTTTTTAAGACCTACCCGGATGAGACCTGGAAATTATGATGAACGGAATAAAATCCTTTTTTTCTCCAATAGTGGAGGTTTCCAAAGCAGTAACTTTATTCTCCGCAAAAAAACTTTTTAACAATGAAACTGATTACAATGAAAAAAGCAACGATTAAGCAATGCCTGGTTTTAACAATGACCGCAATGTTCTTTTCTTCGGTCCTTTGGGCACAGGGAGACAAATCAACCCGTCCAAGCCCCCCGGCAACAGCAACTGGCAAGGTAGGTGGCGCAACCATCACGATTAACTACAGCAGCCCGGCAGTAAAAGGAAGACAGATCTGGGGTTCATTAGTTCCTTATGACCAGGTTTGGAGAGCAGGCGCCAACGAAGCAACCATTTTTGAAACGGACAAGGATATAAATGTTGAAGGCAAAACGTTACATGCCGGAAAATATAGCTTGTATGCTCTTCCCGGACAAAATGATTGGACCATTATTTTTAATTCACAGACCGGTCAATGGGGTATAAAAATGAGTGGTGAGACCACTGAAGACCCAGCCAAAGATGTACTGCGCGTAAAGGTTACACCAAAAAAAACCACAAGTCCGCAGGAACGTTTAACATATACGGTTGACGCGAATGGTTTCTCACTCAATTGGGAAAATCTGTCAGTGCCAGTGGGTATCAAATAATTTTTTGGGTTAGCTCGTTTAATTCATAAAGCTTCTGATTGCACCAGGAGCTTTTTTTATTTTCAATTCGAGTCTATTTTCGGGATGGTTTTTTTCGATGCATGTTTTTCTATTTTAATTTTAATTTTTAAATACGTCGTTATGGAAGAAATGATTGTTAATAAAAATTCAGCGTTGCTGGTGATGGATGTGCAGGGACCTATTGTAAGCATGTTACCCGAAAACGGTACAACGCTTCTAAATACCCTTGTCAAAACGATTGCGGCAGCGAGAAATAAAGAAATCCAGGTAATATATGTTGTCATTGGTTTCAGAAAAGATTACCCGGAAATAAATCCGCGGAACAGGTCGTTTTCGTCTCTTAAGAATAGTGCCAGAAATTTTGATACGGAAGAAGGAATGAGGGTGAGCCCGTTAATAGCGCCGCAGCCG
>Ga0193726_1001529_pt1 | contig 17985 bp, 14 predicted proteins | sample H2c1metaG_FD_144928 | JGI IMG/M metagenome (GOLD analysis project Ga0193726, IMG submission 144928) | Soil microbial communities from a riparian zone of the East river system, Colorado, United States - H2c1 | ecosystem: Environmental > Terrestrial > Soil > Riparian zone | place: USA: East River... | reverse complement strand
AGAACATTGCGCGCCGCTATCCCGCCAACACACGCCTGTTCGGCAAGGTCACGAACATCGCGGACTATGGCTGCTTCGTCGAAATTGAAGAGGGCGTCGAGGGCTTGGTGCATGTCTCGGAAATGGACTGGACCAACAAGAACGTCAATCCGGCCAAGGTTGTGCACGTCGGCCAGGAAGTCGAAGTGATGGTGCTCGATATCGACGAGGAGCGCCGCCGCATCAGCCTGGGTGTGAAGCAGTGCAAGGCCAACCCCTGGAAGGAATTTGCCGACAACTACAACCGCGGCGACAAGGTCAGCGGCCAAATCAAATCGATCACCGATTTCGGCATCTTCATCGGTTTAGCCGGCGGTATCGACGGCTTGGTGCACTTATCGGATATCTCGTGGGACATGCCGGGCGAAGAGGCCGTGCGCAGCTATCAAAAGGCGCAGCAGGTCGATGCCATGGTGCTGTCGATTGATCCTGAACGCGAGCGCATCAGCCTGGGCATCAAACAGCTCGCCAAAGACCCATTCTCGGCCTACATCGCCGAGCATCCCAAAAACAGCGTCGTCAAAGGCGTGGTGCGCGAAGTGGATGCCAAGGGCGCTATCATCGATCTTGGCAACGGAGTGGATGGTCAGCTGCGTGCTTCCGACATTTCGCGTGACCGCGTCGAAGACGCCCGCCTGGTGCTCAAAGTAGGCGACGAAGTCGAGGCCAGATTTACGGGTGTGGATCGCAAGGGCCGCAGTATTTCGCTGTCGATCAAGGCGAAGGACATCCACGAGGAGCAGGAAGCCATGCAGAATTATCGGACTGATTCACCCACCGGGACGAGTCTGGGCGATCTTCTGAAAGAGCAAATCTCCGGCCAGGATTGATTGAGGACAAGGCGGTCGCTGCGGATTCGCCGCGGCCGCCCTCTTAAAGTATGTCTAGTGATGCGCACGGATCGATAATGGCGACGGGCGAGCGCATCGAGATACGCGGTTTCGGGAGCTTCTCGCTGCATTTCCGGCCGCCGCGGCAGGGACGCAATCCGAAGACCGGCGAAGCAGTCGCGCTGGCCGGCAAGCATGTGCCGCACTTCAAGCCGGGCAAAGACCTGCGCGAACGCGTGAACGACGGCGCGGATCAGCCGATCCGCGACTAGCGCGGAAGCTCCCAGGCCGGCCACGGGCACGTGTCCGATTTACCTCTGCTGACCTGGGCTTTGGTGCTTGCAGCGCTGGTGTTGGGCATTCTTGCCGGCCACTTCGGCTGGGGCAAGCGCTGGCCCGGATCTTTGAGCAAACTGCATCCCGACTATCTGACTGGACTCGATTACTTGGTGACCGAGCAGCCCGACCGGGCGCTCGATATGTTCTTGAAGCTGATGGACGCCAATGCGGAAACCATCGAAACACATTTCGCGTTGGGCTCGCTGTATCGCCGTCGAGGCGAAGTCGAGCGCGCCATCCGCATTCATCAAAATTTATTGGCGCGCAAGGAATTGGCCCCGGAGCACCGCGAACAAGCATTGCTGGCATTGGCGCAGGACTACTTGCGGGCCGGAGTGCTCGATCGGGCGGAAGGCTTGTTCCAGCAAGTCAGCGAAGTACCGCGGCTGCGTGTGAGCGCACTCGATGCGCTGCGCGGAGTCTATGAGCGACAGCATGACTGGCAGCAGGCGCTGGGTGCCTATCGGCAATTGGCGCTCATCAAGGCGGCGCCGGCGCGCACCGTCGCCGCACACTATCTTTGCGAACTGGCGACCGTGGCGATCGAGCGCGGCGACATTGTAGTCGCGCGCTCCTTGCTCAACCAGGCGCGCGATGAGGCGCTGCCGTTTCCTCGGGCAGCACTCTTGGGTGCGCAGATCGCGGAGCGAGAAGCGCAACACGAGCTCGCCGTAAAACTTCTCAGGCAGGCTCTCACCGAGTCGCCGACGCTTCTGCAGGAGGAATTGCCCCACTTGCTCAAGCTGGTGGGACCGGCCGAGCGGGACGCCATCTTGGGCGAACTCGTGGCACAAATCGAGTTGCGCGACTTCGATGAACTGAAGCGCCTGGTGTTTGCCGCGATTGCGGCGGATCTGGGCTCGGCCGCACCGCTGCGCGCCTCGATTGAAAAAGTTTTCTCGCAAGATGCCACCTTGCAGGCGGTGTGGCAGGAAGGCCCGATACAATCCGAGCGCATTGCGCAAGAGATCGGTGCGCTATTGGCGCAGGCGGAGAAATACCGGTGCAGTGAGTGCGGCTTTTCCGGGCGGAATTTTTATTGGCATTGCCCCGCATGTCACGCCTGGGACAGTTTCGAGGCATACGCCATCGTGAAATTGCGCTAATTCTTCGGCACTGTAAGTTTGTGGGTACAGCGCCTGCCCGACGTTAGCGTGGGAATCGTCCGACGGCGAAGCCAAATGAAATCCGTTATGCTTTATGCATGACACATCCAGTAAAAGCAGTTGTATTTCCGGTTGCCGGGCGCGGCACGAGGTTTCTACCCGTCACGAAGGCGAGTCCGAAGGAAATGCTTCCGATTGTGGACAAGCCGCTGATTCAGTACGCAGTGGACGAAGCGCTCTCGGCAGGTGCCGATACCCTGATCTTTATCACCGGTAGCTCGAAGCGCGCGATCGAGGATCACTTCGACTCGAATCCGGAGCTCGAGGCCGTGCTGCAGGCGCAAGGAAAACAGGACCTGCTCGATACGCTGCGCGGCATTCTGCCCAGCTGGGCTTCTTGCGTATACATTCGCCAATCCGCGCCGTTGGGATTAGGGCATGCCGTGCTGTGCGCACGGCCTGTTGTCGGTGATGCGCCGTTCATGGTGCATCTGGCTGACGATTTGATCGATGCAAAGGTCCCATGCCTCAAACAAATGGTCGATATTTTCGACAAGCATCAGGCCAGCGTCCTGGGCGTGCAGAATGTACCGAAGCAGGACACGGACAAGTATGGAATTGTGACGTTGGAGCGATCGATCGCGCCGCGTGTGGGCAAGATGTCGCATATTGTGGAAAAGCCGAAGCCTGAAAAGGCCGCTTCAACCCTGGCCGTGGTGGGACGCTACCTGCTGACACCGGCGATCTTTGAGGATCTCGCCAAAATCGGCAAAGGTGCCGGCGGCGAGATTCAGCTCACCGACGGTATCGCGCGCCTCATGCAGCGCGAGCCCGTGTATTCCTTCGAGTTCGAGGGCAAGCGCTACGACTGCGGCAGCAAGCTCGGATACTTGCAAGCGACCGTCGAGTACGGCTTGAAGCATCCGAGCTTGGGTCCTGAATTCGCGCACTATCTGCGCGATCTGGCACCGACACTGTCGTAGCGGAAGCGAACCGCTCCAGCGGAAACGAACCGCGCTAACGAACCGCTCTAGCGGAAACGGCCCCGCTGCGATTGGCCGAAGCTTCGCGTGCCGGAACTCGATCCGGTGCCCGTATTCGAGCGTGCGCCGGAACTCGGCGGACGGCGCGAATCGCGGCGCTCAGAATTTCCATCCCGGCGTCCACCGCCATGATGATTCTGGCCGCCATGCCGGCCGTGTGCCTGCGCTGGGCGGCCTTCGCGAGACGGCGGCGGCGAGGCGGATTCCACGATCTTGAACACGGGAGTCGGCAGCGTCGGAATGCTGCGCCGGAGAACGCGTTCGATGTCCTTGAGCAATCCCGATTCATCGGACGACACCAATGAGATCGCCTCGCCGTTGGCTCCTGCGCGACCGGTGCGGCCGATGCGATGCACGTAGTCCTCGGGCACGTTGGGCAACTCGTAGTTGACCACTTGCGGTAGCTCTTTGATGTCGAGTCCGCGCGCAGCGACTTCGGTGGCGACCAGACAGGTGACCTGCCCGCGTTTGAACATGTCGAGTGCCTTGACTCGGGCGGCCTGACTCTTGTTGCCATGGATTGCCGCGGCTTGAATGCCGGCGCCCTCGAGCTGTTGCGTCAGGCGATTGGCGCCGTGCTTGGTGCGGGTGAAGATCAGGACCTGACGCCATTGACCTTCCTGAATCAGATGCACGAGCAGATGCCTCTTCTGTTCCTTTTGCACCCGGTATGCGCGCTGTTCGACCAGCTCGATAGGCGCGTTGCGCGCGGCGACTTGCACCGACAAGGGATTGTGCAGCAGGCGCTCGGCCAATCCGCGGATATCGTCCGAATAGGTGGCGGAGAACAGAAGATTCTGACGCTTCTGCGGCAGAAGTTTGATGATCCGGCGGATGTCGGGAATGAATCCCATGTCGAGCATGCGGTCGGCCTCATCCAGCACCAGAACCTGCACCTTGGACAGATCCACGGCGCGCTGCTGGGCCAGATCGAGCAGCCGGCCCGGCGTCGCAACCAGAATGTCGCAGCCGCTGCGCAAGGCGCTGATCTGCGGATTGATGCTCACTCCGCCGAACACCTGAAACGTACGCAGCTGCATATATTTCCCGTAGTCGCGCGCGCTTTGAGCGACCTGCGCAGCCAACTCACGGGTCGGCGTCAGCACCAGCGCACGCGGCGCTCTCAAGCTCCCGTTCGCCTGATCGGCGGCGAGTAGTTGCAGAATAGGCAGCACGAAGCCGGCCGTCTTACCGGTGCCGGTTTGCGCGCCGGCGAGAACGTCGCGGCCCGCAAGCACCGCGGGTATGGCCTGAACCTGGATAGGAGAGGGCGTGTCGTAGCCTTTATCGGCAACAGCACGCATCAATTCGGGCAACAGCCCGAGATCGGAAAATGACATTATTAAACCTTTTTAAAAAGTGGACTCGCACGACGGAGCCTTAAGCATCCGCAGCGGTCAGCAGCGAGGAGGGGTGAAAAAACGAAGTGCGTCGAAGACGGACCAAGAGCTAAAGGTGGCACTGACCGAGCACCAACCTCTTTTAAGCTGTACGCACTATACACGATTTGCCGCATCGCGTCGAGGCGGTCAAAACTCCACGAAATACGGGCTTGGAGCCCACGCCCAAGCCGCGAATTCGACCGGGGCGCCGGGAAGGCCCGGCGCCCATCGCCACTGGCGGCTAAGGAGTGATCAGGGTCTTCACCATGGTCGCCAAAGTGGTTCCAAAGAATACCGAGCCCGCGCCCGTCGGGTGTCCCGGCAGGGTAATGCTCTTGAAATTGGAGTTCGATGGCGCCGGGGCCGGGTTGGCCACCGTGCCGAGTCCATTGATGATCTTCGGCTGGCCGAGGCCGGCGGCATACGTGTCGATAAAAGGCACTTTTCCATTGATCATTGTCAGAGAAGTTGCTCCTGCCTTAATGGCCGCATTGCGGGAGACATCAGTCGGGCCGATCAAGTTTGAAGCCGCGCCGCAATCGCCCACAACGCCGACAAATATTGCTTTCGCGGTGGGGAATCGGGCGACAATCTGTGTCGCAACGTAAGTCGCCGCCGTTTGCACTTGGGCATCAGTAGCATTAGGGGCGGTATCGTTTCCAGATCCCGATACCAGCAGGTAAAACGGCAACGCGTTGCCGCCCGAGTCCATAGGCACGTTTTCGGCCACGTCTCCTAGATACTTGCCCAAGACGCTAACCGCCCCCGTCAGTCCGGTGCCGTCGACACTCAAGGTCGCACCAGCTATTCCGTGACCGACGAATATCAGCGGCGTGGAGAGATCGCCGCGCGCCACGGCAAAGTTTCCGCCGGCCGTCGTAACATTGGACAGAGCATTCAGCGCCGCTTGGATTTGAGATTGAGTCGCATTGAAGGCGAGCGGCGTGGTGGTGCTGTTCCCGTTAAGAGCCACAGTGATGGTGAAAGTGCCGGCGGTGGCCGCGAGCGATACCCGCCAAGCCTCTGGCGGAGGCGCGATCCGGTCTTGGAAATTCAAGCGCTGTAGAGCAGTGCCTATGAAACCACAATTTCCTTGACCGAGATTGATCGTCTGCCAGCTTAAGGCCGCAGCAAAGGTATCGACCAGATCCGAAACGTTGGTCGGGCCGGCGTCACCTTCCCAAAAGCTATCGCCGATTGCCATAAAGGGCGTCGTTGCGAGAAGCTGCGCAGGCGCAATGGTTCCATCCGAGCTGACACCCGCAAAGATTCCCTGCTCAATAGTGATCTTGCGTGCAGCGGCAGTGCTCCATGTGAAATGCAGGTACCTGATCGAACCCGTGGAGCCATCCAGGACAAAGGGTTGAGTGCCCTCTTGTATGACGTATTGCGTGGTGCCGTCGGGGGGCGTAGTCCACGCGGAGTCAACGGTGGCGATGAACGTTGTGCCATCGTAGCTCATCACTTGCTTTACTTCATTCATCGTGCCGGTTCCGCCTGCGATCCGCACATAGTATTGATTGTAATAACCGGAGACGGCCGATGAGGAGGAGGCCAACGTGATGGTGCTTGCGCCGCCACCCTGTGCGACTCCGGAGGCAAGCGCCTGGCCGTAGCGCGCGAAGAAGGTGTCGTCGATATACACCATCACGTTTTCGCTGAATCCATATTGCGTGACGTCGAGCGCCATGCCGGTGTGCAAGAAAGTCGTGTAGAGCGTGCCCGTCGCGAATGTATCCGCGTTTGAATTGGCCGCAGTGACCATATTGGTCCGCGGAAATACTGGACTGAACTGCGTGATCAAGGAAGGCGCGGCGCCGTTGAAAGTAAATACGGGATTGACGGCGGCGGAGCCGGTCAAATAGGCGAAATTTGGCGTCAAGCCAGGTGTTGCGGTCGCGTCAAAAGTGACTGTCGGCGGCGGCGGCGCCGGTGGTGGCGTCGGAGTCGGTGTCGGCGTGGGCGTGGGCGTTGGTGTCGGCGTGGGCGTTGGTGTCGGCGCTGGTGTCCCGGACGGGGGAGGTGCGACAGCTGATGATCCTCCGCCTCCGCCGCAGCCGAACAGCGGCGCGGTCATGCTGACACCTAAAGCGATCAAGACCTCGCGACGATTTGCGCTCACGACAGGCGCCGCGGTGGGCACAGGCGCTGCGGAGGACTCAAGGTCCTTTGAGACATCTTTAACGCTCATTGATTTCCACCCCTACTGTTGTTTCTCGCCAAAATTCCGTCTTGTGCAGAGAAGAATCTTTGGTCGGATTCTAGCGAAGGGTGGAAATGTTTTTTGCTATGTTCGGTGCCGGACTTATCCTACAGAGGGGGACCGCTTGAATGACATAACGCGACGTCTAGCAATGCAATCGTTCAGGGAAGATCTTGCAAGACCCCAAATGTCCCCGGCGCGGTCGCACTTTGCAGTAATACCCCCGGATGCGTGGTCGAAACACCGCCTTGCATCGGATAGGTGACGCCATTGCTGACCACAATGTCGAGCTTGCCGTCGCCGTTGATGTCCGACACGACAATTTCGTTCGCACCCGCCGCTGGGTAAATGCTCGCGGGCAGGAACTTGCCGGGGTTGGCCGGATCGTGCAGCAGCACGGTGACCGACTGGCGGGCCCCGATAACGATGTCGAGCTTGCCCGTTCCTTCCAGATCCTTGACGACGATGGACTGCGGCAGATCCTGAGCAGCGATGGCGTATCCGACAGGATTCAAAAATGTGCCGTGATTCGCCGGATCTTGCAGCACCACGTAAACAGCAGGCGACATTCCGCCGGTGGGGCCGGGGTCGGTGATGAGCAGATCGTTGAGCCCGTCGCCATTGACGTCCGCGATCGCGATAATGTTGGCGCCGGCAACATTGAAGTTGGGGGACTGCGTAAAGACGGTGACAGGGGCTGCGAAGGTGGTTGCCGAGGCGGCGCCGGTGTGCATGAGAGCCTTGACGCCCACGCTATCGGTCAATGCAATGTCGGTCGCGCCGTCGCCGTTGAGATCCCCCAGCGCGACCCAATTGGCGCCGGCGCCATAAAGGCTGATGGGCGCAGCAAAGGTGCCCGCAGAGGTCTGCACGAACAGAGACACGTTGAAGTCGGCGGATACCAAGTCCGGCAAGCCATCGCCGTTCATATCCGCGATCGCCACCTGAGAAGCGCCCGGAGAATTGAGCGCGACCGCTGGATTGAACGTGCCGGGGCTGGTCTTGTTGTTGAAGAACACATTGAGCGCGCCATCATCGAAGCTGGCCGAGACTACGTCCACTAACCCGTCGCCGTTGAGGTCGGCGGCGGCCAGATACAGAGATTTAAATCCATCTGCGGTTGCAACAGGCGCCGAGAAGACCCCGGCGGCGGTCGACAGATACGCCTTGATGTTGGACGGGCTCGCCGATGCGGGCGGCAGAACGGTACTGAGCGCGACTACGTCGGCGAAGCCATCGCCGTTGAAATCCGCGCTGACGACGCCTGCGGAAAACTCAGTCGGCGTGAAGTTACTGCACCCAAAACAACCGTGGTCATGATCGTCGCAGCTTGCGAGCAGGGCGCATGCGATGGCGAGCGGTAATCGCAGTGAAGTTTCGCGAAGAAGTGGGTATAACATACGGATATTTCACCCCTTTTTATTTACCGAGAGCATGTCAGAGAGCAAGCGAGCGATAAATGGCGCTCCTGACAGCGTATCTTCGTTGAGACCGGCCGCGCCGTGACCAAGTTCAAATCTCCATTGGTCACGAGACTATACTGGCCGTTCCTCAAGAAGAGCTACCGGAAATGTGGCCCATGACTAACGCATGCAAAAGCCCGACCCTCAGCGCGATCGAGAAAGCGAAATGGGTGGCGGGTTGGACGCTGGCATTTACGCTCGCAGGGTACTCGCAGCTCTTCGCGCAGCAGGCAGCGCCTCGTCCCATTGTGCTGCACGCGGCGCACTTGCTGGAAATCGACACGGGGCGGGTGATCACGCCGGGAGAAGTTTTGGTCGTCGGCGAGCGCATCACAGCCGTGGGCGCCGCCGTGTCGCATCCGGCCGGGGCGCAGGTGATCGAGCTGGGTGACACCACGCTGTTGCCGGGTCTGATTGATGCTCATGTCCATCTGTTTCTGCATCCAGGGGCGGAGGACCTGCAGACAGTCGAGGAATCGGTGCCGCAACGGACTGTTCTGGCGATTCTCGCAGCAAGGGACGATCTGATGGCCGGCTTCACGGCAGAACGGGATATGGGCACAGAAGGCGCGGGATCCGCCGACACTGCGGTCCGCGATGCCATCAACAAGGGCCTGATTGCAGGACCGCGACTGCGTATCTCCGGCAACGCGATCGATATCCTTGGCGGCCACGAGGACGCCAATCGATTCAATCCAGCGCAGCAGGTCTTGTCGAACGCAACCTATGCCAACAGCGCCGATGAGATCGTTGCCGCGGTCCGGCAGCAACACAAGGAAGGATCCGACTTCGTCAAAATGTATGAGACCGGCGCCGATTCAATGCGCGATGGAGTGCTGCACACGCCCTATCAGTACACCGTCGCCCAACTCAAGGCCGCCATCGACGAGACCGCGCGTTTCGGCAGCAATGTCGCGGTACATGCCACCGGGGAGCCGGGATGCCTGTATGCAGCTCAGGCGGGCGTGGCCTCCATCGATCACGCAACCCAGTTGAGCGATGAGACCATGCGAATCATGAAGGCAAAAAACATTCCGGCTGTTCCAACCTTCGCCATTTTCGAGTATTTCATGAATGCGTCTGAGGCGGGAGCGAAGCGCGAGCGCCCCGTGCTTGAATACAAGATCAAAGAATTCAAACGGCAGATGGCAGCGGGCATACCGTTTGCCGTCGGCTCCGATGTAGGCCCCTTCCCCCACGGAACTCAAGCGCGTGAACTTGAATTGATGGTGAAGTATGGGATGAAACCCCTGGCCGTGCTGCAGTCGGACATGATCAACGGCGCACGACTGCTCGGATGGGCGGGCCAGATCGGTGAACTCAAGCCGGGCTATTTTGCCGACGTGATCGCCGTGCCCGGCTCTCCGTTGGAGGACATCACGGTTGTCGAGCACGTCGCCTTTGTCATGAAGGGCGGTGTCGTCGCCAGGCTGCCTTCGGACCCGCGATAGAGAGCGAATGAGTGCGAACGGCATCAAGGCGCTGTTCTTCGATGTCTTCGGAACGCTGGTTGACTGGAGATCCGGCGTCGCGCGCGAAGCGGAATCGGTGTTAAAGCCGTTGGGCTTTGCGTTCGACTGGCTGGCGCTCGCCGATGCCTGGCGCGAACAATATCAGCCGGCCATGGAAGAGGTGCGTTCAGGGCGCCTCGCCTATACCAAGCTCGACATACTGCATTGTCAAACGCTGAAAAGGGTTCTGCCGCGTTTTGGCATCGGTGAACTCGCGGATGCGGATTTGAACCGACTCATCTTGGCATGGCATCGCCTTGACGCGTGGCCGGATGTGCAGCCCGGTCTATCGAGGCTGCGCCAGCGCTTCCTCATCGCCCCCGTGTCCAACGGGAACACGGCGATCATGTGCGACTTGGCGCGACGAAACGATTTTCGTTGGGATGCAATACTCGGCGCCGATCATGCGCGAGACTTCAAGCCCAAGGCCGCAGTTTATCTGGCCGCAGCAGACGCATTCGGCCTGAGCCCCGGCGAGTGCATGATGTGCGCGGCTCACGGCAGTGATTTGAGGGCTGCGGCCGAGACCGGATTGCGAACTGCCTTTATCGCGCGACCTGAGGAGCGTCCAGGCTTCAGCGAAAGCACCCTTGGGATGACGGTCGATCTGTCCTGCCGTTCGGCATTGGATCTGGCATCTCAATTGGGCACCTAGGGAGTCGGCGCACCTAGGGAGTCGGCGCTGCGGCCTGAAGCCTTTAGCTCGATTCTGCGGGCGGTCAAAATAACCTCGGTGTAGCCGTTGGGCTGTTCGCGGCCCTTGAAAATCAAATCGCAAGCTGCCTTGAAGGCCACATTGTTCTCGGAATTCTCTGCCAGCCGCCGATAGGTCGGATCTCCTGCGTTCTGCTGGTCGACCACTCGAGCCATGTTCTTCAGTGCCGTCATCACCTGTTCAGTCGAGCAGATGCCATGCAGCAGCCAATTCGCGACGTGCTGGCTCGAAATTCGCAGCGTGGCCCGATCTTCCATCAGCGCCACGTCGTAGTAGTCGGGAACCTTGGAACACCCCACACCGGAGTCGATCCAGCGCACCACGTAGCCCAAGATGCTTTGCGCGTTGTTGTTGAGCTCCTCCTCGACGTCCGATCGGGCCCACTGCGGCGCGGCGACCAGCGGGGGCGTCAGGATCTCGTCCAAAGAAGCCCGTGGCCGCTTGGCCAGCTTGGTCTGCACTTCGGCGACATCGACCTTGTGGTAGTGCAGGGCGTGCAAGGTCGCAGCAGTGGGCGAGGGTACCCAAGCCGTGTTTGCGCCGGCGAGCGGATGCGCTATCTTGGTTTTCAGCATGTCGGCCATCAGGTCAGGCATGGCCCACATCCCCTTGCCGATCTGCGCGTGCCCGCGCAGTCCGCACGCCAGTCCAATGTCGACATTTTGACGTTCATAGGCATCGAGCCAGACAGCTTTCTTCAGTTCGCTCTTGCGCGGCACGGCGCCGGCCTCGATTGATGTGTGAATCTCATCGCCCGTGCGGTCGAGAAAGCCGGTATTGATAAACGCGACGCGTTGACGCGCGGCGCGAATGCACTCCGTGAGATTCACACTGGTGCGCCGTTCTTCGTCCATGATGCCGATTTTCACGGTGTTGCGCGGCAGCCCCAGAAGCTCTTCCACCGCGCCAATAAGCTCGTCCGTAAAGCCGACTTCCTCGGGTCCATGCATTTTGGGCTTGACGACATAAACGGATCCGGTGCGAGAGTTGCGGCGTGCACCTTCGCCGCGAAGGTCGTGCAATGCGATCAGCACAGTCACGGCAGCGTCGATGAAGGTCTCCGGAATCGGCGCAGCGTCCAGCGTTACCATGCGGGTAAGCATGTGATGACCCACATTGCGTACCAACATGAGACTTCGCCCCGAGAGGACCAGCTCTTTGCCGCTTGGCGTCTGGTAGCGGCGATCTGCATTCAAACGGCGGATGATCGGGCTGTGGCCCTTCTCCACGCGCGCCTCCAGATCGCCGGTCATCAATCCCAGCCAGTTTCGATAAACGCGGACTTTGTCGTCCGCGTCGACGGCGGTGACCGAATCCTCGCAATCTTGGATGGTCGTGATCGCCGACTCGAGCACCACGTCGCTGACGCCGGCCGCATCGTCGCGGCCGATATAGTGAGTGCGATCGACGTGCAATTCCACGTGCAGGCCGTGGTGAATCAGCAAGAGAACCGTTGGCGAGCCGCGGTCGCCTTGGAAGCCGCTGAATGCGGCCGGATCTTTCAGATGCGTGGCCTTGCCGTTTTTCAATTGGACATGAAGTCCCTTGTCGCCCGCAGTGTAGCCCACCGCGTCGCGATGGGAAGCGTCGGCGAGGGCGAAGTGTTCATCTAAAAAATCGCGCACGAAGGCGATGACCTTCGCGCCGCGTTGCGGGTTGTACTTGCCGCCGCGAGGCGCACCATCCTCCGGAATGACATCAGTCCCGTAAAGCGCGTCGTACAAGCTACCCCAGCGCGCGTTGGCTGCATTCAGCGCATAGCGGGCATTGCTGACCGGCACCACCAATTGCGGGCCGGCAAGGTGGGCGATCTCCGGATCGACGTCTGATGTGTTGACTGAGAAAGCTTCCTTCTCAGCGACCAAGTATCCAATCTCGAGCAGGAACGCCTTGTATTTCGATCGATCGAAGTTGGGACCGGGATTGAGGCGATGCCAGGCGTCGATCTTTGCCTGCAGCTCATCTCGTCGACGCAGCAGCGCCGCGTTGCGTGGCGCGAATGCGCGGACCAGCGCGGCAAATCCGCTCCAAAACTCGCGCGCTTGGATGCCGCTGCCCGGGATGGCTTCATTATTGACAAAATCGTACAGAGCCTTGTCGATCTTGAGTTGTTCTATGCTGACGGTCGCTCTCATCGCTGGAATTCCTACCTTGGGTTGTCCACCAATGCTGCGGGCAATGCAGCGGCAAATCAATGGCAAACCGCAGTTGGGGAATGAGGCGAATTCAAATTTGATCGAAGCCACCAATTTGTCTGCTTGACCACCAGCCTGGCCGAGAGCCTCATATATAACAATACGGCAACTGGCGGAGGTTCGAACCGCCCAGATCTTGGTGGTTGCTTCTAAGACTTTGTTGCTGCCGACAACTCTGAGAGATGCCAGTCTTCCAGACGCCGTGATGCTTGCCAATGGTGACGCTAAAGTGCGTCCTTCTCGTCGAACCGCTTTCGCGATTTGAGGATCTCGCGCAGGTGAGTGCGCGCCCACGAACTCAGCGGTTCCACGGCTTCCCACAACGTGCTGCCGAGCTTGGTCAACTCATAATCCACACGCTGCGGAGTGGTCGGGTACACAGTCCGCGTGACGAGGCCGTCCCGCTCTAGTCCACGCAGTGTGAACGTGAGCATCCTCTGCGAAATACCGCCGACCATGCGCTTGATCTCGTTGAAGCGCTTCGGGCCATCGCCGAGCAAAACGACAATCAGCACGGTCCACTTGTCCCCCACGCGGGCGAGTATAGAGCTCAAGTTGCGGCAGTCTTCGCTGGCGGGACTGAGGAGATGGACGGGCATGTCGGTGTGCTCAGGTATCAAATGTGTGCCTTCTTGCGAACCTTACCACCGGTACATATATTAGACCAAGGCGTATTTTGATACCGGTTTGGACAAACAGTAAGGATTAAAGGCATGACCGTTATTTCCGTCATTATTGGCAGCACCCGCGAGGGCCGTTTCTCGGAAAAACCTGCGAAGTGGATTTTGCAGCACCTGAAGAGGCGTGAGCGTGTCGATGCGCGGCTACTTGACCTGCGCGACTTTCCGATGCCGTTCTTCGATCAGCCCGCAACACCGGCCATGCCGGGTCGCGCACCCTACGAGAACGAGGTCGTGCGGAGGTGGACGGCCGCTATCGCGCAGTCGGACGGTTTCGTCTTCGTTACCCCCGAATACAACTACGGAACATCTGCGGTGCTCAAGAACGCCATCGACTGGGTTTATCCCGAATGGAATCGCAAGGCGGCCGGGTTCGTGAGCTATGGCTCCGCCATGGGGGCGCGCGCAGTCCAGCAGCTGCGCGAATCGGCGATCGAGGTTCAGCTGGCCCCGATTCGCTCATCGGTTCATATCCCTGTCGCCACGTTGTGGGCTCACTACACCGGCGGCGATGTCGACGCGGGACTGGCGGAGCTCGAGACGCCGGCCGGCGCGATGATCCAAGATCTACTGTGGTGGACCGCGGCATTGAAGACGGCGCGCGCCGGGGGGTCCTAGTCAGTCCATCCTGCGGCACATCGTGTGAGGCTCCAGAAGTTAGTGGTGGCGGAGCTGCATGATTGCGAGCTTGACGAGCAAATGCATGTGATGCGTCTCTTGTCGTGGCCGCCGAAGCCCTCAACGTGCGCAAGATATTTACGATCGATCGGAGTGACTTCGCGACGTACCGGGTTCGTCGCGGGCATAGGCACTATGCCCTGGAGGTTTTAGGATGACGCTTGTTGTATCCTTCGCGTGACCACACTGCCGCGAGTCTGCGAATGACGACGATTTCTCCGAACCGCAAGCTTGTCACGCTGATCAACGTCTTCACCGTCGAACCCACGAATCAGCAGGAACTCCTCGAACTGCTGGCCCGTGCGACTGAGACTTCCGTACGCCATGCGCCTGGTTTCATTTCAGCCAGCCTGCATCGGGGTCTCGATGGAACTAAGGTCACGATGTACGCTCAATGGCGCAGTGTCGAAGACTACCAGGCGATGCGTGATAATCCGGCGCCGTTGCCGTATTTGCGGCAGGCGTTGGCAATCGCGAAGTTCGATCCCGGAATGTATGAAGTCGTCGAATCATATTCCGGAACCGAATCAGAATTTTAGACCCCCTGCATCGCGGAAGTGGCAAATCGGAACGACTGGAATTCTAGACCTTGGAAAAAACTATCAATAATAAAGACTAAGTAAATATTGTAATGTATTGAAATATCAATCTAATAGTCCCCGTGGATGGATTTGAGAGCATACGGCCAATCGTGGCTGCTACCGAGTTGACAGCGGTATTGATCGGCGCATAATAGCTGCCCAAGCAGTAATTGCCGAGGCATTAAATGTCCAAGCAGCATTATCAGGTTTCCACCTACAAGGCGCAGCTGAGCGTCGGGTATCTGGTGAAACGCGCGCATTCCCTGATGCTCGACATCATGGAGCCGATGATCGAGCAGCGCGGCTTCAGCTTCATCCAGTACGTCGTGCTGTCATCGCTGCGCGATGGTATCGCTGTCAATCCCAAGGCCATCTGCGCCCAATATCGTCACGACAGCGGCGCGCTCACCCGCATCATCGACCAGCTCGCCGACCGCGGCTTGCTGGAACGCGTGCGGCGCGATCGGGACCGGCGCAAGGTGGAACTGCAGCTGACAGCGGCCGGCCGCGAAACGATTGAGTCGCTCATCCCCTTGGTCGTCGCCAAGCTCAACGAAGTCTTGACGGATTTCAGCAAGACCGAGGTTCAGGAACTGCTGCGTCTGTTGGTCAAGCTCAATACCACGCTGCAAGCGCATATCGATCCGAGCAGGGTGGCCGCCGAGGCCTAAAACTCATGTCATTCAAGAACACACTACTGCTCTCAAGCGTCCTTCTCGTGGGATGCGTGCTGCCGCCGAAGGAATCTTCGCACCCTGCGGCGCTCGCCAACACGCGCGTGGGATTGACCGGCGCGGCGGTGGAACCCATCGCCGACGGTTGGTGGAAATCCTTCGACGATCCGCAGCTCGACCGCTTGATTCGCGCCGGCCTTGAAGGTAGTCCGAGCCTGGCGCAAGCGCAGGCACGCGTGGCAGATGCCCTGGCGCGTTCGCAAATCGCGCAATCGAAGTTGCTGCCTTCCGCGAACCTGGATGCGAGTGCGCTTTATCAGCGCGCGCCGGAGAACTACATCATTCCGCCGCCGCTCGCGGGACACACCTTTTGGATGGGCCAGGCGGGCGCGTCTTTGAGTTGGGACCTGGATTTCTTTGGAAAGCAGGCAAACGCGGTGCACCGAGCCCAGGCACTGACTCATTCCGCGGAACTGGACGTCGAGAATGCGAAGCTCATGCTCGGCACGGCCATCGCGCAGGCCTATGTCGAGTTGTATCGCGAAAACGCCCTGGCGGACATCGCCGAGCGATCGGCCGCGCAGCGCGAAAACATCGTCGCCATCACGCGCCGCCGCGTCGCCGCGGGCGTCGACACCCAGCTCGAATTGCGGCAAGCCGAAGGCCAGCTGCCGCAGGCCCACGTGGCGCGCGATCAAGCGCAAGCTGCGGCGGAACTTGCCGTGCACGAGCTGGCCGCGCTGAGCGGGCAGGGTGCGGATGCCTACGCATCGATTAAGCGCCCGGTGCTCAATCTCGATGCGGCGCTGCCGGTGCCGACCGCGTTGCCCATCAACTTGCTCGCGCGCCGGCCCGACGTGCTCTCCGCGCGTTTGATCATCGAGGCCGCGGATTCGCAGCGGCTCTCCGATCGCGCCGCGTTCTACCCCGACATCAATTTAAAGGCGCTCGCCGGCATCGGCGCGTTCGGCTGGAACAACCTGGTGCAGTCGAGTGCGCTCGGCTTCGGCGCAGGTCCCTTTATCTCGCTGCCGCTCTTCGATGGCGGGCGTCTGCGTGCCCAGTACCGGAGCAGCGAGGCGCAGTTGGACAGCGCGATCGCCGGCTATAACGACACGGTGCTGCGCGCCGTGCAGCAGACGGCGGATCAGCTCACGCGCATCGATGCCTTGGCGCGTGAACGCGTGGAACAGCAGCAGACCTTGGAGGCCAACGAAGCGGCCTACAGGCTGGCCGAGGAGCGCTATCGCGCGGGCCTTGCCAGCTATCTCTCCGTTCTCAATGCCGAGACCCAGGTGCTCACCGCGCGCCAAACGATGGTCGACATCGTCGCGAATCAAGCGGTGGCACGGGTGACGCTGCTCTCCGCCGTCGGCGGCAGCTTCGATGCGCGCGCCTTGGGTGTTGGTACACCACCGAATTCCGATCAAGTTTTGACACGGGTAACACCATGAACACGAAAGATTCCAACGAAACTTCTCCGTCAGCCGCCGCGCCGATCGCGGCCGCCGCGGCCCCTGCTTCCAGTGGGCACGCTCCCGGCCGCGCCCGGCGCTTAGGGTTATTGGGTCTGGCGGCCGTGGTCCTGCTCAGCGGGCTGGGCTATGCAGGCTACTGGTTCTTTGACGGCCGCTACTTTGAGAGCACCGATGACGGTTACGTGAATGGCGATGTGGTGCAGGTGACGAGCGAAGTCCCCGGCACCGTGCTCGCGCTCAATGTGGACGATACCCAACTCGTCGAGGCCGGCCAGTCGCTGCTCGATCTCGATCCGGCGGATGCGAAAATCGCCGAGGCGAATGCCGAAGCGGACCTGGCGCGAGCAGTGCGTCAAGTGCGCGGCCTGTTCGCCCAAGGCCAAGAATTGCGGGCCCAGATTGCGCAGCGTGAACAGGCCGAGCGTACCGCCGATGATGATTTACAGCGCCGCGGCAGCCTGATCGCGGACGGCGCCATTTCTGCCGAAGAACTCTCGCATGCGCGTGATGCGGTGACGACGACGCGCGCCAATGTCGCGGCGGCGCGCGAGCAATTGAGCCAAACCGTGGCTCAGATCGACGGCACCACCATTGCGAATCATCCGCAAGTCCTGGCGGCGGCCGCCGCGGTGCGCAACGCGGCGCTCGCCCTGCATCGCACTGATCTCACTTCGCCCGTGAGCGGCGTGATCGCCAAACGTTCGGTGCAGGTCGGCCAGCGAGTCGCGGCCGGCACCCCGTTGCTGGCCGTCGTGCCGCTCGAGAACGTTTGGGTGGATGCGAACTTCAAGGAAGTACAGCTCGAGCGGATGCGCGCCGGTCAACCGGTCACGGTGCGAACCGATTTGTACGGGCACCAGGTCACTTATCATGGACATGTGGCCGGCATCGCCGCCGGCAGCGGCAATGCCTTTGCGCTCCTGCCCTCGCAGAATGCCTCCGGCAATTGGATCAAGATCGTGCAGCGTGTCCCGGTGCGCATCCTCCTGGATCCAAATGAACTGAAGGCGCATCCGCTGCGCATCGGACTCTCGACCACCGTGCGCGTCGACCTGCACAATGCCTCGG
>Ga0193726_1001528_pt1 | contig 17991 bp, 18 predicted proteins | sample H2c1metaG_FD_144928 | JGI IMG/M metagenome (GOLD analysis project Ga0193726, IMG submission 144928) | Soil microbial communities from a riparian zone of the East river system, Colorado, United States - H2c1 | ecosystem: Environmental > Terrestrial > Soil > Riparian zone | place: USA: East River... | reverse complement strand
TGCCGGCGGCAAGGTTGCCGGCGCCGGAGGCCGGCGTCTTGACGCTTGCTGCTCGTTCGACCGCGGCGATCGGTTGGGTCGTCCCGACGCTCATCCGACGAGCACTCCCACCTTCTCGAAATGCTCGCGGATGCGCCGGCCGATGGAAGTGAACTCGGCGGTTTCCCGGATGGCGAGGCGGCGCGGGCGTTCGAACGGCACGCGGATATCATCCATGATCGCGCCGGGCCGCCCGGACATCACGAGCACCCGGTCGGCGCAGAAAATCGCCTCCGTGATGCTGTGGGTGATGAGCAAGGTCGTCACGCCTTCGCTGGTCTGCACCCGTTGCAGCAGCACGTTCATCTGGTCGCGTGTCAGGGCATCGAGCGCGCTGAACGGTTCGTCGAGAAACAGCAGCGCCGGCCGCGTCAGCAGGGCGCGCGCGATGGCCACACGCTGGCGCATGCCGCCCGACAACTGCCACGGATAGGAGTCGGCAAAGGCGCCGACATCGAACTCCTGCAACAATTCCCTGGCGCGGTCTTCCAGGCCGCTCAGACCCTTGATCTCCGCCGGCAGCAGGACGTTGCCGAGAACCTTGCGCCAGTCGAGCAGCAGGTCGCGCTGAAAGACGATGCCGATGTCGGGCACTGGCTTGGCGACCACCTGATGGCCGACCCGGATCTCGCCACGGGTCGGGGCGTCGAGGCCCGCGATAAGGCGCATCAGCGTGCTTTTCCCGCAGCCGCTCGGTCCGACGATGCTGACGGCCTCTCCCGCGGGTAACTCGATGCTCAAGGGGGCGATGGCGTGCAGGTCCCCTGAAGGTCCGCCGTAGACCTTCTCGACGTTCTTCAGGGAAATCGATGCGCTCACGCCGCGACCGTTGCTTCTCGCAAGACTTTGGTCAGCCGCGATCATGCGAAATTGCGCTCCCCAATGGTTAAAATCCCTTATGAAATCGTTGTCATAGGGTCGCCAGCCTGTCAAGTCGGGTCGTGGTCTTGGCCAATCCTGACCTCAGCCTGGCGGCTGGTGTGCCCGGCCGGGCACCAGGCGTACCTTGCGCGGAGCCGCCATCCAGATCGCTGCTGCGGAAACGACGCAGCAGGCAATCGTCAGAAGAAAGGCGAGCTCGTAGCTTCCGGTCGCGTCGTGGATGACGCCTGCGACCCACGGCCCGACCGCGCCGCCGCCAGCCAGGGCCACGGTGATGGTGCCGAATATGGCGCCGTAGTGCGGTCCCTCGAAGATCTCCGCAACGATGGGCCCCATGACCGACGTCAGGGCATATCCCAGGAAGCCTTGCGAGATCACCATCAGGTAAAGCAGGCTGGGTGAGGGGACCCGCCCGAGGGCGATCAGGGCGGCGTAGCAGACGGCGAACCCGAAGCAGCCCGCCGACCACACCCATTCCCGGCCAATGCGGTCGGACAAGGCGCCGAAGCCGATCTGCCCGGGAATGGCAACGACACTGACGATCCCGAGGGCCCAGGCGGCCACAAGCGGGCTGAAGCCGACGTCGATGAGGTACTTCGTCTGGTGGACCTGCACGACATACCAGGCCACGAGGGCGAGGAAATATCCGAGCACGATCCACCAGAAGCGGCCGGTACGTATCGCCCGTGCGATCGTCCAGTCCACGGACGCCCAGGCCGGATCGACGATGGTCAGGTCACTGCGCGTCTTGCCGGCTCCAGGCACGGACGATGCCCCGTCCGGCAGCAGGCCGATATCCTGTGGCTTGCGCCGCACCAGCAGGTTCAGCGGACCCAGGACGAGAAGCACCAGCAGGCCCATGGTCCAGCACGAGGCGCGCCAACCCTCCTGGCCGATGATCGTCTGCAGCCAGGGCAGCAACGCGATGGCGCCGACGCCGACTCCGGTGAAGGCGATGCTGATGGCCAAACCGCGGCGGCGCACGAACCAGTTGGGAAGGTAAAGCGACTGCGCGGTGAAGGTCATGAGGTTTGCGCCGCCACCGACCAGAACGCCGAGCGTCGCATAGAGCTGCCAAGGTTCTTTGATCGCGGGGGCGAGGAAAAGCCCGGCTGTCAGCAGGCATACGCCGCTTTCGATCACCACGCGTGGGCCATGTCGGTCCATCACGCGGCCCACGATCGGACTCAAGGCTGCGGAGAAGAGGAAGCCGAACGAAAAGGCGCCGGCGACGACACCGCGATGCCAGCCGAACTCGTCGATCAGCGGCGGCAGCAAGAGCGAGAAGGCGGTGCGGGCGCTCACGGCGATCGCCATGGTGACGAACGCAATGCCCACGATCAGCCAGCCGTAATAGAACGGCAGGCGCGAAGACCAGCGATGGGCGCCTTCCTTCGCCGGCACTTTTCAGGACGCAGGCTGGATGAGGTTGAGGGGCATTTCTCCCCGTGCCGTTCTCGCGATATTGTCCGCGATCAGCTTGGCCCGGGCCTCGAGCATGCCTTCCGTCCAGCCGGATATGTGCGGAGTCATGATCACGTTGCCGAGCTCTTGAAAGGGCTGCGTGGCCGGCGGCGTCGGCCCGGTCGAAGTTGGATAGCGGTACCAGACATCAAGCGCGGCGCCGGCGAGCTTGCCGGACGCAAGCGCCGCGTAGAGCGCAGCCTCGTCGAAGATCTCGGCGCGCGCCACGTTGACCAGGAAAGCGGTCGGCTTCATCAACCGCAGGCGGCGCTCGTCGATCAGGTTGCGCGTCTCGGAGGAGAGCGACAGCGTGACGGCCAGGTAGTCGGCCAGCCGCAGCACGTCATCCAGGCGCTCAGGCCCGCCCACGAACGACACGCCGCCCGCTGTTTCAGCTTGAGCCTGTCGCCGGATGGCACAGACCTGCATATCGAAGGCGATGGCGCGGCGGGCAAGCGCTTGCCCGATGTGACCGAATCCCAGAATGCCCAATGTCTTGCCCGCCAGCTCCGGCCAAAGCGGCGGTGCGGCCCTGCCGACAGCCCACTGACTTTCCCATTCACCGCGACGCATCCTGGCGTCGAGGCGTCCGAACGATCGGGTGAGGGCGATCATGGCGCCGATGATGTACTCGGCGATGCCGGCCTCGTGACCGTAGGCATTCGCGAGATGCGTGCCCGGCGCGAGCGCGCCGCGATCGATGCGATCGAGGCCTGCGCCCGGCACCTGCACCAGCCGAAGCCGCGGTGCAGCCCCGGCCATGAGGGCCGAGAACCCCATCGAGACCAGCACATCGACATCGGCGAGGCGTGGGACGATGCCGGCCTCGTCATCGACCACCACTTCGCACGGCAGGGAAAGTCGTTCCCGCACGGGCTCCGCCATCTGCGCGGCGAATGCTCCGGCAAAAGCAACCTTCATCCCGCGACCCCGCTCCATCGACGCGCTGGCTGCCCAAAGCGCCGCGCGGTGCAACGGGACTATCGCGACGCCGGTGGCGTCCAGCAACTACTTGCCAGGTAGTCGGGAAGGATCGGTCAGTGCCGTGCGTTTTAGCCTTGGAACGGTCGATCGGGTCTGCGTTCTACGACAGCGCTCCGCAGGCCCGCTGAATGCGACGGCCGGCCTCTTCCAGCAGGTCCGTTGCGGTGGCGTAGGAGATGCGGAAGGCCGGACCCTGGCCGAAAGCCGAGCCCTGCACGACCGACAGGCCCTCCGATTCGAGAAGGTAGTTCACGAAGTCGGTGTCGTTGGCGATCGTCTTGCCGTCCGGCGTCTTCTTGCCGATCGTGCCGGCGCACGACGGGTAGACGTAAAAGGCGCCTTCCGGCCGCGGGCACTTGAGGCCCTTGGACTGGTTGAGCATCGACACGATGAGATCGCGGCGCTGCTTGAAGACGGCGACGTTCTTGGGGATGAAGTCGGTCGGGCCGTTCAAGGCGGCAACCGACGCCGCCTGGCTGATCGAGCTGGCGTTCGACGTGCTCTGCGACTGCACCGTGATCATCGAATCGATCAGCTTCTGCGGACCGGCGGCGTAGCCGATGCGCCAGCCCGTCATGTTGTAGGCCTTCGACACGCCGTTCATGGTGAGCGTGCGGTCGTAGAGCCTGGGCTCGACTTGCGCCGGCGTGGTGAACACGAAGTCGTCGTAGACCAGCTTCTCGTACATGTCGTCGGTCAGCACCCAGACATGCGGATGACGCAGCAGCACGTCGCACAGCGCCCGGAGGTCGGCGCGGGTATAGGCGGCGCCGGTCGGGTTGCTGGGCGAGTTCATGATCAGCCACTTGGTCTTGGGCGTGATCGCGCGCTCGAGATCCTCGGGCTGCAGCTTGAAGCCTTGGGCTTCCGGGCACTGCACGATGACCGGCGTGCCGTCGCCGAACATCACCATCTCCGGATAGGACACCCAGTAGGGCGCCGGGATGATCACCTCGTCGCCGGGGTTGAGCGTCGCCAGCATGGCGTTGAAGATGATCTGCTTGCCGCCCGAGGTGACGACGGTCTGCGACGGCTTGTACTCCAGGCCATGGTCGCGCTTCATCTTGGCGCAGATCGCCTGGCGCAGCGCCGGCGTGCCGGGCACCGCGGTGTACTTCGTGTCGTTGGCGTGGATGGCCTTGATGGCCGCTTCCTTGATGTGGTCGGGCGTGGGGAAGTCGGGTTCGCCGGCGGCCAGGCCGATGACGGAGAGGGCTTGATGCGGCTGAGACGATCGGCAATGAAAGCCATGACGCGATACTTCCTTTCAGGCCTCGAAAAGGCGCGCGAAAGTACTGGCGAGGTGCTGTTTTCGCAAGCCGAAGCGCCTCTATTTCTCGTAGGTTCGTGCCGTATCCTCCCTAGGCCTCCTACAAGATCTGGAGGTATCCGCCGGCAGCCGCCTTTGACCCTGCCGTCTTCGCAACCTATTTTGCCCCGATCATGGCCGACCAGTCCGACAGTCTCGTGCTCACGCTCCTGCGCGACATGCGTGGAAGTCTGCAGCGCGTTGAAAGTAAGCTCGACGAGCTCGTCCGTCGGGTGAGCTCGGTCGAGACCAATCTTGCGCATGTTCATGTCGAATTGGCCGCCCATTCCGCGCGTATGGATCGCATCGACGGGCGGCTCGACCGCATCGAAAAGCGGCTCGGTCTCGTCGATGCCTGACCCTCATTGCTGGGAGTGGCGCGCTCCCAACGATGAACGTGATCATTCCACCAGCCGGACGGAGGCCTCGACGCTCATCTTGGCGTCGCCGAAGCCCACCCGCCGGCCGCTGACCGGGGCGGCATCGCGATAATCGAGGCCGATCGCCACCCGCAGGCTGTCGCCGCGCGGGCTGATATTGTTGGCCGGATCGAAGCCCACCCATTCGAGGCCGGGCACCCAGGCCTCGGCCCAGGAATGGCTGGTGCGGCCGACATGCAGCTCGGGATCGTCGTTGCGCAGGTAGCCGCTGACATAGCGCGCCGGCACGCCGAGCCGGCGGCAGCAGGCGATGAAGACATGCGCGTCGTCCTGGGCGACCCCGGCGCCGCGCGCCAGCGCCTCGGCGGCCGTCGTCGCCACCGTCGAGACGCCGGTCTTGTAGGCCACCCGCTCGCCGACGCGCTTCATGACTTCATGCAGAACAGCGACACGCTCCCGTGCATCGGCGGCTTTCTCGGCAAGACCCGCGATCAGCGGATCGAAGCTGGCATCGTGGCGGGTAAGGCCCGAGTTGCGCAGCCAGAACGGCGCGGGCAGCGTCGGCACCTCGGCATAGCGCAGCCACTGCTCCGAACCGCTGTATTCGTAGAGGCCGTGCACCACGATCTCGACATGGTCGTGCTGCTGCGCGACCGAGAAGGTCGTGACCTGGTTGCCGTGACCGTCGAGCCATTCGGAGCGCTTGCCCGGCCCGTCGATGCGCCAGGAGACGATGCGCTGGCCGGCCGCGGGCTTGGGCGTGAGCCGCACATCGTGGATCGAATGGCCGGACGGCTGGTCGAAATCGAAGCGCGTGGCGTGGTGGACGGAAAGGCGCATGCGTGCTCGCTCAATCCAGCAGGAACTGGCGGCCGATTTCCTCGGACAGCGTGGCGATATCGCCGCGCACGCCACCCAGGAATTTCCTCAGACCCATCTCGAACACCTGGTCGATGCGCACAAAGCGCAGCCTGGCGTGCAGCTCGCCAGACAGCCGATCGGCCTCGCCGCGCGCGCCGTAGGCCTCGGCCAGCTCCTGCATGTTGAGATCGGCCATCCACAGGCAATGATGCACCGAACGCGGCACGTCGCGGCGCAGCATCATCAGCTCGGCGACCTTGATGGGATCGAGTGCGCTGCGATAGATGCGCCGGTAGGTGCGGACCGCGCCGATGCAGGCCAGCACTTCCGACCAGGCGAAGTAGTCGAGACTGTCGGCATGCGGAGCGCCATCCGGCCGCAGCAGATGGAACTTCACGTCGAGGATGCGGGCGGTGTTGTCGGCGCGCTCCAGGAAGGCGCCGAGTTGCAGGAAATTGTAGGCCTCGTCGCGCAGCAGGGTGACCTGCGCGGCGCCGAAGATCATCACCGCCTGCTTCTTCACCGATTCGATCAACGCCCCGCGATCGAGCGCACTGCGGTCGACGCGCAGGCGGCCGTTGAGCTCGAGCCACAGCGCGTTCAGGCTCTCCCACACATCGACCGTGATGTTGTTGCGCTCCTCGCGGGCATTGCGGCGGGCCGCGCCGATCGAGCTCACGATGGAGGAGGGGTTGTTCTCGTCGACCACCAGGAAGTCGATCAGGCTGGCCAGCCGGCCGCTCGACTGCTGCTGGGTCTGGCGGAACTCGTCCTCCATGCCGAAGATCGCCGCGACCCCCGCCGCTTCCTCGCCGCGCGATTGCAGCGCCATGCGCTGGGTCGCCTCGATGAGCCGCGCCGTCGACTTGGCGCGCTGCAGGTAGCGGCCCATCCAGTACAGGTTCTTGGCGGTGCTGCTCAGCATGTGCTGGGGGCGCGCCACTCCAGTGGCGCGATCTTCCGTGTGATTAAACGATGACGCGCCACTGGAGTGGCGCGCTCCCAGCAATGAGAGTGGAGCACAGCCATCTGCTAGCCGGTGGGATCCGGCGCCAGCACCCAGGTGTCCTTGGTGCCGCCGCCCTGGCTCGAATTCACCACCAGCGAGCCTTCCTTCAGGGCCACGCGCGTGAGGCCGCCGGGAATGATGGTGATCTTGCGCCCCGACAGCACGAAGGGCCGCAGATCGACATGGCGCGGCGCCACGCCCTGGCTGACGAAGGTCGGGCAGGTCGACAGCGCCAGGGTCGGCTGAGCGATGTAGTTGTCCGGCCGGCTCTTCAGCAGCGCCGTGAATTCCTCGATCTCGATCTTGCTCGAGGTCGGCCCGACCAGCATGCCCTTGCCGCCCGAGCCGTGGATTTCCTTGACGACCAGTTCGGAGAGCCGCTCGATCACGTACTTGAAGTCGTCGGTGCGGTCGCAACGCCAGGTCGGCACGTTGGACAGGATCGGCTCCTCGCCGAGATAGAAGCGCACCATCTCGGGCACGTAGGTATAGGTCGACTTGTCGTCGGCCACGCCGTTGCCGAGCGCGTTCACGATGTTGACCCGGCCGGCGCGCAACGCGCCCAGCAGTCCGGCGACGCCGAGATAGGAGTCCGGCCGCATCGCCAGGGGATCGAGGAAGGCATCGTCGACCCGGCGGTAGATCACGTCGACCCTCTGCGGCCCGCGCGGCGTGCGCATGTAGACGCGGCCCTCGTCGACGAACAGGTCGGAGCCTTCGACCAGCTCGATGCCCATCTCGTCGGCCAGGAAGGCATGCTCGAAATAGGCCGAGTTGAAATGGCCCGGCGTCAGCAGCACGACGTTGGGCTCGGCGTCGTCGCTGAACGACACCGAGCGCAAGGTGGCTAAAAGCTCCTCGGAGTAGTCGGCGACCGGCAGCACACGCATGGCCGAGAACAGCTCGGGCGCCAGCCGCATCATGACCTCGCGGTTCTCCAGCACGTAGGAGACGCCCGACGGCGTGCGCACATTGTCCTCGAGGACATAAAAGTCCTTTTCACCGACTCGCACCAGGTCGATGCCGGCGATGTGGGCATGCACGCCGCCCGGCAGCTCCAGTCCCTGCGCCATCGCCACGAACTCGGCGTTCATCAGCACCTGCTGCTCGGGGATGATGCCGGCGCGGCAGATCTCGCGCTCGCCGTAGGCGTCGGACAGGAAGGCATTGAGCGCGCGCACGCGCTGCACCAGGCCCTTGTGCAGATACTCCCACTCGTCCCAGGCGATGACGCGCGGAATGATATCGAAGGGGATCGTCGTCTCGGCGCCGTCGACCGCGCCGTAAGCGCCGAAGGTGATGCCGTGGCGGCGATAAAATAGGTCGACCTCGTGACGAGTCGCCGCGATCTTCTCCGGCGACGTCCGCGCCAGCCAATCCGCCACACTGCGGTAGGGCGCGCGGACCGCGTCCGCCGCTCCTGAATTCATCTCGTCAAATGCCTTGGCTGCCATCCGGCATTTCACCCCTTAGCGAATCACAATATAAGCAATCGACGGGCCAACAAAGCGGAGGCTCTATCCTCCCCAGCAAAGCTGGGGAGGTGTCGGCGTCTTACGCCGACGGAGGGGTCATGGGCATCACGATTGCTGCTCATGACCCCTCCGTCCGCTTCGCGGACACCTCCCCACGCGTGGGCGTGGGGAGGGAGAAGCACGCAGGAGGGGCAGCGTGAAGCAGGTGCTGATCGACCGTTACGGAACGCCGTGGGACGTCGCGCGCACGGCCGACGTGCCGGACGTTGGCGACCCCGCTGCCGACGAAGTCGTGTTCGACGTCCTGGCCTTTCCCATCAATCCGGCCGACCTGTGGTTCTGCCGGGGAAGCTATCGGCTGAAGCCGCCCCTGCCGGCGACGCCGGGCGCCGAGTGCGTCGGCCGCGTCGCCGCGGTCGGCGCCGCGGTGAAGCACGTCAGGAAGGGCGATCTCGTCATCAACCTGCAACGCGAGAACTGGGCCCAGCGCCGCAAGGTGAAGGGTGACGATGCGATCCCGCTGCCGGCCGGCATCGATCTCAAGCAGGCGGCGATGGTCCGCATCAATCCGCCTACGGCTGCGCTCATGCTGTCGGACTTCGTCGATCCAAAGCCGGGCGACTGGGTCATCCAGAACGTCGCCAACTCGGCGGTCGGCCGGCTGCTGATCGTGCTCGCCCGGCAACGCGGCCTGCGCACCGTGAATGTGGTGCGACGGGCCGAGCTCGCCGACGAACTGAAGGCGCTCGGCGCTGACATCGTGATCGTCGACGGCGACGATCTCGCGCAAAGGGTCGCCAAGCAGACGGCCGAAGCCAGGATCATGCTCGGCGTCGAGGCGATCGGCGGGGCCGCCACCGGGCGCCTGGCCGACTGCATCGCCACGGACGGCACCCTGGTTCACTACGGGTCGATGAGCGGCGAGGATCCCCAGGTCGGACGCAGCAACTTCATCTATCGCGGCGTCAGGCTCACCGGTTTCATGCTCGGCCGCTTTCTGGCCAAGCGCAGCCCCGAGAAGATCCGCGAGATCTATGCCGAGCTCGCGGGACAGGTGATGGCGGGCAAGTTGTCGGCGCCGGTCGACACCGTCTATCCGATCGAGAAGATCAAGGACGCGCTGGCGCACGCCGACAAGGGCGGCCGCAACGGCAAGATCCTGGTGAGCCCCAATGGTCTAATTTGAGAGTGGGCGATTTGAACGAGGGAGGAAAGAAATGAGTTCCGAGGTCGCGGCGGTCGAGAAGGTACTGCAGGTCTATTTCGACGGCGTTTATGAAGGTGATACCAAGAAGCTCGGTGAGGCCTTCCATCCCGCTTCGCATCTCTATAGCGCGGGCGGCGACGGCAAGGCCGCCGACTGGCCGCGCGCGGAATGGTTCAAGATGATGGAAAGCCGGCCGTCGGCGAAGTCCAAGGGCAGCGCGCGGGCCGACCGCATCGTGTCGATCGACTTTTCGGGCCCGACCACGGCCTTCGCCAAGGTCGAGTGCCAGCTGCCGCCGCGCTACTTCACCGACTACCTGACGCTGTTGAAGGTGGACGGCCGTTGGCAGGTCATCGCCAAGGCGTTTCACACGGTGACCAAGGAGGGATGATGCCTCCGTCGTCTCGACCAAGGCCCGAAGGGCCGCGCGGAGAGACCTTCTCTCCACGATAGGCCACTTATGGTCGAGAGAAGGTCTCTCCACTCCGCGCTTCGCGCTCCGGTCGAGACGACGAGGTAAGGGTCAGTTCTTCGCGTCGGCCGCGACCTGGACCTTGATCATCTTGTCGGCCGGCGCTGCGACCGCACCTGAGCCCGGCGCGCCGCGCTTGATCTTGTCGACGAACTCCATGCCCGACACGACCTTGCCCCACACCGTGTACTGGCCGTCGAGGAAGTTCGAGTCCTTGAAGACGATGAAGAACTGGCTGCGTGCGCTGTTGGGATCGTTGGTGCGGGCCATCGACACCACGCCGCGCACGTGCGGCTCCTTGGAGAATTCGGCCTTGAGCGGGTCGCCCATGCCGCCCGAGCCGGTGCCGGTGGGATCGCCGGTCTGCGCCATGAAGCCCTCAATCACGCGATGGAACGGCACGCCGTCGTACTTGCCCTCGCGCGCCAGCTTCTTGATCTGCTTGACGTGGCTGGGCGCGAGATCGGGACGCATCTCGATCACGACGCGGCCGTCCTTGAGGTCGATATAAAGGGTGTTTTCCTTGTCCATGGCGGCGGTCGCTCCTGCGAACATGAAAGAGATGGCGACGAATAGCGGCATCAGTACCAGACGCATCACGGGATCCTTTCACCGAGTGACGCCGGGCGCGGCCGGCGCGCGACCATACTGAGAGACCGGCGAAAGACAAGTCTGAACCTAGGGTCACAGATTAATCACGGCTGAGAAGTCGTTGAAATTCAACGAATATATTCGCCGGCCGAGCAATCGTCGCGATCTGTGCATCGTTTGCCGTGGAGTTCTAGGAAGGCCGGCGGCACAGTGCGTCGCAGGCGGCATATGTATTTTCCGCCAATTTTAGTCGCGCATACTGGAAGTCATTCATTTAAGCGGATTGGTCTATGACCGCGCTCAGCGGCGGGGAGCAGCTCGATGTCGAGCGATCCCCGCAGAATTCCGTGCTTGAACGACCCGACGCCACAGCCGGCGATGAACGGCGCGCGCCGCGTTCGCTCGACGAGATCTTTCCCCTGCGCGGCGACGTCACGCGCGGCCGCCAGATGCAGGAGACGTGGCGCGCCTTCGGCGCCGAGATGGAAGACGCGGTGCGGACGGCGCTCGATGCCAGCCGTTCGCCGCCGGAGATCGCCTATGCGATCGGCGGGATCGTCCATAATTACTTCCGCACGCGCGGCGTGACCCTGACCAGCTATGAGCTGCGCCGCCTGGTCGGCGAACTTCTGGCCCTGCGGCAGCGCGCCGAGCCCGCGGCGCCGCTCGTCACCTTCGCGGCCGGTCCGGCCGATGCCGAAACGGCGTGGACCGGGGACGAACCCGGCACGCCGGGCCCCGTCGTGCCCGATGTCGTGTTCGAGGGGCCGCCGTCGCGGCTGGTCGACCTGGCGCCACGCGACAGCGATGCCGCGCTGTTGGCAGCCGTGACGGCCAGGGCCCGCGCGCGGCTTGCGATGGCCTCCGAGGGAAGTTTCCCGCGCGCGGCCGCCGCCAGTGCGATCGATGCGGCGCTCGGCGAGCTCTTCCAAGGCGAGCCGGAACGGCGCGATCGTCTGGCGCGGCTGGCCTTGAGCGAGCTTTGCGGCATGGGGCCGATCGACCGGATCTGGGCAGACCGGTCGGTCCGCGCGGTGTTCGTGAATGGGCCGGCGGCCATCTATGTCGAGCGCAAGGGCGCGATCGAGCCGTCGCCGGAGCGCTTTCGCGACCAGGCGCATCTGTCGGAAGTCGTCGGCCGTCTCGCGCGACGGTCATCATCGGGCGCCGTCCCGCTGCGCCTGCGCGATGGCGGGGAGGGCATGGTGATCTTTCCGCCGGCTGCGCCGGCGGGGCCGATCCTGGTGCTGCGCCGCGGCGAGCCGGGCAACGCAACGTTCGAGCATCTGATCGCCGCCCGGACTCTCGATCGACCGATGGCCGAGCTGCTGCGCATTGCCGCGTGCTGCCGCCTGAACGTGCTCGTCGTCGGGCCCGAGGGTTCGGGCAAGACCGCGCTGCTGGCCGCCCTGGCGCGCGACGTTTCAAGTGTGCGGGTCGTGACCCTGGCGCGTCATCGCGAGTTTCGCTGGCCGCAGGCCTCGAAGGTCGAATTGATCGTGCCGTCCGACGCAGCCTTTGCGCCCCTGCTGGCCGCGGCCGCGCGGCTGCAGCCGGACCTGTTGATCGTCGACCCGGTCCGGCGGACCGACGCGCCGGCGCTGGCCGAACTCTTGTCGGTTGGCGATCGCGGCACCATGGCCGCGCTCGAGCCGCAGGCGATGGTTGGCGTGTCCCGCATGGCGGTCGATCTCGTCGTTCGTCTCGGTCGGCGGGACGATGGATTGCTGGGCGTGGTCGGAATGGACGATGCGAACGGCGCGCCGATCTTTATCCACGAGGCCGGTCGGTTTCATCGACGGACGAACGCACCGTCTTTTGCCGGGCGCGTGCACAAGGCAGGCTACGGCGCGGCGCTTTCGCGCGCACTCAGCTGACACAACTGCGACCGGCCGCCACATACCGAGTGGGGTCGAAAACCCGTTACCTGACAAGCCTATATCTGGTACTAACCGCTTTGAATTGCGAGGGATTTTGCGGGTCGGAATCCTGATCGGGTCGAGTCGCTGAAGGGGACGGTTGCATGGTCGGCAAGCGCGGTTTGGGCATCTTGGGAGTTCTGTCGGCGATCGTCGGGCTCGTCGCGAGCAGCGCCCAGGCGCAACCGGTCGTGGGCGTGCCGCACGATTGGCAGATGGGTTTTCCGCCGGCCTACACGCCGCTGATGGAGAAGGTCGAATCGCTGAATAGCCTGCTGCTGGTCATCATCTCGCTGATTTGCGTCTTTGTGGCGGCGCTCCTCATCTATGCGGTGTGGCGCTTCCACGCTTCGCGCAATCCCGTGGCGACGACGACCACGCACAACACGTTCATCGAGATCGCCTGGACCGTCCTGCCCATCCTGATCCTGGTGTTCATCGCCATCCCGTCCTTCCGCCTGCTTTATTACGGCGACAAGGCCACCGATGCCGCCTTCACCATCAAGGTCACCGGCCACCAGTGGTATTGGAGCTACGACTATCCCGACCAGGGCAATTTCTCGGTCGACAGCCGCATCCTGAGCGAAGCCGACAGGGTCAAGCAGAAGCCGGAGGTTCCGCGCATGCTCGCGGTCGACGAGGAGATGGTGATCCCCAAGGACACCACGATCCGCATCATCGGCACCGCGGCAGATTCCATGCACGGCTGGACCGTGTGGGGCTTTGGCATCAAGAAGACCGTCATTCCCGGCCGCCTGAACGAGGGCTGGATCAACGTCCACGACGAGGGCTTCTACTTTGGCCAGTGCTCGCAGATCTGCGGCAACAACCACAGCTACATGCCGATCGCGGTGCGCGTGGTGTCCAAGCCTGAATTCGACAAGTGGGTAGAGCAGAAGAAGAAGTCGGCGGGTCTGCTGCCCGCGACCGACGTCGCTTCCGCCGCCCCTCCCGCCAACCGCTAAGCGCTTCTCCGCAGGAGAGACTCAAATGGCCACCGCGCACGGCGCCGCTCACGATCACAGCCACGACGACCACGACCACCATACGCCAACCGGCTGGCGTCGCTATGTCTACAGCACGAACCACAAGGACATCGGCACGATGTACCTGGTGTTCGCGATCATCGCCGCTCTGATCGGCGCCACCTTCTCGATCATCATACGGCTCGAGCTGCTGGAGCCTGGCGTTCAGTACTTCAACGGCCCGGACGGCACGCCCAACGGCCATCTGTGGAACACCATCGTCACGGCACACGGCCTGACCATGGTATTCTTCGTCGTCATGCCGGCGCTGATCGGCGGGTTCGGCAACTGGTTCGTGCCGCTGATGATCGGCGCGCCCGACATGGCCTTCCCGCGCATGAACAACATCAGCTTCTGGCTGCTGCCGCCGGCCTTCCTGCTGCTGCTGTTGTCGGCGGTCATCGGCGGCGGCGTCGGCACCGGCTGGACGATCTACGTGCCGCTCTCCGTGCAGCAGGGCGCGGGCATGGACCTCGCCATCTTCTCGCTGCACCTGGCAGGCGCCTCGTCGATCCTGGGCGCCATCAACTTCATCACCACGATCTTCAACATGCGCGCGCCGGGCATGACGCTCCACCGCATGCCGCTGTTCGCCTGGTCGATCCTGGTGACGGCCTTCCTGCTGCTGCTGGCTCTGCCGGTGCTGGCCGGCGCCATCACCATGCTGCTGACCGACCGCAACTTCGGCACGCACTTCTTCGATCCGGCCGGCGGCGGCGACCCGACCCTGTTCCTGCACCTCTTCTGGTTCTTCGGACACCCCGAGGTGTACATCATGATCCTGCCGGCCTTCGGCATCGTCAGCCATATCATCTCGACCTTCTCGAAGAAGCCGATCTTCGGCTATCTCGGAATGGCCTACGCGATGGTGGCGATCGGCGTCGTCGGCTTCGTCGTGTGGGCGCACCACATGTTCACCGTCGGCATGGACGTCGACACGCGCGCCTACTTCGTGGCCGCCACCATGGTGATCGCGGTGCCGACCGGCGTGAAGATCTTCAGCTGGATCGCCACCATGTGGGGCGGCTCGATCCGGCTCGAAGTGCCGATGCTGTGGGCGATCGGCTTCATCTTCCTGTTCACCGTGGGCGGCGTCACCGGCGTCGTGCTGGCCAATGCCGGCGTCGACTATGCGCTGCACAACACCTACTACGTGATCGCGCACTTCCACTACGTGCTGTCGCTTGGCGCGGTGTTCGGCATGTTCGCGGGCTTCTACTACTGGTTCGGCAAGATGACCGGCCGGCAGTATCCGGAATGGGCCGGGCAGATCCACTTCTGGACGACCTTCGTCGGCGTCAACCTGACCTTCTTCCCCATGCACTTCAGTGGCCTGGCCGGCATGCCGCGCCACTACGTCGACTATCCCGACGCGATGTCGCACTGGAACTTCATCTCGTCGGTCGGCGCCTTCATTTCGTTCGGCTCGACCATCTTCTGGCTGATCTTCGTCGTGTTCGGCGGGATGCTCTACGGCCGGCGGGTCGGCGCCAACTACTGGGGCGAGGGCGCCACGACGCTGGAATGGACGGTGGCGTCGCCGCCGCCGTTCCACACGTTCGAAGAACTGCCGCACATCTCGCCCACGGCGCACCACTGATCGAGGAGCGGAGGCGCCCCCTGAACTTCCAATAGGGCGGGCGCCTTCGCCTTGAAGGCGATGAGCGATACGACACAGATCCTGACCAGGTCATTCGACGCGGCGACACCGACGCGCGTGCGGGATTACGTCGATCTGCTGAAGCCCCGCGTCATGTCGCTGGTGGTGTTCACCGGACTGGTCGGCGTGCTGATTGCACCGGGGCACGCGCACCCCTTCGCCGCCGCCCTCGCGGTGCTGGCGATCGCGTTGGGCTCCGGCGCCGCCGGCGCCATCAACATGTGGTACGAGCGCGACCTCGATGCACTGATGACGCGCACGGCCAACCGGCCGCTGCCGGCCGGCCGCGTCGCGCCCGACGACGCGCTGGGGCTGGGCGTGCTGCTGTCGATCTTCTCTATCCTGCTGATGGCGGTCGCGACCAACTACGTCGCCGCGGCGCTGCTGGCGGCGGCGATCCTGTTCTATGTCTTCATCTACACGATCTGGCTGAAGCGCCGGACGCCGCAGAACATCGTGATCGGCGGCGCGGCCGGCGCCTTCCCGCCGATGATCGGCTGGGCGGCCATCACCGGTGACGTGTCGGCTGTCGGCATCGCGCTCTTCCTGCTGATCTTCCTGTGGACGCCGCCGCATTTCTGGGCGCTGGCGCTCTATCGCAGCGACGATTATCGCCGCGCCGGCGTGCCCATGCTGCCGGTGGTCGCCGGTCCGCGCGAGACCAAGCGCCAGATGCTGCTCTACACCCTGGTGCTGGCGCCGGTCGCGCTGGCGCCGACGCTGCTGGGTGCGGTCGGCTGGTTCTACGGCGCCGTGGCGCTGGCGATGAGCCTGGCCTTCATCGGCCATGCCGTCGTGGTGTGGCGGACCGCCGACGACCGCAGTGCCTTTCCGGCGGCAAGGCGGATGTTCCGCTTCTCGCTGCTCTATCTCGCCGTCCTGTTCGCCGCCCTGCCGCTGGACGGGCTCGTGGTCCGGATACTGGCCGCCCGGATACTGGCCGGATGAGCGCCGCCATGACCGAAGACCGCCGTCCGGGCGATACCGACAGGCACCGCCGCCAGCGCGGCAAGAACCTGTTCATGGCGGGGTTCCTGCTGGCGCTCGCGGCGATCTTCTTCCTGCTCACCCTGGTGCGCATGGGAGGCCAGGGATGAGCGCCGCCCCCGACAGGAACGCCCGTCTGGCCTGGCGCCTGGTCGCCATCGTGGGCGGCATGCTGGCGCTCGCCTACGCCGCCTCGCCGCTCTACGAGACGTTCTGCAAGGCGACGGGCTTTGCCGGCACGCCGATCGTGGCCCAGGAGGGTGAGCGCCCCGTGCTGTCGCGCACCGTCACCGTGCGCTTCGATTCCAACGTCGATCCCAACCTGTCGTGGCGCTTCCAGCCGGTCGAGCGCGAGGTCAAGGTGCGGCTGGGCGAGGAGAAGCTGGTTTACTTCCGCGCGACCAACGTCTCGCAACGGCCGATCGTCGGCACCGCGACCTACAACGTCACGCCGGAGCCTGCCGGCCCCTGGTTCAACAAGCTGCAATGTTTCTGCTTCACCGAGCAGCTGCTGCAGCCGGGCCAGTCGGTCGACATGCCCGTGGTATTTTTCGTCGATCCCGAGATGGACAAGGATCGGCGCTACGACAACATTCGCACCGTTACGCTCTCCTACACCTTCTTCGAGGCCAAGACGGAGCGGGCGAAGACTTTGCTGGGCGGCATACCCGCCAACGGATCTGGAAAGGGTGGATGAATATGGCCGACGGCGTGCAGAAGCATCCCTATCATCTCGTCGACCCCAGCCCATGGCCGGCGCTGGGCGCCATCGGCGCGCTGCTGCTGGCCTTCGGTGCCGCCCTCGGCATGCATCCCGACCTGCTCGGTCCGCACGTCGAGGTCGCCGTCAAGTTCGTCGAATGGTGGATCGTCGCTCCGGGCTTCCTGATCATCTTCGCCGTGATGTTCTGGTGGTGGAGCGACGTCATCGTCGAGTCGCGCAAGTACCACACCGCGGTGGTCCAGCTCGGCCTGCGCTACGGCATGATCCTGTTCATCGCCTCGGAGGTGCTGTTCTTCGCCGCGTTCTTCTGGGCGTTCTTCGATGCCGCGCTGTTTCCCGGCGCGGCCGACATGCCGGTCCGCGCCGAGGCGACCGGCGGCATCTGGCCGCCCAAGGGCGTGCACGTCATCGCGCCGTTCGACCTGCCGTTCATGAACACGCTGATCCTGCTGCTCTCGGGCACCACGGTCACATGGGCGCACCATGCCATCCTCGAGGGCAACAAGCGCGATGCCGTGCGCGGGCTTACGCTCACCGTGCTGCTCGGCATCGCCTTCACCTCGATCCAGGCCTTCGAGTACTTCCACGCGCCGTTCGGCTTCCGCGACAACATCTATTCGTCGACGTTCTTCATGGCCACCGGCTTCCACGGCTTCCATGTGTTCGTCGGCACGACCTTCCTGCTGGTCTGCCTGTTCCGCGCCATGGCCGGCCAGTTCAAGCCGCGCCAGCACTTCGGCTTCGAGGCCGCCGCCTGGTACTGGCACTTCGTCGACGTGGTGTGGCTGTTCCTGTTCTTCTGCATCTACTGGTGGGGCTCGGGCAAGGCGCCCATCGCTCTGCACTGAGTCTTCTCCTCCCCCGTCATACGGGGGAGGTGCCCCCGAAGGGGGCGGAGGGGGAAAGCCTCAGTCGAAGTCCCTGCCGATTTCAGATCATGGCAGTTCGTGAAAATCGTCTGTGAGGCCTTCCCCCTCCGGCCCTGCGGGCCCCCTCCCCCCTT
>Ga0193726_1001527_pt1 | contig 18006 bp, 14 predicted proteins | sample H2c1metaG_FD_144928 | JGI IMG/M metagenome (GOLD analysis project Ga0193726, IMG submission 144928) | Soil microbial communities from a riparian zone of the East river system, Colorado, United States - H2c1 | ecosystem: Environmental > Terrestrial > Soil > Riparian zone | place: USA: East River... | reverse complement strand
CCAGGAGGCCTGGCTGCGGTGGGCCGGCGTCGCCCACTCGCAGGTGCGGGACCCGCGGTCGTACCTCGTCCGGGTCGTCACCCGCCAGGCGCTCAACCGGCTCCGGACGCTGTCGCGCAGCCGCGAGGAGTACGTGGGCGAGTGGCTTCCCGAACCGCTGCTGACCAGCCCCGATGTCGCCGAGGACATCGAGCTTGCGGAGAGCGTCTCGATCGCGATGCTGACCGTGCTGGAAACACTCGGGCCGGCGGAGCGGGCGGTGTTCGTGCTGCGCGAGGTCTTCGAGATGCCCTACGGCGAGATCGCCGAGGCCATCGGGAAGCCCGCGGGCGCGGTGCGGCAGATCGCGCGGCGGGCGCGCGAGCATGTGGCGGCCCGGCGGCCGCGGGTGCGGGTGAGCGCGCTGGAGCAGCAGGCGGTGGTGGAGCGGTTCCTGGTCGCGCTGCGCACCGGGCAGCTGCAGGAGCTGATGGAGGTCATGGCGCCGCACGTCGTCCTGATCGCCGACGGCGGCGGGCTCGCGGCTGCCGCGCTGGCCCCGGTCCGCGGGGCCGAGCACGTGGCGAAGGTGCTCGGGCGCGCGAGCCAGTACGCGTTCACGTCGACCACCGTGTGGCTCAACGGCGCGCCCGCAGGCCGGATCGAGGTGGCCGGCGAGCCGGCCGCGGTCAGCCTCGTGGTGGAGGACGGCCGCGTCACCCGGGTCTACCTGATCCGGAACCCGCGAAAGCTGACCCGGCTGGACGAGCTGGCCGACCTCACCCGGTAAGGAGCTCCGTCACGCGGCGAATGCGGGCGCCGAGATTTTCAGCGGCAGTTCTGGCCCGTCAGCCGTCACCGGCCAGGTGCCTCGCCGGGGGCAAACACGTCCGCATCCCAGGCGCTGGGTCCTATCGCGTCCAGTGCGCTGGCGATGCGGCGTTCCTCGTAGCTGAAGTGCGACTCGAGAATTGCCGTGAGCCCGTCGAGTTCTCGCAGGAGAGCTCCGGGGGCGGCCGGGTCCCGGTCCGGGGCCAGCAGCTCGCGGATCCGCTGCAGGATGCCGGCGACCAGGCGATGGTCCTCGATGAGGTTGTCGATCACCGGGGCGAGCGCGGGTGAGGCGGCACGCAGTGCCGGCAGCAACCGGTCCTCACCGGTGTGATGAACGTGGATCGCGGTGCAGAAGCCGAGGCAGTGGCTGAGCAGGTCCGCCGGGACGGCGGCGCCGGCCGCAGAGCAGGCGCCCGCGGTGACCTGCTGGCGCACGGATGCGATCTGGTCGCGCAATGACTGGTGGACCTGGATCAGCTGCTCGCTCAGCGCAGCCGCCCGGTCCGGCGTGGGCAGCACGGATGGAGGCCTTCCTGTGGGGTGCCTCCATGCCTGACGCGGCCCGTCACCAGCACGCGGCGCTGCCTCCATGTAACCGCAGATTCCGGGAGCGGCGCCAGCCCGCCGGCGGTCATCCCGGGTCCGTGAGCGCGATCGCGCCGGCGGCGTGGGCGAGGAACGCCTGGGCGGCGGGGCTGGGCTGCTGGTGCGAGCGCCAGGCCAGCGCGATGTGCCCCTGGAGGCGCGGCCGGGTCAGGCTGAGCACGTGGAGCGTCCCGGCGTGCGCGGCGGCAGCTGACCTGGGCAGGATCGCGACGCCAAGGCCCCGGCTGGCGAGCTGGCCGAGCAGGTGGGGATCACCGGCTTCGAAGGCGATGCGGAGCGTCAGGCCCGCCCCGGCCGCGGCCGCATCGAGGCGGGCACGCAGGCCGGTTCCCGCGGGCAGGGCGATGAGGGAGTGCTCGCTCAGGGCGGCCAGGGTGACGCTCTCGCGCCCGGCCAGGGGGTGGTCGTGGGCAACGGCGGCGACGAGCGGCTCGGCGGCCACTACCCGGGTCACGATGTCATCGGGCAGCGAGGCTCCGAGCCCGATCAGCGCGATGTCGAGCCGGCCGCCGCGCAGCGCCTCAACGAGCCGGTCGGTGCTGGCCTCGGTCAGGCTGATGTCGATGCCGCGATGGCGGCGGTGGAAGTCGGCCAGCATGCCGGGCAGGTCAATGCGGGGCGTGGAGATCGAGGCCACGCTGCCGACCGACAGGTGGCCGCGCACGAGCCCGGACAGGGCATCGACAGTGTGCCGTACGTCGGCGGTGGCGCGCAGGGCGGCGCGGACGTAGGGCAGGACGGCGGCGCCGGCGTCGGTGGGGCGGACCTGGCCGCCGGAGCGGTCGAGCAGAGGGTGCCCGCGCTCCCGTTCAAGACGCCGTATCTGGGCGCTCACGCCCGGCTGGGCGACGTGAGCCTTGGCGGCGGCCTTGGTGAAACTGCCCTCGTCGACCACGTCGACCAGGTACTGCAACTGCCTCAGCTCCATAACTCATCATGCTAGCCATCAGTACCACTAGGTCTTGGACTTATGGCCCGCCGATATCCACGATGGAGGCATGACTGCCTGTCAGCCGACCCGCTCCGTCCCCGCCGCTCCCGCCGGGGAGTCCGCCGGGGCGTGGGTGAGCCTGGCGGTGGTAGCGGCCGGGCTGTTCCTCGCGGTGACCTCGACCACCGTGGTCAGCGTCGCCCTGCCGAGCATCGGCACGGATCTCCACGCGACGGCGACTGACCTGGAGTGGATCGTGGACGCCTACGTGATCGTCTACTCCAGCCTGCTCGTGGCCGGCGGGGTGATGGGCGACCGGCTGGGCCGCAAGGGCCTGTTCATGGCCGGAGCCGCGACCTTCGGGGCCGGATCGCTGGCCGCCGGGCTGGCGCCCACCGTGGGCGTGCTGATCGCCGCCCGCGCAGTGCAGGGACTCGGTCCCGCGCTGCTGGTGCCAGGCAGCCTGACCATCATCCGGGCCACCTTCGCCGACGAGCGCCGGCGGGCGGTCGCGATCGGCCTGTGGTCGACCGCCTCCGGCGTCGCGCTCGCGGTCGGGCCCGCGCTCGGCGGAGGCCTCGTCGAGGCGGGCGGCTGGCCGTGGGTGTTCCTGTTCAACGTCCCGCTCGCCGCGATCCTCGTCGCGCTGGCCGGCCGGCTCCTCCCCCGCCTGCCGCGCGCGCAGGCCGCCACCCGGTTCGACTGGGCCGGCGCCGCACTGACCACGGCGGGGGTGGCGATCCTGGCTTACGGCACCATCGAAGGGCCCGATCTCGGCTGGGCCGCCCCGCTGGTGATCGCGGCGCTCGCGGCCGGCGTGGCCGCGCTGGTGGCGCTGGTCGCCCGGGAGCGCCGGGCGCGGGGCCCGCTGATCGACGTCGCCCTGTTCGCCCAGCCGGTGTTCACCGCCGCCAACGTCGCCGCGCTGGTGGTCTTCTTCGCGTTCGTCGGGGCCATCGTCTACTTCAGCGCCTACTTCCAGCAGGTCCAGCACCATACCGCCGTCACCGCCGGAATCAACGTGTCGGCCATCGGCGTCGCCTTCGCCCTCGCCGCCTCGCAGTCCGGCCGCCTGGTCGCCCGCTTCGGCCCGCGCCGGCCCATGCTGGCTGGCCTGATCATCGCCGCCGCGGCCACCCTCGGGCTGCTCCGCCTGGACCAGCGCACCGGGATCGGGGCGATCTGGTGGGACTTCGCCCTCCTCGGCGCCGGCATCGGCCTGAGCCTCACCCCCATGACCGCGGTCGCCATGTCCGCCGTCGACGCCGCCCAGGCCGGCATGGTCTCCGCACTGCATAACGCTCTGCGCCAGCTCGGCCAGGTCTTCGGCGTGGCCGTGCTCGGCGCCCTCGTCTACGCCCGGCTCCCGCCCGCCGCCAGCGCCGGCCGCCCCCTTCCCGCGCCCCAGGCCAGCCTGTTCATCAACGGGCTTCACCACGCCATCTGGGTCAGCGGACTCGCTCTCCTCGGCGCCGCCGCCCTGGCCGCCCTGCTTTTCCTGCGGCAACCACCGATGAGAAACGATGGCCAGCGGTGACGAGCGCCGCCCTATCCGCAGCTGCGCGGCTGGGTCCTGTCGTATGCTCCACCGGTGCTGGACACTGCGCGCATCGCGGCGGAATTCGGGCTGGGACCTCCGCTCAGCGTGTCTCAGCTGGCCGGGGGGCATCCGGATGTCACCCGGCTGACAACCGCGCGGGGCAGCTTCGTCGTCAAGCCCGCCTATGCCGCCGACGACGCCGACCTGTACGACCGGGCGGCCGGAGTGCTCAGCGCGGCCGGGATCCGGCAGGCCCGGCCGCTAAGGACAACGGCCGGCGCGCTGGTCAGCGACTCCGGGCACACCGTCCAGGAATTCCTGCCCGGCCAGGCCTGCCTCCTGCCGACGGGCGCGCAGACCGCTGCGACGATGCGGCACGCGGCCGCCTACCACGCCGCGCTGGAGGCGGTCCCCGTGCCGGCCGGGCTGCACGCCGGCCGGACGGTGTGGGATCGCGTGGCATCCGCCGAGTACCTGGTGGCGGCGCTGCCGGGCCTGCTGCGCGGCCACGGGCCGCCCGGGTACGCGGCCGACGGCATGATCGCGGCCGCGCTCAGCCAGGTTGAGCGCGCCCTGCCGCAGATGCGCGAGCTGCCCCGCCAGCTCGTGCACGGCGACATCGGCCCGGACAACGTGCTCATGGACGGCGACGAGGTCATCGCCATCATCGACTTCACCCCGCTGTGCGAGCCGGTCCTGTTCGCCGTCGCGACGGCCGTCTACTGGTATCACGTCCACGGCCGCCGCCAGCTGGACCCGGGCGGCATCCGCGCGTGCCTCGACGCCGCCGCGCCCCGGCCGTGGACGGCGGCCGAACGCGAGATCTGGCCGGCCATGCTCGCCCGCGAGGCGCTGCGCCGCCTCGCCACCCCCCTGGCCGTCGCCGCCGAGGCAGGTAGCCGGCCCCCCGCGTGGCCCGCCGCCCGGTACCAGGCCGTCGTGACGCTGCTGGAGTCCTGGCGTCAGCTTCACGCCCGCTAGCTCACGCGGCGCGCGCGCAGGACGAGGTCGTGGGTATGGTGCGAGCCGGCGCCGGCGGTGACGCTGCGGGCCCGGATCTCGTGGACCTCGACTCGCCACGTGCCGTCGAGCACCGCGGCGACGTCGCCGGGGGTCACGTAGTCGTCGGGGTCCAAGCCGTGGGCCCTGGCCTGCTCGGCGTCGATGGGCGGGTGATGGTGCACGACGAGAAGCGTTCCGCCCGGCGCGACGGCGGCCAGCAGGGCGCGCTCGGCGTCCTGGTCCTCGGTACGCAGCAGCGCCGGGTACTGCGCGGACACCAGGTCGAAGGTTCCCGGCGCGAGCGCGGCCTCCGTGAGGCCGGCGTGCACCCACCGCACCGGGACCCGGGCCTGCTCGGCGTGGCGGGCAGCGCGCTCGAGCGCCACCTCAGACACGTCGAGAGCGGTGACGTCCCACCCGTGCCCCGCGAGCCAGACGGCGTCGGCGCCCTCGCCGCAGCCGACGTCTAGGGCGGCGCCCGGCCCGAGCCCGGCCGCCTCGCGGACGAGCGCGCCGTTGGGCTCGCCGCTCCAGACCTGCTCCAGGCTGGCGTAGCGCTCATCCCAGAAGGCCGGGGTGCCGGCGGCGCCGGTCACCACGTCTTGCTTGCCATCGTGTTCGTCCACGTGCCCAGGGTGCGTCCGCCACGCCTGCCTTGACAAGCCACATTGCCGAAGCAGCAAACTGGGGCATGCCTGACGACATCGAGGAGGCGCTCGCCACCGTCGGGCCGCGGCTGCGGGCCGTGCGCGAACGGCGCCAGGCCACGCTGGCCCAGCTCTCGCAGGCCAGCGGAATATCGGCCAGCACGCTGTCCCGGCTGGAGTCCGGCGGCCGCAAGCCCACCCTCGAGCTGCTCCTGCGGCTGGCCCGCGCTCACGAGGTGCCGGTCGACGAGCTCATCAGCGGCCCCGCGACCAGCGATCCCCGGGTACCGCCGCAGCCGGTGACCCGGCCCGGCCGCACCATGATCCCGCTGACCCGCCGCCCGGGTGGCCTGCAGGCGTACAAGGTGATCATCGAGCCCGGCGAGCGCCAGCATGACCAGCAAAGCCACGAGGGCTACGAGTGGATGTACGTGCTCAGCGGCCAGCTGCGGCTGATGCTCGGCGAGCTGGACATCGTGATGCGGCCGGGCGAGGCCGCCGAGTTCGACACCCACACCCCGCACTGGTTCGGCAGCGCCGGCGAGCGGCCCGTCGAGCTCCTGATCCTGTTCGGCCCGCAGGGCGAGCGGCTGCACGTCCGCGCCCGCCCGCGCGCCGCCCGGCCGCGATGACCTGGTGCCAGGCCCGGCGGGGACTCAGCCGCCGGTGTACACCGGGGTGCGCCGCTCCCGGAACGACGCGATGCCCTCGTCGTGGTCGGCCGAGCCGACCAGCGCCACGTTGAGCAGGTTCTCGTGGTCGGTGTACGCGTCCAGCTCCAGCAGCACCGACCGGTTCACGCTGGCCTTCCACGCCGCGTAGACCCGCGTCGGGCCGACGGCCAGCTCCCCGATGAACGCGCCCAGCTCGCGATCCCAGTCCGCGGCCGGCCAGAGCCGCTGGATGATCCCGAACCGCTCCGCCTCGGCCGCCTCGATGACCCGGCCGGTCATGAGGAGATCCATGGCCCGCGACGCGCCGATGAGATGCGGCAGCATGAGGCCCACGCCCTGGTTGGCGAAGATCGCCCGGCCGGAGCGGATGTCGCCGATCAGCACGTCGTCGCGGGCCACGCGGAAGTCGCAGGCCAGGGCGATCACCCAGCCGGCGCCGTGGGTGCGGCCGTTGAGGGCGGCGACAACCGGCTTGGGCACCGACATCAGCGCCTTGATCATCCGGTAGTGCGGACCGCGCGTCACGGAGCGCGCGATGCGCTCGGCCGGCTCCGGGGAGATCTCCCCGCCCATTCCGCCCACGATGTCGTCGCCGGACGAGAACGCCCGCCCGGCGCCGGTGATGACGATGACGCGCACCGCCGGATCCTCGCCGAGCTCGGTCACCCAGTCGATGATGCCGCTGACCATGGCCCACCGGATCGCGTTGAGCTTCTCCGGCCGGCTCAGGGTGATCGTCGCGACGCCTCCGGCCAGCTCGAAGTCCAGCCCCTCTACATGCTCCATCACATAGTGATACCTCGGCCGGTCAGGCCGCCGCTAGGGCGGCCGGCCCGGCGCCGGAGCGGGCCGCCCCTCTTTACTTCCATGATCAGCCGCCGTAGAACTCTGCTGTGGGTACCGGTGAGCAGAGAGCGGGGATGCAGTGGGCGTGCTAGCGGGCCGGGTGGCCGTGGTGACCGGGGCCAGCCGCGGGATCGGCGAGTACGTCGCCCGGCGGTTCGCCGCCGAGGGCGCGGCCGTGGCGGTGGTCGCGCGGACCCAGGAGCAGGCCGACGAGCGGCTGCCGGGCACGATCCACCAGACGGTGGCCACGATCCGCGCGGCCGGCGGCACGGCCGTGCCGATCCGGGCGGACCTGAGCAAGCCCGCGGACCGGGCCCGGATCATCGACGAGGCCGAGCGCGCGCTGGGGCCGGTGGACATCCTGGTCAACAACGCGGCGGTGACGTTCTTCATGCCGGTGGCCGACTTCCCCGGGCGCCGCTACGACCTCATGTTCGAGGTTCAGGTCAAGGCCCCGTTCGAACTGAGCCAGCGGGTCCTGCCGGGAATGCGGGAACGCGGCCAGGGCTGGATCCTGAACATCTCGTCCGTCGCGGCGGTGCACCCGGCGATCCCTCCCGAGCCGGACGGCGGCATCGGCGGCACGGTCTACGGCATGTGCAAGGCCGCCCTGGAGCGGTTCACGACCGGGCTGGCCGCCGAGGTGTACGCCGACGGCGTCGCCGTGAACGCGCTGTCGCCCACTCGCGGCGTGCCCACCCCGGGGGTGCTGTTCCACAACCTCATCCCCGATGTCGAGGCGGCGCTGGCGTCCGGCGCGGCGGAGTCACCGGAGATGTTCGCCGAGGCCTCGCTGGCGCTGTGCAGCGGCGACCCGGCGGTGCTGACCGGGCGGGTGGCCTTCAGCCGCGCACTGGTCGCGGAGCTGGGCCGCACCCCCGGACCGCTGGACGCTCCCGCGGCCTGAGGGCGGCGACGGCGGACAGCACTCAACGCGCGGAGGAATCTGACGGTGACCACGGCCGAGGATGTCGGGATCGAGCGTGACCGGGCCTCAGGGGGCGGCCCGGGCGGCGGGGTGGAGCACTTCGACGTGCTGGTGGTCGGAGCTGGCATCTCCGGGATCGGCGTCGCCTACCATCTTGCGCATCGCTTCCCGGCCAAGAGCTTCACGGTGCTCGAGTCGCGGGCGGACTTCGGCGGCACGTGGACGGTCAACCGGTTTCCCGGGGCCCGGTCCGACAGCGACATGTACACCTTCGGGTACAGCTTCAAGCCGTGGCTGAAGGACGAGCTGGCCACCGCCGAGCAGATCCTCGCCTACCTTAGCGAGGTCATCGACGAGAACGGCCTCGGGCAGCACATCCGCTACCGGCGCCGCGTCACGTCGGCCCGCTGGTCCTCCGCGGCGCGCCAGTGGAGCGTCGAGGTCACCCGCCTGGACACCGGGGAGCAGCTCCGCTGCACCGCCGACTTCCTCTGGATGTGCCAGGGGTACTACCGCCAGGACGAGGGCTACACGCCGCAGTGGCCGGGCATCGAGAGCTTCCGGGGCCCGATCGTGCACTCCCTGACCTGGCCCGAGGATCTCGACTACGCCGGAAAGCGGGTGGTGGTCATCGGCTCCGGCGCCACGGCGGCCACGCTGGTGCCGGCCATGGCCGGCAACGGTGCCGCGCACGTCACCATGCTGCAGCGCTCCCCCACGTACTACATCGCCAGCCCGAAGTCGAACGAGATCGCCGAGACCCTGCGCTCGGTGGACACCCCGGCCGAGTGGACGCATGAGATCGTCCGGCGGCTGATCCTGAAGCAGGCCCGCGAGGCCAGGGAGCGGCGGGCCAGCGCTCCCGAGGAGATGCGGGAGTGGTTCATCGACCAGGCGCGCCGGGCACTCCCTCCGGGCTACGACGTCGACCGGCACTTCACGCCGAGGTACCCGCTGGGCCGCCAGCGGATCTGCCGCATCCCCGACGGCGACTTCTTCACGGCCATCAGCGAGGGCAAGGCGTCCGTGGTCACTGACACCATCCAGGAGTTCACCGAGCACGGCATCCGGCTGAGCTCGGGCGAGACCCTCGAGGCTGACATCGTCGTCACCGCGACCGGATTCCATCTCAGCGTGATGGGCGATATCCCGTTCTTCGTCGACGGCCAGCCGGTCGACTGGGCGAGCACGGTCACCTACCACGGCATCATGTTCACCGGCGTCCCGAACCTGGCCTACATCTTCGGCTACTGGCGGTCCAGCTGGACGCTGCGCGTCGACCTGATCAGCGACCTGGTGGGCCGCCTGCTCGAGCACATGGACGAGCGCGGGGCCACCGTGGTGGTCCCGGCGCTGCGGGACGGCGACGCGGACATGCCGCTGCGGCCGTGGACGGACCCGGACGACTTCAACCCGGGGTACCTGCTGCGCAGCATCCACCGGGTCCCGCGGCAAGGCGACCGGATGCCGTGGCGCGGGACTGACGTCGGCTACTTCGACGAGCGCGAGATCCTCCCCGCCGCCGACTTCGGGGACGGAACCCTGACCTTCTCGTAGCCCGGCCGGGGACCTCGGATCTCGCAGAATCCGCTGGCCAGGCCCTTGGCTATTGTCCGGACATAGTGCCATCATCTAGCTCCACACCCCGAGGTCCGAAGTTCCTGGTGCTGGAGCGGCTCCATGGAGTATCTCAGAACCACTAGAAATACGGCATACATCCCATCCGGGATCTATGTCCTGCGGGTCGGCACGCTGATTGCCGCGGTGCTCGCCGTCTGCGTGGCCCAGATGGGGGTGGCCATCCCCGCTGTCCTCAACGGCCTATTCCAGCAGAACCTCGGCACCAGCTCGGCTCAGCTCACCTGGATATCGGACGCCTTCTTAGTGCCGATCTGCGTCCTGGAGCTGACTTTCGGCGTTCTCGGCGACCTCTTCGGCCGCAAGCGCCTGCTGGTGGGCGGCGCGCTGGCGCTCGCGGTCGGCGAGGCCGTCGGCGTGCTGACCCCGGGCACCGCGCTGCCCGCCGACACCCGGCTGGTCGTGCTCTGGACCGGGCAGATCATCGCGGGACTCGGCGCGGCCGCCATCTTCCCGACGAGTCTCGCCATGATCTCCGCGGGCACCTATTCCGCGTCCGCCCGGATCCGCTCGGTGTCGATCTGGGCGGCGGCACTGTCAGCCGGCAACTGCTTCTCGCCGCTGCTCGGCGGCCTCGCCGCGAAACTGCGCTTCGGCGCCGATCCGCTGGCCGGCTGGAAGTGGGCGTTCCTGGTCGTGCTGGCCCTGGCCCTGATCAGCGCCGCGGTGTCGGCCACCGCGGCCAGGGACTCGTCGTCGCCCGAAGGCAGGTCGCTCGACTGGGCCGGGCAGGCGACCATCGCGGTCGCACTGTTCGCGCTGCTCTATGCCTTCGTCCAGGGCCCGACCAGCGGATGGCGGAGCTGGCCGATCTTGTCCGGATTCGCGGTCTTCGCCGTTTTCCTGGCGCTGTTCATCCTGGTGGAACGACGATCCGGGGCTCCGCTCCTGCGCCTTGATTTCTTCTACAACAGGAATTTCGCGGTCGCTTCCGCCGTCACCATCATCGGCATGTTCGCGTTTCTCGGAACGGCCTATTCGACCAGCATCAGGCTGTCGGCGATCCAGGGATTCAGCCCGCTGAAGACCGCGATCGCGTTCGTCTTCCTCAATGGCACCGCGCTGGTCCAGCTTCCGGTCACGACCCGGCTGCTGGAACGGCACGGCCCCAAGTGGCCGCTGTGCGCCGGGCTGGTGCTGATGGCCGGCGGCGCGCTGTGGCTGGCCGCCGTCCCGGCCGCCGACCTGTCCCTCGCTCCGGTCGTCGCGCCGTTCATCCTGGTCGGATCCGGCTTCGCGCTGGCCCTTACCGCGCTGACGGCGATCGCGGTGAACACCGCTCCCAACCACCTCGCCGGGATGGCCAGCGGCTCGGCCAACATGCTCCGCGACTTCGGCTTCACCCTCGGCCCGGCCATCATCGGCGCGGTCGCGCTCAGCCAGGCGGCCGCCGGGATCCGGGAGAAGCTGGCCGCCAGCCCCGCCCTGCGGCATGCGTATGCCGCGTTCCTCGCCTCCCCGGCGCACGTCCCGGCCGCTCAGCGGGCCGCCGCCGAGGGCGCCGTGCACGCCGTCACGTCCGGCCCGCTGGGCGCGAACGCGGTCCCGGCCACGGTGATCACCGCGGGCGGCAGGGTGCTGCCGCTCAACCCGCTGCAGCGGGTCGCCTTCGACGCCCTCAGCCACTCGTACTCGCTCGGGTACCTGATCTGCGGGGCCGCCGCGCTGCTGGCCGCGCTCCTCACGGCGATCGCCCTCCGCGCCGGGGCGGACGAGGACCTGCCGGACCTGGAGGAACTGCTCGATGAGTGAGCGCGCAGATCCCGGCCCCGGCGGGCGCGCCACGCCGCGGCGCAGGGCCTGGCCGGTCCGGTCCGGGACCATCCCGTTCCCGGCCGACGGCTTTGCCGAGCGGCCGGAGACCGGGCCGCGGCCGTGGGATGCCCTGCGTCCCGGCGCCACGGTGATCCTGGGCCCGGCGGATCCGGGCGGACCGCCCGGCCCGGCCGGCCAGGATGGCCCGGGCGGCACCGGGAAGACCCGCCTGGCCGCCGCGCTCGCGGAGCAGTTGTGGGCCGCGGGCCAGCTCGACCTGCTGGCCTGGCTCGACGCCGGCAGCCGCGACAGCATGGTCAGCGGCTACGCCCGGGCACTGGCCGACATCAGGGTCGCCGCCGCGCCGGGCCAGCCGGAAGCGGCGGCCGCCCGGTTCCTGGCCTGGCTGGCCGCGACCGGCCGGCGCTGGCTGGTCGTGCTCGACGGCCTGGCCGACCCGGCCGACGCGGATGGGCTGTGGCCGCACGGCCCCGCCGGGCAGGTCCTGGTCACGACCGGGCTGGCCGGCCTGCGCCCGCCGCCGGTCCCGCCCGCCCCGGCAGACCGGGCCGCGCCGCCGGCCCGCGAGCACGTGGCCACCGGCGTGGCCCCGTTCAGCCAGCGCGAGGCGCTGAGCTACCTCGCCGCCCGGCTCAATGACGACCCCTACCAGGTCGCGGGCTCGCTCGACCTCGCCCTCGGCCTCGGCTGCCTGCCGGCCGGCCTGAACCTGGCGGTGAGCTACCTGCTGGACACCGGCCAGAACTGCCGCCAGTACCGGCTGGCCGGGGAGCCGTACCGGCCGGAGCCGGGCCGGCTGGCCCGCGACCCGCTGGCGCCGGCCTGGATGCTCGCCGTCGGCCGGGCCGTCCAGCTGTCACCCGCGGAGCTGGCCTGGCCGGCCTTGAAGCTGGCCGCGGTGCTCGGCCCGGCCGGGATCCCGGGTGCCATCCTGACCAGCGCCGCCGCGTGCGGCTACGTCACGGGGCAGCCGCGGGGCACCGGCGGCGACCAGGCCCGGGTGCGGCTCGCGTTCGGGAACCTGCAGCGGCTCGGCCTGATCACTATCAGGCCGGACGACGACCTGCGCACGGTGCGGATGGCGGCCGCCCTGCAGGCATCGGTCCGGCTGGCGATGGACCCGGCGGAACTCCGCCGGGCCGTGCTGGCCGCCGCTGACTCGGTCTGCGCGTGCTGGCCGGCCGCCGCCACCGCGGTGGCCGGCCTGGAGCAGGCCCTCCGGGACTGCGCGACCAGCGTGCGGCGGTGCGGCGGCCCGGCGCTGTGGGACGGCGGCCCTCATCCGCTGCTGGCCCGGGCCGGCCGGAGCCTCGACGACGCCCGGATGCCGGAGTCCGCGGCCATCTACTGGCGCCGGCTGGCCGCGCGGTCCGGCGAGCACCTCGGCGCCCAGTCTGCCGCCGCCCTGCAGTTCCGGGAGCGGCACGCCAGCGCCGCCGTGGCGGCGGGCCGCGCCGACGAGGCCATTGCCCTGTACAAGGAACTGGCCGCCGATATCGAGGCGGCGGCCGGCCCGGGCGGCCCGGAGGTGATCGCGGTGCGGGCGAGCCTGGCGGCGGCCTACCGGGCGGCGGGCCGGCTGGGCGACGCCATCTCCCTGTCCGAGCAGGTCGCCGCCGACTGCTACCGCGCGCTCGGCCCGGCCCAGCCGCAGACCACGCAGAGCCTGCGCGCGCTCGGCGCCGCATACGCCGACGCCGGGCGGGACCAGGAGGCGATGAGCGCCCTGCGGCGCTGCCTGGGCGCCCTTGAGCGGAGCATCGGCCTGATGCACCCCGGCGCCGTCGCCGTCCGGCATGAGCTGGCGGAGGCCTGCCGCCGGGCCGGCCGGGCGGAGGAAGCGATCAGCATCTACCAGGAGGCCCTCGCCCAGGTCGAGAAGGTGACCGGCGCCGCCTACCCCGGCGCGGTCACCGCCAGGGAGCACGTGGCGATCGCCTACTACCGGGCCGGCCAGGTCAACGACGCGGCCGCGACCCTCAGGCAGGCCATCGCCGAGTGGGAGCGCCTGCCCGGGGCCGGCCCCGGGTACACGATCGCCGCCCGGGCCAGCCTGGCCGCCATCTACTGCGAGGCCGGGCGGCTCAGGGAGGCGATCCCGCTGTACGAGGACGAACTGGCCGACCTCGAGCAGATCCGCGGCCCCGGGCACCCCGACACGCTCCGGGCCCGCTGGAACCTGGCTGCGGCCTGCCACAAGGCGCGGCGGCTGCCCGAGGCCATCGGGCTCGGCGAGGCCGCCCTCGCCGACTGCGAGCAGTTCCTGGGCCCGGGCCACCGGGAGACCCTGAGCGCGCGGGCCAACCTCGCGCACGCGTACCACGCGGCGGGCCTGCTGAAGCGGGCCAGCGCGCACTTCGACCGGGCGCTGCGGGACTGCGAGCAGTCCCTCGGCCCGGGTGACTCGCTCACCGATGCGGTGCGGGTGCTGCGGAAGCGCTACCTGGCCGGCCGCCAGGGAGCCGCCCCGATCATCACCGGCCCGGCCGCCTGACCGGGGCGCGGGCGTCACCACGCCGTTCGGGGATCAAAAATCTTCTGGAATCGTGGGAAGCGGAGTGTCGATTCGGCGATGGTCACTTCGTAGCGGGAGTGAGGGCCGTCCGGAGACCGGCCCGCGAGATGACAACGGGAGTGATCTGTCATGGCGCAGTACCTGCTCACGATCTACCAGTCCGGCCGGGAGCTTTCCCCGGAGGAGTTCCGGCAGTTGTGCGTCGATGTGCCCGCGTTCGACGACAAGCTGGCGGACGCCGGCGCGCTCGTGTTCCATGGCGGCGTGCTCTCGCCCGAGTCGGCGACCGTCGTGCGCCGGTCCGGTGCTGACTTCCTGATTACCGACGGGCCGTACACGGAGACCAAGGAGCACCTCGCCGGGTTCTGGATCATCAACGCCGCCGACCTGGACGCGGCCCTGGAGTGGGCCCGGCTCCTCACGGTCGCGCACCGGCGGGATGTCGAGGTCCGCTCGATCGAGGGGCGCGACATCGACGAGCTGCTGGCGGCGCATGACGCCGGCGAGCTGTGATCATCTCCGGGCAGCGCCCCTGAACCCTGGCGCAGCGACTGTCGAGGCTGTCTTCCGCCGGGAATACGCCCGGTGCGTCGCCGCCCTGATCCGGTTCCTCGGCGGGATCGACGCCGCCGAGGAAGCGGTCCAGGACGCGTTCACCGTGGCGGCCGCCAGGTGGCCGTCGGACGGCGAGCCGCCCAATCCCGGCGCGTGGATCGTGACGACCGCCCGCAACCGGGCCATCGACCGGCTGCGCCGCGAGTCGGTGCGGGACGAGCGGCACGCGCAGGCTCATCAGCTGTACGGCGCGGACACCGCGGGCAGTGCCCCGCCGCGGGAGGAGGAGACCGTGCCCGACGACCGGCTCCGCCTGATCTTCACCTGCTGCCACCCGGCGCTCAGCCAGGCCGCCCGGGTCGCACTGACCCTCCGGCTGCTCGGCGGGCTGCAGACGCCGGAGATCGCGCGGGCGTTCCTCGTGCCGGAAGCCACCATGGCCCAGCGGATCGTCCGGGCCAAGCGCAAGATCAGGGACGCCCGCATCCCGTACCGGGTGCCCGCCGAGGCCGAGCTTCCCGGCCGCCTCACGCCCGTGCTCGCCGTCGTCTACCTGATCTTCAACGAGGGGCACGCGGCAACCGCCGGCTCCCTGCTGCGGCCTGACCTGTGCGCGGAGGCGATCCGGCTCGCCCGCGTACTGGCTGAGCTCATGCCCGACGAGCCGGAGGCGCAGGGACTGCTGGCCCTGCTCCTGCTGCTGCACGCGCGCCGCGCCGCCCGCGTCGCCGCCGACGGGTCGCTGGCCCGCCTGGCCGAGCAGGACCGGCGACGCTGGGACCCGGACCTGATCGCCGAAGGCCAGGCCGTCGTGCGCGCCTGCGTGCTGCGCGACCGCCCCGGCCCGTACCAGCTCCAGGCCGCCATCAATGCCGTGCACTCCATCGCGCCCGGCTTTGAGCGCACCGACTGGCGCGCCATCCTCACGCTCTACGACCAGTTGTACGCGCTCACGCCGACCCCCGTCGTCGCGCTCAACCGCGCCGTCGCCCTCGCCGAGGTCCGCGGCCCCGCGGCCGGCCTAGCCGCCGTGGACGAGCTGAGCACGCCAGGCGGCGGCCTCGACGGCTACTACCTGTTCCACGCGGCACGCGCCGACCTCCTGCGCCGCCTCGGCCGGGACGAGGACGCCGCGGCGGCCTACGACGCCGCCCGCGCGCTCACCGCCAACCCGGTCGAGCAGGCTTTCCTCGACGCGCAGCGAGCCGCGGTCTCCGGGCCGCGCGGCTAGCTGCGGCCGCGGCCGGCCTCCCGCTCGGCGCCCGCCCGGGCCGGCCTGCCGGGACCGGCGGCCGAGCCATCGGGAACCGCGGCCGGGCCGGGGAGAACCGCGGCCGGGCCATCGGGAACCGCGGCCGGGCCGGGGAGAACCGCGGCCGGGCCATCGGGAACCGCGGCCGGGCCATCGGGAACCGCGGCCGGGCTGCCGGGAACCGCGGCCGGGCCATCGGGAACCGCGGCCGGGCCGGGGAGAACCGCGGCCGGCCCCGCGCCGGGGCGGCCGGCCGGGGCCCCGGCGGCGGTTTCCGGGTGGACGTAGCGCCCGCCGCGCAGCAGCGACGCCACGGCGGCCACGGCCGACAGCCCGGCGGCGACGGCGAACACCACGGCCAGGCCGTGCTGGAAGGGCCCCGAGATCAGGGCCGGGAAGAACTCCCGTCCGGTGAGCACGCGCTGGCTGGCGGGCGGGAGCGAGGACAGCGCGTGGGCGGCCGACAGCAGGTGCTGGACCGGGTTCACGCCCAGGACCGCGGCGAACAGCGACGACACCGGCGGCAGGGTGCCGATGTGATGGGCGACGGCGTGCGGCACGCCCTGGCGCTGCAGGCCGCTGGTCAGGGTGGCGGGCAGGGAATGGGCCAGCCCGATGATCATGAGCGAGAAGAAGACGCCGATGGACAGGGCCGTGCCGGAGTTCTGGAAGGTCGAGCGCATGCCCGACGCCGCGCCGCGGTGCCGGGCCGGGACGCTGCTCATGATCGAGGAGGAGTTCGGCGACACGAACATGCCGCTCCCGATCCCGTTCGCGGCGATCAGCAGGGCGAACGCCCAGTAGGGGAACTGCACGGGCAGCAGCATGAGCCCCACGAAGCTGCCGCCGAACACGACCATCCCGGCGGTGGCGAAGCCCCGGGCGCCGAACCGGTCCGACAGCGTGCCCGACAGCGGCCCGGCGATCAGGACGCCGGCGCTCAGCGGCAGCAGGAAGATGCCGGCCCAGAACGGGGTCTGGCTGTAGCTGTAGCCGTGCAGCGGCAGCCAGATGCCCTGCAGCCAGATGATCAGCATGAACTGCAGCCCGCCGCGGGCGACGGCGACGAGGAAGCCCGCGATGCTGCCGGCCGTGAAGGCCCGGATCCGGAACAGGCTGAGCTGGAACAGCGGCGCGGCGACCCGGCTCTCGATCAGGGCGAAGGCGGCCAGCAGCAGGACGCCGCCGCCCAGCAGCACGAGCACCAGCGGGTTGGTCCAGCCCATGGTGTGACCGGCGTAGGGCTGCAGGCCCTCGGTGATGCCGACCAGGATGGCGCCCAGGCCGACGGCGAACGTGACATTGCCGCCCCAGTCGACCGGGCTCCGGTGCCGCTCGCCATTGTCCCGCAGCTTGCGGTAGGCCCAGATCGTCCCGTACACGCCGACCGGGACGTTGACCCAGAACACCGCGCGCCAGTCCCAGGCGGCCAGCAGCCCGCCCGCGACCAGCCCGATGAACTGCCCGGCCAGGCCCGCGACCTGGTTCGTGCCCAGCGCGAAGCCGCGCTGGTCGGCGGGGAACGCGTCGGTCAGGATGGCGGCCGAGTTGGCCACCAGCATGGACCCGCCGATGGCCTGCAGGACGCGCCAGCCGATCAGCCACAGCGCGCCGTGCCCGCCGTCGAAGGGGTCGAAGGACAGCAGGATCGAGGCGATGGTGAACACCACGAAGCCGGCGTTGTAGATCCTGACCCGGCCGAACATGTCGCCCAGCCGGCCGACGTTGACCACCAGCACGGCCTGGATCAGCCGGTACCCCATGATCATCCACAGCAGGTAGGCGATGTTGTGCGCCGCCAGCGGGTCCAGGTGGATGCCGCGGAAGATGGCCGGCATGGCGATGATGACGATCGAGCCGTCGAGCATCGACATGAAGACGGACGCGGTGGTGTTAGCCAGCGCCACCCACTTGTAGCGCTCGTCCGCCCGCGCCTGACGCGCGGCGTCGGCATCCACGATGACCGTCCTTTCTTATCGGCCGGCGAAATTACTTGCCTGCCGATAAGCATAGTAATCCGCCCGGCTCACTCCCGGAAGGGCCAGGGGTAGCGTTGGCGGAGGCAGCGTCTCGGGTACGTCTTCTCAGGAGTTCGTCCGGCCCCGGTCGTCATGCGTGTCCCGCCCTGGGCCGGAGTGACATCAGGGAGGGGAGACTGCGATGGCTACTGCCGACGGCCGCGGCGACAACGTGCGGGTCGCCGTACTGGGGACCGGCATCATGGGGTCGGCGATGGCCCGCAACCTGATCTCGGCCGGGCTGCCCACCACGGTCTGGGACCGG
>Ga0193726_1001526_pt1 | contig 18013 bp, 13 predicted proteins | sample H2c1metaG_FD_144928 | JGI IMG/M metagenome (GOLD analysis project Ga0193726, IMG submission 144928) | Soil microbial communities from a riparian zone of the East river system, Colorado, United States - H2c1 | ecosystem: Environmental > Terrestrial > Soil > Riparian zone | place: USA: East River... | reverse complement strand
AAAATTCTGAGCATCGCGATGGAAAATTTGTGGGAGACGATGCCGCAGATGATGCAAATTTATCGTCCGATGCAGGAAGTGCTGAATTTGCAGCCGCTGAGCTCGCGATATTTCGGTTCGTCGGACCACGTTGCGTATCTCGGTCAGGGCGTGCCGTCATATTTCGCGATTCAAACGCCGTCGTATTATCGCGAAGCGCATCACAGTCCCACAGACACGTTCGATAAAGTGATTCCGGAATATGTGAATCAAGGCGCGCAGGTATTGGCGATGTGGGCGTGGAACGTTTCTGAAATGACGCAGCCGCTGCCGCATCACGCAGCGACCGCGCCTCCGCCAACTGCACCACCGGCGGGAAGATAGTTGGCGGAAATTTGCCGGCAAAATTCTGAGCGGATTTTGTGTCATTCAGCGAGGCACTCGCATCTGATGGGCAGAACGCTATGAAGCCATTTTCTGCCCGCAGATTCGTTCCGCAAAGAATGCTGAAGCAACGCGACGCGATGACCATCGCCGCCGCGTTTTGGCCGCGCAGACATAAATTTTTGCCACCCGGTGTCGAGCGATTATTTGAAGTCGAGCCCGGAACAAAAATTCTGGCGCAAGCGCATTGGCAGCCGCAGCCGAAAAATTCGCCGACGCTGGTTCTCGTACACGGATTAGAAGGCGACATCAAATCCGAGTACATGTTGGGCGCAGCGGACAAAGCATTTTCACAGGGCTTCAATGTGATTCGCGTGAATCAGCGAAATTGCGGTGGATCCGACAAGCTGTCGAACACGCTGTACAACTCGGGACTCAGCAACGATTATCTGGCGATTCTGATTGAGTTGATTGACCGCGACGAGTTGCCCGCAATTTTTTTCGGCGGATATTCAATGGGCGGAAATCTCGTCCTGAAAATGGCCGGCGAACTTGGCCCCGCCGCGCCGCCGCAATTGCGCGGAATTTGCGCGGTAGTTCCTGCGCTGGATTTAGCGTTGTGCGTGGACGCATGCGGTTCGCCGCGAAACAGGCTCTACAATTGGCATTTTGTAACGAGCTTGAAGCGGCGGATGCATCGCAAAGATAAATTATTTCCGGGACTTTACGATTTATCGGGATTAAGTAAAGTTAAGAAGCTGCGTGATTTCGATAACATAATCACCGCGCCGAATTGCGGATATCGCGACGCTGATGATTATTATTTTCGCGCCAGCGCAGTGCGATCAATTTATCGAATCAGCGTTCCGACTTTGCTGATCGCTGCGAAGGATGATCCAGTAATTCCGTTTGAATCGTACTCGGAACCCGGAATCGCGACGAATCCGAATATCACTTTGCTGGCCGAAGATTATGGCGGTCACGGATCATTTATTTCCAACGATTCCGCCGAACGTCATTGGGCCGAAGCGCGCATCGTGGAATTTTGTCAGAATATTTTAAGTTCCGGAGAAACTATCCCACAGGTTTCTCAAGCGACGGGCTAAATCCCGGCGTCAAAAGTTGCGCCGGACCTTCTTGCATCACCACCATGTCGTCTTCCAAACGCAAACCAAAATCTTCAGGAATATAAATTCCCGGCTCGTTTGAGAATGTCATGCCTTGCTCCAAAACATCTTTCGATCCGCGAACCAAATACGGCAGTTCGTGTCCATCTAATCCCATTCCATGTCCCAATCGATGCGCAAAGTATTTGTAGTCCGCTCCATAACCTGCATTCGTCACAACCGCTCTCGCAGCATCATCAACAGTTCCAGTTAAATGTCCCGCGCGACAAGCGTCAAGCGCAGCAGCCTGCGATTTGCTCAGCGTATCGAACGCGCGCTGAATCTTCTCCGGAGTTTTCCCAATCACCGTGCAACGCGTGACGTCCGATTCATATCCTTCCACAGTTGTTCCCGCATCGATCAACAACACTTGTCCTTCCTGCAGTTTCTGCGGAGTCGTCGTTCCATGCGGTTGCGCCGCCCACTTTCCAACCAGCACCAGCGCCCCTCCTCCAGGCAATCCCATCTTCTGCAGTCCACGGGAATATAAATTCGCTACGTCGTATTGCGTCATGCCTTCTGTCGCTGTCGCAAACACTGCGCGATATACATCGCATGTTGCGGAGCACGCGAGACGCATCAACTCCAATTCGTGCTCGCTCTTTCGCGCGCGGCATCCTGCTGTGATTGGATCGCCTAATACATATTCAAATTGCGGCGCAGCTTTTTTGAGTTTATCGAAATATGCGAAGCGAGTGGTTTCGTCGATGGCGATGCGGCCGCTGCGGATTCCTTTTTCGCCCAGCCATTTTGCGACGAGTTCGCCGGGATTTTGATCTTCCTGCCACACGCGAACTTCTGTCGGCCAGCGCATTAATTCGCGATAGCGGCTTTCTTCAAATCCCGGACAAAATAATAGTGGCGCGCCGGAGCGGGGAATTACTGCGCCCGCTACGCGCTCGCTTTGTCCCCAGCGAATTCCGGTGAAGTAGTAGAGCGAAGTTCCAGGCGCGAGATAGAGCGCGGCGAAATCTGGTTTTGCGTCCGTCATTAATTTTTGCGCACGAGCGACGCGTGCTTGAAATTCTTCGACGGTGATTGGTTTTGCGCGATCGCCGAGCGGTTTTAGAGAATCAAATGCAGCGGGAAGCGGCGCGTTAGCGGATTGTTGACCGCCGCGCTGTGCTGCATCTGCGTCGGAAATATTCGCGAGAGTGGGGACAAGTGCCGCTGCTGCGCCGACGAGCGCGCCTGACTGCAAAAGTTTTCTGCGTGAAATTGTCATATTCAGTCCTTGTACTGAATTAGGGTCATAAAACCGTAGTCCATGTGCAATTGCTGATGGCAGTGGAACAAAGTTGGGCCGGGATTATTGGCGACGAATTCTGCTTCGACGATTCTGTTCGCCGGAATCACGACCACATCTTTCATAACGCCGCTGGTTGGTGTGCCGGCGAAATTCTTTAGCTCGAAAGAATGGCGATGAAGATGAATTGGATGCGCTTCGTCGCTTTGATTATCTAATTTCAGGCGGTAGTGTTTGTTGGCTTGGACAATAATTGGATCTGTTTTTGGGAATGATTTCCCGTTGACGGTCCAATAGTCCACCCAGCGATTTCCTGCGAATTTCTTTTTGAAAACCAGCGGAATTACTTGCACGTTTTCTTCTTTCCCTTGTGATGATCCGTCTGCGCCGACGGCGTTTCCGAAAATTGTGTAATCCCATTCGGCGCGCGCGGGCGCAACCCACTTTGGTTCGCCGGTTTGGTTTGCATATTCGATTACGACGCCGAGTCCCGCGTGGCGGACGTACTCATCTACTTCGCCTAAGATCCAGACGCCCGGTTGATTCATGGTTACGACGGCGTCGACGCGTTCGGCGGGACCGAGTTCCAGTATTTCTACTTCGCGCGGAGTTGGCACGGGATTTCCGTCGAGAGCGACGACTGTAAACTTGTGGCCGCTGAATGAAATGCTGTGGTGGTATGTTGCGCTGGCATTCATGATGCGAAAAATTACACGCTGGCCTTCGCGAACGCGGATTGGATCGCCGTGTCCCAGCGAATGACTGTTGACGGAAAAGTTTTTGTAGACGACGTCGAGCGTTCCGTCGTCATCGCCGCCAGAGCTGAGGTAGCCATTCCATTCGTGGAGCGCGAGAAAAACTTCTGCGTCGTACTGCGCGGGATTATTTTTCGGCTCGATGTAGAAAAAACCGAACTGGCCGGTGTAAGTGCTGCGTTTTAGATCGCGTCCGGCCATTCCGTGAGTGTGATACCAGCGCGTACCCGACGGACGCGCGGTGAATGAGTATTGTCGCGAACCGTGCGGGGGAACCATTGGAGTTCCTTCCTCCATTGATCCATCGACTTGGGAGGGAATTGAAAGTCCGTGCCAGTGGACGAGTTCAGGATTCGATGTTTGATTTTCTATCTGGATGGAAATATTTTGACCTTCGCGGAAGCGGAGGAGGGGGCCGGGAACAGATCCGTTGTATCCGATTGTTTCAATTATTTTTCCGGGAGCGATTTCGAGTTTTACGGCAGAGATGCGCAGAGTCGCGTCAGGCTTGGTGGTTTCAGATGGGGATTGAATTTTGTAGCGCGATGCAGCGGTGAAGCACGCTGATGCGGCCAGCGTGGTTAAAAAGTTTCTGCGGTCAAGGATTGTCACAGGTGGCTATCATGCCTTAATCCAGTTGTGGGGACAAAGAATTGTGCGCGGGAATTGACGGCTGAGATTTGTTGAGCGGTCCGGAATTGAGAAGCGCCCGACGACGTTAAGTGTCGTATGGTGGGCCAATTGATTGAAAACTGCATTATAATGCATACGAAATGGGCGTTTTTTGGAGAAACTGCATTATAATGCAGTTTTTGGCGGAGGGAAAATGCAGAAGAAGAGAAGACCTAAACGCCGAGGACGCCAGCCGCTGACAAAAGGTACGTTCCAGACATGCCGCTAAGTCATTTATTAGCACGCAGTTAACACCAGATCGCCGTAAATCCTTTATTAGCACACACATCGTTAACGACCCCCAGGGGGGTGGGGCACGGCGTTTCTTGAAATGATGGAAATATTGGGTAAGGCCATTGGAGTCAGGCGTTTAGCGATTCGGGGTGGTTTGAGTTGCGGGCCGAAACGAGCGGCGAGCCATGCTCGGGCTTCTTCCGGATGATAGCCGAAGGGACCGAGATCGCCGCGATAGACGATGAGCCCATGCTCGTCAATGATGTAGATGCGTTCGGGCCATGCCGCATGGGCTAGATCGGCGGCGTTGTCGATGCCGTCCACCGCGAAGGGGAGTGGAAAGTGGTAGCGGCGGATAAAGTCGTTGCCGATGGCCAGCCGCTGGGCGAGTGACTTGGGTTGGGCGTAGCAGATATCTTCGGTGACGTTGGACTGCATTTGCCACTCGTCCTGCGGATGCGCTTCGCGAATGTAGACCTGAAGAAAGTCGGCGCGGTCTTTGTAATCTTCGTAAAGTTTTATTAGGTCGCCGACCCGGCGACGAAATGGCGGTCAAGTGTAGCTGCCGAAGACCAAGACGAGCGGTTTTTTGCCGATGCGATCACGTAAATGAAATGTGGATTCTCCGTCGAGAGAGAAGAGTTGAGAATCGCGAGCGGTATCACCGACACGCAGATCGCCTCGATGCCAGTTCGGCAGGGCGTAGCGGAGAAAAGGATAAACGTTTCGCGGGCCGCCGGTGATGTAGCTGAGGCCGCCGAACAGAAGCGCGAAGAATGAGGCGAAGGTTATGGTGATCCAATACCGGCGTTGCATCTGGAGCTTCAACAACCGGGAATCTGAGTCAATGCTACGGCGGATCTCAGGCACCTACGAAATCACGTCTTGGATGACATGGTCAAAATTCTTTGCGGGAACTAAGTTTTGCCCTTCTTCGTCCCACCATTTCTTCCAAGCCTCGATGTACTTCCGTGGAGACTGATTGAATGTGGGAATAGTTGGTGCGAACTGTTGATTTTTTTTGTCAAAAATCTCGGCCAGCGTGATCACGGCTTGGTATTGAATCAATGCATCCGAATCATCTAGTTTACGAATAAGCGTCGGGGCGCTCTTCGGGCTTCTGATGGCCCGAAGTGATTGCATAGCACCGTCGCGAATTGAAACGATTCGTGAATCGGTTAACTGCTCCATTGCCGACAAAGCACGCTCATCATGAACTTGCGCTAACTCAGGTCCGATGCTTATAACAGCAAACGTCTGCTGATCGTTCTTGCCTTTGGCAAGTCGGCTAGCGAGCCGCGCGACACTCTCCGGAGTCTTCGTTTTAACGAGAATTGCCAGTGCCGTAAAGGCTAGGTCAGGATCCGGTGAGTCACACAGCGGGTCGACCGCAGTTATCGTCTTTTGATCGAGGCTGCCAAACCCTTGGAGCAGCCTAAGGGCTGTAACGCGATCGTTTCGATCTGAACCCAAGATCGTTATCGTCAGCGCCGATTCCAGTTTTGCAAGTCCCATCCCACTGGTGTGTTGCCCGACTTTGGCCAAACGCACCGCACCTATGGAAGGATCTGCCAATCCGTAGATTCGTGACGAATTAGCCGTGAGAAAAAGGACGTAACCTGCCCCTTTTTGAAGCAGAGAAAAAGGTTGCATGCCAGCCGCGGTCTTATGAAGATCTTGGACGGCGATTTTCCGGGACGGATTCGGCTGTCCTTTGAAAACGTCGACGACTTTGACTTCTGCGCGCATTACGTCCGGGGAGAACGTATTTCCATATTCGTCGCTCGTCATTTCGCCGCGTGTGATGGTTATTGCCTCTACATAGCCGTAGCAGACCAGATCAGAGCCATCAAACACTGGTTTAACTAATGTCTCACCTGGTATCCTGCCAATCTCGGCGAAACAAATTAGACTACATGCTAGTAAGCCCAGAACAAAACAACAGGGTTTCATAGGGACATTCATCTCCCTCTAGATAAATTGAGGTGGTCACCGTGGTCTCGATAGTATGCAGAAGAATTCGTCTGCATCAACAAGCCCGGATTCGGCGTCGGCCCAGTGGACCCAACATGCCAGCTTTGGTCGATCTGGTAAATAATCGTCGATAAGAGTGGGCTTTGCGGAGGCAGAGTTGTTGGACTCAGTGACGGACCGTTTCCTAGGAGACAATCCGCTAGCTGCCCTGTAGAAGAGGTGAAGGAGCCAGCGGTTGCGGGGCTCGGCCAGTTATTGGTAGTGATGTTAGTGCGAGTACCGAATGCCTCGTATCCGCTGATGTTAGAGATGGTTACGCCGAAGAAGCTCTTGATATTGTACAGGACAAAGGTCACGTACCCAGCAGTCCCAACAGTGACAGCTTGAGTCGGACAAGGATCCGTCCCGGCAGCGACTCCTGAATTGATATTCGCTCCAGCGCTCGTAAATTGATAGGGAGAGTCCACGTCGAGACTTACAGAAACGATAGTCTCAAGGGTGCCGTCGGGGGTAGTGTACAATAACTGTACAGCCGAATCGTTCGCGCTGGTACTGTAGGATATGCTACTGAGGCCCATAGTCGTTGTGTCCGTCGCGGTGTCAGCGGACGTGCCATTAGCCAGCGCGATCTTTGACGTCCCGTCAGTGAGAGTCCAGGCATACGTACCGTTTGTGAATCCCTCTGTATTGGCAGTTAGTGTCTCGCTGGTGGAGTAGCCGCTAGGAGATATTCCACTTCCGAAAAACCAGAGGCGTGCGCTCGTGTCGATTCCGTCGATCACGGGATGCACTTTCACGCCGGCAACAAAATCGACGTGAACGTTAGGGCAGTCGTCAGAGCAAACGTGGTCATGAGGGTTGTAGCCTTGGTAGTTGTCCGATGAAGTGACAAAGGTGGTTCCGACGCCCTCGCCAGTTACTTTGGCGATGCCACAGAAGACGCAGGCGACCGTCGCGATTTCGTCGTTGTCTGGGCTGAAATCCTCGTCGGCGGTTACGTCCTCGCAATGACCATCAAAAAACTGGATTATTGCGCTCACATCATCGAAATCGCTGATGCCGTCCAAGTCCATAGGATCCGGAGTTGCCCAGCCCCCGCATACTCCAGCGCATGTAATCAGGGCATAGTGGCAAGTTCCCGTGCGAACGTTAAAAATGCCAACATTGGCGGCAACGTCAATGTGAGTACGATCGCCATTAACGCCAGAGATTTTCGCGCTACCGAGAACTGTGTTCGTAGGAATTCTGCGGCCTTGGGCGTCCGGTGTTCCACTCTTAATGAGTGAGGCAACGCTCATAGCCAGAGAAGCATGTGCAGCTAGGTGAATCGGAAGTTGATATTGTCCCGTGTGGTGAAAAAACGTCAGGATTAAGTCTTCGTCTTTATTAGAGTAGTTCCAGAGATTAATCATTGTGTCCGTGTCGGTGGCTGTATTCCAAACATCGATGATTTTGCTGTGTGACCACCTCTCGGTACGTGCTGGAACCTCGAACACATAGGTGAGCGATTGGTCTACGCTGCCGGTCTCCTCCATGAGGTCGCCCGGATTCCCTGTAAACGAGGCCCGCAGATTGAGAAGTCCGTTCAGAGTACCAAGACCCGCGACCGAGAGCATCGTCTTGATGTCTACTTGTTGAGATGCATCAGGTCCAAGAGAAACTCCCCCCAGAGGAATATCGATCGGAGATCCCTGTTGGGTGACGTTGGCGGCTAGGGCCACTTGCATCGGCTGTTTCGTCAGATTGCGCATGACAACGTACGGAGCAAACTGAGTTCCCTGCGGAAACAACATGTCGGCGTCCTGAGTGCCCATCATCATACCTGGGCTGTCAAGCGCCGTAGTTTGAGATTCTGATGCCGATGTTGTGCTCACCGGCGTGGAAGAAATGGACATGCCGGTCTCCTGAGAGACTTTTTTGGTGACGAAGTGGAGCATCGCAGAGTAGCCTTTCTGTTCCTGCTCCATTCCCCCCTCAGCTACAATCGCGTCCAGGCTTCCCGTGAATGAGATTCTTAGCCCCCCCTGTGCCGTGCCTTCGGGGAGTTGCGCCCACATCGACCTAAGGTCGATCAACCTAGTGTTGTGCGGAGAAAGCACAGCCTGGGTCGTTGCCACACTTGCTGCGTCAGCGCTGAGTACCTGAAGCGTGGCTGGAACAGTTTTGGAGGAAGTGTTAGTTAGGGATAGAAACCCAGTAACATCTGACTCCTGCTTCCACCACAAGCCTTCGATTAGCCTTTGTGTTTGCACGGCATTCGGACCGTTTGTTTCGGTATCGTCGCCGTCAAGATGGGTCATATAGCTCAAACTGCGAACGTCGTCGCTGATGAGGATCGAAGTATAAACTGCGATAGGATGGGACCACGAGAATTTGAGGGCGGCGCTCCCATATGTCGACATGTGCTCCTGGATATTGGCAGGGGCTGCTTGGAGCGCATTATTAATGTTTACCATTGCCGTGCCGGCAACATCCATTTGCACTTGAGGGAGATCATACTCCGTTCCGTCAGCCATAAACAGGATAGGCGTTACCGGTATCGGAGCGATCACAAGAATACTCTTGAGCATGAACGTGGACTGGAACCCGCCGTCGGTGCGCCATAATCCGCCTTGCCTCATTTGCGGCAACATTGGCATGTCCGGCATTCCGTCTTTATTCGTACCCGCTTTGGCAGTCGTCGTTACCGGCTTAGCCGGAATTTGATAATTCGACAGTAGCGGATAGGCGAACGCGGATAGAACGATTATTGCGAGAAAAGGCGTGATTTTCAGTCTCACGAAGTGCCTCCGATTTGGTTATCGCCACGAATCAATCTGTTTTTCAATCCGACTTAGAAATTGTGTGGGCTAGTCGCCGTCCCTAACATTTCTTCAATGCTGAATACCTGCGCTCGCCTTTACTTTTTCGGGATCGGAATGGACATGGGCGGGGAGAGCTTCTGCATCGGCCTCGGTGCTCGCGCGCATAAGTACTTGCGCGCTTGTGGGAGCTCCCGGGTCGTCCCGCTTTTCCGTGTATAGCGCGGCTTCTTTATCGGCCTTGTCTTTCATTCCCAACCGGCGATAAAGAACCGCCAGATAGTAATGTGAGAGCACATCATCCGGAGCGATAGCTTGGGTCGTTTGAAATTCCTGGACGGCGCGCATATCGTTACGCGCCAAAAAGTAAGACACCGCCAACTCGCGGTGAACATCGCGGGACTTCGGGAATTGTTTCGCGACCTGTTCGAGATCAGTGATCGCGGCCAGGACAGCGGATTGATTGCGCTCGATTAGCGCGCGGTAATACAAAGTGCGCGGATTGTTTGAATTTAAGCGCAGCGATTTGTTAGCGGAATCATGTGCGAGAGAAAATTTACTCAAGCCCAGATCAGCTATCGCAAGGTTTGTGAATCCGTCGGCGTAATCTGGGCGAAGTTTTATAACCTGATTGAAGGCCTGGACGGCGTCAGTGAATTGCTGTTGATCGAGGAGAGCGATGCCGAAATTATTCCAGCGCATCCATTCGGAGTTTTCGTCTTCGCCGGGGGCGATGGGTTGGTTTTCGCCGAGATTGATGGAGCGAGTTTGAGCTGCCATTTCGACAACCGGGTAAGCGGGCTGGCCCGGGCCGAGAATGTAGTTGGTGAATGACGGCATGAAGTGACGATAGTTCACGCGTGCCGTGATATTGAGCGGAGTTTTCGCGTCCGATGGAATGTGGAACTGGTAACGCACCAAAGTAGAGCGGCCGGACTGGATGGTGTTATCGAAGGCGACGGCACGGCGTTTCCATATTTCATGCTCGATGAGGAGTTTGCCGTCCGCGCCGACGAGGCGATTGGTGAAGCTGTGGGCGCGCTCGTCGAGGTCTCCGTCGGGCTTGAGGAATCCGCTGTGCGAGATTTCGCGGCCGTCGGCGTCCTTGACGGTGAACTCGATCCAGGCTTCGTACATGTCGCGCTGTTCGGGAATCAGCGAATGACCCATGCCTTTGTTTTGAATCACGACGAATACTTGCGCGTCGGTGTCAGGTTCAACGCGGAATGATTTCAACCCGAGCGGGGCAATGAGTTCTTCGGAATTTGGTTTCTTTAGCGCGAAAACATCTACGTTGAGCGCTTTGTTTTGCAGGAACTCGGTTGTCTTCTGCAATTGTTCGGCATAGCCGTAATAAAACGGAACCGCAGTGTTTCCGCCGAGCCAACGATGAGAAGAGATCGAGCCGTTTATGGCTCCGTATTCTCCTTGCGGAACTGCTTCCGGAACCATGTGGCAATCCTGGCAAGTGGTTTGCGTCCGCTGGTAGTAGGGAACCGGCGTGGATTTCGAGAATGACGAGATTTGATATTCGTCGTAGGTACTGAATCCGCGGAGCCACTTGTAGTCGTTAAGGCCGCGCGGAATATCAGCGAGATGACATGCGCCGCAGAATTCGGGCGACTTGTAGAAATCCTTCATCACCGCTTTGCTGTGGCGATCGGGATGGGCAAGGATTTCCTTATCGGAAACTTCGCCGGGAATCGGAATTCCTTTTTCGTCGACGATTACGGCAGGAACTCCCATCACATAAGAGCCAGTGCCGATTGGGGCGGAGAGCTTTTGAATGGAATGGCAGGTGGAGCAGGTTAGGCCATCGTCATCGAAATGGCGATCTACGGGCGAGTTCTGAGTGACCGCGCCAGATACGAGTGCGATTGGGTTGTGACAAGCTTCGCAATGACGGGAGAATTCAATTCCCTTGGTGCTGCTGAGGAGGTCAACGTTCTTTTTGTAGAAAGGCTCGCGGAATGAATTGCTGTGAAGAGACTGACGCCACTGGTCATACGCTCCGGCGTGGCAATGGCCGCAATATTGGGCCGTTGGAAAAGCGCCGGGCTGGATGAATTCGCCGCCTTCGGTTTGGGCGTTACTGGGGAGGAAAGGCGAATCCTGACCGAAGCGGAAATTGTAAGTCTTGCGAGTTTGATCGGAATATTGGCGGCGCTCTTCGCGAAAATTGTGACTGCGGGTTGCAACTGCGAAAGCGATAGAGCCGAACAGAGTGGCGCAAGACAGGAGAGCAATTACGGTCTTCACAGCGGAAGACCTTGCGATCGAGGACGAGTTGAGCAAATTACGCTCAAACATAGAGGTATCGCCAGATGCACTATAGGCATAAGGTAATATCGTTGTCAATAGTTATTTTGTGAATTTGACGTGAATACTTCGGATGGGCAGATTTAGAGGGCCGGGGTACGAGTATCGATCGAGCACGAAATGGGATTAGAAGAGGAGGCTAACACCGCGTCAAAGTGCGCACCCCGAGATCCTTCGGGTCCGACGAACCTGGCCGGTTTGTTTCAGGATGACGCTTACCGCAAGGGCTCTAAAGGCAAAATCAATTGAACAGGAATTTAATCTTCCGAGCGGACGGAAATTAATTTATCGCCGTCCAAACGAATTTCGATTTGCAGCGGCGGGCGAAAGCCGGAGCCTTGCACGATTTCGCCGCGCGCCCAGGAACCGTTTGGCAGAGTGCCCATGCGCGTTGGATCGTAGAGCGTGTTGCTGCAAGCGTCCGCAATCATCGGATGATTCGCAGTGAATCCGAAGCGGCTGGAAATTTCTTTTGTGTCTGAAATATATTCCAGCGCGCAATTTCCGAATGGCGATTTCAGTAGGATTACCCAATAAGATGCGGCGGTACGTCCATTAGTACCGGGCAGTCGAATCGCAATTGCTGGAAATTGTTGGCCGTTCAGAGTGCGCGTGTAGGTGAATTTTTTCGCGCTCCATGGAGCTGAGAGTTGGTCGACGGTGCCAATTTCGTTGCTGATGGGTGCGTGTGACACGGGACGCGCGGGCAATTCGTCAACCGCGGGACTGGGCTGCAACACGGGAATGACCGCCTCAGCTTCATGGTGGGTGGTGCGCGTCATCATCCACGCGCCGAGGCTGCCTAGAACGAGAAGCGCGCCGACTGCGATGGCTGCGCGTCCCCAGTTGGTTCCTGTGAGGGATAGTTCTTCGTGTGCGGCTGCGCCAGTAACGCCGGGAATATTGGGCATGTCCGCGCTGAATCGCGGCTTCGGCGGGACGACATTATCCGCGAGCGTTTGCGGCTTCATCGGAGTTTCGACGGATTTACTTCCTGCGTTCGTACCGAAAGACAAAGGGGTCATGATTTCCTCATCCGGACTTCCCGGCCGCCATCGGCGAATTGAACTTCGTCCATCAGATGGCGGATCAGATAGACTCCACGGCCGTGATCGGCGAGAAGATTTCCTTCGCTGAGCGGATCCGAAATGGAAGTGGGATCGAATCCTTCGCCGGGATCGCGCACAGTGATTTGTACTTCGCCGATCGCGTTGCAGCTCACCTGACAATAAACTTGCTTCGCGGAATTTTGCTTGCAGCCGTGAAGAATTGCGTTGGCAAGGGCTTCGCGAAGCGCCGTCTCGATGGCGAATTCGATTTCCTCCGCGCGGGCGTGTTCCTTGTGGATGCGCGCCATCACGGCGTCGACGACCGGAGAGATGGCGGCGACGTTCGCGGGAATCGAGACTTCGTAGCGCATGGACATGTATTGTTTCCGTTTAGCGGCCACAGGGGTTAAAACCCCTGCTTTTGGAAACCTAACGGCACGAGTGAACTCGTGCCCTGTTACAAACCATTTCAGGACTAATTAGGTTTGCCCACCAGCGATGCGTGGTGGCTCAGATACTGGTGCAGGTTCGCAAGACCCAATAGGAATTGCAGCAGCTGCTCTTTTTTGCAGGTCGAATCGTCGCCGGATCCGTCCGCCAGGAAGTGGACGGCGAATTCAGCTTGCATGTGCAATTGATCGAGCGCTGCGGGCTGAATCGGATGGCCTTCGCGGCAGAGGGCTGCGGCGGTCTCCAGCTGGTGCATAGCGCCTTCCAGATAATGCTCCATGCACAACGCTTCCTGAGTTAGCGCCGGCGGCACCGAGTCTGGACATCCCATCATATGGCACGATAGTTTGGTAATCACTTTCAAAACACACTCCTGGACACAATACCGCTATAGAGAATCGAGCAATCCGCTGGCCAGACGTGAGGCTCGTGCGGAGTTGATAAATAGAGGGTTTATTCGTGAGCGTTGTGTGATTCACGCACGAATCACGCTGCGAACGGATAGAAAACTCACATGCTGGGTAGCATGCGAATACCACGAATGTTGTGCGATGACGAAATTTGGCAGAGTGACACGATCGGCTAACAAAAAACGGCGCTTCCCTTGGAAGGGAAGCGCCGTTTTTAAAGTGACTTCAGGAGGCACTGCTCACAAATTTACTAGTGAAACGTTAGTCGAGCGTTGGAATTTAGAAATCGAACAGAATGCCGGCGCCGGTCGAAATGCTTTTCTGCCAGATACCGTTGTAGCGAGTGGTCAGGAAGTCGGCCTGAAATCGGAATGCGATATGCGAGCGCCACTGAATGTCCGCGCCGCCACCTGCCATAACTCCGAAGCCATTGAATGCCGAGATTCCTCCGCCCTGATTAAAGCGTTCGTGTGCGCCACCGGCAACCACATGCGCCCATGGCTGAATTTTTCCGGAGCGCGCGCCGATATGCACGCCGCCGCCGTAGAATACCTGTTGTTCACGGCGAGTCGGAATGAGGCGGCCGAACGTGGTGGTGACATCGCCTTCAATCCCGAACATGCTGTCGCCTAGCCAGCGGCTTGCCGTGGTGTGAATTCCGTATAGATTGGAGTTGCTACCGCCAATGTCGAAACGTTGATAGGCGAAATTCGCGCCGACCTGCCAGGGATAGTCGTTGCTGGTGTGCATCTTGCCCGCCGCGGCCGGAGCCGGTTCGGCGACGACGTTGACCGTCGTGTCATTCTGGGCGGCTGCCGCGCCTGCAAAGCAGAGCATCGCCGTGCTGAGTACAATAAACTTTCGCATTACTATTCCTCCTGAGAACCAATTGACCTTTACACGCACTATGATTTTGGGACGGACGCGCGGGGTAGTCCACAACAACCGCAGATGGAATTTCGTGGGAGTTAATAGCTAGGTGCAATCACGGAGTACTAGGGTTTTGTTAGGCTTTTAGGGGTGTTTTAAAGGTGCCGAGAACGGGCAAACGGACGTCGATTATGCGCCCGTTCCGTGGCACTTTTTATATTTCTTCCCGCTGCCGCAAGGACAAGGATCGTTACGGCCAACCTTAGCGCCCGTGCGGACGGGCTTGGGCGCCTCCGGCGGCGCCGCGCCAGCCTGGAACTGCATATTCTGCTGAGCGCGCTGCTGCTTACGCTCAATTTCCTTAGCCTGTTCTTCGGGCTTGGCCGGCTGGACTAGGAAAAGGTAGCGGATGGTTTCAGAGTTGATGCGCTCCATCATGTCTTCAAATAACGTGAACGCTTCCTTCTTGAACTCGACCAGCGGATCCTTCTGGCCGTATCCGCGGAGATTGATGCCTTCTTTCAGGTGGTCGAGGGTGAGAAGGTGGTCCTTCCACTGATTGTCGACCACGTCCAGAACGATGCGCCGTTCCAGCCAGCGCATCATTTCCAAACCGAATAGAGCCTCTTTTTCCTCGTAGCGAGTCAGAAGCGCCTTCTGAAGCTCGTCTTCCAGCTCGTCATGGCTAATGTTGGCGACGTCGATTCCAACGGCTTTCAGATCAACTCCGAATTGACGCATCACTTCGCCGCTAAATTGAACCGTGTTCCATTGGCCGGGATGCTGCTCGCGCGGGCAGTACGCCTCAATCACATTAATCGCGAGATCGTCGGCGAGACCCATCACATATTCTTTTTGGTCGCGGCCTTCCAGCATGGAGCGGCGAATGGAATAAATTGTTTCGCGCTGACGATTCATTACGTCGTCGTATTCTAGAAGATGTTTGCGCATCTCAAAGTTATGAGCTTCGCGAGCTTTCTGCGCGGTTTCGATGCGCCGTGAAATAATTCTCGATTCGATGGGTACGCCTTCCGTCATGCCGACGCGGAACATTAGGGCCTTGATGCGCTCGCCGCCGAAAATTCTCAGCAGGTCGTCGTCGAGTGAAAGGAAGAAACGCGATGAGCCGGGATCGCCCTGACGTCCAGCGCGCCCTCGAAGCTGGTTATCGATGCGGCGAGCTTCGTGACGTTCGGTGCCGAGAATATGCAAGCCGCCGAGGGCCACAACTTCGTCGTGTTCGGCTTTGCATTGCGCGGCGAATTCGTCGTAGATGGGCTTCCATTTGTCCGCGGGAGCCTGGAAGATTTTTCCTTCGATTTGGAAAAGGACCATCGGCTGCGCTGCTTCTTGCGCGATGGCGGTGCTGGTCGTCGACGATGAAGTGTCGATCGCCCCGCCGGCTTCGTTTGTGGCGCCGTCATTTGCGCCTGCGGAAGATTCCGCGCCACCGATTACGGCTGCCGCGGCAGCGTAGGGCATGGCGAGTTTGTTCTTCAGGAAATAATCGCGCGTTAGCGCTTCAGGATTTCCGCCGAGCAGAATGTCCGTACCGCGGCCGGCCATGTTCGTGGAAACAGTTACGGAACCTTTGCGTCCCGCTTGCGCGATGATTTTTGCTTCGCGCTCGTGCTGCTTGGCGTTCAATACTTCGTGCGGAATGCCGGCCTTTTTCAACAATCCTGCGAGGTGCTCGGATTTTTCGATGGAAATTGTGCCGACCAGAATTGGCTGGCCTGTGGCGTGAATCTGCTTGATGCCGTTATCGTAGGAATTGTCGTCCTGCAGAATTCCAGCGACCACGGCGTCAAACTTTTCCGCTTCGGTGCGATAGACGATGTCCTGATGCTCGACGCGAATGAGCGCGCGATTGGTGGGAATGGAAACAACGTCGAGGTTATAAATTTTCGCGAACTCAGCGGCTTCCGTTTCGGCGGTTCCCGTCATACCGGAAAGTTTCTTGTACATGCGGAAATAATTCTGGAATGTGATGGTGGCGAGCGTTTGATTTTCGCGTTCAATTTTCACGCCTTCTTTAGCTTCCACAGCTTGATGTAGACCGTCTGACCAGCGGCGTCCCGGCATTTTTCGGCCGGTAAATTCGTCAACGATGATGACTTCGCCGTTGTCCACAACGTAGTCCGAGTCTCGCTTATAAAGTGTGTGTGCGCGCAACGCCTGATAAACATGGTGAATCGTTTCCATGTGCGCGGGATCGTAAAGATTGCCGAGGCCGAGTAACCGCTCCGTCTTGCTGACGCCTTCTTCGGTCAGAGTTGCGGTGCGCTGCTTTTCGTCAATCGTGTAATCCATTTCCTGCACAAGCTTGGGAACAATTTTGTCGATCTTGTAATACTTGTCGGTGGATTCTTCGGCTGGCCCGGAAATAATCAGCGGCGTGCGGGCTTCGTCAACAAGGATCGAGTCGACTTCGTCAACGATGCAGAAGTGGTGGCCGCGCTGAACGCAATCGGCGACGTCATACTTCATGTTGTCGCGCAAATAATCGAATCCGAATTCGTTGTTGGTGCCGTAGGTGATGTCGGCGGCATAGGCATCGCGGCGTTGCTTGTCGTCCAGATCGTGAACGATTACGCCGATGGACATTCCAAGCATGCGGAAAATTGGAGACATCCATTCGGCGTCGCGTCGGGCCAAATAGTCGTTTACGGTGACGATGTGAACACCGCGTCCAGCAAGCGCGTTCAAATATGCGGGCAAAGTAGCGACGAGCGTTTTTCCTTCGCCGGTTTTCATCTCCGAGATTTTTCCTTCGTGCAGAACAATGCCGCCGATGAGCTGTACGTCAAAGTGGCGCATATTTAATTTGCGGCGGCCAGCTTCGCGGACAGCGGAGAATGCGCGCGGAAGAACGGGTTCGAGCGCCGCTTGCAGACGTTCACGATATTCCGGCGCGGTGGGATCGGCGCCTTCCAAACCTTTGGCGACGACTGCTTTCAGTTCTGGCGTGATCGCGGAAAGCTGCTCGTCAGTCAGACGCTCAAATTCTGGCGCGAGGGCGGTGACCGTCTGCATAAGCGGCGTGATGCGTTTAATGTCGCGCTCGTGCTTGGTTCCGATGAAGCGCGCAACGACCTTGTTTACAACCTTATCGAAGTCCATTGTTTGGCGGAAAGGCGGCTTTGATGTGACGCCTTGCGGAAAACCCCTTTATTTAGCGAACAAATTCTCTCTACAACGCTCCATAGTTGCGAAATTCTATTGTATCCGGTGCGCGAAGTTTCCGCAAAGCGGACTGGCCGCGCGCATCGCCACAAAAGCCTACATCTATATATACGTATCGATGTGCGGAAGAATTGCAGTCCGGCGCGGCTTGCCGGGTTCGCGCGCAGCGGCTATCATCGTTGAGTCATACTTCGCTGCGCAATTGCTGAGCAAATCTTCGTTAATCCGAGTGCACGAAAGGGAGTGCTATGCCGCCATCTGGTGGAATACCGCAGGGGCCTAGGCCGGGAGGACCAGCAGGCGCTATGCCTCCGCCGAAATTGCCGATTGCCGGCGTGAAATATTTGGTGGCCGTGGCCAGCGGAAAAGGCGGAGTTGGTAAAACGACCGTTGCCGTGAATCTGGCGATTGCGCTGAATCGCATGGGCGCGCGCGTGGGATTGTTGGACGCCGACGTGTACGGGCCGAACGTACCATTAATGTTGGGAACTGAAGAAGAACCGCGCGCCACGAGTGAG
>Ga0193726_1001525_pt1 | contig 18016 bp, 19 predicted proteins | sample H2c1metaG_FD_144928 | JGI IMG/M metagenome (GOLD analysis project Ga0193726, IMG submission 144928) | Soil microbial communities from a riparian zone of the East river system, Colorado, United States - H2c1 | ecosystem: Environmental > Terrestrial > Soil > Riparian zone | place: USA: East River... | reverse complement strand
CTGTCCGGCAACTTGATGAAACTCACTGGTCGTTGAACCGGGACACAACGCGCAAACCCGAATTCCATATTGTTTTACTTCCTCGGCCAATGCTTCGGCGAAGTGTAAATCGAACGCTTTTGTGGCGACGTATGTATTTAGATATGGCACGCCCTGAAAAGATCCCGTTGAACCGAGAATAAGAATGTCGCCGTGGCGGCGAGTGATCATCGGCGGAAGGTACAGACGCGTGAGGTGCACGACAGCTGCCACATTTACCTGCACCATTTCGAGTTCGCGCGAAATATCCGAATTCGCAAATTCACCGTACGCGCCGAAGCCAGCGTTGTTGATGAGCAACTCAACTTCAAATCCGCTACGCGACGTGAAATCGAAAACTTCGGCGGGGCCTGTGTGCTGAGACAGATCGGCAACGAACACTTCCACTAGAATTTTATGTTTCGCGCGGAGTTCGTCTGCGAGTTCCGTGAGCCGATCGCGGCGGCGCGCTACTAAAATTAAATTCGTGCCGCCCGCAGCCAGCTCAAATGCAAATGCGCGGCCGACACCCGCGCTCGCTCCGGTAATCAGTGCCCACTTCCCGCGCCAGTTTTCCATATGTCTTTCGATTCAGTTCACGAGATTTCGTTGCAGGCGGGATTGTAGCATTTCATATAGTGAAGATTTGGCGAGGAATCTTGCAGCGGAAAGAAAAAATGCGGCGTACGCTTAATTGCTGCCGCGCACGCCGCATTTAGGAGGAATTTATTTGTACAGAAACAGTTCAGCGAATCGCGGTGGCTTATTTGTGGCCAACGTCAATCGTCTTGCCACGAAGCACTTGAACGTGTTCTTGGAAAAATGCTTTTCCGCTGGGATCGCGCAATTCGATATTGTGCGCTCCCGGTGGCAGATTGAAATGCCGCAGCTTGCCTGACAAACCTGCGTAGCCGCCGTCGACATAAACCAGCGCGTCTTTTGCGGGCGTTTCAATTTTTACTTCACCCATCGCTGGGCCGCCACCGTAGTAACCGTACGGACCGCCCCAGTATCCACCCCAATACGGGCCGTAAAATCCGGGACCGTAAAAGCCAAAACCTCCCCGGACGAAAACTCGGCCGTGGCGTTGAGCTGATGCCATTGGCGCCAACATAAGAAGCGCCAACAGGGCGATGGCTAAAAATTTTAGAATGCGTGACATGATGTGTGCCCTCCTTGAGATTCGGAGCGCAATACTTTTCCGAATCTAATTATTTGATGCGCGCTTTATTAAACACGATACACGTGGAAAAGTTGCGGAAGTGGAAAGCGGCGTGCGAGTAATTTTCAAACGGTGAAGTTATTATTTTCGCGCGGTGATGTATCCGGCTTCGGCGAGAAGCTCTGCATTCAGAATTGCCGCACCGGCGGCGCCGCGTCCAAGATTGTGCGAAAGCAGCACCATCCTTATATCCAGCACGTGGCAGGGACGCACTCGGCCGACAACCACGGCCATTCCGTTTCCCGCATCGCGATCAAGGCGCGTTTGTGGGCGATCCGGTTCTGCGCGAACTTCGATCGGTTGCGCGGGCGCAGACGGTAATTTCAGACGTTGTGGCTCGCCACGAAATTCGCGAAGCACGGCAGAAATGTCCGCAGGCGAAACTTTATTGTGAAGCTTCAGCGAAACAGCTTCCATGTGACCGTCAATCACCGGCACTCGATGGCATTGCGCACTAATGCGAATTTCCGCTGGAGAAATCGCACCGTCATTAAGTCGGCCAAGAATCTTGCGGGGCTCGGATTCCAATTTTTCTTCTTCGCCGCCGATGTAAGGAATCACGTTGTCAGTCGAATCCAGCGACGCCACGCCGGGATACCCTGCGCCGGAAAGCGCCTGCATGGTTACAACATTTAGGGCTTCAATTCCGAATGCTTCGTGAATCGGCTTCAGCGCTACAACTAACCCCGCGGCGGAACAATTTGGATTTGTCGCGATAAATCCTGAAGTGTAATTGTGATTCTTGCGTTGATTCGCGACGAGTGCGCAATGTTCTGGATTCACTTCGGGAACAAGCAGCGGAACGTCAGCATCCATGCGGTGATTGCTGCTGTTGCTGATCACCGGATAACCCGCGCGCGCAAATTCTACTTCGGCTGGCCCTGCGACGGAAGAATCCATCGCAGAAAAACAAAAATCGCAATCCAGATCCGCCTCGAGCGGCTGCACAGTCAGCGCGCCAACATCTTCCGGAATTCCCTGTGCAATTCGCCAGCGCACAATTTCCGAATAGCGTTTTCCGGCGGAACGTTCCGAAGCGGCAAGCGCCGTTACCCGAAACCATGGATGATTCCGCAGACGGTGAATGAATTGCTGCCCCACCGTTCCAGTTGCGCCAAGCACGCCTACGCGAAAAGTTTTCATCGCGACACGCTTTGCGCGGCCGGACCGATTCGCGTTCCTGAATGCTCTGGACGAAATGTATTGCGAATGCGCAAAATAATATTTTTCTCCTTCAGCGGATAAATTGTGCCAGGGTGCACTACTTTGGCGCCGCGCTCCGCCATTTGTAATGCTTCATCGTAACTTAAATGCTCCAGCAACGTAAAATCATCGCCGGTTTCTTGCGCGCGGCGAGGATCGCGATCGTACACACCATCCACGTCGGTCCATAAACAAACTTCGTCTGCGTCCAGCGCATCACCAACAATCGCCGCGGAAAAATCAGAACTGTTGCGTCCCAAAGTTGTGATTTCGCCTGCGCTCGTGGCGCCGATAAATCCAGTTACGACCGGAACTATTTCGTCGTCGAGCAACGGCAACAACGTTTCACGAGTTCGCACGCGCGTTTCTTCCCACCGTGGCGCCGCGTTCAGAAAATCATCATCTGTCTCAACGCAATCCGTCGCGTCCACGGCCTGAGCGCCCACTTGCACCTGTTGCAACGCGGCCGCCACGATTCGCGTACTGGCGCGTTCTCCATACGAAAGAACCCGCGCCGTCCACGCGGCATCGGCATAATTAACCGACGTACCCGCGACAAGCGCGCGCAAAGACGCGCCGAGATCTTCGAGTTCAACCCAGATGCGCGGTACTTGGATTGGAATTTCGTCCACATCTTGATTTGCGACGCCAACATTAATTGACGCAAGCAACGCACGGTGTTGCGAACGAATCGCCCAGGTTTCATTTAACGCTTGAACAGAATGACCCGCGCGCACGAGTTCCGAAACGCGAACGAGACGATTGGTAATCCCGGCGCATGCGGAACACACCACTACGGTTTGTTCGTCGCGCGAATGATCGCGCACGATCTGCGCCACGCGTTGAATCGCAGAGGCATCGGCCAGAGAACTACCGCCAAATTTCAGGACTTGCATGAGCGCGCCTCCGATCCCGCCGCAGCGCTCGCGGCGATTTCAACTTCGGATGAAATTTGATTTAAGGCAGGCGACGATTCAATCTGCGCGCCTATCGGCTCAGAGCGCAGCGCGATTATTTTCGGCGCAACGCCACGATCCGCGAACGGTTTGGCGAGCAAATTTCCAATTTCAATTTCGTTGCCCCGAACAAACGCAAGTGCGGCTGAGCCAGAGCCGCTCATGCAGACAGCGAGCAAGTCGGGATGCTTCACGTCCAAACATTCGGCAAGCCCCGGCACATTCGGAGCGCGGTACGGTTGGTGCACGCGATCGCGAAATAATTCCTGTTCCAATCCTGCAGCACCGGAAAAACACATTGCGGCCAGCAGACTCGCGCGCTGCATGTTGTGGACAACATCTGCGCGGGAATATTCACGCGGCAGCACCGCGCGCGCCGCGTGAGTAAATGTCGCAGTTGATGGAATAATCGCGAGCAACCGCAAATCCGGCGGCAGCGTAGTGCGCGCGAAAAGAATGCGTCCGGTTTCCGAATCCTGCGCGGCAAAAACTAGCCCGCCATGACATGCGGCAGCGGCATTGTCCGGATGGCCTTCCATTTTCGCAGCGAGCGCGAGAATTTCTTCACGATCCGGTTCAGCGCCCAACAGCGCAGCTCCCAAAAATAATCCGCAGACGATTGCCGCCGCGCTGGAACCGAGTCCGACGCCAACTGGAATTTCACTTTCGATTTCCACTTCAGCGCCGGAAATATTTACTCCACGCGCCGAAGCGAATCGCACAATTCCTTCGACGAGAAGATTCGTGGCATCGCACGGAACGCGCTCCAGATTCGGGCCGTTGTATTTCACAGCGAATCCCGACGAGTCGCGCAGAATCGCTCGAGCTCGAAGGCGTAAATTCAAAGCCAGCGCGGCGCAATCAAACGCGCAGCCGAGATTTGCAGAACTTGCCGGCGCGGAAGCAGTTGCCCACACAATGTGACTATTGGCGGACATGTTCACCTCCCCGCCACAGTAGATTTCTGTACGGCGTTCGCATCCGTGTACGCGCCTTCCATAGCGCGCTCGAAATCAGCAAGCTTCGGAAGAATCGGCTCGATCAATTCAAATCGTCCAACAAGCGCATCCGTAGTTTTCAATCCATTTCCCGTATTGCATATGACAGTCGTTTCGCCGGGAAGTATCCTTCCCTGCGCAATCAGTTTTTGCGTGACGCCCAGTGTCACGCCGCCAGCCGTCTCTCCGAAAATTCCTTCCGTTTCGGCGAGCAACTGAATCGCCGCAACAATTTCCGGATCGCTCACATCTTCTGCCCAGCCGCCTGACTTCAGAATCGCCGCGCTGGCGTAGTTGCCGTCCGCGGGATTTCCAATCGCCAGCGACCGAGCAATCGTATTCGGCTTTTGCGGATCAAATTCTTTCTTTCCGTTTTTCACCGCATCAGAAATTGGCGAGCATCCCGTAGCCTGCGCGCCAAAAAACTTCACCGGGTTTCCTTTGACTAATCCGAGGTCCGTCAATTCGCGAAACGCTTTAATAATTTTCCCGATCAACGCGCCACCCGCCATCGGCACCACCACGTTATCCGGCAATCTCCATCCAAGCTGTTCGGCAATTTCAAACCCAACCGTCTTCGATCCTTCCGCGTAGTAAGGACGCAAATTCACATTCACAAATCCCCACGGATACGCGTCCGCAATCTGGGAGCACAATCGATTCACTTGATCGTAGTTCCCTGCGATGCGAACCAGCCGCGCGCCATACACCTGTGTATTCAGAATTTTCGCCGCTTCCAAATCCGCGGGAACAAATATGCAGGCCTGCAAACCTCCGCGAGCCGCTTGCGCAGCTACGGCATTCGCAAGATTTCCCGTGGAAGAACAACTGACCACCTTGAAATCAAATCGCTTTGCCGCGGCGAGAGCCACAGCAACTACGCGATCTTTAAATGATAGCGACGGAAAGCAAACCGCATCATTCTTAACGTACAGATCCGCGCCGCCCAAACGAGCACCCAGTCGACGCGCTTGTACAAGCGGCGTAAATCCTGTCGGCAAATCCGATTCAAAATTTTCCGGTAGCGGCAACAAATCGCGATAGCGCCACAAATTTCCCGGACGCGCCGAAATGCTTTCGCGCGTCACTCGTCCGCGCAGCGCTTCGTAGTCATATGTAATTTCCAGCGGCGCTAGACATTCTTCGCAGTAAGACCGCGGAATATTTCCCCACAAATGTCCGCATTCGCGGCATCGCAATTGAAAAAGCTCAGTCATCGAAGTCCTCATGGACGCCCGAGCCTGTGATTTGCGGATGAAAGGCTGCAAGCAACGCATTGCGGATGCACGAATGCACCAACGCAGCGCGCCGTCAGTCTTTCAAGTCTGGGGTGAGAGTATTAGGATAAGACGCCTAAATTCCCATGTCCCCCCGCGACTCGGGGCAGGAATTGGCACCGGATGAAGAGCTGTCGCCCCACCGGTTGCCGTAGCGTCATAGGGCCTGTTCCCTCGGCTACTCTGCATGAAAACTCAGGACCTTGCGGCTTGAGTTTTACAAATTGAGAATACGAAATGTAATCCGGCGTGTCAAGGGAAACGAGCGAAGAAATTTACTCAATGAAACTTTTGTGTTTGCAGAAAATATTTCGGTGACGAAAACCACGGGGCAATTATTGTGGCGGAGAGAGTGGGATTCGAACCCACGGTAGAGTTTCCCCTACACACGCTTTCCAAGCGTGCTCCTTAAACCGCTCGGACATCTCTCCGTTTCAGTGCAACCAATGTAACAGAAGTGAGCGCGTGGCAGAAGTCGGAGCGAAGATGCGACTGCGCTGCAGCAATTTATTTCCGCGCCAGATAGAGAAATCGCAACATGCGCTTCTCGCTGGAAACGGTATGCACGCACTTTAGGAAATCTTGCAGGTTATTGAAACTTGATTCGCCTTCGATTGGAACCAGCGCGAACCTGCGCGCGAATCGCGCATCATGCCAGCGCTTTGAAATTGCGGCCACATTTGCAGTCGTGTCCACCGCTTGAAGCAGCTCCATCCCGGCTTCCGCGATAAGCTGTTCGTTTTCGCCTGCCACCGCGAAAACGTAAAACCCGATCGCGCTGCGCCTTGCTAATTCTTCGCTCGTTACCAACCCGCCGATCACCACCGCATCGCTAAAAAGCAATCTGCCTGTAGGTTTCAATACGCGACAAAGTTCCGCAATCACACCTGCGCGATTTGGAAGATGGCAGATTGCGTCGTTGCAATACGCCGCATCGAACGCATTTTCCTCAAACGGCAGCCGCTTGCTCGCGTCTACCTCTTCAAACCTCACTAAAGCGTCGAGCCGCTGAAGCTTCGCCCGTAGGTTCGCCAGCCGTACGCCTTCGGCGTTGACGTCAAGCCCGACGACGCGACAATTCAAGGCGCCTGCCAGGTGGAGGGCGCACCCACCCGCCCCGCTTCCAATTTCCAGCACTGTTGAAGCGGAAGAAAGCGCGAGCAAATGCGGAATCTCGTGAAATTCTTTCGACGTCATCCAGCTCGTTTGCCCGTAGTCCTTGCCATAGGTCTCAGTGCGAATTTCGCGGTACGCATCCGTGTCGGGATTCCCGTATGCAGTGTTGTAAAGATCCACGTTGCCGGACATGAAGGCACACCCTCTCGTTTCCTAGAGCGAACTGAATCATAGAGTATCGCCTGTACCGTGTCGGAAAAAGGAAATCTGCCACGCTTACTCTATTCAGCATGTCACTCTTCTACTATGCAATGTAGAACACTGAACTCAGGCATTCCCGGCGCGCCGATTGCATACAAGTCCGTATCGGTGTACAAATCAATCCGCTGGTGAGCCGCACTATTTCGCACCTCGGAGCTACTTCATGAAAAAAGTTCGCGCACAAATCTACTTCGCATTTTCTCTGGCACTCGTTCTGGGAATCATCTCCAATGGCTGCGGCAAGAAGGAATCCGGCGGATTCAAAGAAACTCGCGTCGCCGTAAAAACCGGTCTCCCCTCCGGCACAGACCCCAACAACGCAAAACTTCTCACCTTCGCAGATTTCATTTCCATTCCCGAGCCGCCGGGCGTCACGAAAAATGATCCGCGCTATGACAAGCAGCGTATTCCCGCGTTCTCAAATCCGCAGGGAGTTAAAGAAGGCGACGTCGTAAGTGTGAAAGGCTACATCCGCGTCGTCACTTTAATGGGCGATGGCGACTACAACATTCGCCTGACCGCCACGCCAGATTCCTCCGACAATTACATCGTCAGCGAAATTCCCGATGACGACGATGTCGCCGACAAAACTCTGCGCCCCAAAGTCATCGCAGCGCGTGAATTCATCAAGGCCCACATGCTGCAAGGACAAGATCCATCGCGCCAGGGCACAAATGTTTCCGCGCCCGCGTACATCGAACTGACCGGCCAACTTTATTTCAGCGACAATCACGTCGGCGACGCGCCCGCGCCAGATAAACAAGGTACGCATCGCGCCACAAGCTGGCAGATTCATCCCGGCTTGTCGATCGCATTCAACCCGGAAACAACGCACTAATCCGCCGCGATTTTCGCTTCGGAAAAATAATCGCCGCGCTAAGCTGCGTGCAAGCCGCGAGTTTGCTACACTTCTCGGGCCGCACTTCTGTTCCCGGCTCCGGGGTGGTGCAATTGGCAGCACACAGGCCTTTGAAGCCTAGAATCTTGGTTCGAGTCCAAGCCCCGGAACCAAATTTTTTCACTAAGCATTTCATTCTTGAATGTTCGCGCATCAATGGCGTCTCCAGCCATTGCTCCGCGAACCAGAAAACGATAGGCTCATCTCTTAAAGTTAAATAATCATGAATCCTGAAGTCATCACTCTCGGAATTGTCTGGTATGTCGCGTTCCTGTTTTCCACTGTCTGCCACGAAGGCGCCCACGCCCTCGTCGCCAAATGGGGCGGCGATCTAACCGCCTTCCACGGCGGGCAGGTTTCGCTGAATCCAATTCCGCACATTCGCCGGTCGCCCTTCGGCTTGTTAGTCGTACCGTTGATTTCCTACGCTTGGGGCGGATGGATGATCGGCTGGGCCAGCGCGCCTTACGATCCCGAATGGCAACAACGCTATCCGCGCCGCGCCGCCTGGATGGCGCTCGCAGGTCCTGCAACAAATTTTATTCTCATGTTTCTCGCAGCCATCGCTATCCGTATTGGCCTCGCCACCGGCTGGCTACACGTCCCGGAAAGTTTTGGCTTCTCGCACATCGCCGAACTGGCCAACGGCACATCAAATCTCGCCACCACTTTCATCAGTATTATGTTTGTTTTAAATTTGCTCTTAGGCACATTCAATCTTCTCCCCGTGCCGCCGATGGACGGCAACACTGGAATCACCGTCTTCATGGCCCCCGGCACTGCACTTCGTTTCATCAATTGGTCGCGTCAGGGACAGTTCGCACTGCTGGGATTAGTAGCCGCATGGTACGGATTCGGCTATATTTTTTCGCCGGTACTCACCTTCGCGGTGCGCTCGCTCTATTTCGGACTGCTTCGCTAAAATTCTGACTCGACGTCGCGCCCTGAGGAGTATCCATTTTTGAATGATTTGGTAGACCATCTCCGATTAATGTCTACACGTGATTCGGGATTTGACCCAGCGCTCTTCCCTCGGTATTGTGGGTACGCTTGAGGCAGGTACTGCGGTCGGCGCTAAACTATTATTTTTGAATTGCATGCCATTGGAGGATTGAGATGGACAAAATGTCAAAAGGCGAAATGCCGACTTCATTCGGTGTTTTCAGTCCCCGCGGACACATCATGATCGCATTTGAAAGTAACGCAGTCGCCCAAAAAGCGCGCCAAACTTTAATTGATGGTGGAGTCAGCGCCGATCGAATCACTTACTACGGCAGCGCCGAAGCGCTTTCGCAAATTGAAGGCAGCCGCGAAACTGACAACAAAATTTTCCAGCTCGGCCAGGAAGAAGAAAAGGTAAAGCGCTATACCGAGCTGGCCAAGAACGGCGCCGGATTTGTCGTGGTCTACGCGCCATCCGATGACGAAACAAAGCAGGTAATGGATCTCATCCATCCGCTGAAACCGAAGTTCGCGGAGAAGTACAACCTCTTGACGCTGGAAGAACTCGCATAAAAATTATCTTCGCAGCACTCCTTGGCAATGTCCCGGCGCAACTCAGGCATAACATTGTTACGCCGGGGACATTGCCGTCCAGCACGAACTTTGTCTCCCGCGCGACATTAGATTTGGCTTCCTAAAGCCCTGCTAAATTCCTTTCTTACGAATACGGCACATTCCGTCACCTTCCCTGCATCACATTCAGGCAAATCGGCATCAATATATGTGTGGAGAACAAGAACGTAGGCGTGATTCAAATCGGCACACCTGTTCAGAATAGCCTGCGTCGTTTCGATGCGCTGGCCGGGACACGACAACTAAGCCCCGCATTCTCAACGCGCAACGCCGGCACGGAACGGCCACCTGTCTGCACTTATAGTGCGCAGGAGCATCGGGCCAATGACCACGCACGCAATCGCGCCAACCATCTACCGGGTGGAAACTTCGGGATGGGATGTGGACGAGAATTTCTTCGTCGAGAAAACGGATTTGGAATGGACCGAGGAAGAAAAAACAATTCACCTGCAACATCCGGTGCGCAAAGGCACCGTAGTATTCGTGCGATTAATGGGAGTCGACGCGAACGAGAATGCGTTCCCGGTAGCCTATCAAGCGGCCGCGGTTACATATCGAACGCACGAACGCTGCTACGACGTTTCGCTGCTGCAAATGTTGCCGCGAACGCATGCCGGATAGACGGCAAATATATTGCTCAAACAGGAGGATCCATATGAATTCTCATGGCTCGGAAGCCAATCAATTAAAACTGCTGAATGCATGGGACGACATCTGCCGCCAGAGCGGCTGCAGCGCCGAGCAGCTCCGCGAATTGCACTGGCTGCGTCCGGACGCGGAAATTGACGCTACATTTTTTCAGGAATTAAGCCCCACTCAGGAACTCGAACTCGAAGACGTAGCAATGTGGCTCGGTCATACGCCAGCTCGCCCGCTGAATTAATCGATACAAGCTAGATCATCGCGCATTCTAGGCGTTCCGTTTTGGCATCGAAAAATCTGAAAACCGCGCCAAAACGGAACCGGCGACCAGAATTTCACGCTTAAGAATCGGCAACTATTACTTTCGCAAAGATATTTTTTACGCTTCCATTCTGAAACACTTCCGCCGTAATCACGCTGGTTAATTGGGTTTACGCCGAATTCAATTCGCGTGTACTGGTTCGTCCGCACTCTATTTCATCGAAACGGAACACTTACCGTCGTTTTTGGCACGCCTATTGCCTCTATGTGGGGCATGAACTCAACACTCACCAAACCAACCGAGTCAACCGAACAAACTTCCCACACAAATTTCATGGTCTGCGTCGTGGACGACGAATCCGCGATGGTCGATATGTTGCTCGCCTCACTTCGCGCGCTCGGATATGACGCTGTCGGAACCAGCGATCCGCTCGAAGCGCTCGGTCACGTAAAATCGGGCAGATGCCGAGTGGTAATTTCAGATATTAAGATGCCAAAGATGGATGGCCGCGACCTGCTCGATCAAGCTCTGAAAATCGATCCCGGCGTTCACGTCATCCTTATGACTGGCTACTACTCGCTCGATTCCGCGGTGGACGCGATTCGCCGCGGTGCCGCCGACTATCTTTCCAAACCGGTGGATCGCGGACGTCTGAAAAAAACGCTCGACGAAATCGGCGATCTCTTCAGCCGGCGCCAGCGAATCCGCGATCTCGAAGGTCAAATGTTGCAGGATCTAAATTTCCACGGAATCATCGGCAAAAGTCCGGTGATGATGGAAGTTTTCGATCTCGTCCGCAAAGTTGCCAAGCATTACACCAACGTTTTAATTTCCGGCCAGACCGGCACAGGAAAGGAACTGGTGGCGCAGGCGCTTCATCAAATGAGCCCCGTGGCGACGCAGCGTTTCGCAATCTGCAACTGTTCTGCCTTGGTGGATACCTTGCTCGAAAGCCAACTGTTCGGCCATATTCGCGGCTCCTTCACAGGAGCCACGGACACGCGCCCAGGGCTATTCGAGTATGCAAACGGCGGAACTGTTTTTTTGGATGAAGTCGGAGAAACTTCTCTCGCCATGCAATCAAAACTCCTGCGCGTAATTCAGAATCGCGAAATTCAGCGTGTCGGTTCCCCGGAAGTGCGCCACGTGGACGTGCGTTTGATCGCTGCCACCAATCGAGATCTTCGCGCCGAAGTTCTAGCTGGAAGATTTCGCGAAGATCTCTACTATCGCCTTAGCACAATTCAAATTCGCGTGCCGGCACTAGTGGAGCGATTGGAAGATATCCCTCTGCTCGTACAATTTTTTGTGAAAAAATATAACCGCGCCTACAGCAAACAAATTCAGGGACTCACTCGCCGCGCGCAAACTGTTCTTCTGCAACACGCCTGGCCCGGAAACGTTCGCGAACTAGAAAATGTAATTTCCGGCGCCGCTATCCAGACCATCGGCGAATTTATTGACGTCGACGATTTACCCGAACAACTGCGCACGCCCACAGCGCGCGCCGAATCGCACAGCGAATCCTGGCGCCCTCTACCGCTGGACGAAGTGCGCCGAATTCACATCCACCGCGTACTGGAAATGAGCCACGGAAACCGCGTACGCGCCGCTCAGTTGCTCGGCATCGGCAGAACTAGTTTGTATCGTTATCTAAAGAGGGCCAATCGCTCGGCAAAAAGTAACGCCGCCGCATAACAAATCGGCGATTCGCTCGTAAACTCGAACGGTTTTCACTAGCGCACAGTGCTCGCGCGGTGTTTCAAATGCGAACACGTTTGCCGGTTTGAAACTAAAAGCCTTTTGCCCGACCAATCAGGCCCACTGATTTCAACGCGCCACGCACGTAAAATTGGCCTACAGCGTGCACCAAATTACTCGTCCGATCCTTGTAGCCAATAACAGGAAAAGCCACATGAGCGTTCAAATCAACTGGTCCAGCCTTTCCAACGAAACCATCGAAGACCGGCGCGACGGCAAACGCATCGCTCTTCAATTTGGATTGGAAGTCTCCGGCACCGACGCGGCTGGCGCGCCATTCCACATTCACGGACGCACGCGCAACGTCAGTCATCACGGCTGCTGTTTTGAAGTAGCGCGCTGCATCGTTCAGGGCGAAAAACTCCTGCTCAAAGTAATCCGCCGCAACAGTGCCGGCGAACAGGAAAGCACAGAAGTTTTACCGTTCCGCATGGCCTGGGTCGTCCAGGAAGAAAACCTCTGGGTAGCCGGCGCCGAAATGGTAAAACTCGAAGCCCCCTGGGGCATTTCCTTCCCGGAAAAACCTCCCACGCCAAAAATTTAGTCTCCACGCACACGTGTACTGCGGAATTTGTGTAGCCCGGGTTCGCCGAACCCGGGGCCCGTCCGTCCAACTCCGTCTTACCAAATCCGGGCGCCTGGGGGTGCCCCACTCGCCGTCGTTGCGTGTGGGGTCTTTGACATTGCCCGTTGAAGTTGCGTTTGACGTTCCTCTCGACGTTGGTTTGCAGTTGCTCTTGATCTTGCCCTTGACGTCTTCCTGAGGGGAACCGAGGTTCGCGCACACTGAGTGCGCGGACGACGGGGTCTGGCTCGCCGTTCCTCGGCCCACCCCACAGTTATGAACTTGCCCCGAAATAGTGCAATCCCCGCGCAACCGCGCATCAATATAAAAACAAACGACTTATAACGGCGTATATGCACATGACGCAGAAACCCTTATGAGTCTTTATGATACAACATCGAAATAGTCTGGAATTTACTCAGTGGATATGGCATAAGAGCGCGGTGCCCCTGTTTGCTGAAAGGTTCATCCTTGCGGTATTAGCTGTTTCATTCGCGGCCGTTACGATTACCAATCCAATGCAACTAGACAGAACTCAGAGAGTTTCGGCGGCTTTTACGATTGTCTTTGCAGCTTATTTTTTAGCGCACACGCTCTATAAGAATTCTCATCCTGTCCCTCAAAGGTTTTTTGAGGCAGAAATTTTTCAGGCATTTCAACTTGCTGATAAGAGTCACATGTGGGTAATCAACGAACAGAGTAGAGAAGCCTATCCCGTAGATTTATATTTTGAAATCCGGCTAACGAATACGAGCGATGGCCCGCTAGTGATAGACAATTTCCGCATCGACATCAAGGGTAAGAATGATGAGTGGGTAAAGCTCACGACTTTTCCGTATTCGTCGCCATCAATTGAGAAGTTATTCTGGGGTGAGTCGTTAAACAAAGTAAGTCTGGTCGCAACTGACCCTCCGGACATATGGACTCAGTTTTCGAGTCCATTTCAGCCGAACGAACCAAAGGTAGGGAGTTTGATTTGTGAATTTAAGCCCCCTTTTTCCAATCTACAAGCTGGCCCACCACAGTACAGAATTTCAATTCTAGACAATAAACAACGACTCTCGGTGATCGAGCCTACCTTACCAATTCCGGGTTCCGGGCAAAATGTGGTTTCTACTTTCAAGTTTGGTAGCCCATCCGTCGATTTATCTTCCTTTAATGAACGGCGATTTATCCCTTTAACGAATACTGATTCTAAGAATTAAATAACTACCAAAGCCGAAAGCGATGCCGTTCAGGATGTTTCGGGTTATAGCGCAGCTTGAACTGGAGGAAACTCCGAAATCAGTTTGCGGTACATCATCGGCTTTGTGTTTGCCATGCTCTTGACCGTATCCGCGAATATCTCGGTTTCCACTTCCCGCCGATTAAAACGGAAACTGAATTCATTGCAATATCGTGAGAGATGCTTGTAGCTCACGCGATGAAACGAACCCATTAGACCGCGCTTGAAAAGTGAAAAGACATTCTCTATATGGTTCGTCGTGTCCTCACCCTTGCCGTAAGTGCGGCTGTGATTGATGGAAACGTGCTTGTTCGGGAAGTTTTCTTTTAGTGCGAAGGGATAGGTTGCGTGTTCGTCTGTGTAGATTTTGGAAACCCACGGGCTAACATTTTGTTCGATAACGGGTTGAATCGTGGCGCGTGTAGCGTCCGCAACGTGAATCAATCGCACGCGGCCACCGCGTTCAATCATTCCGAGTACGACGGCCTTTTCCTTGCGCGGCTTGCGTCTGTCTCCCTTGCGGATAATCTTCGCGCCAACGTAAGTCTCATCAATTTCGGTTACGCCGCTCAATAGCTCGCCATCCTCTACCATTGCACGGCGGATGCGATGCGTGAGATGCCAAGCGGTGCGGTAGCTCTTGAGTCCCAAGTGACGTTGCACCTGCATGGACGAGATTCCTTTTTTCGCGTGGACGATCAACGCGACGGCCATTAGCCAAGTTTTCAGCGGTAGTTTGGTGTCGGAAAATATCGTGCCTACCAGCGGGGAGAATTGCTTTTTGCATTCCTTTTCCAAACATTGAAACAAGCGGCGTACTTTGCCCGTTGTGCCTGTCGTATTGAATTTGGAAACGCGAACACTTCCACAATGAATGCAGCACACGCCACTAGGCCAGCGGGAGTTAATCAGGAATTCGTAGCAGGCGTCCTCATCTTGCAGATTCTTTACTACGTCGATTAATCGCATTTCGGCTTGCCTTTTCTGCGGAGCGAGCCGAAAATGCTTGTGTGAGTTCGGCATGCGGCTTACTCCGCTTGCTGGATTTTTCCCGCCGTAGAGGTTGCACTCTGCGGCGGATTTGGTTCTTACTGCTTGGGGTGACCGGAGGGGATTGGACCCTCATTTAGTCGATTACAGGTCGACTGCTCTACCGTTAAGCTACGGTCACCATTGGACTGGGGCATTTCAATCATCTCTGGTTGGGATGCCCAGTTCATAGGCAATAGATTAGCAAACTGTAGGCAATATTCAAGCAATTTATTTTTCTTCTGTTGCTATTTTCCTGTTGACATCCTCCCGTTGTTCTGCCTATAATATTTCTGTTGTTGGCCCGATTCTTGACAACAAAACGGAGGGACCATTCAGAGTGAACAGTATTCCCAATTCGTACGTTAACCCCAACGTTCGCACCGTAGGAGTTAGCAAGCTGCGCTCGCTCAATGCAACACAGCTTCGGGATATGGACAAGACCCTTGTGATTCAGGAAAACAACGAACCTGTAGCAGTTCTACTGAAATATGAGGAATATCTTGCCATGCAGGAGAAGATGTTGTCCGTGATTGATGCCCAGTCGATTTTGTCGGACAAGAATGCTGCAAATAGCATTTTGTCTGGCAGAGCCGATGCCAAAGCCGGAAATACACGTTCTATTGAGGATGTACGCGAATCAATCAATAGAAACAACCCCAAAAAGTGAGGCTCAATAACAAACAATAATGATTGGGTACAGAATCAAACTCGCAATTCCCGCCGTGAGGTTTTACGAAAACCTTTCCAACCTCGCGGCGGACACGGAAAGTGGTAATCGTGATCTACTGGTTTCCGTGGACACCGTTCTAGACACGATTCTGACCCACACTCCAACTAGCTCGGGTAGGGCGCTTAAAGGCTTTTGGACTGGAATTCATTGGCTGTCGTTCAACGGCCTGCATTACTTCTACGAAGTATTTACTCACTCTCAGATGATTATAGTTCTCAGCATACTTGACGGACCAATTTCGGATGATCGAATGCAAAAAGCCGCCGAGCTGTGTTCTGAGATACTCCTAGCAAGAAAAGCCAGCTTGTCCCCTCAAGCGAACAGGGCTTTCGGTGCAGCCGCTCACTGAAATTGCTTTCGCTAGGCCGCCACCAAGTTTTTAACCGCCATCTGCGTCATGTGCATATACGCCCTTATAACCCCCTTGTTTTGATATTGATGCGAAAATGGCCCGACCTAAATCCTTTGTTTTGATACTGATGCTCAAAACAGGGGGGAGGGGGTACCCCATAAAAAAGCCAAATAGCCTTCGCAGAAAAATCGTTCCCAAAATGGGAATTTGTCACAGTAGCTAACGAGAACTTTCCTCAATTTTTTTGCGAGTCGAGCACGAATCGACAGGGTTAAATAGTAGTGACAGGAATGATCCAATGAAAACTTATTTAACGAAAAAAATAGCTTTGATCGCTTCCCTTCTAATTCTTTGCGCAGGCACAAACGTCCGCGCGCAAGCGCCTCACGGATCGCCTGAACAAATTTTATTCGACGCCGCAAATCACGAACGCGCCGCGCAAAAATTGCATCCACTAAAGTGGGACAAAGCTCTCGCCCAAGCCGCGAGTGAACACGCCAAGCGCATGGCGCAGCAAAATACTCTTTCGCATCAACTTCCCGGCGAAGAAGATTTCAAAGCGCGCGCACTTCGCGCTGGCGCGCGTTTCAGTTCGCTGGCAGAAAATATCGCGGAAGGTCCTGACGCGCCGGGCATTCACCAACAGTGGATGAATTCTCCGCCGCATCGTGAAAATCTTCTGGATCCAAAACTCGATTCCATCGGAGTTGCCGTAGCGGACCACAACGGCGAATTATTCGCAGTCGAAGATTTCTCTTTAGGAGTGGCTGATCTCACGCTCGAAGAACAGGAACTGCGAGTAGCGTCAATTCTCATCGATAAAAATCTCCACGTAATGAATGATGTTCGCGGGAAAGCACTCATCGACGCCCGCACAACAATCGCAGAAGCGCGCAACGCCTGCGTTCAAACGGGAAAATATGTCGGCACTCGACGCAATGCCTTCGTCGTGCGTTTCACCACTGCCGATTTAACACACCTTCCCGATTCACTCACGCAGCAACTCCGCAGGAACGAATTTCACTCCGCCGCGGTCGGCGCTTGCGCACCAACGAGCAGATCCGATTTCAGCAATTACCGTCTCGCGGTTCTTCTCTTTGACTGAAAAATTGATTCGGCGCGGCCGAGCACCAACCGCGTATAATGATCTCAGAGAATTTTATGCCCACCAGTGAAATCACATTTGCATTCATGGAATCGCCCGAAGGCGGTTACGAAGCGCGAGCCGTTGGTCACTCTATTTTCACCGAGGCAAATTCTCTGAAAGAATTGAAATCCATGATTCGCGAAGCAGCCGAATGCCACTTCACCAACCAACTTCGACCTCGCGTGATTCACCTTCGCCGTCGAAAGAAAAGCGTTTAGAATTCCGGCACAATTCCCAGAATCTTCTCGTCGGCTGACGAGTATTGAGCGCGTGTGCTAGACTTCGCGAAGCAGTTTTGCATTTCTTAAATGAAACGCGAGACTGCCGATGCGTGGGACTTCGGGCTCTGTGCAACGCCGCCCCGCGAACCCCGCCAGGCCCGGAAGGGAGCAACGGTACCGGGATCACGCCGTGTGCCGCGGAGTTCCGAAGTTCCTCTCATCGTTTTTTTATTTTTAAACAGCGTGGAGATTCATGGCCGATTCAAAATCAGTTACGACTCCTGACAAACAGTCCACTTATCAGGTGATCGCGCGTAAATGGCGCCCGCAAACTTTTGCGGATGTCGTTGGCCAAAGCCATGTTATGACCACGCTGGAAAATGCGATTCGCACCAATCGCATCGCGCACGCTTATATTTTTTCCGGCGCGCGCGGAGTTGGAAAAACCACCACCGCACGAATTCTCGCCAAGGCTTTGAACTGCGTGAAGGGTCCGACGGCAACTCCCTGCAACGAATGTGATTCCTGCCGCGAAATTACCGCGGGGAATTCCAT
>Ga0193726_1001524_pt1 | contig 18045 bp, 15 predicted proteins | sample H2c1metaG_FD_144928 | JGI IMG/M metagenome (GOLD analysis project Ga0193726, IMG submission 144928) | Soil microbial communities from a riparian zone of the East river system, Colorado, United States - H2c1 | ecosystem: Environmental > Terrestrial > Soil > Riparian zone | place: USA: East River... | reverse complement strand
TGCCGGTAAATGACACCCGTGGAACCGCCGAAAAATGCCATGGGCAGGAACACGGCCGACAAGACCATGGCGATGCCGACCAAGGCACCCGTGATCTGATGCATCGAATTGCGGGTGGCTTCCTTGGGAGGCAGGTTTTCCTCCTCCATCACGCGCTCGACGTTTTCCACCACCACGATGGCGTCATCGACCAGAAGTCCTATCGCCAGCACCATGGCAAACATGGTCAGCACATTGATCGAGTAGCCGAAGGCTTTGAGCACGCCGAAGGTGCCCAGCAGCACCACGGGTACCGCGATGGTGGGAATCAGGGTCGCGCGCAGGTTTTGCAAAAACAGCAACATGACCAGAAACACCAGGCCGATCGCTTCGAACAGCGTCTTCACCACGTCTTCGATCGAGATCCGGATAAAAGGCGTGCTGTCGTTGGGATAGATGACTTGCAAACCGGGCGGAAGAGTCGGTTTGAGTTTGTCCATGGTCGACCGGATGGCGGCAGCGGCGTCCAGCGCGTTCGCTCCCGTCGCGAGTCTCACGGCGATGCCGGAGGCCGGATGTCCATTCCACTGTACGTTGCTGAACTGATAGTTCTCGCTGCCGAGCTCGATTCGGGCCACATCGCGCAGGCGAACCTGCGAGGCGTCCGGATTCACTTTGAGCAAGATGGCGCCGAACTGCGCAGGGGTATTCAGGCGGCTCGAGCCGATGATGGTGGCGTTGAGTTGCTGTCCCGCCACTTGCGGAAGGCCTCCAAGTTCGCCCGATGCAATTTGTATGTTCTGCGCCTGAATCGCGGTGGCAACGTCAACCGGCGTCAGGTAGAAATTGTTGAGTTTGGCCGGATCGAGCCAAATTCGCATGGAATATTGGGCGCCGAAGACCTGATAGTCGCCGACTCCTGGCGTGCGGCTCAAGGGGTCCTGCACGTTCGATGCGATGAAATCGCCGATGTCGCCGCTGGACAGCGAACCGTCTTCAGAGAAAAATCCAATGACCAGCAGGAAATTGCGCGTCGACTTCGCGACGCGGATGCCTTGCAGCTGCACTTCAGGCGGCAACAACGGCGTCGCAAGCTGCAGCTTGTTCTGCACTTGAACCTGGGCGATGTCCGGATTGGTCCCCTGCTCGAAACTGAGCGTGATCGTCATGCTGCCGTCTTTGTCGCTCTCCGAGGAGAAATACAGCAGATGGTCGATGCCCGACAGCTGTTGTTCGATCACTTGCACGACGGTGCTTTGTACCGTGGCGGCCGAGGCGCCCGGATAGATCACGCTGATGGCAATGGCGGGCGGCGCGATGCTCGGGTACTGCGCAATCGGCAGGGTTTTGATCGCGAGTGCGCCGCCGAGCATGATGACGATGGCGAGAACCCACGCAAATATCGGCCGCTCTATGAAAAAATCGGACACGAGATTACTTCTGCGGCTGCGGAGGCGAACCAGCCGCCGCCGGTTTGAGTTCATCGGGCGTCACTTCATGAGGATGCACCACGCTGCCCGGGCGCACCGCTTGGATGCCGACCATGATGACCTTGTCGCCCGGCGCCACACCTTCACTCACCTGCCATTGATCGCCTATGGCACGGTCGGTTTTGATGGCGCGCACTGCCGCCTTGTTGTCATCGCCGACAACCGTGACCGTTGCCTCGCCTCGGCTGTTGTGGCCGACGGCACGCTGCGGGACGAGCAGGCCCTTCTCGTTGACGCCTTCTTCCAATCGCTCGCGCACGAACATTCCGGGCAACAAGATATTTTGCGGATTGGGAAAGACCGCCCGCAGCGTCACTGATCCCGTGCCCGGGTCTACCGTGACTTCGGTAAATTGCAGCTTGCCGGTGACCGGATACGGCGAGCCATCCTCTAAAATCAATTTGGCCTCCGCTTGCGCGTCGCCGGCCTTTTTCAGTTGTCCTTCCGAGAACGCACGCTGCAAATGCAAGAGCACCGTGCTCGCCTGTGTCGCATCGACGTAGATCGGATCAAGCTGTTGAATCACCACCAATGCGTTTGCCTGATTCGCGCTCACCAACGCGCCTTCGGTGACCGAGGAACGTCCGGTTCGGCCTGAAATCGGCGCGAACATCCGGGTATAAGCCAGATTGATGCGCGCAGTCTCCAGCGCGGCCTTGGCCGAAGCCACATCGGCGGCAGCCTGGTCCTGCGCGGCGACCGCGTTGTCGTAGTCCTGCTGACTGACGGCGCGCGCTTCGCTCAAGGGCTTGTAGCGCTGTGCCAGCAGCCGGCTCGAAGTGGCGGCAGCCTGCGCGTGCTCGAGCGCCGCCCGGGCACTTTCATAACTCGCCTGAAACGGTGCGGGATCGATCTGGTAGAGCTGTTGCCCTGCTTTGACCTGGGCCCCTTCAGTGAACAGCCGCTTCAATATCACGCCGTTGACCTGCGGACGGACTTCCGCGACCCGAAACGCCGTCGTGCGGGCCGGGAGCTCGGTGACTATGACGACCGGCTGCGTTCGCAAGGTGAGGACCGCAACCTCAGGTGGCGGGGGTGGCGGCGGGGCGCTCTTGTGAGAGCACGCGGCGGTCAAGACGAAACTGGCGAGGATGAATTTTCGCATAGGGTCCGGTTTTGGCCGATCGGTCAGCCAGCCACATTGAGGGGGTCGTCGAATACTAAGGCTTTCGCGCCGTTCCCTGCCGATCAACCGGCTGATAATTGCGCAATAGATATTCACTTGCTAAAATATAATGTATTAAATAGTTAGTATGCAAATGAATAATTTCGAATCGCAATTCGAGCTCGTCGAGGCAAACCTCCAAAACCTCAAATCCCGCATGCCCGATTTACCGGCCTCGAGCATTCTGCTGTGCCGGCTCTTGCTGCATATCGGGCGTGAGATGGCGGTGATGTTCGAGCAGCAAATCAGGCCGTTTGGTCTCGCCGAAGCAGAATTTCGCGTGCTCACCACGCTGTTCTCTCAACCCGATGGCGTCGCGCATCCCAGCGATCTCTGCATTCGCGCCTCGCAAAGTCCCGCCAATATGTCGCGCATCAGCGATGCGCTGGTGAGCCGCGGTCTGATCACGCGCGTCTCGAGTGTTCACGATAGGCGCAGGATGGTGCTGCGAATCACGGAGGCGGGCGAGGCGTTCGTGCGTCAACTGCTTCCCAAGTTGTTTGTTCCGTTGCGCGAAATGTTGAAGGATTTTCCGGAAACCGATCAGCTGCAGATGACTTCTCTGCTCAAGCGCCTCGGGGTCGTATTGGACAGGGCGACCGCGCCGCAGATCGTGGAGCAGGCGCTGTGAACGCGTTGCGGGTCGCGGCGACGGTGTTCGTCGCTCTATCGGTGGGTTGTGCCGGATTGCCGCCGAAGCATGGGCCGGTGCAACTCAGCGATTCTGCGCCGCTCGAGGGCGTCGAAGCCGCCGGCGGCGGCGACTGGCCGGCTGAGGAATGGTGGAAGCGGTACCAGGATTCCACCTTGGATCAATTGATAGCGCTCGGCGGCGCCAACTCGCCGACCTTGGCGACCGCGCACGCACGATATGACTCGGCCCGGCAATCGGTCCGTCTCGCAGCGGCCGAATCCGGCGCTCACCTGGACGCGAGCGCCGCCGCCGACCGGCAACGCTTGAGTGATAACGGAGTATTTCCACCGCGGCTGCTCGGATTCACCTGGTACAACCAGTTCGACTTAGGTCTGCAAGCCAGCTACACCTTCGACTGGTGGGGCAAGCAACGCGACGCCGTGGAGGCGGCGATGGACCAAGCCCATGCGGCCCAAGCGGATCGCAGCGCCGCGGCGTTGATGCTCGCCAGTTCCATCGCTGACAGCTACTTTGGCTGGCAATCCGATCAAAACCGTCTGCTCCTCGCCGGAGAGAAAGAAATCGCTGTCGCGTCGCAGAGTAAGGTCACCGCTGCGCGCGTCCAGGCCGAGTTGGATTCGGCGGACGAACTGAACAGTTCCGATCTTGCATTGGCAGCGGCTCGTGAGCAGATTGCGGCATTGGAAGGATCCGCGAAACTGCGCGTGGTTGCTTTGGCGGCTTTGGTCGGCCGGCCCATCAACGAGTTGCCGCCCTTGACAGTGAAGCCCTTGCCGTCCTTTCCCGGTGTCCTGCCGGACAATGTCAGGATCGATCTGATATCGCGACGTGCCGACATCACGGCAAGCCGCTGGCGGGTGGAAGCGGCGGAAAAGAGTCTGGCGTCGGCGCGTGCCGAGTTCTTTCCCGATGTAACGGTCAACGCGCTGCTCGGGCTCTCGAGCCTCGATGTCGGCAAGTTGCTCGAGTACGGCAGCCGCGTCCCGCAAGTCAATGCAGCCATTCATTTGCCGATTTTCGATGCCGGCCGGCTCAAGGCGCGTTATGGCGGCGCAACGGCGGCGATCGACTCGGCGGTCTCGAACTATCAGGACACCGTGATCAGTGCCGCGCGCGATGTGGCAACTCAGGCGACGACGCGTGCACAGATCGATGCCGAGCGCATGCAGCGCGCTCGGCAAGTCGAGGCGGCGCTGCGCATGAAGAATAGCGCCGCGGCACGCGTACGGCAGGGGCTCAATGATTCGCGCAGCGAACTGATGGCGACCGAATCCTGGATCGACCAGCGCGATGCCCTGCTGCAGCTCGATGCGGCGGCCCTGTCGGCGGACGTTGCGCTACAACGCGCGCTCGGCGGCGGATATGAGAGCCCGCAAAAGCTCGCCAATTCCACTTCAACCACAGCGGCACCATGAACGCAAACATCGATTCCTCGGCCACGAATCCCTCGAACGGCAAGCGGCGCCGGATTCTGCTGCTCATCGCGGTCATTTTCATCGCCCTGGGCGCTTTGTGGGCTGCCTACTGGACTCTGGTGCTCTCGAAGCGCGAGAAAACCGACGATGCCTATGTGAACGGCAACAAGGTGGTGATTTCCGCGCAGATCTCGGGCACCGTTGTTGCGGTTTTGGCGGACGACACACAGCTCGTCAAAGCCGGCCAGGTTCTCGTCAAGCTGGATCCGATCGATGCACAAACCGCCTTGAGCCGCGCGGCGAGCGCTTTGGCGCAAACGGTGCGCCAGGTGCGGCAGCAGAAAGCGACCGCGGGGCAATACGATTCGGAGATTGAATCCCGCAAGCTGGAGTTGGCCCGGGCGCAAATCGATCTGGAAAAGCGGCAACCGCTGCTCGCCGATCATGCCATTGCCGGAGAGGAGGTTCGCCATGCGCAAGAGAGCGTGCAAATGGCACGGGCTGCCTTGATCCAATCCGAGCGCCAATCGTCGTCGGCGCACGCGCTGGTCGATGGCACGCCGGTGGAAACGAACCCCGCGGTGCTGCAGGCAAAGGATGCGTTTCGCGACGCGTGGATCGCCGCGCAGCGCAATGCCGTCGTTGCACCCGTGTCCGGCTATGTCGCCGAGCGCAGCGTGCAGCTGGGGCAGCACATTCAGGCGGGCGAAGCGCTGATGACGGTGATTCCGCTGCATTCGCTGTGGGTGGACGCGAATTTCAAGGAAGTGCAGCTGCGAAACTTGAGGATCGGCCAGAATGTCGAGGTGCGCAGCGACCTATACGGGGGCACTTTTATTTTTCACGGCCGCGTACAGGGTATGTCCGCCGGAACCGGGGCGGCATTTTCATTGCTGCCGCCGCAAAACGCCTCGGGCAATTGGATCAAAGTGGTGCAACGCGTGCCGGTGCGCGTTCGGATCGATGACAACGATCTGATCAAATCGCCCCTGCGCGTCGGCCTCTCCGCCACCGTCACCGTGGACACAACATCCCGCGACGGACCGGTCTTGGCGCCCGAGGCAAACGATGAGCCGGTGGGCGATACACAGGTCTACACGCAGGACTTGGACAAGGCCAATGCCGAGGCCGATGCGGTCGTGCGCCGAAATCTCGGCGTCGATCACTAGACGGGCTCGTGGGTAGGATCGTCAATGGCTGAATCCGCGCAGCCGGCCATCGCAGGCGAATACCCGCCCTTGCACGGCGGCAAGCTGTTTTTTCTGACCGTCGCCATTGCGACCGCCTCGTTCATGGAGATTCTTGACATGACCATCGTCAATGTCTCCGTGCCTTCGATTTCCGGAAGCCTGGGCGTCACCACATCGGAAGGCACCTGGGCGGTCAGCTCCTACATGCTCGCGGCCGCCGTCATGCAGCCCCTCTCAGGATGGATCGCACGACGCTTCGGCGAGGTGAGAACCTTCGTCACCTCCATATTGCTGTTCATGATTCTTTCAGCCATCTGCGGCCTTGCGACCAGCCTTCCCATGCTGGTCGGCGCACGCCTCATCCAAGGGTTGGTCTCAGGCCCTATGATGTCCGTTGCGCAGGCGATATTGTTGCGCAACTATCCGATTGAGCGGCGCGGCATGGCGCTGGGATTGTGGTCCATGGTAATCATGATTGCTCCGATTTTCGGTCCCATCATCGGCGGATGGATTACCGACAATTTTTCCTGGCCGTGGCTGTTTTATATCAACCTGCCGGTCGGCGCGTTCTCTGCGGCGGCAAGCTGGTCGATTCTACGGCACCGCGAATCGAAGACCACCAAATTGCCGATCGACGCCGTGGGTCTGGTACTCCTCATCATCGGCGTGGGCAGCCTGCAATTCATGCTGGACAACGGCAATGAGAAAGACTGGTTCAATTCCCCCATTATTCTCGCCGCCGCCGTCACGTCGATCGTCGCAATCTCATTCTTCATTCCCTGGGAACTCACCGACAAGCATCCGGTCGTGGATTTGCGCCTGTTTGGCCGGCGTAATTTTCGCGTCGGCACCTTGACGGTGGGGATGGCGTTTTTTGCATTTTCCGGGGTCAACATCATATTTCCGCTGTGGCTGCAAACCACGGTGGGCTACACGGCCACTTGGGCGGGATTCGCGGTTGCTCCGGTCGGATTGCTGGGGCTCATCGTGGCCCCCATCGTGGGCCGCAATATGATGCGCATCAATTTGCGCTTCGCGGCCAGCTTCGCATTTTGCGTTTTCGGTTTTTCCGTCTTTTGGACCGCGACGTTGAATGAGAGTGCCAGCTTCATTCAATTCGCCACGCCGCGGTTCCTGCAAGGATTGGGCATGGCGTTTTTCTTCCTGCCATTGAATCAAATCCTCATGTCCGGCGTCGCCCCGAACGAGTTGGCTTCGGCTTCGGGGGTCAGCAATTTTGTGCGCACCATGTCCGGAAGTTTTGCGACCGCCATCACGGTATGGATATGGAATCGGCGCAGCGATTACCATCACGCCGTCCTGACCGAACACATCAACAACTCCTCCCAGGCGTGGGCTCAGTACCAAGCGCAGCTCAGCGCTCACGGAATCAGCGGCGTCGGCGCTTCTCAATACGTAAATCAAGTCATATCCAGCCAGGCATCGACCTTGGGCGTCAATGACGTGTTCAACATGTTGGGGCTGTTGTATCTAATATTGATACCTTTCGTTTGGTTCGCGAAACCTCCTTTCGGTGCGCGGGCGGCACCCGCAACGCACTGATCCAATGGCAGATACCGTGTAGCATTGATCCCGTGACTTCACCGTACATTGTCGCCGTCGGCGGAACGCTGCGTCCCAATTCTTCGACCGAGTGGGCCATGCGCCATGTGCTGGCAAGCGCGCAGCGCGCCGGGGCGCGCACCAAGTTGATCAGCGGTCCGCTGCTGCAGTTGCCGCTGTACCAGCCGGAAAATCTCGAGAGGGGCGACGGCGCGCGTTTTTTGGTGGCCGAGCTTGCGCGGGCGGACGGCATTATCATCGGCTCGCCGGGATACCACGGCAGCATCTCAGGATTGGTCAAGAATGCGCTGGACTACGCGGAAGATCTACGCACCGATGCGCGGCCCTATTTCAGCGGGCGCGCCGTCGGCTGTATCGCCACGGCGGGCGGATGGCCGGGTGCCGTCAACACCTTGGGCGCGCTGCGCGACATCGTGCATGCGCTGCGCGGCTGGCCCACCCCCTTGGGCGCCGCCATCAACTCCGCAGAGACTGTATTCGACGAAGAGGGGATTTGTCTGGTGCCGAGAGTCGGCCAAATTCTCGAACTCATGGCCGAAGAAGTCATGAGCTTCGCCCGCCAGGCGCATCCTCATTGAGCAGTGCCTGTCGAACTTTGAGCGTCAATTGATCGATGGTGAATGGCTTCTGCAAAATGCCGACTTCTCGATCGAGCATGCCGTCGCTCAGCACGGCATTTCGAGCATAACCCGTGGTATACAGCACTTTGACGGACGGCCGCAGAGCCTTGATGTGTTCCGCCAACGCAGGACCATTCATGCCCGGCATCACGACGTCGGTGACGAGCAGGTGCAAATGCGGGATGGAGTTGAGCTCATCGAGCGCCTGTTGCGGTCCGGAAGCTGAAATCACGTTATAGCCAAGATCGCGCAGGGCTTCGACGGTCATGGTGCGCACGCGGTCCTCGTCCTCAACGACCAGGATCACTTCTTTATTGCCAGGCGCAATCGGAGAAATCGTGGCGGAAGGAGCCGCTTCGCCTGGGTCGGATCCCACGTATCGAGGCAGATGAATGCTGACCGTCGTGCCCGTTCCAGGCTGCGAATCGATGCTGATGCGACCGCCCGATTGACTGACGAAACCATATACCTGGGAGAGGCCGAGTCCGGTACCCTGGCCGGGCGCCTTGGTTGTATAGAAAGGATCAAAGGCACGCGCAAGCACTTCCGGGGACATTCCACAGCCCGTGTCGTGAACAACAATCGCAACGTGGTCGCCTGATTGCCCGTCGATACCGCCACGGCCATCGGAGTTGTCGAGATTCACATTCGCCGTCCGCAGCGTGAGACTTCCCCCATCCGGCATGGCATCGCGGCTATTGACGCACAGATTGATCAGCGTGCTTTCCAATTGCGGCGCGTCGGCGAATATTCTCCATATGTCATCGGCGAGCACGGTCTCCAAGCGGATGTTCTCGCCAAGCGAACGGCGCAGCAGCTCCGAGGTTTCGCGCACGAGTTTATTTGCATCGAGCGGCCGCGGATCGAGCGGCTGCTGCCGGGAAAACGCCAGCAGCCGCGAGGTCAGTTGCGCCCCGCGCTGCGCACCGTCCAAGGCGTTTGCAATGAAGCGCTCGGATTTGGCCGGATCAACATGCAATTGCCGCTTGGCAATATCCAATGAGCCGACGATAACCGCCAGCATGTTGTTGAAATCGTGCGCAATTCCGCCGGTCAATTGGCCGACGGCCTCCATTTTCTGCATTTGTAGAATTCGGGCCTCTGCAGCCGCCAGCGAAGCAGCCTCGTCGCGCAAGCGTTGATTGGCGTCCTCGAGCGCGACAGTGCGCTCGTGAACCCGGGATTCCAATTCCTCGTTCAATCGTTTCCGCTTCTTTTCGCTTTCGGCGAAATCACGAAATGCCGCATGCATGGAGCTGACCAGGAAGAGCACAATGACGACTGCAAACCCGTAGAGCGCATAACCCGCCCAAGTCGATGTAACCGCGACTCGAATCGGCACGAAAGGATCGCCGATAAAAAAGTAGCGGGCGGCGAAGCCGCCGAAAACGGCCGCTACGGCGCCGGCCCGCCATCCGCAAATGAAGCTGGTCAGGAAGATGGCCGGGAAGAACACGAGAAAGGGAAAGCCCACAAGCTGGCGAGCCAGGATAAATCGCGCGAGCAGCGCCAGGGCAATGGTTGCAAGTCCGAAGACGTAGCTCGTCGTGCGATTTTCACGCAGTGACGTGGTACGTTCGTAGAATGCCCGGGCGCTGTTGGTCAACACAGTGGACTTGAAGGGCGTATTGTATCGAGCAGCGGCACCGTCATGCCTGACGGATTGTGCGCCAAAAACCTCCCTGTTACACGCCGATTCCCCTGTCGGTTGCGATCGCGATGATGGCTTTCAGGTGCGAGCGCACGGTCGGCAGTGTCGCCGCGGCAAACGCCTTGAGCGCGAGAAATGTTCCTTTCATTTTCTTTTCCGCAACGTCATGCGTGCGAGACGCGGCATTTCTTGATCATACAAACGGCGCGCACGAGTTGCCGGTGCCGACGAACGGCGTAGGAAAAACGGAAAGCGGACCTGCGATGTGCGTGGAAATCAAAAACGTTATGTAAATTTAACAAGTTATCCATGCGGCACTTCGACCATGAACTGCGTCGCAAATCGCGCAGTGAAGTGAGCTGTCCTACACATCGTCAGCGTTCGTCCATGGTTTCGGCTGAGATGACCTGCTAAAAGCCATTCGCTATGACGCTGAAAACGGCACTGGAGACTGACAAGCCAATCGGCAGCGCGGCTGAAGCTGCGCAGATGGCCATTGAGGCCGGGCTGGTTTACGTGTCCGATACCGAACCCGGCATACGGCGCTTGCGCGCCGGTCGGGGTTTTCGCTACTTGACACCCGAGAATCGCCGCCTCGCGGCCGAGAAGGTTCTGAAGCGCATTGCGCGCCTTGCGATTCCCCCGGCATATCGCGACGTGTGGATCACGATGAAACCGCGGGGCCATTTGCAGGCAACCGGCCGGGATGCACGCGGACGCAAGCAATACCGCTATCACACAGAGTGGCGCGAACTGCGCGACAGCGCGAAGTTCGAAAGAATGGTTTCCTTTGGAGAACAACTGTCCAAGCTGCGGCGCGTTCTCAAGCGGGACTTGGGGTTGCCGGGGCTGCCGCGCGAGAAGGTGCTGGCCGTCGTGGTCAGTTTGCTGGATGCCACTCGCGTTCGCGTCGGCAATACGGAGTATGCGCGCGACAACAAGAGCTTTGGCCTCACGACGCTTCGCAACCGTCACGTCAGCTTCATACGCGACGGCCGTGCCGTCTTGAATTTCCGCGGCAAGGGCGGCGTGCAGCATGAAATTCTTATCGATGACAAACGCATAGCCAGAATCGTGCGCCGCTGCCAGGAAATACCGGGTCAGCACTTGTTCCAATATATCAATGACGATGGACAGCGCTGTCCCATCGATTCGGGGCAGGTCAACGACTATCTGCGTGAAGCGATGGGGAATGACTTTACCGCCAAGGACTTTCGGACTTGGGGCGCGACTTTGCACGCAATCACTCTGCTCGCACGGACGCCGTTGCCGGAAGTCCCGAGCGAGCATGCCTTCAAAAGGAAGATTGCGGACGTGGTAAAAGAAGTAGCGGCTGAGCTGCGCAACACACCTGCAGTCTGCCGTAAGTCGTATATCAACCCGGCCATCTTCGACAGTTGGCGCTCGGGGAGCATTCACGAAGTAATCGATGGCAAGCTCACTACGGCTTCTGCCCGCAAGGCCGAAACCTTGGTACTCGCGTTTCTGCGCCACGAAGGCAGAGGGGGAGGGGCACGGCGGCGTCCGGCTATCCTACACAAGCTTCCAAACCTGGATGACAGACCGGCGTGACGACAGAACGTTATATGCTACTCATGCTCAATCACTTGTCCGCCCGGGGTAATCTGTTCTTATTCGTCCGCAGACATGAGCATCTTGAGTACTATTTCAACTTGGGCGATTCCCGCTTTGCGGCCAATGAAGACGGTATTTCTTCTCAGGGTTCCCCCCAGCGTAACAACGTGATCGAGATCCATCCGCTGGCACAAGCTCGGCGCCGGCAGCGCTAGGCTGGCCTTGAAATCATGAGTGTCGCAGCGATTCTCAAGTATTCGGCGAACGTTTTCATCGGTGCGGTCCTGATCAAATTGGTCGCAGGCGACATGGCTTCGGAAGTTCGCCGAGATATGGGAACCCTGCAAAGCCGGACGCATTCCGTGGTCCGGCGCCGGCCGTACCGCATCGCGGGTGCGGTGACGGCAATGGGTGTTGTTGCAGGAATGCTCCTCGCCCAGCATCGACACCACCGCGCATAACCCGTCCCTAGGACGATTCCTACGCGTAACGGCTATAATGGCGTGTTCCCGTGCCATCCATGTCGTGCATCGCGATCTATGAAGAGAGACGAAATCAAGGAAGCGCTCAAGAAACAAGCGCTCGATTATCACGAATTCCCTACTCCGGGGAAATTGTCGGTTACCGCAACCAAACAATTGCTGAATCAAAGCGATTTGGCCCTGGCGTATTCGCCCGGGGTTGCCGCCGCCTGTGAAGCCATTGTTGAAGACCCATTGAATGTTTTCCGCTTCACCGCCAGAGGCAATCTGGTGGGCGTCATCAGCAATGGCACCGCGGTGCTGGGCCTGGGCGCCATCGGCCCGTTGGCAGCCAAGCCCGTGATGGAAGGCAAGGCGGTATTGTTCAAGAAATTTGCGGGAATTGATGTGTTCGACATCGAAATCGAACAGCGGGATCCGCAGAAATTGATCGAGGTGATTGCCGCCCTGGAGCCCACCTTTGGCGCCATCAATCTGGAGGACATCAAGGCTCCGGAATGCTTCATCGTCGAGCGCGAACTGCGGCGGCGCATGAAAATTCCGGTGTTCCATGATGATCAGCATGGAACCGCGATCATTGTCGGCGCGGCGTGCCTCAACGGCCTGCAGGTGGTGGCAAAGAATATTGCCGAGGTGAAAATGGTCGTCAGCGGCGCCGGCGCGGCGGCACTCGCTTGCGTGGATCTATTGCTGGATTTGGGCCTCACGCGCGAAAACGTCTGGGTGACTGACCTCGCGGGCGTTGTCTACGAGGGCCGGCGCGAGCTGATGGATCCGGAGAAGGCGCGCTTTGCGCAAGCTACCAGCGCCCGCACGTTGATTGAAGTCATCGGCGGCGCGGATATTTTCTTGGGCTTGAGCGCCGGCGGCGTGCTGACCCAGGAAATGGTCAAGATGATGGCGGCCAGGCCCCTCATTTTGGCGCTCGCGAATCCGACACCGGAAATCCTGCCGGAAGAGGCCAGGGCGGTGCGCGACGACGCGGTGATTGCCACAGGCCGCAGCGACTACCCCAACCAGGTCAACAACGTGCTGTGTTTTCCTTTTATCTTCCGCGGCGCGCTCGATGTGGGGGCAACGACCATTACACGGCAGATGGAAATCGCCACCGTGCATGCAATTGCGGAGCTCGCGCGCCAAGAGCAAAGCGATATCGTCGCAGCCGCCTATGGCGGCATTGAGGATTTGGCCTTTGGCCCGGAATACCTGATCCCGAAGCCATTTGATCCTCGGTTGATCGTCAAGATTGCGCCGGCAGTCGCGAAGGCCGCCATGGAATCAGGCGTGGCGACCCGCCCCATCCTGGACATGGAAGCCTACGGACAGCGGCTACTTCAATTTGTCTACCACAGCGGCACGCTGATGCAGCCGATCTTCGTGGCGGCTCGCAAGGTGGCGCCGCAACACAGCCGCATTGTGTACGCCGAGGGTGAGGATGAGCGGGTGCTTCGCGCGGTTCAGATCGTGGTGGACGAAAAGCTGGCGACGCCGATATTGGTAGGGCGCCCGGCGGTCATTGAGCGCGGGCTGAAGCGCTATGGTCTGCGGCTGCGCATCGGCGAGAATCTAAGCGTGGTCAATCCGGAGCAGGATGAGCGCTTTCGGGAGTATTGGCGGGCGTATCACGCGCTGACCGAGCGCGACGGCGTGACGGCGCAATACGCCCGATTGGAATTGCGCCGGCGCACCACTTTGATAGGCGCCATGCTGTTGAAAAAAGGCGAAGCCGACGGAATGATTTGCGGAACCATCAGCACCACCGCGAGGCACCTGCATTACATCGATCAAGTGATCGGACACCGTGCAGGAGCCACCGTGTACGGTACGATGATCGGACTGATACTCCCCGGTCGCCAAGTATTCATCGTCGATACGCACGTCAATCTCGACCCGACAGCCGAACAACTTGCCGAATTGACGCAACTCGCGGCAGACCAGTTATCCGCATTCGGCCTGGTGCCCAAGGTCGCGTTACTCTCGCATTCCAATTTCGGATCCAGCAACGCCCCCTCGGCGCTGAAGATGCGCGCCACCTTAGGCTTGCTGAGAACGCGCATGCCGGAGCTCGAGGTGGATGGGGAGATGCACGGGGACTGCGCGCTCGATGCCGCTGCGCGTCACGCCATCCTGGCGACGAGCACGCTGTTTGGCACCGCGAATTTATTGGTGTGCCCCAACCTTGACAGCGCCAGCATTGCTTACAACTTGCTGAAGTCGGCTGCCGGCCATAACGTGGCTGTCGGTCCGATCCTACTGGGTTGCGCGGCGCCGGTTCATATCCTTACCCCCGCGGCGACGGTGCGCCGGCTGGTGAACATGACCGCCGTCACCGTCGTGGAAGCCAATAAGGCCCTCAGCGTCAGCAGAAAGTACTAATGCAATTGTTCCGCGATGGGCTATTGGCTGCGCGGGGTATCGCTGGGCGGCGGTGTGCTCTCTCCGAGTTCTTTCTGACGACTCAGCGCATCCTTGCAGATGCGCGTCATCTGCGATTTTGACATCGTCACGTCGGCTGTCTTCTGCTTCTCGATGCATTCCTGCATCGATTGATGCTTGTTCGGAACGGCGCGGCTCACGGAATCGTCCGCGAAAGCCTGCGTTCCAAGCAATGTAGCCGCCGTAAGAAAAGCCAGGGAAAAAAATAACTGCGTCATCGGACTCTCCGCGCTGTGGTGTTGTAGTCTGGCAGCTATGGTTGGGCACGCAACTCTGGCGCGCGCCATCGACTGTCGGCTGACGCCTACCAACCGTGCCGCGGTTGCAGCATCACGCTTGAGGCTGCGATTGAACCGCTCACTATTCTCGCAGTCTATGATCCAGCCGTTCCGCTTTAGAATTGGCCTTTAGAATTGGCCTTTAGAATTGTCTTAGGATTGGATGGGCGGCTCGCCGATGCGGGGTTTTCAGTCATGCAACGCAGCAAATCATTCTCGGCCTCCGTCGCAGCGCTCGCGACTTTTCGATCAAGGCGCAGGCTCTGAAGGAGCTGCCGGCGTCCCTGCCTGCGGCCGCGAAGGGCTACTGATAGGCGCGATTCTTCCAGTTCGCGCCCTTTCCCCGCCAATAATTCACCGCGGAGGCCGCAGTCGCTGCCATGTAGAACAGCGCGATCAACGGCAACGCAAGCGCCCAAGCCTTGCTGCGCCGGTATCGCGCCAAGGTGGGTACATAGCTGAATGCGGCGAGGGAGCATGCGGCCAATCCACAGGCGCGATGCCAACCGTTGCCGAAGGCGAGTTCCAACGGCGGCACGAGCCAGACCACGGTCAACCCGGCGATCGTGACTCCCAGAAGCCACGCCGAATAACGCAGCTGAGTGAACGCCGTCCGCGAAATCATGCGCCACAGGTCGACGAAAGCCGGATAGCGCCTTACGGACGTCGCGAGGCCCGAATGGCCGAGAAAAATAGCTCCGCCTCTCTTTACCGCCCTTGCCAGTGCCACATCATCGATAAGCGAGTCCTTGATCGACTCCACCCCACCAATTCGTTCAAGCGCTTCGCGGCGGATCAACACGGTACCGCCGGCGGCCGCGGCCACCGCCGATCGCGGGTCATTCACTCGGGCAAATGGATAGAGCATTTGGAAAAAATAGACGAACGCCGGCACCAGCGCGCGCTCTGCGATACTGGTGCAGTTCAGACGCACCATTTCGCTGACGAGGTCGAGACGAGCCTCCAACAACCGCGCCAACAAGGACGATAGATGCCCTCGCTCGTGCACGATATCGGCGTCCGTAAACAACAACACGGGTGCGCGGCTCGCCGCGACCCCCTCATTGAGTGCCCACAGCTTTCCTGACCAACCGGACGGCTTGGTGCGCAAACGGATTACCTGCAGGTTGGGTGCCGCACCTGCCAATGCGGCGGTTTCGTCGGTTGAGTTGTCGTCGACCAAAATCACGCGGAACTGACCCGCATAGTCTTGGGCAAGCAGCGAGGCTACGACTGCGCCGATGCTCTCGCCCTCATCGCGAGCGGGAACGATGATGTCGATGTCCGGAAACTCCGCGGGGGTGGCGCGCAGCAATTGAGGGCGGGACCGCCAGAATCCGCCGTGACCGAAGAACAAGTAGACCCAAACACCCAGTGACAGGAGCGCGATCACGCAGCGTGCCGGTCTAGATCGGGTTTTCCAACGATTTTGCCAGGGGGGTGAACGGCTTCGGCCCCGATACGGTCATGTACCAACAGTCCTCCAGTCGAATGCCGAATTCACCCGGGACATAGATTCCGGGCTCATCCGAAAAGCACATTCCCGCTTGCAGCGGCGTTGCATCGCCGTGCACCAGGTACGGAGGTTCGTGCACGTCCAAACCGATGCCGTGGCCCGTGCGGTGTGAAAGCCCGGGCAACCGATAACCGGGACCCCATCCTTCAGTTTCATAGTACTTGCGAACGGCATCATCGATGCTGCCTACCGGCGCATCGATCTTCGCCGTTTCCAAGGCGATTTCCTGGCCGCGCTTCACGGTATTCCACACCTTGCGTTGTCGGGGACTTGCCGCGCCGAACACCCAGGTGCGCGAGATGTCGGATTGGTAGCCATGCAGCGCACAACCGCAATCCATGAGAATCACCGACCCTTCGCGGACCTTTTGCGGCGTGACCGAGCCATGAGGAAAAGCCGACGCCTCATTCAGCAGAACCATCGAAAATTCCGGTGCACCGCCGAGCGCCAGTGTCGTACGGTCCATCAGAGACGAGATATCCGCTGCGCTCATGCCCCGGGCGACTTGTGCGTGGACGCGGCGGAGTGCTTCGATGGTCACATCGTTGGCCAATTGCAGCAGCGCCAATTCCGCGGGAGACTTGATGAGCCTGCATGCTCGAACCAGAGGATCGGCAGGGATGATGTCGTACACGTCCGATGCTTGACGGATCCCGGACACAATGAAGAAACGCATCGTCGATTCAGCGGCGAGCTGCCCGGAATCGATGCCTCGGTCTTTCAGGCCTTGAACAACCTTGGCGAAAGGGCTTTCGTGTTCATCCCAGGGCCTGACCTCGCCGCCGATCTGCAGCGTTTCGCGCACCGACGGCTCCTCGAAGGCCGGCGTGACGACGAGGACCTTGCCGCTCGCCGGGATGATCGCCAGCGTCGTTCGCTCGGAGCGATGCCAGCGGATTCCCGTGAAGTAATCCAGGCTGGAACCCGGCTCCACCAGCAGGGCGGCGATGTTCCGTTGCGCCATCAGTGTCTGCACTCTGGCGATGCGCTCGCGCCGCTCCTCGACAGAAATCGGCTTGGCCCCGCCGGTCATGGACTTCAAGGGTTGCGGCGAGGTTCCCGCGTACGTCGTGCTCGCGGCCAATGACGCGGCGGCGGCGCTTTGTAGAAAAGCTCGTCGAGATAGCATGATCATCCCTTATTGCGTTGGTCGGCCTATGGTACTGCAATTCGCGACGGCGGCATTGCGCGAAATTCCGACATCGCAACAGTTCTCGATCCTACAGCCGTCAAAATAGCGCTGAGTAACATCGTGCGCTCGAAACAAACGTGTCGGCCGTTTGCCGGCGATATGCGTAGGAGGCGGGTCATGGGCATTAACAAAGATCAAGTCGAGGGTCGCGCCAAGGAAGCTGCGGGAAAGGTTCAGGAAGTCGCAGGCAAAGCGGTGGGCAGCACCACACAGCAGGTCAAAGGTGCGGTGAATAAGGCGGTTGGCGCCGCACAGGCGAAGTACGGCGACGTCAAGAACGACATCAAGAGCGACATGAACAAGAATGCCAAGGAGGAGCGGCAGGATCGTTAGTCGTCAAGATTTCAGGTGACGAGGTTGATCGCCATGCGCCGCTCATGGAGCGCGGCGCATGGCGAGCCGGCGAATCCAAGGACCGGGGCGACTTCCGAGTGCTGTGCTCGAGGTCAGAATCGTCCTGCATGCGATTCGGCGCGCGCCCCATACCTTACGCGGGCACCGGAGCGCAAGCTGATTGCGCCCATTTTAAAATGGAGGTGCCCAGCATGCATGCTTCGCTTGCTTTCGTGAACGGTGCGGGAAACAAACGACGCGCGCCCGTCGCTCAAACCGATCCTGAGGGGCTTCACTTGCTCAATGCACTGCTGTCGAGTGCGACGTCCGAATCGCCCCAGCCCACTGTCGACAAGGGCAAATCCAAGGACGAGCGCCAAGCGGAAGAGGAAAACCAGGCGGATACCGTATCAAGGCCCGGTGGCTTCAAAAATGACCCCGACGACCCCAAGAATCCCAACGAAGTGCGGGAAAGGCATCTAAA
>Ga0193726_1001523_pt1 | contig 18055 bp, 18 predicted proteins | sample H2c1metaG_FD_144928 | JGI IMG/M metagenome (GOLD analysis project Ga0193726, IMG submission 144928) | Soil microbial communities from a riparian zone of the East river system, Colorado, United States - H2c1 | ecosystem: Environmental > Terrestrial > Soil > Riparian zone | place: USA: East River... | reverse complement strand
TCTAGCTCCGCCGGACTTGGCCTGCACCGGCTTAACTCTCTGGTTATGTGTCGTCTTTCAAAGAAATCCCTTTCCACAACGCATCATTTGGAGAAATGGGCACAGAACGATCACGGACACATAACGCTCATTCTGTGGCGCGCCACAGAATGCGCCAACACCAACTCCGCGGCGTTCTTCGCCAGCGCCAATTTTACAACCTCGCGAGGGTGGACGCTCGCTCCGTCAATTGTTCCGCGGAATAGTTCCACGTACTCAATAAGGCGATGCCGCTTGTCAAGCAAAAGCACGCAGAACATCTCATGCTCAAGTGCGCCGAGCTTGAGGGTCAAGAAGTCTTTCACCAACCGCGGAGAGCTCATGGAAGCTCCGCGACGGACTTGGCGATTCATAATGCCGCGGGCCGCGGCAAGGATTTGCTCGGTCGATGCTTGTCTGGTGTCTCCGCGTTGGTTGCGGACAAACAGTTCCTCGAATTTCTTGTGCGACATGGTCGCGCTCCTTGATCCTGGGCGAGATTGCCCGCGCCTCTCGAATCACACCGCGCGCAGCTGTCCAGACTCGCGCGTCCGCGCGACTCGCCGAGCACGCGCTTCGCGCGCGCAGGGTCTGGACTGCGAGCACGGTGTGATAGGCTGAAAGCAAGTAGGTAATCTCGCCCTCTCCTCCTCGTCTGATCAGAGGGACCCCGCAATTACAAGATGCATGAAGAGGTTGTCAGTCCTCCAGGGATGCGTCGATGCGCGTGGTTGTAAGGTAGGAAAACATGTGGTCGGCAGCTGCTTGGCGGCCGCCGATAGATAAGTCCCCGTCTAGCACCTTGCTCTGCGCGAAAATTCGAGTCGGGGTTGGCTATTCAGCCTCGGGCAGACCCAACACGGTTCGCAGATGCGCATCCAATATCGCCGACAGTTCGAGTGTGTCGTTAAGCGCATCGACGGGATCCCGTTCAAGGGAGGTCTGCAGAGCCGACTTGAGCCAATCTGAGGTTCCGTGATCGTTTAGGACTTCCTCCACCGTGAGCCTGCGAGCGTTCATCGGATTACCGAGACGGCTCGTCACGCTTGGGAGGAGTGCTCTTTCGCAGTGGTTGCTCTGCGCGTTTGGTTGCGTCGCGAAGCCGAACGGACGGCAGCGGCTCACCTTTTTGGATGGATCCGGCCATGGCGCCCCGCACGAGATCAAGAAACCGCTCTCGATCGGCCGGATCCGCGATCCGTTGGGCCGCAAATGCCTCCGCCGCTCGAACGCTCAAGAAGGCCGATTTGAGCTCGGGGTGTGCCCGCACGGAGGCACGAACATCTACTTGTTCGTCTCGCAACTGACGGGCGAGACGAGCTCGATCCGCGAAGAACTTAACCTTCTCAACCACCCAGTTGGTGCGGTGCGCATGCCGCTCGTCTTGTCGCACGATTCGCCCCTCGGCATCACGACTGCGCACGGTGACCGTGACCGCTTCCCGCGCGGCGCGACGGGCACCGATGAGATCCCCTGTTTTTGGATGGGTCTCGGCGTCGCGCAGAGCACGCTCGAGATCCTTGCCCCAGAGTGTCTTGCTGCCGCGGCTGGTCAGGAGCTTCACGTAGTAGGAGGCGTCCTGATCGGCGCGAAATTGGTAGTTCGCTCGACCATGGTCGGTCAATCGACCGACGAGCAACTGATCACTGCGGCGACGCGAGGATCCGGATACCTGCGCCATAGCGCGTGAGCGATCATCGTTCGCCTCGAATTCCAAACCACTACGGGTCCGCGGCGAATCCTTGGCGACCACGACTGCCGGCGGGCGTCCAGAGGAGCTACCTGCCTCACCCACTGTTAAAGCCCCAGCGCGTCACTCGCGCACCTGCGCGGCCTCTCGGTCACGAGGCTTGTTGGAGCGACGCTCGGTGGATCGCTCGCGTAAACGCACCGGCGGGAGCGGTTCGCCGCGGGCGACGGAGGCAGCAAGCGATGAACGCACGCGGGAGACGAATTTATCTTGATCTTCGGGATCACGGAACCGTCGGGCGGCGATTTCGGCCGCATGGACTTGCAGGTAGGTGCCAATGAGCTCTGGATGCTGTCTCACCGCCTGCTTGGCGTCTATCGTCGCATCGCTCAGCGTCTGGGCCGCCGCCGCCCGCCCCTCGAAAAATGCCTGTTTTTCCACAATCCAACGGTTTCTATGCGTCTCAAGATCCCGCTCACGAATGAGCTGGCCCTCCGGATCGCGTTCGGCGGCCTTCACCTTCACTGCATCCTGCCGTACCGCCCGCAGCCCGATGGTATCTCCCACCTGTGGTCGGGTCAGAGACTCCCTGAAGGCGCGCTCCAAATCGATGCCCCAAATCGTTCGATCGGCACGCGCAGTCTCGATCTTGACGAAATAGGACATCCGCTCGTGCGGATCGTGATGGTACGGTGCGCGTCCGTGTTCGATGAGCTGGCCGGCCAGCAAAGAACCGTGCAGGTCTCGCCGCGCCGCGGCGGCCTCCTCGCCAAATGCAGGAGATGCGACACGTCTCGGATCGGTCACCCGTCCGGGCGAAGCTGCGTCAGCCAATGGGTAGTCACTGGCCTGACCCGCGCCCTGGCGCGCCAGCATTCGAATGAGCCGTCCTTGCTCGAATTCGCTCGGTCGATACCCACGCACCTCAAGCCCCGTCAGTCGGGCGGCAAACCAGGCCTCTTTGCGGAACCGTCCGGTGCCTCGGACTGAAATCTCATTCCATCCTCGGGTCTGCGCAATGGTCACCAAGCTCTTGATCACCTCGGTGTTCTCACTGGGCGTGGTCAGGCTCTGTCCCCGATCAGTGAAGGCTCGCGCCCCGTCCGCAAAGTAATACTTGCGTCCGACCTGGACGAATTGTCGACGAATATGTTCCGGCACTGCGTCCGAGTCGGCCGCATCAGTCTGCGGCGACGAGGAACCCGGTGGCTCACCCGGCGCCTCCAAATTCGGACTAGAGCTCTCCTTCCGATGACTTTCGGGACCAGAAGCCGACGCCGGATGCGCGGTGACGCTCCCCGTGACATCACGAGGGGCCCTTTTTGGTTTCGATGCGCGTACGGAGTTCTCGACTTCGTCGCGCCGCTGCGAGCCACCGTGAGGTGCTGACCGCGAGTCTAGTAGCTGCTCTTGCTGTCCTTTCGCCGGCGATCGGATAGTTTTACGATTTGGACGCACTCCGGCGTCGCCGGCCTTGAGGCGATGCGCATCAAGCTCATCACTATTGGCACTTTTGTCGGACATCAAAGTCTCCTACGGTTCGCGCAAGGTCGCGAGAAAGCTATCCACCGCGGCCGACAGTTCCTGCTCAGTCAGCTTCTCGTGGTCGGGTAGCTTCACTTTGTCGAAGTCCGCCGCAAAGTCATCGAGGGTGAGCGATTCCAATCGGTCGATATCCTCCACCGTCGCTTCGCGCACTTTGCTTACCGCTTCGCCGTCGCCGAGCGATGCCTCGGAAGTTACCGATTCCTCGGATGTCGCGGTGACTTGACTGAGATCCGTCGGCACTTCTGTGTCGGCGGATGTCACAGCAACGGACGGGGCGGCTTGGGGTGCCGCTCGTCGCGGCGGCGGGAGCAGCCTCGCTTCAAAGCGCGGGTCGGTGAAGTAACGGATTTTGCGGCATTTGATTGGCTTTAGGCCCTCATAGAAGATGATCGCCTGGTCGGGGCCGAGTGTCTTGACCTCTTGGGGCAACAACAACGCCCGACGCTGCTCGCTGACGCTGATGCTGCGTTGTCGCCGCCCTCGAGCGTCGGAAAATCCCATGAGGGGCTTCGATAGGGTCGCTGCTTTCACGGTAGTAAATCCCAGTTCATCGGAGATCTCGCGAGCATCGGCGAAATCTTTGGGTTCAAAGACAATGCGTGCCGCGAGACTCTTGAGCATGGTCTCCGCGCCATTCGGGCCGTAGACGTCTCGCAGCTGCGCGGGCGTCTGGATGACCAGGACCACGCGGACGTTGTAGCCCGGCAGGTAGCTAATGGACTCAGCAATGATCGGAATCCGCCCGAGCGCAGTAAATTCATCCAGGAGCATCATCACCTGACGGGTCAGCGTCGGGTCATGCTCTGGCAGCGTCCTCGTTTGAAGGCCGATCGCCTGCTGAAAGAAGAGCGCGAGGACGGGGCGCAGCCGGTGCAGGTCATCGGGATTGACGCCCACATAGATCGATAGGGGCTTCTTTCGCAGCTCTCGAAGATCAAAGTCATTCGCAGAGGTCGCCATATCGAGAATGGGGTTTAGCCATAGATCGAGTCTCGAGGTGAACGTTTTGCGAATGCTAGAGGCTGTGACCGGCGCCAAATCGATAACGTCGTAGAGCGCTCGCACGCATTGAGAGGACAGCGAATAGCGGCCCTTGTTGCGACCCTCGATGACCCGCTTCCAGTGCTGACCGAAGCCTTCAGCGTCCGAAGCCATTCCCTGACGCAGGACTTCCCCGATCGTCTTGGGACTCGACGGCGTTTCAAAGAGATAAAGCGCGATACCTAAAAAGAGGGAGCGGGCGCTGGCCGTCCAAAACGGGTCCACATTCGGCGGATCGGGATAGAGCATTTCGGCAATGCGCTGCAGATCGTTAACCCGCTTTAAGGGGTCCTTGGAGACGTAGAAGAAAGGATTCCAGCGCGCGGTCTGGCCATCCTCCGCGAAGGGATCAAAGAGATAGCAGGTCTGCCCGGAGCGTTCTCGAAACCCTGCCGTGAGAGTCCAGTTCTCTCGTTTGATGTCCACGCAGATCAAGGAGTCCGGCCAATTGAGGAGGTTTGGCACGACGATGCCGGTGCCCTTGCCCGCTCTCGGCGGCGCGGCCAAGGCGACGCCCTGCTGGCCTCGCAGCATGAGACAGCGGCGGCCGACTCGTCCTAAGATAATCCCGTGATCACCCAAGAGACCCGCCGTGGCAATCTCTCGACGGGTCGCAAAACTTGCATCGCCATGGAGCGAGCGCCGGCGCGGGAGCAATAGAAACAAGGTGCTTGCGAGGACCAAACCCATCCCGATTCCCGAGGTTACGAGGAGTCGCCGGCGAACTTCGGCACGGTCCCCGTAGTAGTAGCCATATCGAAGAACCGTGAGTGGCGTGGCAGTCTTGGGGTCGCTCCTCATCGACCAGAGAAAGGCGAAGCCGGCCAGGTACTGCGCAATGACGAGCGCAACGATCGCGGCGACGGACGCTTTGAGCGGCCCCCAAGTCCGACGAGACTTAAGTGCGGGCTGCCACGCCGCGGCGTTTGCGCTCGGGCTCATACCAGATCTCTTTCACGTACCGCTGATGATTCTCAACGCCGAACTGGATTACGACATCGACCAGGAGATAGAGGAGACTCTTGATGTCTTCGCGCGCAAGCTCCTGGCCGGCACGGCTCTGCTTGACCAGCAATACCAGCTGCTCGAACGCGAGTTCGGCGCTCGCCGCGTGCACACTGGTGATGGATCCGGGGTGACCCGAGTTGACGTTGCGCAGGTAATCAAATGCTTCCTCGGAGCGTAGCTCCGCCAAGAGAATCCGATCGGGTTTCATGCGCAGGCACGACTCCAGCAGTTGTTTAGGGGTCACCCGGGCGAGCCCTTGGTCATCCTTGCTGTAAAAGAGCCGCACATGATTCGGGTGGCGGTCGAGGACCAGCTCCTTTGCGTCCTCAATCGTAATGAGGCGCTCCTCGCTCGGGATTTCCCGAATTAGCGCCTTGGTGTAGGTCGTTTTCCCAGACCCCGTGGGCCCAGATACTAAAATGTTTTTCCGCCCGCGAACCGCGAGACGCATGAAGGACTCATACTCTTGCGCTTGAAGTAGCCGGACCAACTCGACTTCCGTCGTATCGAGTGCCTCGGTGGCTCGGCGTGTCGCCCGAAAGAGGCCCCGCTGAGTGAGCTCTTGGAGTGACCACACCTCATTCGAGGGACGGCGAATCGTGAATGCGACGCACCCTTGCGTCGTCGCCGGCGGCAACACGGTTTGAATGCGCTCGCCGCTCGGGAGAGAGGCCGAGAGAAGCGGTGATTCCTCATCAATACGCTGGCGCGTAGAGTTGGCGACCAACTTGGCAAGTCGCCTGCACCAATCAAAGTTCGCGAATGGCAAGGACTCCCGTCTCCAGCCTTCATGCGTCTCGACGAATGCCTCACCCGGCTGGTTAATACATAATTCGGTCACTTCCGGATCGTTGAGTAGCGGCCGCAGCGCCCGTAGAGTGAGCTCCAATGCGGAGGCATCGGGTCCTGGCGCGTGAATGCTCCGAGGTGCCGTGGCCGAAGGCCCCCCAGCACTCGCCACAGCCACCTCAGCGCTTGTCAGCGACAGAACGGAGTTCATACACGGTCCTGAAATCCAAGTCCCGCGCGACCAGCACTTGAATGCGATCGCCGTTTTGCTTGCTCACGGTTGGCGGAATGTTGACGGTTCCCTTTAAGATCTCGGTGAGAATGTCCTGAGAGCTGGAAGGGTTGTAGATCACCGTTCCGCCTGTACTCTTGGATGCGACGCCTGCTTGAATGGCACCATCGATCACCGAGATCAGGATCGCTGCCCCAAATCGAGCCAGAAAGTGATTGTCGACGATGCCCGGTAGCCCTGATCGGCCGAGTTCATCAGTCCCGGGGGATGCCAAAGGAATGACAACTCCCGTGGGCGTTCGGGCTTCGGTCCACAATACGAAGACCCGTGCAGAGCCTTGCCGAACGTCACCGCGTGTCTCCCCAACTAGTTTGGTACCCCGCTCGAGGAGCACCACTTTCCCATCCGCGCTAAATGTATCGGTCGCGGTGATGCAGGTCGTAAGACCCGGCAAAGAGCTGTCAATCGCTGTCTCCAACGTGCAATCGATAAATGCGCCCTTGGGCAGAAGCAGGCGCTGGGTGGGCAGCACACTTGCCGCTACCGCGGGGGTAGTGCTGGGTCTTAAAAGCGACACCATGCTCCCTTCACCTGAACTTCCGCGCGCTGCAGGCTCCGTAGAGCCCATCGCCGGCGCGCTGTCCCTCCCGGTCCCTTCGGGGAGTGCGGTGGCAACGGACGTCGCATTACCAACGGTCGAGCCTATCGCATCCGAAAAAGCCGGCCCCGAGAGTTGTCGCTCTAACGCGCGTTGGTAGGGCGTCTTTGTCGCCTCAGTTGCGTAATTGGCCGCCACGGAAGGGGTTGCGAGACTTCGCGAGAGGTCCGGGCTCGGCGGATCCGGGGGCGGTCCCAGCACTTGTTCCATAACGGCGGGGGCCTCTGCCGGCTTGACAGGAACTGCGGCCGGCGGATCTATCCGCCCCAAGCTGGGGAGCGTCATCTCGCCTTGTGCCTTAGCCTTCGAGGCGCTTTGCGCGTCCTGGCGCACTTGTGTGTGTCTCGAAACCACTTGCGCGTAATACCAGGTGAGAAGACCAAGACCCAGGGTCGACATAAGCCCCATGGCGAGCAAGTTGCTCACGCGCGACTGGATGGACCGCGCCCGATTGATCGAAGCAATACCGCGCTCACCGAGAACCGTCGACTCACCCGATGAGGCCGGCGTCTCCTTCGTCAGCTCCTGCGACTCAGAGTTGTCCGGGGACTGCCGCGTTGGCCGTCGGAAAAGACTCATTGCTGAGTCCCCTTGCGCATCCGTTGAACATCGGGTGCTACCGTCCCCGATTCCAAACGCTCACCCCCGCCCACAAAACCCTTATTGACGATGCAACCGGTGAGGGTGCCACGGCGTAGAATGAACCGAGGCGCCACGCGGTGAATCACCACATCGCCTTCGGCCATGCTGAAATTGAGCAAAGATTCAGAACCGTCATCGTTGCGCACGAAGATCGCCGGCAGTTCCGCCTTGGCGCCGAACGTTAAACGCGTATGGATGCCGTCATCTGAGGCGGCAACCGGCCTGACTGACGACGCCCCGCAGAACCAGAAATCGTAATTTCGGCGCCGAGTCGCGCTGGCACGCGCGAGATCACTGTCGGCTTGCTGTTCTGGGGTTGGACCGTGGTTGGTTTGAGGCAGTGGTGGATAGGTGAAACGCACCGCATACATCACATCGTCGGCATCCAGATTCGGCCGACGGGCGGAGACCGAATACTCAAAACGATAGGACCGGCGGTTGGTGTAGATGACCAGATTGGTCCCGACACTCGCCGCCTTGGGTTTTAAGATCAGATGATTTTCGTGCCAGCCAAAGGTCACGGCTTCGAGATCCCCGCCCCCATTGCCCGCAAAGGTTTCGCCCTCTTCGAAGACAAGTTCAATGGCGTATCCGACGAAACCATACAATCGATACACCTCCTCCGCTTTGTAGGGCGCCGTCCGGATCCGACTATCCACGGCTCCCTTCGCTGGCAGCGTTTCAGCTGTCGCGTAGCCGGATATCGAGGAGACCAGAACAAGGACAACGGCGCTCAGCACAACCGTTGCCGTGTATAGCAATGAACTTTCCCTCACGGCGATCGCCCTCCCACATTGGGATCCGACGCGACTACCCGGGCCGGCTCCGTCAATACTTCGGGCTCGCTCTTGAGTTCAACGACCTTGAACCCAAGCGGATTCCAGCGGCGTACCTTAGGATCTTTGGAGGGTTCCCCGTAAGTGTATTGAACCGTCGCGATCCAATGAGTCACTTGCTCATCGGTACCGCCGGCCGGCCGCTCTGCCTTCGTGTAACGCACCTGGGCGAGATCCCCGACGCCACTACCGCGCTCAAAGAAGCTGATGGAGCTTACCTGCGCGCGCAACGTCGAGCCGTCCTTGTAGATATTGAGCGGCGAGGCTGGATTGGTCTTAGTCCACAGCGTGTACCACGCCTGATTCCGTGCCGCGGTGTGATAGGCACCGCACTCCTCGTAGTCACTTTCGGCGGTCGCGAAATTGAATCGCTCGCAGATGGTCACATAATGGTCGAGGAAGTACCGGGTGACCGATTCAGGCATGTCAGCGTGTCCCGCGTATACCGGCACCACATCCACAAGGCCAGTGCTGTTATCGACACGCAACACGAAGGGCTCGACGCGCTTCAAAGGCATGAGGAGCATCAGCGCGATGGCCGTCGCCAGCGCCGCGAACCATCCGGCGCTCGCCACGACCCACGCGATTCGCGTGATACGACGACTCTGTGCGATCCTATCAGCGTCCCAAGAGGCGGCTTCGGCAAAATAGGCCTCGAGCGCTGGATTTTTCATGGGGATCGCGCTCTTGCCGAAGAATCAAGGGGCACCGCTGACGTGGGCGCGGACTTTGGAGCCGCCTTCGATACTGGTGGCGGCAAGTTGATGGGCTCGAGACGCCCATCGCAGGAAACGCGCTTATTGTGCGACGCGCAAGCGCCAAGGAGAACCAGCACACACGCCAACGTCAAGAATTTCACTTCCTTCTCCACATTTATCGCGCCCGCAATACGTTCTCGCGCCGGCCCCCGGCAAGCCTCGGCAGTCCTCCGGCTGCCCCTTGACGCAGGCCGTAACCCGCCTTGCGACTCAAGCTATCCCAACGCGTGGTCTCGCGATCCATCACCAATCCGCGCATGAAATGACCCCCACTGCGACTCGCCCCGCCGAATCCCCACAGGAGTGCCGCACTCACCGCACCGAAGGTACTCAACGCAAGTCCGCTGGCCAGCCCCGCCGCCATCGGCATCACTTGACGCATTACCAGAAATGTGAGGCCCGCGGCCATGCACACGCGCACCGCCTGTGCGATTTGAATGCCACCGCCGGCGGCGGCAGCCTGTTGCGCGGCGGTCGATATGAGCATCAACATCATGGCGGCAACCATCACGGTCAGGATCGTGATAAACGCGTAGTTCGCTAGCTGGGCAATCCACGATTCGAAGAATCGCTTCGTGCTATCGAAGAAGAGGAGCGCGATGAAGAGCGGGCCCAACGCCAAAAGAACCGAGAGCGCAATGCGTGAAAGCGCAAGCAGAAATATGGTGTAGATCGCGGTGACGTCTACGATGATGTATACGGCGAAACCGGCGATATAGTACGAGAGGTTCCCGTTGAGGAACCCACCCTTCTGAATCAGCAACGTTGCGGCATCGTCTCCCTCGAAAATGATCTGATCGACGATGGCAACCGAGTCGTTGGCCCCAATGACGTTCGCGGCGAGCTGTCCCGGTGCGTTGAAAAACGTATCGACAATCAGGCCGTTGTAGAGCCACAGGTGAAGCGCACCACCCAGAATGATAACGAGCATGGCGATTCGTTTGACGCCGGTCATCATCGGCTCTTCAATCTTGCCGATCAGGTGCAAGTAACCCCAAATCATCACGTAAACGGTCGCGAGCGTGACAACTGCAGGCTCCAGCGCCGCGGCCACGGCGGCGGTATTGGCGCCGATATAGTTACTCAAGAGTCCATTGAGCCAGGTATTGAACTCAGCAAAGAATCCCACAGTATCTCTCCGTGTCGATCTGCCCTAAGATTCGTGTCAACGATCCGGTGACGGCGCGCAGGCAACGGAACTCATCGTGACAACGATCCCTGAACTTGCCGTAGACACTGCGCACCGCCCCCGAAATCGCTAGTAATTGCTTCTCACCGACACTCTCATTTGAGACCCATCGCCGGTAAGCGGCGCAATGACCCAATGTCGGTGATCGCCTGTTCGCGCGCTTGCTGCCGCAGCGCCAGGTCCTGGGCCTGTTCGACCTGATAAAGAACCTGCATCTTGGTCTGCTCGTTCGCCAACATGGTTTGCTCGGCCGCGATCCTAGCGTGGAGGTCCAGAATCCCCTTTTGATCTGGCGCGGTCGGAATCGCATTTATCAGCAGTTGAAGGGAGGCAAATCGATTGCTCGTCATTTGAAGCGACTGGTTTGCCGTTGCCATCTGCAAGGCGATGTTGCTACGGGACGATTGGATCTGATTGCGCTCGGCGGGAGACAACATCGCCAATTGCTGCGGTGTCAGCACCGCGTTGGCTGTGATCGAGGATTGAACGTTCGTCGATAGGCCCGGATAAGCACTGCTCGGTTGGGTGGCGGCGCCTTGAAGCTGGGTCCAACTAGTCGGCAGGTAATTGCGGTTGGTACCGGAGAGCAGCAGCTGCATTCCCCGATTCCCCGTGATCGACTGATATTCTTGCTGGGCCTGCCGCAGGTGCGCCTGCGCGGTCGATAGCTGCTGCTCCATCGTTGAGACCTCTTGGATGAGCTGAGTAATGGCCCCCACATCGACCACGGCCCACTGGGCGTGGGCGGCGGGCGCGATCCCCAAGACCATCAGAGAAAAAGCCACCCGTAGACTCACTATTTGCTTGAACATGAGTTGCTCCTTTTGTTGTGAGGTCATTGAAAACCGATTTGGGCCGCCCTGCCCTTCTGTCCATCAGATTGAAAAATGGACAACCAATGCGCGGGCTCCTCGCCCACCTCGGCCATAATCCGATGCAAGCGCTCGACTTCGCTCGCGCGACCCGAAATCACGGCGAGTTCCTGATCGAAGCCCTTCAAGTCGAGTTCGCACACGACGCTGCAGTGCCCTTGCTTGATCAGGAACATGCGAGAGCCCGGCTCGAGTTGTTCCTTGATCAGCTTGAATTCCCGATCGGTTAGACCAAATCCATCGATGTAGTCCTCGGCCTTCGCGTCCGAATTCGGAAAGAACACCTTCGTTGCCGTCTGTTCGATGATCGTGCGGCTGATGGAGCTTTGCAGCGCGTCGCTTGGACTCTGGGTCGCCGCACAAAATGCGCCGTTGAGCTTGCGCCATACCTTTAGGCCATCCTTGGCGAAGGTCTCGAACGTGTGATCGGCGAGCAAACGCGAGAATTCGTCGCCCCAGCAGACGAATGGGCGACCATCGAGGAGCTTTCTCACACAATGAAGGAGATAGTGGGTCACGGGCGAGCGGATGATGTCGTGGTCCAAGAACTCGGTAACGTCAAAGCCTAGGACCGATTGGCCGGTGAGACGAGCGACAAGGGAATCCTTCGGGTTGTCGAATACCCATGCGTAGTCGCCGCCGGCGCTCTCACACCAACGGGCCAAGCGGGCGTGGATCCCCTCCGATCGCGTCGCGTCTGTAAATTCGATTAGCCGGGATAGTCGTCGCCGTTCGCCCTCCAGAGCGAGCGTCCCACGAAGTGCATGGTCGAGATCGGCCTCCTCCCGCGTGGACAGCGGTGCGGCTCCCCGCACGAGGATCCGCAGCCATGCCTTCTGGAACTCCAAGGTACCGGGCGTATCCGGTAACTGCAGGGGATTGAAGCCTGTGGGATGACCGTTCTTCAGCGGGAGGTACACACCGCCCAACGCTCGAACCAAGATTTCGAGTCCCTTATCCTTGTCGAACACCACTTGGGTGGCCCCTTGGCGCGCCAACATAGTGACCATGAAGCCGATAAACACCGTTTTGCCCGATCCTGTGGGCCCGCAAATAAAGGTATGCCCCGTATCCTTGCGGCTACCGCCGTCGGGATCTTTAGGGTCACTCGCGTGCAGCGAGAAGTAATACGGCGAGCGGGCACTCGTGATAAGCATCGCAAGCGCTGCACCCCAGTGATTTCCGTTTGCCCGTCCAGCCGGATAATTGTGAAATGCCGCCATTGCCGCAAAATTGCGCGAAGTGATCGGCGCTTTACGTGGCCGGTCTCGAAAATTGCCGGGGAGTTGAGCCCAAAACGCAGCTTCGAGCGCTAAATCCTCTCGCGCGACCGTCATGCCGGCATCCGCCAAAAGCGTTCTTGCCTGCGCGACGTGATCGTTCAGGCGCTCCAGGCGCTGCCGAGTAACGTCGCCGGATCGCTTGGAGAGGGTATCGGCGAGAACCTGGAAAGTGAGGTGATGGTCACCCATCACAAACTCATTGCTCGTCAAGGCGTCCAGTGCCACCACCAGTTCCTCTGCCTGCGAAACCGCAAAATCCCCGGCGTTCGACATGCGCGCATGCTGGCGCTGCAGAAGTCCCTGGCCGGTGGCCTTACCAAGAAAGGTAAACGATTGCGTCAACACAAATGGAAATGGCGCGGACAACAGCGCGTCGTACATACCAACGGTCGTCGGCGTCGGATATTCTTTGATGCCCAACATCGCGCCAAACCGCGTCTCGGTGGGTAGACGGTACTCGATCACCTCGGTGCCGAAGAGCGGTCGGGTCGTGGCTAGTACCTCATCGATCGAGGCGCGCGGTAGCGCAAGCGCTTGATACTCCCCATTGATAAGCAGCGCGAAGAACTCCAGGGGTCGGGAATAGTAGCGTTCGTCGCGGCAATAAACTCCCAAATGCTCAGGCTCATAGCGAGCGAACGCCGTGAGCAGCGTGCCCCCGAGCTTTTGGCAGGCATCGAGTGCGTCAGAGAGAGAATCGTTCTCGGCCGACCTCGACTTACTTGACAGCGCCTTCGCTAATACACTGGACGCGGCGCCGGCGACCGGTCGATACACGAGCGACAGGTAGATCTCATTGACCATGAGCGTTTCATCAGCCAGGCGTTTCTGATACTTGTTCGCGAGCTGCGAAGCAAAATTGGAGGCCTCAATGAGATCCGACGACGCAGGCTCTCGCCGCCGGATAATATGGGTCCAAATTGCTACATTGGGACTCGCGATGTTTCGCCAGGTCACGTTGAGCCGCTCGTGCCAATTGTTGAGGTCCGCATCATCTGCGCTCTCGAAGCTCGCGCCGCTAAGGCGAAACACCTGCACATAGTCACCGTCGACGGTCCTCACCAGGTTGGCAGCCACATGGGCCCGGTAGGGAACATGGCGAGCCACGGGCTGCTCGCGCCGGATCGCCGTCTCACGCGTCAGGCCGGACATCGGCGAATTACCTTGGATGAATGCAGGACTCGAACCGTCACAGGCGCCCAGCGACGCCCCCGACCATCTGTCAAATCAAGCACCAGAGGGGTGCCGCTGCTCGCCTTCCAATAACGAAACGTACCCACGTAGGATGGAAGCCGCGTGCGGCCCCAAAGAAGAATGAGATCGAAGAAACGGGCGTCCCGCGCGCAGAGGAGCACGCACACTCCGTGAATTGGCACCGCGATGAGGAGGGTCAGCAGGTTCTTGGTCAGTAGGAACACTTCCATCGTGAACACGAGGTTCAAGAGGAGTGCGGAGAACGTGACGCCGAACCGCATCGGCGGCCGAGTGACAGCCACGAACAATGGATCTACCGTGAGGCCGGCGTTACGGTTGGCCATGACGCCCTAGACCCCGAACATCCCGCGAATCCACGTCACCATCTGCGGTGCACCAAACACCAGCGCGATTCCAACGATCGCGGCAAGCGGCCAACCCCACGAGATGCGATTGGCCATGGCCATGACTCCCAGCACCATGACCAAAATGACGGCAATCGGCGTTGCCCAAGCAAGGATGTTGGTTTGAAGAGAATTGGCCCCCGTCAGGAACGGCGAGGCTTGGGCGAGGGCAAGATCGGGCGCGGAAAGCACGACAAATATGAATGCTGTGTGCAGTACTTGCGACTTGCGAGTGACGGGGTTGATTTTCATTGGCACCACTCCGTAGTTGCATTTATAGGTGCAGTGCACCCATTTTTCGCCACCGTTACGATCACCGTCGATGGCGGCTCCGTTGTGGTTATGCAAACACAGGTCGACCGTGCAGTGAATTCCCAGTTTGATCGCAATTTGGGGAGAAACTGCCGGTGTTGATCGCGTCGACTGACAGACAAGCTACATTGGTGGCTAGCAATTCAACGATTCGGATTAGAGGGCACATGACGTGCACATTCACGCGATTCGCAGTACGCTATCTATCGCGGTGGATCTGTATCAGGAGCACACGATGGGTACCGTGACTTCATCCCCCTCGCCGGCGAAAGAGACCGGCCCGATAGCCAGTTCCGGGCTCTTCGCCCTGCGAGTTGCCTGGCATTCCATCCGAATACCAGTGTTGGCGATGCTGGTGGTCCTCGAGCCCTTTGTGTGCGTCTTACTCTCGGCGTTGGCAGTGCTCGGAATCATCGTTGCCCTATTCAATCGTTTTCTGCTTCACTCACCACACTTCCCGTTTTGGATGATGCTAGGCGTTTCTGTCGGCTGCGCGGTGATCCTGATGTTCTATTACGGAATCATTCGATTTTTGTCCAATCGATAGCTGATACGGCTCGTCAGGACGGGCCTGCGGCACCCGACGCAAAGTTCCCGTCCTGTTCCGCCATCGGGGGGTCGCCTTCTTTGATCTATTTCTGTAGCCGGCACTGATACAGATGTCACAAATCGGCCGAGTATTTGCATGAAGGTCGATCACAACGAGCGCCGTGCATTTCGTGCACGTCTTTAGTGCCAAATCCTTTGCTTGGATCAGAGTCGCAACCAGGAGCAATCCGTGCTCAAAGGTGATGGTCGATTGCGGCACCAACTCGCGAAACAGTTCATACGCAGTGCACAACAGTTCCGCGCGTACGAAGTTGGGTGGCTCGCGCCGCGTATTCTGCAGTGCACGCGGAGGAATCAGATCCGATAGGCAGCAGATGGAAGCAAGTACCGCAATGTCGGAGCGCATCTCCGAGGACTGATGAAGGAATTCAACGTTGTACGGTGACGGGCCTCGATGACGGGCCGCGAAGCCACCGACCTCATCATGCACGTAGGAACGAAATAGGTTCCGGATGCAGCGTCGCGACAAACCGGTCCAATCCCGGATTGTCCCCGTGCGCGCTTCATGGTGTATCAAGCGCATGGCGAGATTGTACTTTCTTACGTCCCGGCTGTAGCGGTGGTCGGATATGCGCATGGGGTTATCCATCTGAAACACGGCCAGAATATCCCGCAGTTCAACCTGTGCATCGGCGCATTTCTGATGTAAGTCAACATAAACGCCGACTAATTCGTAAGTCGACCAGGCTTGCGCCGAGAATTGCCATCGACTTTCAAGGAATCACGCGCCCCTCGCTTAAATAGCGGCGACTTTGGTGTGCGGTTCTGAACACCTGCGTCTGTTTTGTTCAAAACTGGGCTCAAACACTCCGTGTATTTCTCGCGCTGGTCGAGCGAGAATTACTATTGAGTGACAACTCGTCCCTGAACGACCGGAACCACACATGAAGGTCGTTTATGAAATCTGACAAGTCCTCCCCCGCACAGCCGCGCGCCACATCGACTCATGACTCGCCGGCTTCCGGCAATCGCCCGATTCGCATGCTGCGGTTACCGCAAGTCATCCACGCCACGGGCTTAGGCAAGACGAAAATCTATGAGCTGCAGGGCCAAGGAAATTTTCCGATGCGCGTGAAGATCACCTCGCACTCGGTAGCCTGGGTCGAAGAGGATGTACAAGCGTGGCTCGCGGCCCGCATCTACTCGAACCAAACGTTGACGACGGCGCGAATTTAGGCGTTCTGGACGGGCCGTGGCCTCGCGTGTAAAGCTCACCGCAGTATAGAAAGGTGCGGTAGCGTGACGCTTCGACTTTGCAATCAACGCTCGGGAAAGACGATGAAACAGCACGCGCTGGTTAGGCGGCCCGGGTCGCGAGCAGCTCTACCGCCGCTACGGTTTGCTGGGAGTCGGGCAATTTCGGGTGAAGGATTGCGACACTAGACACCGCTGTAAGCTCCGCGGCCCATGTCTCGAGCACCGCTCGCATTTCTTTGACGTAACCGTAACGATTGTAGATCGCGGTTACGCTTCCATCCGCATGACCGAGCACCCGCTTGATGAGCTGCTCACCACCAACGCCGAGTTGTTCCGCGATTCGTGTCGCGACCGTTCGACGCAAATCATGTGGGGTCCATGGTGCCAGGGGCTTCTCGCCTGTCACAGCACAAACCGCTCTCATCATCCGCGCCTTCGCCTTGCTCCAGCCCGCTAGGCGCTTCTTGCCATCCGTGCCGCTCAAAATGTGCTCGCCACTGGCCCCACGATGGTTGATGAGCACGTCCTCCAAGATGTGCACAGCCTGCGATACCAACGGCACGACGTGCACATGGTCGCTCTTGTAGGCGTCGGCAGGTATCACTAACAACCTTTGCTTCAGGTCAACGTACGGGCGCAAGCAGGCCGACCACTCCCCCGGCCGACAACCCGTCAGCATCATCAACTGATAAGCAGGTCCGAACGGATAATCCAGCGTCGGCGCAGCTTGCCAAACGATTCGCGCTTCCTCGAGCGACAAGACTCGCGCTTTCCGCTTCTTCTTCGGCAGATTGTCTTCCATGCCGGTTAGGGGATTGTCGGTGCGCTTAAGAAGCCTTTCGCGGATGCCCCAATTGATCATCTTGCGAAGCACCGCAATGACGCTGCGCGCTGCCTCCTTGCCGCCGCGCGTGCGATCCTTGGAGTCGGAGCCGCGCGGTACGCGAACCATGACTTTCTTAACGCAGGCGCGGACCTGATCGCGGCTCAGCATGTCAGCTAAGACGTGTCCCAACTGGGGCACGATATGTACGCGGATCGCCCCTTCATACTTCAGAAGGGCACGCAGTTCCTTCATGTGCACGTAATCGTCGAGGAATTTCTTGGCGAGAGCCTCGACGATAAGCCCACCTGCGGTTGCAGTGGCCTCGAGCGCGATCGCAGGACTTACCCCCCTCCTGGCCTGGTCAAGGTAGGTATTCGCCAAAGCTCGGGCACCCTCGATCGATAGCGCGGGGTATTCCCCAAGCGTTACCCGCGTTTTATTCCCCTTCTTCTGATGGCCACGGTTGGTAACGCCGCCCTCTCCCACGACTCGAACGCGCAAAGACCAGGTGGCACCACCGCGGCCTACGCGTAGCATGAGTCCAGCCACCCCGCCGTCCATCAAATCGACGCGTCGAGGCGGCGGCTTTCGCACCAATGACCCAAGGGCGGTTGCAGTGAGTTTTCGCATGACTGGGGTCCAGTGTTTCGTTTCCTGGGGTCCACATTGGGGTCCAATTATGCGCGGCTTGGCCGCATTTTGCACGAACGGCGGCGAACGATGGATCGTACCAATACCCTAGTTTTACAGCGTCTTTTAGTACTTCTACGAACGAGTCAGAACGATGTAGCTTAGAATTCGGGACGTATAGGTCGCAGGTTCAAATCCTGTCACCCCGACCACTGATTCAAGGTCCTAACCGGGTGGATGGTATCCATTTTCTTCCGGAGACATGGGTAACAGTCTGGCACCGAACGGGTTCGGGGCGCATTCGACGCGACCTGTCTCG
>Ga0193726_1001522_pt1 | contig 18057 bp, 19 predicted proteins | sample H2c1metaG_FD_144928 | JGI IMG/M metagenome (GOLD analysis project Ga0193726, IMG submission 144928) | Soil microbial communities from a riparian zone of the East river system, Colorado, United States - H2c1 | ecosystem: Environmental > Terrestrial > Soil > Riparian zone | place: USA: East River... | reverse complement strand
TGGAACGTGCAGAGCGCAGGCCATCGTCAAAAGTTGTCGATCTGGCCCCCAAGCTGAAGCGCGAGAAATGGGAGCGGAACAATCGCTGGACCTTATCGAAGCAGGACTTGGATTTGATTTCCGACGACATCTGGAAGCGCAAGCGCGCGCCCACATCCAAGCTCCGACAAGCCAAAGGGTGTTGCTCCGAAAGCGCCTCCTATGACGTTCGAGGCAGAGCAAGCCATCCGCGAAATCCAAACCCATATCTTCGGGATTGACGGCAAGATGGAATTTTTGACCGAGCCCGCTTTGAAGGGATTTGCTTTCGAAGCTCGCAAGCTGGTGGAAAACGATCTCGACAACGCCGTTTGGCGAGGCATAGCGGAGGCTGCGGATCGTCGTCGCGAAATTCTGGCTCGCTATAGTACAGGGTCTGGCGTCTGGTACGCCTCGGTCGATGTGATCCGCTGGGATACTTCTCGGCACACTGGAAGGACCGACAGTTTTGTACATGAGCGATGCAATTCAAAGAAGGAAGCCGAAGAAGCGGCTCGCCGGCTTCTAGCCGAGAACGCCAAGTACTTCAGCGCCGAAAACTCGGTGGAAGCGCAGCTGAGACAATGGCAGTATCGATTTTCAAAGACATCCTGCGGATGACAGGCACCCTAGCCTGAGCGTTCACAGCGCATGTCCATCGCGGCTGGGATAGCATTCCGCCAGAGCATGTCGCCCGCCACAATTTTCCCGATACCATCTTTCTCCGGCGTCATGGCGAATGGCGGCAGGCATTGCTCGCGCGCGTGCGCGAGCAATGCCTGCCGCGCCGCTCCTCACGCGCACCAAAATACCCGAGGTGACCAACACGGAACCGACCGCGTCGGGGTATAGGAATATTTTCGGCCGTAAGAGGGAATTTGAACTGCCCGGCCGTATGAGCCGTAATTTTCTCGGCCCAACCTAATCCGAATCTACGACCTAAACGCAATCCGTAAAGATTCCTTTGCTTGCAGCCAGGAACCTATTTCTCGCTCAGCATTATCTCGTAAATCGGAGATGCATTATGGGAATAGCAAGCTACGAGGTTGTTGGTTCGGGCGGTGTCTGGCGCGTCAAACACGACGGTGAACCGGTAGGTAGCTACCAAACTAAGGAGGCCGCCTTCGAGGCGGCCGTTGCTGCGGCCGCGGTGGCCGTTCGGGACGGGTATGAGGTTCAACTTTCAATACCCGGGACTCGTCTCGAACCCTGACGGGCGCGGATGGGCCTGAAGTTCACCACTTCGGGGCGGGGCGAACTTGCCGTCGGTCACATCGGCGGCTGCACCGCGGCTCGACTTTTTTCTTGCAAGTTACGAAACCACTGCGAGAAAGCTAGAAACTGAAGTCACGTCATGCTGCCCGGCATAAAGCGGCGAATTGAAATCCTAAGAGAGACCCTTGAGCCGCCTTTTTCATTGCCCACAACGATCACATGAGGTGCGCTCCGCAGCGCGCAAAGCGCTCTGTGCTGCATTGGTAGCTCTCTCGGGTTTCGAGATGCTGCAGACGCGTTAACTCCGACAGTCAGCTAGGGGGCTCCCCCCGCCTTGACCGATGGCAAGAAGCTCGAAACACACCGGCGCGAATCGGTTGCGTCACCGACTTTCTGTTCGACCTGGACGCCGTGGTTGACACGTCTATCAACATGTTCTCGCCTAGAAGCCTGCACTCGATGCCGAGGGCATCGAGCTCTCGGTCTGGTGCATCCACAAGATCGGCATAAGCGGAGGCCTGTTCACCAACCAACTGTTGCGCGAGACCGAAGTCGAAATTGATCCCGAGCGCATTGAACTGCTGCGGCGGGTCATGCCGAGGCCTGTCAGCGACGCGCGAGCGAGATCCGCCCGCCGCCTGGCGCACGCAAACTGCTCGTCTGGTCGACTCAAGCCGCAATACCTTGGGCAATCGCGACCAGCAGCCGGATGGAAACAGCAGCGGTCAATCTTGCTGCGCTCGACGTCGATCCCGTACAAATCCCTGTCATCACGCGCGATCAGGTTAGATACGCAAAGCCGGATCCAGACTTGTTCTTGGCTGCATCGTAGCGAGCGCAGCTTGGATCGGACGTCTACCGAGCGAAGCAGAGTACCGACGCAGCACTCATCGTTGCGTTGACGGCAGTCAACCTCGGTGCATTTCCGTGCGAACAAGGTAAGGCAATGTTTGAAGTCGAAAATTGATACCACTCAAGGCGCTGTAAATCACAACAGTTCTTTTAGCGGTGACTCGCTTCCCGTGGAATAGGTATCGGGCTGAGCATTAGGAGGGCACTTATGAATTTGAAAAGGGGATTGATCGGAAGCGCTATCATGGCCCTGATGATGACGGCCTCGGCCCAAGCGGCGGGCAATGAAAAAAGTGGTGAGCAAGTTTTCAATCAATGCAAGCCGTGCCACTCGCTCGAGGCGGGCAAGAATGGGGTCGGCCCGACCCTGCACGAGCTGTTTGGCCGCAAAGCCGGTACCGTTCCCGGCTACAACTACTCGGCTGCGATGAAGAACTCAGGGGTGGTCTGGAACGAAGACACACTCAAGCAATATCTCGCCGATCCCCACAAGTTTATCCCGGGCGAGAAGATGATCTTCGCCGGCATCAAAAATGAGGAGAAGCTCGATGACCTCATTGTCTATCTCAGGGAGGCAACACAATAACTCCACCCGCGGACCAGGCTCGCTAGGGGTCGTCGTGAGTGGCCGGCACCGAAAACCTTCGCAAGAGCAGACATAGCCGTGGGTTTGATATCGGGCTGCGTTGGGGCGGCCCCGCGCGGTTGACCTGGGCTTTATTCGTGAAGCAACACACTCAGTGGGCTGCCTTGTCTGCGGCGCGCCGCAGACAAGAGACCTTCCGCTTCAGTCGGCGGAATTCCGAGTGCCAGCGCGACCTCCTGCATCGGCACGCCGTGGACCTCGTGCATAAGCACGACTTCACGCTCACGCGGCGCGAGCCAGCCGACAAACTCGTCGTCGTTCGCGACGTCTTCCCGCGTGCGATCAACTGTGCCGCTGAAGACTTCCGAATTCCTCGGATAGTGCAACTCATATGATTGCCAAAAGTCCTCGTCGCTCTCGTAGAGCGGGTCGGGTTCGACCTCCTCGGGAAGAAGCTCGGTCATCGTCCGGCCGCGCTCAGCCTCGCGCTCACCCAACGCTTCTCCGGTGCGGAATATCCAGCCCAGCACCCAAGCTTTGATGCCGAGCGCGGGGGACAAACGCCGGCGCTCGCGCCACGCGCGTTGTAGCGCCATGTCCAACAGCTGCTCTGGCGTCGGATTATCGGGCGCAAACTGCCCGAGGGTCAGACGATGGCGCACCTCACGCTGCGCCGCTTGCAAGAGCTCGGGGTAGTAGGGTGCGAGCGCATGATCGAACGCTTCGCGTGCAGCGTGCGCGGCCTGTCCCCCCAGCGGCGCTGTCCTGCTCACGATGCTTCTACCTCTCCGTTGAGTGCGCTATCAACCGCATAGCCCAATCTCGCGTATCTGGCCTTGACGGCCGTCAAGTCGCACGATGTACGGCTGCCCAATCATCTGACGGGCCTCGACTGGCGGCGAAACCTCGTGTCGCAATTTCCGCATCGATCATTCGACCGAGATTTCGAGTGAGGTCGAGCGTTGAGGCATCGCAATCGAGTGAGGTCGATTCTCGTTACGGAACCAAGGCCTATTCCACCACTTCATTTCAGGAAACTCAGAAAACCCGTGCCAACACCCAGAGGTGAAAAATGGCCGATGCGATTCCGACCCTGTCGATTTCGACGGAAAAGGTATGCTTTGTTATTCTGAAAGCGCGTGAATTCGACGTCAAGGACGTCGACACGAGCTTTGACGATGATGATGGATCCAATCCGGCCGACGACCGCATGACCGAGGTACTGGAGGACCGACCTGACGATCCGGTCGACCAGGAGCTCGTGGCATTTATCGAGGCCATGAGCGAAGACGAACAGGTCGATCTTGTCACCATGACCTGGCTCGGGCGAGGCGATGGTACCCTGGACGACTGGGATGATCTGAGGGCCGAGGCCGCGCGCGTGCACAACAGACGCACTGCATCCTATCTCCTTGGAATACCCCTTTTGCCCGACTACTTAGAAGAGACTCTCGCGGCGTTCGGCCGTTCGTGCGAAGAGATCGAACAGGACCACCTGTGAGACCCACCGGCGACCCGCAAGTCATGCCGCCTTCCTCCGTCCACCGGCTCTACCCACGACCTCCGACCTCGTCAATGTGCATCAAAAGGTCGGCCGGATCTTCGTAGACCCGACAGGCGCCGGCGCGCTCCAGCTCTTCCCGGCCGTAACCGCCAGACAGCATGCCAATCTCCAGAGCGCGGGCGCGCCGGGCTGCCAGCATATCCCAGACGCTGTCGCCGACGACCGACGATGTCTCTATATCGACCGCCAAACGCTCCGCGGCAGTCAGAAAGAGGTCAGGATCGGGCTTTCCGTTCGTAACCTGGTCGCGCGTGACGACGGGCACCCGCTCGAAATCGATACCAAGCAACTCAAGCGCTGGCCGGGCCGTCTCCATCCGGCCGCTGGTTGCGATCGCCCACGGGATCCGAGCGTCGGTCAAATAGGCCAGGAGTTCGCAGGCGCCTGGAAGCGGCCGAATATCGGCAGAATAGCGATTGTAGGCGGCCGCATGGTGCTGCCGAACCCGATCGCTGAACCCAGGATCGATCTGAGTTCCCGTTTCGCGCAGCAGCATGTTCGTCAACAATCCACCGCTCATACCGATCTTGCGATGGATGCGCCAGACTGAGAGCCCAATGTTTTCAGCCTCGAGTGCCTCACGCCAGGCGAGCACGTGCTGATAGACGCTGTCGACGAGCGTGCCGTCGAGATCGAATAGGAATGCGGCCTGTTGGCTCGGCATATTTTGATCCTCCAGCGGTGATTGAACGGTTCAGGACGCGTTAATGGGGCAAGTCCACTCGCCTCGAAGTGATGCACATAAACAGACAAATAGTACTACCATGCCTGCCATCTCCTCCGGTTCAGCGCCCCGATGCATTCGGCGCAGCGGCCTTCATCTGCGCGTTGAGCCCTTTATCCTCGTCCCAGCCGTTTGTCATTGGCGTTCGACCCACCGCGGAGCCAACTCGTTGACGCGAATACCGAGGTGAGCATGCTCGATAGCTGCCTTCGTGGCCAATCACGCCGTGCTTGGCGGCTACTTAGGCATGCGAACCAGCCTCCGGGAGCAGGCCATCGTCTCGCTAGTAGAATCGAACAGATTCTTTTTCACGACGAGCCTCCTTGGTTACGATCTGGTATTCGCAGTGATCCACGCGGCATAGGCCTGCATGAAGCCTTGTAGAAATTTACGCGTCCCAACGTTGGCAAGCTTGCCGGTCGCGTCGAAAAGTTTGTCGGCGCCACCGATATAGGCCTCCGGCTGGGCCATCGCGGGCACGTTCAGAAACACCAGCGATTGCCGCAGATGATGATTTGCGCCAAATCCGCCGATACCGCCGGGCGATGCGCTGACGACCGCGCCTGGCTTGCCGCTCCACACGTTCTTTCCATAAGGCCTTGAGCCTACGTCCAAGGCGTTCTTCAACGCGGCGGGGACGGAACGATTATGCTCGGGCGTAACGAAAAGAACAGCGTCGGCCGCCTTTATCCGATCGCGAAATTCATTCCACGAAGCCGGTGGCTCCTCATCGCCGTCTTGGTTGTAAATCGGCAAATGTCCGATATCGATGATGTTGAGTTTTAGCGTCGCGGGTGCAAGCTCGGCGAGCGAATTGGCCAGTTGCCGGTTCAGTGACCCTTTCCTCAGACTGCCGACGACCACGGCTACCTCGCGTATCTTATCCATCTGTACCTTTCTCCGATCCAGTTGAAACGTTGATTGTCCGGTCGCGGTAACAGTGGCCGTCGTCTGGCACGCGCTCGATGACTGTGATTGCGGCGGCTGGACTCCGTTCCGGCGGTCGCCTTCGTCTTTAATTCGTCTTGGTCCTTGCTTTTGCTCTCGCCGTCGCAGTGCTTCATCAGCCCGCCTTGCGGGATCGCGTGCTTGATCGGCCTCGAGGCATTCGCTGTCCGCGGGAAGGCGCTCGCTGGGGCTGAGTGCGAGCACGATCGGCCTCCGCGCTCCGTCGCAGTGCGTCCATCAAGCTGATAACCTGCGCTTGCGGACGTTTCCTGGCTTTTTGGATCTTCTCGCCGCGCTGCTTCTTCCCGATCAGCTCCCTGAGCGCGCTCTCGTAGTGATCCTCGAATTTGTCGGGCTGGAAATGCCGGGCCTTTGACCTGACGATCTCGACCGCAAGATCGAGCATGTCCTTGGGGACTTTCTCGTCCGTAATATTGCCGAAATAGAGTTTCTCGTCGCGGACCTCGTAGGGATAGCGGAGCGTGAGGCCCAGGGTGCCGTTGCCCCGTGGTCCGATTGCGATCACATGCTCGCGGGTCGTGAACACCACGCGGCCAAGTGCGACCATGTGCTCCCTCTTGATCGCTTCACGGATCACCGAGAAGGCCTGCCGCCCGACATCCCCATCGGGCGCGATGTAATAAGGAATGGCCCAGTATATTTCGTCGATCTCGTCCTTCGGTACGAATTGGTCGATCTCGATCGTATGCGTGCCTTGGACCGCGATCGCCTCCAGCTCATCCTCAGTGATTTCGAGGTAACGGCCACTGCCGATGTCATAACCTTTTACGATATCCTCATCGTCCACCGGTTCACCCGTGACCGCGTCAACCTTGATGTACTTGATCCTTTTTCCCGTCTTCCTGTTGATCTGGTGAAATCTGATTTTTTCGCGATCGGAAGTCGCGGGGAATAACTGAATCGGACAGGAAACCAGCGACAGTTTGAGATAGCCTTTCCAGTAAGCGCGCAGAGCCATTGCAGCGACTCGATAGCACATGGTGACCCGATTAGCCCAAGCGATTCTTTGTAGCTCTCCTGATCATTTGCGGCCTTGATGCCCGTCAACTTCTGGCGCGCGCCTTACGCGTTTTATTTTCGCGCGCCGACACAGCATCCTGCGCCGTTGATCGTTGGTATCCCGTGCCACTGTCGCGGTGAACCGTCCATAGCCAGACCCAGGGCTTCGGCCGCAATGCTGCTGAAGCAATGGCCCGTCGAACTGCGCAATGAGCCGTGGGCTGAACGTCGCATGGCCGAGTTCGGCTCAGGTTTGGGTGGAAGAGGAAGTCCACCGTCTGCCCGAGCTGTAGGGCGAAACATCCGATCCGCGGAACGATCAAGTCGTCTGCCTCGGGCGCATCTTCCCGGAGAAGATTGCCTCGAGGTCGATGACCTCGCACCAGCGCCTGTCACTATTTGCGCTGACCGAGGCAATGTTGGCGCTAGGAGGCGTACATTCGGCTCATCCACGATCAAGGTAAGCGCGAGCAGGCGGAGGATGGCAAACAAAGATTGACGGCGATCAAGGCGACATCCGACGTCCGGGCCCATAGTCGACAGCCAAAATGCACGGAACGATGCGCATATGCGGCGACCAGCACTTGACTTGCATGCATGTCTGAACTCGAATTCAAAAAGGTGCGAACGTGAGCTCGACGGGCCTCGAAGTGTTCGACGAAACGCTTCATAAGACAAACACATGGCTCAAGGAAATCGCCCAGGTGCTTGGTGTAGACCGGCACGGCGCCTATCAGGTCCTGCGCGCATTGCTTCACTGTCTCCGCGATCGTCTGACAATCAACGAGGCGGCTCAGCTCGGGGACCAGCTCCCAATGCTGGTCCGAGGCATCTATTACGAGGCATGGCATCCCGCCGGAAAACCGGACAAGATACGCTCGCGTGACGAGTTCCTTGCTGGGATAACCATGCGCATCGCGATGAAACAATCAGTCGATGCTGAGAATGCGGCGCGTGCGGTGTTCCGGACCCTAGAGAACCATGTTTCTCCCGGTGAGATTCGGGACGTGATCCATGTCCTGCCTCAGGAAATCCGCACGCTGTGGCCCCGACTCCAGGAGCCAATGCGGTCGGGTGAGCCCCCCGTTAAGTAATCGGTAAACAGAGTGTCCAATGGCTCCACGTGCCTATTGGAAAGGCTATCTGCGTTTGTTCCCAGCGACCTTTGCGGGGGTCTGAGCGGGAGTATGGCATGCTGAAGCAGATAGGCACGAGCGCCGCGAATCTAGCCGACAGCCACACGCTGAAGCGATGGTTATTTCGCTGCGCGCGAATTTCCTAAGAGGAGTTGCGTGCACGCCTCCCAAAAAGGAGCGATGTAATGACGCCGCCTGCCAAAATGAGCGCTACAGCACCGAGCGTGAAAAACACAGTGGTCGGTCCCTCAACGAGAACATCTTTCAACAGCAACTTACTCCCGATCAGCACCAGAAGCAGCCCAAGGGAGCTTCTGAGATAACGAAACCGGTCGACGGCTCCGGCCAGTGCGAAGTAGAGCGAACGCAGGCCGAGCAACGCCATAATATTGCTCGTGAATACCAAGAACGGATCGCGCGTGATGGAAAAAATCGCCGGGATGGAATCCAGGGCAAAAATCAGATCGGAGGCCTCGATCATGATCAATGCCAGCGCAAGCGGCGTGAGAAGCAGTTGCGCCTTTCGCCGCACGACAAGTCGCTCACCTGCGAATTCCGGCAAGACAGGAAAGAATCGTCTTGTCCACGTAGTAATCGGATTCTTTTCGAGGTCCGGAGGGTGCCCGACCAGCCCCATCCTGACCCCGCTCATGATTAGAACCACGCCGAACAGGTAGAGAATCCAGTCGACGCGCTCGATCAACGCGGTGCCGGCAAGGATCATCGCGGCGCGCATGATCACTGCACCGAGGATTCCCCAATACAATACGCGATGCTGATATGCTGTCGGAATGCGGAAGTACGAAAAAATCAAGGCAATGAAAAAGAGATTGTCTAAGCCGAGCGATTTTTCGATCAGATAACCTGTGAGGAACAAAATCGCGGCTGTGCGTCCGTCTGGCTCACCCCCGGCGAGATCGAGCCCGAACCAATGATGCTCATAGGCGAAGAAGATGAGGACATTGAAGGCAAGCGCGACGCCGATCCACACCCCGCTTAATTTCAGCGCTTCCTTGAACGCTATTGTGCGAGTCTTCCGGTGGAATATCCCCAGATCCAACGCCACCAGGAAGAATATGAAAAGAATGAATGCCGCCCACAACCACATCGAACCCTCCCGATCCGAAGATCCTAAGTGCTGGTCTCGCGCCTTCTTTTTCGCGCTCGACCTGCCGCTCTTACTGGTTCCGCTGCGTCCCGCATTGACGGAGGCCAAATCGGGAAACAAATACCTTTGCACTTTGAGGATGAGCCCACCGACCGCCTCCAGGCCGTGCTCTCGAATAGACCCGCCGGTAGGTGGCGCTCCACCGACCGGCATGAGCGGCTGCCATTCAAACACGGCGCCGGCCAAGTCGGGGCTTTGCTGGCTTTCCGTCCTTGATTTCCTTCAGACTACGGCCGGTAAGAACGGAGCGATCGAAACGAACGCTCTCGATATCCCACGACGGATCAGCGTATTCGTCGCGACTTTTGATGAGCAACCAGTGATCTCTTCGGCTAGAATTCATAGATCGTCTTGCGATTTGGATCAGCGTGAACCCGCCGCGCATTTTCTCGCCCTGCAAACCAATTTGGATCTTGCCGCGAGCCAGCTGTTCCTCTGGCGGCTGATTTTCCAGTGGCTCATACTTTCCCGAGTCCCAGACCATCACAGTTCCTGCTCCGTATCGGCCGGGTGGAATCACGCCCTCGAACCTCGCATATTCGAGCGGATGGTCCTCCGTCCTTACCGCCAAGCGCTTGTCCGCGGGGTTCATCGAAGGCCCTTTGGGTACTGCCCAGGACGCCAAGACCCCATTTACGGCCAGCCGGAAATCATAGTGAAGCCGGGTGGCATCGTGTTTTTGAACGACAAAGATGCGTCTGCGGCTACTTCGCCGCACTTGCCCGACTGGTTCGGGCGTCTCTGTAAAAGCTCTTTTGCTTCGATATGCTGTGAGCGACATTGTTGTGCCTCCGACTATTTTGGAGTTTCGTCGGCGGGATTGAGGATTTCACCTCATCGCACATCAGCTCTCACGCACGACATCTTCCGGCCGCTTGTCATGCCGTAGGCCAAGGAATCGAGGATGTCGCAGCTTGCCTCCCGCCGTCCACTCGGTGAATCCGATTTGCGCGACGAGCTTCGGTTTCACCCAATGCACGCCGCGTCGCGGCAGCCCGTCCTCGGCAAAGGGGGAAACCGGCGTCTTCAGCCGTGCAAGCTTCTCACCCAGACGCCGCAACAGGTCGTGGTCGAACCCCGTCCCGACCTTGCCGGCATATACGAGCTTTCGCCCGCGATAGAAACCTAGCAGCAATGCTCCGAACCCGGTCCGACACCCTCGTGGATCGGTGTAACCGCCGATGACGAACTCCTGCTCTTGGTTGCACTTGAATTTGAGCCAATCGCGCGTTCGTCTGGACACGTACACGCTGTCCCCATTTTTTGCGATGACACCTTCCCATCCCTTCTGGCACGCTGCTCGATAGTAGGCCTCGCCTTCAGTCTTGATGTGCTCCGTGAACCGCAAGGAGCCCTGGAAGTCGAAGGCATTGCGAAGTACTTCCTTTCGGTACCGGAGCGGAACCTGGCGGATGTCATAGCGGTCCAGATAGAGCAAGTCGAAAAGATAGAACCACACCGGCACCTTGCGAATCAGATCGGCCGGCGGGTGCGCCACCTGCATGCGCGCTTGCAGCTTTGCGAAGCTGGTGATGTCGCCGTCGAAGGTGACAATCTCGCCATCCGCGATGAAAGAAGTGGCTTGCTGCTGATAAATCGCTTCGACCACCTATTTCGCGTTCAGCCGAATTCGATTCCGCGAAAAAAGATCCAAATCTCGACCACGGCGAAAAGCGAGGCAGCGCTCCCCGTCCCATTTCGGCTCAAATAACCATCCCTGTCGCGAGAAGACTTCATCCGTGAGCGTCGCCGACATGGGCGCAACCCATTTCGGCTGTGCGCCCTTTCGAGGCCGGGCCTTGGCGTCAGCCGGCAGTCTGCCGAGCAAGTTGCGCCCGAACATCGAATCTCTCCTGCCAACCGACGCGCCAAGGCAAGCCAAAGCCCGCACATCAGTGCGGGTCGGCCTCCAAAAAAAGCCACCAGCCAACATTTTTTCGCCTCACCAGAAAGGATCCAATCGTCTAAAGCGACGAACATGCTTTCTGATCCTCGGATTGCGATCAGCAAGAACCCGCTCGTGCCAACCTAGCACGATCCCTCCCGCACGATTGATCGCGCGAACATCCTGATTTGTTGCTTCGCTAATTTGATCAACGAGGTCGTGGGCGACTCGGACGTCATTTGCATAGCCGAGATCGTCCTGCAATGACTTCAAGCACTTTACGAACGTTCGAATTCGGTCCTTGTCAAAAAGGCTTCCCAAAAATTCGACGATGTAGTGCAAATTCTTCAGCGCAATACGCAACCTGTGCCGCTGAGTTGCCGTCAACTCTTCGAACTTCTTGCTACGCATCCGAGCCTTGCGATGATGCCGTTCGATCAGGTCGGGGGCAACATCGACGATAGGAGCTAAAAGCACGACCGCGTGCTCTGATATTTGCTGATCACGCCATCCACGCGCTACAAACCATCGCAACAATCGCAACATCGATTCAGTGTATCTTTCGGACATGATCGTCTGTTTAGCATGGTCAAGCGCTGCACGCCGCCGGCGCTCCGTGGCGTCGATGAGGCGTTCGAAGTCGAGGCCGGCCGGCAACGCGTGGGTGACCGGGCGGACCAGGCAGGCGGCAAAAATATGCAAATTGCGCACCGGAGCCAGGGTGTGAGCGAGCCATCTCAACTCCTCCGAGGCCCAGTGGTAATGCTTTTTCTGCAGCGGCCGCTTCAAAGCCAAAAGCGCGGAGCGAAGACGCCGAATGGTGACACGCATTTGATGGATGCCTTCAGGCTCACCCGCCAGCGCAGCCTGTTCGTTGCTAAGAAGATGGGTAAGGCAGCGTCGCCCGATGCGCTTCAGCGCGGCCTCGACGCTCATGGCAGGATCGAGCGCGACGGGTCCCACACGGACTGCCTGCGGTCTTAGCCCGTCGGTTCCAAGCAGTCGATAACCTCGCTCGGCCTTGCTGCGCACCTCAATGCGGATTGGCGCAGTTTCGAGCAATTGCAGCGCCACGTCGAAGAGCACCAGCGGATCGCCATTCTTGAGCTCAAGCTCGATTTCGCTGATCGGCTCGACGGCATCGCCGTTGGAAGCGCGGATCTCGCCCTCGTCAATGGCCGCCTCGATCTGAGCGGATGGACCCGGGCTGATTGCGATAACCGTTCGCGTGACCGTCGTCGTGAAGACTGGACGCAATTCGTCATCGCGGTCCGTATCGGGCAGCCACTTGCCAGTCTTCGGTGCATCAAGAACCGGCCGCTTGCTCGGGATTTGGTCTTCCCACTCCTTCCTCTCCAACACGTCCGCCAGAGTGGGATTTTCGGCCTTGACAGTCTGTACGAACTCCCGGCCCTGCTTGCGCACCCGAAACGATAACCGCTCTCGGTGGAGTGCAAGCGTAGGTGTGTCGTAGTACGTGCTGACGAGCTTCAACCGGACCTCCGACTTCACGGTGGGCATCGCCAGGAGCACGCGCCTCAACTTTTCCAATTTGGCTGGTGGTGCGGCGAGCTTGAGTTCGAACTCGGTAGAGATGAGACGTCTCCCCTAGTGACAGCAGAAAATGTCCTCCACCCTGTTGGCGCATTTACGCTCTACGATCGGCGAATGGCGTTCTGTGGTATCGGCACGCGGCCAGAACGTGACACCAGTAATCCCACCGCTTCATCCCTGGTGGTATCTCCGGTGAGGGCGCGGACCTCCATCCAGTCAGTATCGCAAAAAAGCAGCGCTAGGTTTCGATGATCACTTTAAGCGCCTGCGTACTGGCCGCTTTTCCGAACGTGTCGTAAGCTTCCAGAATGCGGTCAAGCGGAAAATGGTGAGTAACCAGAAGCTTGGGATTGACCTTCCGAGACTGGACCGTCTTGAGCAGCATGGGCGTGCTGAAAGTATCCACCAATCGGGTGGTAATGGTTATGTTGTGTGACCAAAGTCGCTCTAAATGGAGGTCCACTTTCGATCCGTGCACGCCGATGTTGGCAATGGTTCCCCCTGGTGCAACTATATTTTCGCAAAGCCCGAACGTAGCTGGTATGCCGACCGCCTCGATTGCAGTATCAACGCCTCGCCCTGCAGTCAGCTGCATGACCGCTTCTGCTGCTTTGCCGTCACTACTGCTCACAGTCGCTGTAGCGCCGAAGCGCTTCGATACCGTGAGACGATTGTCGTCAACGTCGACCATTATGATGTCAGACGGCGAAAAGAACTGTGCCGTAAGCAGAGCCGCGAGTCCGACCGGTCCTGCTCCCACAATTGCAACAGTCGCTCCCGGCTGAATTTTGCCGTTGAGCACGCCGCACTCAAAGCCCGTCGGCAGGATGTCGCTCAACATGACCAGCGCGTCCTCGTCGGCATCGTCCGCGACTCGGTAGAGACTCGTGTCAGCGTAGGGAATGCGCACATGCTCGGCTTGTGTCCCGTCGATGGTGTTGCCAAGAATCCATCCGCCGTTGACACAATGCGAGTACATACCCTTTCGGCAATACTCGCACTTCCCACATGCGCTGATGCACGAAATGAGGACCCGTTCTCCTGGTTTGAATGTCACCACTCCTGGACCAACGGCTTCAATGAAACCTACGCCCTCGTGACCGAGCACGCGACCTGGCTGGCATGTAGGGACATCGCCCTTGAGGATATGAAGGTCGGTACCGCAAATCGTGGTCTTGGTGATCTTAACAATCGCGTCTGTCGGCTCGGCAATTGTCGGCTTTGGCCGTTCTTCGAGGACCTTTTTTCCTGAGCCCTGAAATATCAGTGCCTTCATAAAAGCTGTCCTTTCGCAACCGTTCCTCAGCAATAGCCGCGTGCCAATTTTCATTCTGGCTATTGCGCTGAGCGCCGCATTGATGACCGTCAGTTCGCGCAGCGGTCAGGCGGTTCGACGGCGCAGTACTTCCGGCAATTGATGACGGTCTCGCCCCCGCTCGCCTGCTAAATTGATGACTATCAAGGCAATCGCTTCTTGCCATGGACATCACGCCGTCAGGCATGTGAACCCAGTAACCTACAGCACCGGCGTCGATGTCGCCGTGCGGTTCACCAAGTCCAAGTCAGACGGACCCCTCCTTCTGGCTGGCGCCGCGCGATCCAATTCCAAGCCATTGCCGAATCTAAACGCAACAATCGACCGCGAGGCTTGGGATGCTCGATGAGAAGAATCTTGGATTTGTGAATTTGTTGGCAACCGTCAATGTATCACGCTCGAAAATCTGGCAGAAAATACCAACGCTCATACGGCTATTGGCCGCGGCCGGCGTTGTCATCCATCTCAGTTGGACACTCGAGGAAAGATGTCGCTCTCCCAATGTCGAGCTAGGTTGCCATGGCGTTGCGCGTGATTTCTTCGCAGCTGGCATCGGCAAACTAATAACATTTGCCGTTTCCGATAACGAAAATGCTCACGACCAAATGAACGAATAACGGAAACAAGCTGCGTCGAAACGCAAGAGATAGCACTGCGTCAGCTGGAGGCATGTGCCCATCTTGAGAGCGCCCTAAATCATGACGTCTGCTGGCCAAGGAGAATTTTTGATGAGCAAGCGGCACAAAGCAACAATCGGGCGACGTCAGCTACTGCGCACCGGGATAATCGGCATTGTCGCCACGGCCGCAAGCGCTCTGGAGAGCAGCACCGTCGCCGCTGACACCGAAACCAACGACGTCAAACGCAAGGCCCGCTATCAGGCGAACTCTGCCGAGGTTCAAGACTTCTACCGAGTCAACCGCTACCCGAAGCGTTGAGGAGGCTCCCATGCTGATAAAACGGTCAGAGCGTCAGGCGCGCCGAGGGAAAGTAGCTTCAGAGCTTGCCCAGCAATCATCAGATAAAAACCTTGATCGTCGCTCCTTCCTGCGCCGCTCAGGTCTCGCCGTCGGAAGCCTAGCGGCGCTCGGCAGCGTTCCGCTTGCCAGCATACGGCAGGCGGAGGCAGGTCCGCCGCCACCCCCCGGCGCAACCGCTACAACTCGTAAGAATTTCTGCACCCATTGCTCGGTAGGTTGTTCTGTTATCGCCGAAGTCGCAAACGGCGTGTGGATCGGCCAGGAGCCGGATTATGACAGCCCGATCAATCGCGGTTCACATTGCTGCAAGGGGGCGGCAGTCCGCGACGACGTGTTGAGCGATCGCCGCTTGCGTTACCCGCAACAGCTGGTGGACGGCCAATGGAAGCGGCTCTCGTGGGACCAAGCCATCGATGAGATCGGCGATAAGCTTCTGGACATCCGCCAGAAGGCAGGCCCGGATTCGGTTTACTGGCTCGGTTCGGCCAAATTCACGAACGAAGCGGCCTACCTCAACCGCAAGCTCGCCGCCTTCTGGGGAACGAACAATTCCGATCACCAGGCGCGCATCTGTCACTCCACCACAGTCACCGGGGTCGCCAATACCTGGGGCTACGGTGCGATGACCAACAGCTACAACGACATCCGTAACTCGAAGACCATTCTGCTCATGGGCGGCAATCCCGCCGAGGCGCATCCGGTTTCGTTGCAGCACATTCTCGAAGGCAAGGAACTCAACCGCGCGAATTTCATCGTTGTCGATCCGCGGATGACGCGAACCGCGGCGCACGCGACCGAATATGTCCGAGTGCGGCCCGGAGTTCACATCCCGACCATCTATGGCATGCTCTGGCACATTTTCGAGAACGGTTGGGAGGACAAGGAATTCATCCACCAGCGCGTCTACGGCTTGGAGGATATCCGAAAGGAAGTCGCGAAATGGACGCCTGACGAGGTCGAACGCGTCACCGGCGTACCCCAAGCCCAAGTCAGGCACATCGCCGAAGTCTTCGCCAAGGAGAAGCCTGCAACGCTCATCTGGGCGATGGGCCAGACGCAATTCTCCACAGGAACTGCAAATGTCCGGGCGAGTTGCATCCTGCTGCTCGCCACCGGCAATGTCGGTCATGCCGGCGGAGGCGCCAATATTTTCCGCGGCCACACCAATGTGCAGGGCGCGACCGATCTCGGCCTCGATGTGACGACGCTGCCGCTCTATTACGGTCTTTCCGAAGACGCGTGGCAGCATTGGTGCCGAGTGTGGGAGGTCGACATCGACTGGATGCGCTCACGCTTCCCAAATAAGACTCTGATGGAGAGCCCGGGAATCCCGAGCACGCGCTGGTTCGATGCCACGTTGCTGCCGAAGGATCAGGTCGATCAGCCCGACACACTGCAGGCCATGTTCGTGATGGGGCATGGCGTCAATACCATCACCAGGATGCCGGAATCCGTTCGTGGAATGGAACAGCTCGAGCTGCTGGTCGTGTGCGATCCCTACCCGACGGCATGGTCTGTGCTCTCGGAACGCAAGAACGGCACATATCTCTTACCGGCATGCACCAGCTTTGAGATGGACGGCTCCCGCACGGCATCCAACCGCTCCCTGCAGTGGGGCGAGCAAATCGTGCTGCCGATCTTCGAATCGAAGAATGATTACGATGTGATGTATATGATCGCGAAGAAGCTGGGCTTCGCCGACAGGATGTTCAAGAACATCAAGGTGGAGAACGGCGCGGTATCGGCTGAGGACATTCTGCGCGAGATTAACCGTGGCGGGTGGTCGACCGGATATTGCGGCCAGTCGCCCGAGCGTCTCAAAGCCCACATGAAGAACCAGGCAAAGTTCGATCTGGTCACCCTCAGGGCGCCGAAGGACGATCCAGAAGTTGGCGGCGATTATTACGGTTTGCCGTGGCCGTGCTGGGGGACGCCAGGATTCCGGCATCCTGGAACTGCGATACTCTACAACACCAATCTGCCGGTAAGGGAAGGCGGTGGCACGTTCCGCGCCCGTTTCGGCGTCGAGCGCGTGGTCAAGCGCAAGGTCATGGAAAACGGGCAGGAAGTTGAAAAGGAAGAGCATGACAATTTGCTCTCCGAAGGCTCCTACTCGGTCGGCTCCGAAATCAGGGACGGTTATCCGGAGTTCACGCTCGGCGTCCTCAAGAAACTCGGCTGGGACAAGGACCTCACCGCCTCGGAGTTGGAAATCATCCAGCGGGTAAACGCAACCAATCCCGATGCCGTTTCCTGGTCGCTCGATCTTTCCGGCGGCATCCAGCGGGTAACGATCGAACATGGCTGCAGCCCCTATGGCAACGGCAAGGCGCGCATGATTGCCTGGAATCTTCCGGATCCTATCCCGGTGCACCGCGAGGTCATTTACACCTCGCGACCTGATCTTGTCGGCAAATATCCGACGCGCCCGGACGCCCGACAATTTCGAGTGCCGAACATCGGCTTCACGGTCCAGAAGTCCGCTGTCGACAGGGGCATCATCAAGCAATTCCCGCTTATTCTAAGTTCCGGTCGGCTCGTCGAATACGAGGGCGGCGGCGACGAGACGCGCTCCAACAAGTGGCTCGCTGAGTTGAAGCAGGACATGTACGTCGAGATCAATCCGGCGGACGCTGCCGAGCGTAGTATCAAGGATGGGACATGGGTCTGGGTCACTGGGGCTGAGAGCAATTCCAGGACGCGGGTGAAGGCACTTGTGACCGAGCGTGTGGGCAAGGGCGTCGCCTGGATGCCCTTCCACTTTGCCGGTTGGTACGAGGGCACCGATCTGCGCAGTAAGTATCCGAAGGGCGCAGATCCGATCGTTCTCGGCGAAAGCGTGAACACCCTGACGACGTATGGCTACGATCCCGCGACGGGCATGCAGGAACCCAAGGCAACGCTCTGCCAAATTAGAGCGGCGTGAGGGATAGATCATGGCTCGCGTCAAATTTCTTTGTGATGCCGACCGTTGCATCGAGTGCAACGCCTGCGTGACGGCCTGCAAAAACGAACATGAAGTGCCGTGGGGCATCAATCGTCGCCGCGTCGTCACTATCAATGACGGCAAGCCCGGCGAACGCTCGGTGTAA
>Ga0193726_1001521_pt1 | contig 18072 bp, 33 predicted proteins | sample H2c1metaG_FD_144928 | JGI IMG/M metagenome (GOLD analysis project Ga0193726, IMG submission 144928) | Soil microbial communities from a riparian zone of the East river system, Colorado, United States - H2c1 | ecosystem: Environmental > Terrestrial > Soil > Riparian zone | place: USA: East River... | reverse complement strand
TTATTCGCGTTTTTCTGAAATCGAATTCTGGCAATCAAGTCGGTTACCTCGTTATTGACTTCGATTTCATCCAATTCGGCATCATCGGGCAAGTCAATTGGGAGAGTCTGTGTTGCCATTGCGGGGAATTCTCCGACGAATGGCTTTGTGTTGATTGCTGTCGTCCAATACGTAACTTCTACATAGATCCGTCGCATATCACTGATCCCCGTAATAGATGGCCAATGTTACGGATCGGGGGCGAATGTTGCGGAATGCAATTTTGCTGATTTGGATACTCGATACCGGCATTCCGAAATCGCTCGCGACGAATCGGTAATTAAACCGCGTGTCATTTTCATAGATCATGGTCTGGACTACTACGGCGTCGGGGCTTTCATTCTCAGGCATTAGGCTCTTTCCTTTTCTGTGCTTTGCGATGGAGTGGCTAGGATGAATCCGTGGCTGGCTGGCTTTGGCTGCCATATCCAACGTCGCTCTACGCCATGCTCGCCGGGCGTTAGGTTGCATCTGTGGCCATTGACGATGGCTCCGCATAATGGCGCGTTCCATTTTGACATTGGCTGGCCCCTTTCTAGGCCAAATAGGGGAATGGCCCCCAATCACCTCGGTCCCTTTACGGCTACCTTCGGATCTTTTGGAGGCCATTCCGGCTATTTACTTCTTGGCTGCGGCCTTTGCAGCTTCGACCGCCTGGTTAACGGCACTCGTGCCATTGTCCTTGATATCCGTCACGCGGAAGTCGAACTGAGTTTCCGGCAATCCACGGGTCGGAGAGCGACGGAAAGCAATCGCGCCACCCGGGCGAACGGCGCAGTACGCGGCGGCCAATGTCTGCCATCCGAGCGCTTCCTGCTTGCTGCCGAATTCCGGGGTCCGCATACGAAGCGCGGGATTTTGCTTCATTGTGGCGTAGACCTCTTCGATGTCAAGCCGGACATCCTCGGGGATGTCTTCGAGCGCGATTCCCTTTGCGCCGCTAGCATCGGTCGGGGCGATTGCGGTGAAATTCAAGCGGGCCATTTGGTTGGCCTTTCTGTGTAAGCCCCATTTGGCGGGGGCTGGGGTGTGGAGGCGATTCCTCCTACACCCCAAACACTACCGCATCGCCGCCCATTTGCCGGTAACGATTTGGTAACGAAGCCCGCATTCCTCTTTGTCAGTCTTCGAGCAGTTCGCCCCAATAGCCGGACTTGCTCTTTTCTCCCGTAGCTCCACCAGGGGGATCGGTCACGGGAGGGTCGGTCTCAGTACCAGTCTTTACCGGAGGAGGCTCTACGCCCGGATTAGCGGGATTGGTGGCATGATGCTTAATCCGTTCTCTGGCATACTTCTCGAAGCGATCCTCTCGTACGATTCGGATAGCCTCTTTTAGCTCATTCTTTGCGGCCTCTGTCAATCCGTCACCCATCGCTGGCCTCCCATTCTGGATCTTTCTCTACCGCATGCAAAAGGCGTACTTGCTTTTCTGCCTTTTCCTTTGCGTCTGGGGGAGTATGAGTCGCCTTTATCTCTCCCGTATCTTTACTGATGACATCATAATTGTCACCATTCGCTTTGATCTCATACGGCATTATCTTTACCCGCTTCCACATTAGGCTTATCGGGAATAGGAACCCCGGCATTAGAAAGCGTTTTACTTAATTGGTCAATGCGAGCAATGGCAATTGTGTGATTGCCATTTACCAATTGCTCTACATTATCCAGCTTCTGATTACCGGCATCTACTTTTCCATTGAGTTGCGTTACTGTCGTTCCCACTCTACGAAATACCGCAACCAATCCCGTAATAGCAGTAACCAATGTTGCCAAAGCAATAAGAGCGTTAGTAAGTTGTCCGGCATTCATTTATTAAGCATCCATCCGACGGTCGATTTCGTTGGCAACGGCTACAGCGATTGTCGCGGCATCGGCACCCCCAGCACTGGCGGCCGCAATATCCGCAATGAACTTAGGCGACATAACATAGGCTTGCATCTTATCAAGCCTATCCATTCGGGCGGAAGCGCTTTCTGTGTAATCGGTTGGCACGACAGGCTTCCCAAACGCGTCAAGCTTAGGAGTGAATTGCTCCGAATGCCAAACGCTTGCCGGGGTTGCTGCATTGAATACTGCCGTTAAAGCCTGGTCGACAGTTTTGCCATTAGCTAGCTTGTCTGTCAGTTCCATTTCTGGCACCGCTTTCTTCCATTGGATTGGGGCTGACAGGCGAATATGACCGATGTCAATATCGCCCCCTGCCATTGATACTCCATTGTGCTCTTGTGTCCACACAACGTGACTAGGCGCATTGTCTGGCGTTACAAGCGTATCGGATGGATCCCAACTAAAGGCCGCAGGCGTACCCGTGCCAGCCGTTAGCTTTTCAGCGAATAGGATCGCACCCCCATCCATTTCAATATAAGGAATGGTTTTGCAGGTATCCGCTTTATTCCAGTTAGTAAAATATTGAGTTATCGCTGCCTTAGCCTGAGCTACAGATATATTTCTGTCAACCGATGGTGAGATACTGGCATTGTCGGGATAGCCTCTTAGCCGCCATGCCGATCTAGCCGCTTTAGCATTGTCGTCGCCTAGTCCTGGATTATTGATTGCTTCCGTTCCTACGCCTTCGAACAATGCGAATATTCCTGTATCCGGGCCAAGCGCTAGCCAAGTCTTAATCTCAGCCGTTGTGAGCCATTTAGTCGATGACCCACCCCCAGCATATCCCGCCATTACGCGGAATCCTGCGGCATACATTTCTTTCAATCGCGAGATAGGTACTCTCTGAAACGATTGATCAAATATCTTAACCCATCCGTCAGTCATTGGCCTCCCTTTCTAGCTAATGGTGGGATAGTTAGCGTATTTGGTGGCGTCGCCAATATCGTTAACTTCAAATCCCCAACCCAGATTGCCCGCACCTGCATCTAGCGTAACCAATGTTGCAACCGATGGCGCCATTCCGATTGCAAGCCCATCATTGATATCGGCACCTGTGATATTGATGAACTTATAGACAGGATTGAAAGCCAAATCAAGGCCCGTTGCGGGTATTGGATAGCGAGCACCCTGAATAATTCGCAATCCCGCAATGCTGCCCCGATATAAGTTAACGGCCGGATTATTCACAGCAAGGCTTTTCAATTTGGCGCTTGTGAATGACACTTCATAGGCTCGCCCGGTACGGAAAATAGCCGTTCCGCCCATAGTAAACATTACTGTCTCAGTGCCAGCCACAGCCCCCGAATTGGCAGGCACGGTAACCCATTGCGAGAAAGCCAAATCCCGATTCTGCGAAATGTTATTGTAGCGGAAATCTGTACCTTGACCCAATGTGAGCAAACCTTGATTCGAGCCCGATCCCGTGATATCTAGCTGAGACGGAATGCCAGCCCCAGGGGCCAAACTAAGTAACGTTCCAATCAATCCCATAGATGATTGATTAGGCTGATTACCAAAGTTCCATGCACTATCAGTCTGCGGCAATGGGCCATGCTCTACCGTAACTATTGGTTGGCCACTTCCAGCCACGCCAAAGATTCCATTGTTTTCAAACTCAATTACATTGCCACCAATGACCCATCCAGCGCCAAAGAATTGGGGATTAAGGCCAGCGGTCAAACCGGCTACCATGTAATAGTAATCGGTGGCATTGACAAAGAATTGAACGATAGCATTACCGACAGCCCCGGAAATATATGCAGTGTAGAACGCCGCGATTTCTGGCGGGATAGTCGAACCAATTTCGATATGGCCCGATCCTGGTGGCCCTACTGTCAATTCGTTTATTGGCCGTTTGAAAGTAGAACCAAGGCTTGGCCGATCTGGGGGTGGCGGCAATTGATTGCTAGTCATCTTTGTACCTATTCCTAACGCGGCTAGTATGGCGCTGATTCCAAACGTTCGGCGGTCATACATCTTTCAATCCTGTCACTGTGACTGTTGCGGTTAAATTAGGATCTCCACCCGTCCAAACGGCCCAAATATACTCACTCACTTTCACTGTATCGGCATTGCAGGCGCCGGTATTGTCACCACTTCCAAATGTGGATACATCCCGGAAGCTTGCTTGTGTAGTGTCTGGCCCTTTATAGACCGAGCATGACGCTTGTTTGGTAAAGCCATTGATGCCAATAGCAACATTATCGGGATACCAAACCTCTCGTGCTGATAGTGGGCCAATCTTAGCCGTGCCATTGCCAGAGCCATTTAGCTTGACTGGCATTGATTGACGCAATGGCACGCGAGGCATTAGCAGTATTCCTTAATAACCGTGACTCGCCCTGCCGTATTGGCGGCAATGCTGTTAAGCCAGAAAGCATCTGGCCCAAAGAATTCGTATGGCGCACCATTGGCGTTCACTGGCAAGTATGCCCCTTGTGGAGCTACACCAGGCAATGACGGATCAGGGCTAGTGGTAGGCGAATCAAACGTCAATGCCACGGCAAAGTCAGCCACGATAATGGCCATTCTAAGCCGTTTCTCTTCATAGCTGCTGATTTGCACATTCTTGCCCGATCCACCGCCAGCAGGGTCAAGGATAAACGTGCGGATGATGGTTGATTTGACATATGGGGGTTTGACCGATGGGGCCCAATTCTTGATTTCGACGGGTACCGGGTTGGCAATCCGCTCATCTGCTTGAGTCACAATGCAGCCACCTTTGCAGCCTTTGCGATGGTGTTTTGTACGCCCGTCAATTTGGCTACACCTACCGCCACCAAAACGATTCCTAGCACTACCTCGCCAATTCTGATAAACCATTGCGTAATATTGGCGTTCAATCCAGCCGTAGCAATTCCCAAAATAGAGGACGGATCGGCTAGATTGCTATTCTTTCCACCTGGTTGCGATTGCTGGCTAAGAGCTTGCTTATAATCAGCTTCCGCCAAATTGACGAAAGCCTTTTGAAGCAAATTTACGCTATTAGGGTGAGCTTCCGCTTGACTTTGTGTGTCATATCCATGAAAGCCCAATCCCACGGCTTGCTTTTCCTGCACGCCAGCAATATCAATCGTTCCATAACCTTTGAAAGCAAACCAAGTCATTTCAGTCTCTCCTAATACCAGTGTGGCGATTGTCGTTGCCAGAATGCCCACGCCATGCTAGGCGAACCATATCGAGACTTAATGTAGTCAAGCCCCCATTGAACCTGCGAGGCGATGTCGCTACTACCTCCCGCTGATTCTGGCCAAGCCGCTTTTGGCATTTTGGAGTATGGCAATGCCTGAGGTATCCCATACGCTCCAGATGACGAATTCTTTGCTCGCGGATTCCAATTACTCTCATGCTGCCACAAAGTCTGTAGAGCATTCCACTCCGCTCCCGTCCATCCCTCATTAGCAGCCAACGATTTACCGATAGCCTGTGCTGAGCCTGTTACGGCCGTTTCTGCGATATTGCTAACCGTTGTACTCACTGACTGTTGATTGCCAGCCTGTAGAGGATTGGTCACGGTTACATTCGTGGTTATAGGCTTTCCGCTCACTAGGTTCTGTAATACGGCCAGCACTGAATAGCCTTTAATCCCAGCGTATATCAGCACTGATCCCATACCAGTGATTGTCAATCCCACTCCATCTACAGGCTTAGGCATTATTTGAACCTGCCAATCCTGACCAATGGGCCACGTCCTACACCCTTATCAATCGTGGATACTTTCGTTCCTTCAGATGGATTCAAAGCGCTTATCATCTGTGTGTTATTGATGGCGATTCCCATATGGCCCAACCATAGGAGAATGTCGCCAGCTTGCACACTGGCACGCGGTATAGTAACTAGGCCATTCCACACGGCCCATGTGCCCGTAGGTGGTCCATGTGTTGTCCCGTCATACTTCCCTGGCCCGTATCCTGGTATCGCCATTCCCAGCTTCACTGAAGCGATCCCGTTAACGAATGATGAGCAATCCCAGGGATTCTGTAGATTCCTGCCAGGGGCACCCCCGAACCTGTAGGCGTGCCCCTGGTAGGCCATTGCGGTCGTTGCCAGGGCTGAGCCACCCCCACCCCCAATCACGCTAAAGGCGTTGCCCGTAGCAAGTATGGAGGCAGGCGACCCAGCGTTACCCAATTGCAGCGGAACACTAACCGATTGGCTAGGCTTTACGCCCGTTACCGCGTCGCCAATGGTGCCAAGCACAGACCATCCCTTGATACCGGACCATACGAACAAGACTCCGATACCCGATACTGCCAATGCTCGCCCATTTAGCTGGCTCATTTAGGCCGTTTCACCCTGGTAGCTAATCGGGTAGACATTCTCGGCAGGCTCATATGCCGTGGCAGGATTGGGATTCTGCATCTTTTGATCCTGCGGATTCGCCATAATGCCATGACGATAAGATAGCTCCATTGCGATGATTGCTCCACCACCGAGGATACCTACGTTCGCATCCTTGGTAATGAGGGTAAGCGCGCCAACCATTGCCAGCGCGGTCAATCCAGCCTTTTTGCGAGAGGACGTCAATACAGGGTGATTGGCGTCGGTTGCGGCAGCGCTGGATACTGCCCCGACTTCTAGCTGATAGATGGCGAATACGGTACCGACGACGGCAAGCCCCGCAACCGTAGAGCCTTCCGGCTTCAAAATTGACTTAAACGTCATTGCCTTACCTCTCATTACTTAGGCGTAGTCACCTTGACTGAAGGGCTTTCCGGTCCAATGTTTGCCCCATAGTGGGCAGCCACGGAGAGATTTGCTGTTGAAGCTGGCCTCATTGGGTAGTGATAGCTTGGCCCGGTAGTGTGGTCGTGATTAGCGCCATTTACCGACCATTCGTAAAGTGTTGCCCCTGGTTGCGCTGGAATGGATACTGTTGCGCCCGTTCTAGACAATCCGCTAACCTTTGGTGCTGGGGGTCGGGGGAATGCAGCCGGGGGTGTAGTAGGCGATGCATTAGTATTGATAGATGGGGGCATACCATTTACCCCGGCGATAGGCGGATATCCCTGTACGGCAATGGCCTGATCGATCAATTGCTGTTGTGTTGGATCAGCATATGAGCCAGTTAGATACTTGCCCAATGCTGCTGATAGGGCTGTAGCATCCACTACCAATCCATTATTTACCATGTATTCAATTGCAGCTTGTGACCATTGCCCATTAGTGGCATAGCTACCCGTTCCGGTTGACGGGACTCCTCCGCCACCCCCGGTATTAGTCACTCCACCTACAGAGCTTAGGTCTGTGCCTTGACTCGCCAATGCCGCCAAATCCTCTGGCGTGCCGTACACAAACCCTGTGGCAGGGTCAATATCCCCCGTCGCCGTAGTATCTGTTGTCGTTGTCGCCGTTCCCATTTTCTTTTCTCGCCAATAGACGATCCCGCCAATGGCAACGGCAGCCCCGCCAACATATAGGGCAGTCTTTTTCTGCACTACTCCCACGGGAGTCTTTATCGTTCCTTCCAATCCCGCCATATCAGTACCATTCCACTACTGAGTCATTAGTGTCCGATACCACGGAAGCGGAAAGATAGGGCTGCGGAGGTGCGACATATTCGGACGGAACATTCTGAAGCATTGCCCCATCGATACTGAAGCTAGCCCCGAGGTCATCCCCCGTAAATGGCGAGTCGACCCCGATAGGTGGCCGACCAGGGCCAGCCAATGTCTTAACCAAAGGCCTGCCGCCAGGCTGTAGATACATGTAGTTACCGGGAATTCCCCCAGCGCTGGCAAATCGCCTATGCTGATGGGCTGAATCAAACCCGTATTCGTTCTGACGGGCGAATGATTGCACCCGATCCCGTGTGCCCCATTGGTAGCCATTGCCCATTGACTGCCGACCAGTTGGCTGCAAATCCGTATGCCCCGAATTGATTTGCTCTACTGTCAACCATTCATCATTCAATGCATCTAGATTGCGTTCTGCATGAGCTGAGGCATTAGTGTTGATTGCGTGGATTTCTCGCGATTGTTCCGCTTGCGCTGCTATAGCATTAGGACCAGAGTCAATCGGGCCAGACGCAATACCCTTTGGCCACGGTCCTGCCCGCTTGCTAGGTGTATGATCGAAATACGGGTCTTGCCATTCATTGCCAGCCGGGGTCAATGACCATGAATCGAATTCGCTTAGTAGCTGATTCTCTGGCCCTACTGGCCCAACAGGCGCACCCATTCGCGAGCCGCGCGGGATCGTTGGCTCTACTAGATAAGTGCCGTGCGCCGGATTAGCGACGCCACCCATTCGATCCTCTGGCGTTGCCTGGCTTTCGTCATCCACTACCGTCTGTAGGTTGGCAATGGCTGAGAGACCAGTAAGAGGCTGAGTCATTTGCGAAACCTCTGGATTCTATTTCTTTCCGCCCGTTGTGACGTTTACAATGCTGCCAGCCGTTAGCCTTTGAAAGCCCGTCGCAGCTTTATAGAATGCATTGGGATTGGCCAGAACGAGATATCCCGCACCCAGACCAATAAGGCCAAGCATCCACTTTTGCAGTAGAGGCATTTTATTTCAATCCCAACATTTTCGAAGCATTATCGATCGGAGAGGGGGCATTGCCCATCGGTACCAATACCACCGAAAGCAATGCCAACATTGCCAACCCTTTGCCTAGCGGGGGCGAAATTTGTTCCATCCCCGCTAGTGCAAGGGCCGCTATTGCCGTGGCTGGGACCAAACGCCAGTTAAAGTCCACCCATAGCGGCCGGCCAGTCGCGACCGGGGCAAAGATGGCCTCATTAGCTGCCGCTATTCCTGCCGCAGCAAGGATATAGCCTGTCGATCCCGCCATTGACTTAGACTGTCGGAAGCTTGCTAACCAGCGGAAGCGATCGAATCTTTGTCGCGAATACCAGCGTGATGATTGCCGTAATTGCGATCACCATTAGCTGTGACTTGTTTGGCATTATTTCGCATCCTTTACAGTATCTTCCACAGCGTACACAGCGACGATCTGATAGACCTTATTGCCCGACTGCCAATGCCCATACGGGGCACTGATCGATTGAACGTCAGAGGCAGCCACGCGCTTTACAGAGCCATTCGAAAGCCACACGTAATACTGCGCTTCCGAATTCTCATCCTCTGCCACTTCTGGCTTATCCTGCTTTTCCGGTGCATCCGCAACGTCAGCTTTCTTGACGTCGGGTGCATCCGTAGCCTTTTCCTTGGTTGCATTCGTTACGGGCATTTACCTACGCTCCATTTCCGGAAATCAGCGCATAGCGATTCTTCGATGGCGTCGCCAGCCAGTTAACCAGGGCAAAGAATGTCGTCGCCCCGCCAAACGTCCCTTGCAACCGAATCAGGCTGTTTACCTGAGTGTCAAGGTACTTAAAGCGAAGCTCATCACCGGGATGGCTGCTCATATCCTGAGTAAACCAGACGGGGAAAACGCCATTTTCCTTACCCTGTGCCGTATCGGCAGCCGGGGCAGTCGCACCAATCTGACTCAGCGCGAATGCACGCGACATCTTGCCAAGCCACAGATTCTTTGACCGAGTAAAGTAGTTGATATTACCCAGCAAAAGGGTGGCCGGATCGGGCCAGTTCGGGTCAGCCGTTGCCCGCGTCGAGTTACCAGCATCGCGGACGTAGTAGATGATATTGCGGATTGGGAAGCCTACGCCATTGGTAAGGTCATACTTGGCGTTACCGGCAGGCTCAGACTGATTCTCTGACTTCCAGTATTGCAGCGATCCCGGCAATGGTGGCGTCTGCGCGAATGGGCGACCATTGGGGGCTGCTGCGGCCGGCTCAGTGTATGAGTCAGCAAATCCACGAACCCTAAGCGTCCCGGGGTTAGTCGGAGCAGTCGAGTAAGTCTGAGCAGTCGAGTCCATCCAAAGCTCGATTTTCCAGCCTGGCTTAGACTCATTCTGCACAACGCCCAAACCATCGCGGGCGACTACCTCTAGAGGCAAGTAAAAGAGGAAGTGGAAAGAGCCACCAAGGCCCGCGCCAACCCCGGCAGTCTGGCTAAATGTGATGTCAGCGCGCGGGTCGCCAACCTCAAAATAGCCACCAAACTTGTTCATTACCAGCCATTCATAGCCGGCAAGTGTGAGCACTGTCTCGCCACCCAGGTCATACAGAATGACCTTTTGCACGCCAGAGAATCCTCCGGCAATTGGGTCGGGATTGAAGACAACCGTGGCGGCATTGCCAGCCGTGGTCATCGCGAAATCGAACCAAAGCCCGCGAAGCCAGCCAGTCGGCGAGATATTCCAGAGCGGAAGCTGTGTGGGCGTTGCCGCCATTGCTACCGACTGGTCATAGTCCTGTACGCCAGACTCATAGACGCCAACAGGGAAGGGATACGGGCGAGGAGGCGGCGCATTTTTGTTAGCCGGCGGGGCCGTCTGCACTGCTGGTTGCATCTAGTTAGTTCCTCTTTCGGTGGTCGGGAAAAGGCATTCTGAGATTCGTTACCGCACCACGGGACATAGCGAGCATGTCCTCATCCGTTAGTCGAGTAATCAAGTCAAGCCCGCCATTCTTATGGTCAGGGTCAGCCATTCTCATTCCAGCCTTATACATTCTGCGCGCTGTAATGAGCATGATTTCCGCATCGCAGACGTTCATACTAGGCGGAACGATTTTGATGAATGTGTAATACTGCTCATTGTGCTTTTGATGCCGTACACATTCACGCTTATTGTCATATAGGACATCATCTGATGTCCCGTCATTCAATGCGGCGGCAAACCATTTGCCTATGGAGTCATACCCAGCCCCAATCTTGTGGAGGTTATAGGTATCGCACAGACGCTTGGCCGCGTCTGTGTGGCCACTTTCTTTGTACTGGCAGTATCTTTCATGGCTAGTCATTTCGCTCCTACGATGCACATTGATCCCGTTACCTTGTGAATGTAAAGAAACTCATAAGGCTTTAGTGTCGGGATGATTCGCTTAGCAATCGGGCCATTCTCCCCAATGATTTCGACGTAGCGTTTTAGCATTTGCTCATCTCCACCTTTGGCAAAGAATAGATGGGTTGATTGCTCGTATCCCCATACAGCCGTACGCCCTGAATCCGTAGGCTTTTGGACGAAAATCCATAGCCCTAGTTTCATTGCTCCAGCCATTGCAAGAATCGTAACCATTTCTTTATCCAGACCCATGATTTTGGCTTTAATCATGGTGTCATCCATTACGAGAATTCCGCCATTATTCTTTTTGCTCGCCCCATACGAATAGCGTTCCATTAGAAGCTTCCGCGTGATTTCGGCGCATTTCTCCATATCGGTATCTAGGTCGCCGAATCTAGGCCAAACCACGTAACCGCTTGGCTTTTCTCCCCCTAGCATGTCCTGAATCTTTCTAGGGGGTGGCCATTCTGATACTCGCCGTAGGCCAATTTCAGGGCCACGCTTAGCCGTTACAGGGTCATTAGGTTTTGATACTGCAACGTATGCCATGAAGTCTGGCGATACGATGTATTCCATTAAGTCAAATGCCAACGTTGTCTTACCGCGCGTTGTCGGGCCACCAAAAACGACATGCTCACCGGGGTCATAGTCAAAGTAACTCTTGGCAAATGCCTCGCGAGTAAACACGGTGATTCCGTCATCTCTGATGACGAATTCCCGTTCATCTTCAAATAGTGGCGTGGTCATTATGGGCCAATCGTTACCGTCTGGCCATCATGCGCTCCATTTTGCTGAGCAGCATTCATGTAACGTTCATACTCAGCCTGTGCAACCCTGGCCTCTTCTAGAGCCTGCTGCTGCTCTTTCATGGCCTCCGATTGCATCCTGGCTACCTGAGCTTTCATTTGCGATTCTAGGACTTCTGGGGGCACTACACCCTGCCCTAGCATCATCTCAGCATTGATAAGCTTGTGATTGGCTGCGATTTGCAGAGCCAATGGCATGATAGCTGTAACCAGTGCGCCATATGGTCCGATTTCAATCAAAAAGTCGATAGGTTTTGCAATCGCCTCATTGGCGTCTGCTACGTTTGCCAATTCTTTGGCAATTGGTCCCCAATGGCTGCCAATAGCAGCAGCATCGGCATACTGATTAGTCATCATTAGGGTTACTTGACCAAGCTGGCCAATACCCATTAATCCCTTTGCACGCCGTTCATTGACTGATTCAATGCTAACGACTGTCGCCTGAGCCTTAGGGCCAGTGCTGGCCGTTCTACGCTTTGGCGCTTGCACGCCTGTCATATCAATTGGCATGGCGAACGGCCACCAAACTAGTCATTAGTGCAAGGATGCTGATAATTACGGCTGCGATTACCAGCACTGTCATTGACTTTAATTGCTGGGGGATTGCTGCCACAGCCTGAGCCTTACGCTTCCATTCCATTGGCTTTCCATTTCTGTTTAGGAGGGATGGCGAGAGTCGTTGCGCTTTGGGGAGAAAGGGACCAGGAGACGCATTAGCCGGGCGTCTCACGGCTTCGATGCGAGCCATTCCCCTGGCTGAAAGCCCCATTACGCTCCGTCACTCTCGCCATCCCTGTATTGAGTGGCCTCCGCGATTTCTGGCATTCCGCCCACGGTGCCGTTACGTAGATCATACCACGTTCCCCCTGGTCACGGGCATAATGATCATGTTCATAGACGTATGCAAATATCCGCATGTCGATCATGTTTATAGACGTATGCGAATATCCGCATACGTGACCGAATAGTGCGTGAATGTGGTATACGTTCCAATTCTCTCACGTTTGATCATGGCCCGAGCTGGTAGGATGATCTTAGCCCCCGGTGCGGCCGGCGCACCGGGGGGATTGCCTAGAAAGGGCAGAGACAATGACTGCAAAGCCAAAGCAAGAAACGGCATTCGAAGCGTACAAGGACGTAATGCCGAATGAGCCAGCCCCGGCAGATTGGGACTTTGAAACTGTCGCAGATGAAAGCCCTACTACCGTAATCTTTGACACGATTGGTGATGTATTCCTGGGGCTTTACAAGGGCACTGAGCATATCGTAACGGGCAAGATTGATGCAGAAACGGGCAAGCCAGAAGAGTTTGATCGGTTCGTTTTCAAGGGTCGGAATGGCGAGCTATACTCTATCAATCAGTCTTACAAGCTAGATGCCACATTTGAGGATATCAAGCCTGAGACATGGGTTCGAATCACCTATGTCAAGGATATCCCGACGGCGCGAAAGCTTAGTCCTTTGAAGGATTTCAAGGTTGACGTTCGCAAGTAAGTAAATGCAATTCAAATCCGCTCCGGCAGCCTCCACAATGGAGGCTGCCGGAACGCGCAGCTATCGTCCGCAATGGCTAAGCGAATGGATTGCCAATAAATCGCGATTCGTTCGCTTGCAATGCGGACACAAGGAATGCTTGGCAAGCGCTGACAAAACGATATGCCTTATCCAGACATTCAAAAGCCTTGAAATCCTTTGCTTGACGTGCAATGACTTTTCCCCCGTCAAGGAATCGCTTACCGCTTGCGAGTATTTGGGTATACCCTCCCCTGTATATCCCGCTTCACCCTTGTTTTAGCTAGGGGTCGCCAATGGCGAGAAAAGGCTGGGATAGTCTGTCACCAGGCTACCGCCAAAGGCTGGAAAAGAGCGGAATCGGCAAGGCTGGCTATGATCGCGGCGAATCTCTGCAAAAGGCTAGAGGACATGCACAGACGCCAGAACGGCCGAAAGCCTCTAATGCTCAGCAATTCCCCCGGTATCACAACGAACGCCAGAAACTAGTCAATGCAGTAAATAGAAAGAAACAAGATTTCTTTGGGACAAGCCCAAAATGGAATCCACAAAGAGCTAAAGCGAATATGTCAAAACATCCCCCGTCATTGGCGAAATTGCGATGGGCGCTAGATGCCAGTTATGAGGATTGGCTAGATGCGATTCGAGAAAGCCCAGAAGAGTACGCCTGGCTTGGTTACCACTAGAGGGCATAGACTTCTATTGCCAGGAAAGCATTACAAGAATTCAAAGGGCAAAATCACGCATCATGCCCCAGGACGTAAAGCAATCACATTTATTGGCGTAGATGGCGAAGGAATCTCAGCCAATGGCAAAACGAAATATGTGCTGTTTGGCGTTGGCGAAGATCAGATAGAAGATACTAGCGGATTGCGCTGGTCTGACGTATTTGAATTTCTCTATGACCGTTACAAAGCGGGCTATGCCTATACCGGCTTTTTCCTTGGCTATGACTTTTCACAGCTAATCAAGACTATGCCAGAACAAAAGGCTTGGATGCTTTTGACCAAAGAGGGCCAAGCCCTTAGAAAGCGCTACACAGCCGGTAAGAATGCACCTGACCGTAAAGTTATGCCCCATGTCGCACCCCATCCCGTAGAATGCGAGGGATGGCAATTCGATATGTTGGCAAATAAACGGCTGAGAATCAGACCAAAGCTCTGCGATTGCGAGCTACCGACTTGCCCCTGTAAGCCTAAAGCCCCGTGGCAATATGTCTGTGATGTTGGCGGCTATTTCCAGCAATCATTTCTAAAGGTCATCGATCCGAAAGAATGGAAAGAGGGCACTGCTGTAGTTAGCTCGGAAGAGTTTGCATTGATTCGGACGGGAAAGGAAAAGCGTGCAACGGCATTCCTAGACGATGAAATGCGCATGTATAACCGACTAGAGAATGTAGTGCTATCGCGAGTAATGACCACACTTGATAAAGGTTTGTGTGAGATTGGTGTAGAATTACCACCAAGTAAATGGTTCGGACCGGGGCAGGCTGCACAGGCATGGCTTAGTGGCGAGGGTGTACCGACCGGGGAAGATATCAATAAAACGGCATCCGTCGAAATGATCGAAGCGGCTAGAATGAGCTACTTTGGCGGATGGTTCGAATTAATGGTACATGGCAAAATTCCGGGGGTATCACATGAGTATGATATCAATTCAGCGTATCCGTCAGTTATCGCTAACTTGCCTTGCTTGCTACATGGTACTTATACCAGAGGGGAAGGAATCCCGACGGTCAAAAATGGTGACTTATGTCTTGTCTATGCTAACGTCTGGTCACCGGGACTAAATAACTCTAAACGTGCGCACATTGGCACCATGCTTCATAGAGATGATGATGGCACCATATCCCGACCTATGGGCACTGAAGGTTGGTATTGGTGGGATGAGCTAAAAGCTGCGGAAGCTTGTCGAATGGTTAAAAAGCTTGACAATCGTGGCGCACAGAAAGTGCAGCGATGGGTCAAGTATGAGCCTTGCGACTGTCCGCCACCAATGGCGGGGATTGCGGACCTCTATCAACGGCGTCTAGAGGTTACCTCCAAATCCCCGCTTGGTAAGGCTGCAAAGCTTATCTGTAATAGCTCATATGGCAAGTTTGCACAGAGCGTAGGAGAGCCTATCTTTGGCAATCCCATCTATGCCAGCCGGATTACCTCTGGATGTCGTAGAATGATCCTAGAGGCCATTGGAACCCATCCAGATGGATTGGCAGCCGTGGCAATGGTTGCGACAGATGCAGTGTATTTCCTGACTCCACACCCAACTTTGCCGTTATCGAAGGTTCTAGGAGAATGGGATTATCATGCCAAGGAAAATCTTACGCTCTTTAAGCCTGGTGTTTATTGGGATGACGATGCGAGAAATGCTATCGCTAGCGGGGAATCTGCACACTTTAAGGCGAGAGGTTTTATCGCAGCAGATTTTAGCGCGAGCATTTCACGAATCGACAGTGAATATGATGGGTGGGCCACCAAGCCACCAACCCCGACTACCGGAATGAGTGCTGCCTCACACAAAGGATGGCCAGAGGTGAGCTTTACTCCGGCATTCACCATGATTACAGCATTGCAAGCGTTGCGTCGGAATGATTGGGATTTAGCTGGCTCTACGCCTGACGGTATTGCATTGACTCAGAATTCCAATCCATTCAAAAAGCGTACAGGGTTCGATGTCGATACATTTGACGGGCGGACTATCTACCGAACAAGACCATATGACGGCGTTTGGTATGACCCTGATATCTGCGAGAATGGTGGCACGGGTCACATGATCCCGCAATGGATTCCATCCGCTCCATATGAGAAACGCTTCGGAATGGATGACCCATTTTCGGATGAGTCTAAAGAGATGCTTGGTGTCACAGATGAGGGCAGTTTAATGGAAATCCTATTTTGGATTTTGAAGGGGGAATAAATGTTTCCCATGAAACATGGTAAAGGCAGAAAAGCTATTGAACACCCTTTCAATTTGAATTGCATTGAATGCAAAGCTTGGCTTGACAAGTGGTATCATGGCAGTATTGAAGAGGTACAGCAAGCCAGAAATGAAGCTTATGCTAAGGCAATGAATGGCCCATACGGATGAGACGATATACAGTAGTCGAGAGTAAGAGTAAGCGTAAGCCTAAATTGCCACCAAAGCCAGTAAAGTCTATCGAGCCACTATCGGATCGTCACGGATGGGTGGTAAATCCAATGAGCAAAATCCTATTGGCAGATATGCATAATGTTTATTGGGGTAGCCACGGATGCGAGCGACGGAGAGGTCACGCTAACCCCTGTCGTTGCCAGTGCGGCGAGATGTACGGGGGTAGCCATGTTTATGGCGAGGATGCCGCTACAGCGGTCGCAAGCCCTCTAGAGGCAAAGCGCTTGAAAGAGGATGAGAGACGGAGGATAGAGGATGCTAACCAAGAGGCAGCGGAATCAGATTCCGCTAGGAATCGAGAGGTTTAAGACTGATCACAGAGCCAGAGATTTGGAGGAGGCAGAACGGCAGGTAATAGAGGCAGCATTTGCACTAAATGGTGTACTCACAAGCGAACTAATGGCAGGCCAATGGAAGGAATACATGGCTCTAGATTATGCTTGTGTGGCTTTAGCTGTCGCGCGAAATCGAATGGATGAAATTCCGCCAATTCCTACTTATGTGGATGGGTGGGGGCCAGACACTCAATGAAATTCTTTCGTGGCTGCATGGTAATGTGCATAATGGCCCTAGTCTTCTGGGGAATTGTCGCCGCGCTAATCATTTGGAGTAAGAGTTATGCCCCGCAAAAATGACAATTCAAGTACAATCAAATGGCACACCCCCGGAAGCAAAGGAAAGAGTCGGAGAGGAACAAAGATTGGCACTTATTCACGAATGAATAAGCGTGCAAAAGCCGAGCGTTACGATCGACCAGGATTGAAGGGACAGATCCAATGAAACGCATTTTCGCTGGCATTATTGCCACTCTAGTTACCGCGATTGCCCTAGCTATTCCGACCCCCGCCAATGCCGCCACAGCTTGCGGGAATTACCTGGAAACATTTAACAGTAATCACATAACGGACGGATTGGGTACCTGGTATTATGCCCAAAGCTATACCAAGCGTGGCCCCAATACATGCGGCAATAACGTCTATGCCTCTAATTGCCTGTCTCATGTCGGTAATTCGTATAGCGCACGGGTATTTTGGATCGCGCCTGGCGGATCGACGCATAGGACGCTATCGGTGGCGTTGACGTGCAATAGTTCCCGAGGTAGCTCTAGTCACACGCTACTTAATAAGAATGGAGAAAGCATCGTAAGCGGTAGTTTGGTCCGCATTGAAATCAATTCGGTCAATGGCAATATTGTCACTTGCCATTTATGGGCATAGCGATTAAAAGAAAGGGAAAGCCAATGGATGGATTATATTGCGCTTATTGCTTGACTAGCAATGAGAATTCAGCATTCCCATTAGTATTGATAGATGCCGATGGAGAAAAGATAAAGCCAATGAATGAATTTGGAGCCTATAACGTAGTTAAAGCGCATGTAAGAGGTGACAGACTAGAGGCATATGATTTGGGACCATTGCCAATTGAAGCTTGCACATTCGTTAATGGAACGGCTTTATGCACTACTCACGTTACTTTTGCAGTTAAAGCGAATTTCGATAGAATCACAACGGCAGCAGAGCATAATCGAATCTATCGAAGTGGCGGATATCCCCGATGAGAGTTAATGTCAAGAATGAAGTATTACTCACAGTCAATAGCGATGAGTTAGATATCGTTATAAGGGGATTACAATTAATCGAATGGCAAGACGGCGATGCCAATGCGAGTGAAACAATGGCAGCAAAAGAAATGAAAAGCGATTTAATTGCAATTCGTAATCAAATTGAAATGAATTCATAAGCAAAATGTAAGTTCCGAATGGTGGGCGGAATCGCGAAGCGATGACGCCCACCTGAGGGACC
>Ga0193726_1001520_pt1 | contig 18073 bp, 19 predicted proteins | sample H2c1metaG_FD_144928 | JGI IMG/M metagenome (GOLD analysis project Ga0193726, IMG submission 144928) | Soil microbial communities from a riparian zone of the East river system, Colorado, United States - H2c1 | ecosystem: Environmental > Terrestrial > Soil > Riparian zone | place: USA: East River... | reverse complement strand
ATTCTGCAGGACCAAATCAAATTCGGACAACTGGTCATTGGCGGTGCTCGACAATACGACGGTCACTGACGTATTCCCGCTGAGCGCCGGACTGCCGGACGAACTGGTGCCGCCGCAGCCCGTGGTAATGCCGACTGCCAACGCAAGCAGTGTGAGGACGGAGGAAAGTTGCAAAACCGAAAGTGAGCGAGTCGAAGTGAGTGGCGTCATAAACGTCTCCGGTAGCAGTTCCTGAGGTGAGCGCTTCGAAAGATACACGCACTCATGCCTCATCTACTTGGCCTGGGGTCTACAACCTTCGAACATGCCGACCATACGCGCTTGTAGTGTCAAATGACATATTGATTAGTCTAGATTTGTAAACTTAGGTATTGAAAACATGGCAATCAGGCCGCCGCTTTTTTTTGGCGAGAGCTCTGCAAGAAATGAGGCTTCTAGCCGGGTGGGCGCGACCGCCAACATTGACTGAACTTCTTCCTCTTTCGCGCGCGCAACCCGCCCTCTTTAAACCAAAGGCGCGATCCTAGACAGGGTTGTATCATTTTCCCCTCCCTATGGCCTACCCCGTCAAACCTGGGTGGGGGTGAGGATACCACGGGATGGATTCTGCACTTGACGGGATAGTACACCCCCCACATAGTTAACAGCGGCGATAGCGACGCGGGCTGGATCAACTCGACGGGTGGGAACATGACGGAACGGAATATGCCTCCCCGCCTAGAAACCAAAAGCGGTGTCCATCCCGTGGTGTTCTCACCCCGTCAACCCGGGAAGGGCTAGTGCATACCGACGGCAAAATACCCCTCCTCTGGGTCTGACTCTGGACCGGGGTACTGGACTCGGGATTGTTGATGAAATCGCTGATTACAGTAATTTGGGGAACCCTCCGCTGGACGCGGGCCGCCTCCATCGTCTCACCCGAGCCCGGCAGGATGCACATCGGCGTGTGCGGGCCTTAAACCGGGACACTACGGCAATGGAATGCGATAGAGGTTGCGGCGCGCATTCTCCTGGGTGTAGGCGTAGACGGATGAGCTGGCGATCGAATCCACTTGCCGAGGGATCACGGCAGCCGTTTTCGCCTTCGCCAAATCCTCCAATCGTCCGAATCCGGCGGGGGGCAGCGTCGGAAGCCCTGTGTCATGCTTCACGGCCATCGGGTAAGTGTCCTTGGACAGGGACGGAAAGGAAACAAACATGACAGTCCCAGCAGTGTTCCAAGTCATGAAGCAGTAGCCCGGGCACACGGGAACGGTCGCGCGTCCATCCACTGCAAACGCGGCGGACTCAGCCGTTTGCCCTTCGCCGGCGACCGGCGTGTTGGCAATCACCCAACGGCCATCCGGCGATACCGCCCTGGCATCGAAAATGCGTTGCGGCGATATCTTCTGGCGCCCGCTTCCATCGGCTTTCATGCGGTAAAGAAAATTTGACCCACCTTCGATCGCGCGGAATATCAGGTCACCATCGGGTAGGAAAAAAGGAGAATCTTCGCTCTCAGTTCCAGCCAAGGAGATCCGCCTCGGGGAGGAGCGATGGTCGGTGGCCGCGACCCACAGGCTGGAATGGCCGCTCGGATCGCCCATTGCGAAAGCGACTTCTTTTCCGTCACGAGAGACCGAGTAGCCCTGCATGGAATAGCCCGGCAGGACCTTCTCGACTTTTTCGCCGATCAAGTCTTTGACCCACAGTTCGTAACCAAGGGTTTGACCGTTGGCCATCAAGTAATAAAGCCTATTTCCATGCGAAGAGAACGAGGGTGCCACCGCATTTCCCTCCGAGGAAATCTGGTGGTCCCCATCCTTGTCGTGGAGCCAAACCGTACTGTCTCGCGATCCGACGGACGTAATGAATGATTTGCCGTCCGCGGCCATCTCCATACCTTCTTGCGAGGTCGGCCCCGAAGTCACCAGCTCCGGCTCGCCGTCTGGAAAACCCTGCCGCCAGATTTGGAATTTGTCACCCTTTTTTGCGCTCAGGTAAATCCATTTGCCGTCCGGGGACCAGGCGCCCGCGAGACATGTCTCGGCCTGTGGACCCTTACCGGTAACTTTTGCAGCCAGCGCAGATGGACGCGTCATCCCAGTCCTCAGCCGGATTTAGGCAAGGCGTTGGTTTTTGTGGTTGCCGATCTCGGCCAGTGCGTCGAGTGCGACTCGCCACCGCCGTTTGGGACCACCGATGTAAGCGGGGCCGTGATCAGGATAGGGGTAGACGGGGCCTGGATCGGAGCCAGCAGGGGAAATTCCTATCTCTTCTTTTCAACTATGCCAGGGGAGCATCCCCTTTGCGCGAATTGGCAGTCGAGCCTTCCAGCGCGCGCCCGGCTTTTTCTATGGCGGGCTTTACGGCTGAGGCTGGGAAAGTCTACTACTTTCGAGCGAGGTTGTTCCCCGGACATGGTGACTATTCAGTCGATCTGGATCTAATTAACAGCGACGAGGGCAAGTTTCTGGTGGCCTCTTCGGCGTTCGCGTCTCCCATGCGAAAAATTGAAAGGCGCTTAGTCGGCGATAAATCGCAATTTCACCAACAATGCTGGTTTGGGGATAGTTGATGTAAACGCCTGTGGCTGTTGAAAAACTCACGCTCTAGAAGTTGCGCAGAGATTTCATCGCGCGAGGAGGCCCTATGAACGCCGTTCTCGATGTTGATGGGCATTTTCTATACCTCGACCGGGACAGTTTTTTCAAAAGAGACGAAGACTTCATAGCTGGATACGTCGGCGACAAGCGTACGCTCGACCAGTTGCGCAGTCGTTTCCGAGAGGTACGATACCTTGATGTCATTCGACTCGCTAAAGAATTGAAATATCCTAGCCGAATGACCCCGTCCGAACGCGGTTAGCCTCAAGAGAGGCTACGGTGGTCAGTTGTAACAAACGAACTGTCCCTTGGAGGAAAGCCATGAGGCGCGCTCTAGCCATGATGTTCTTAACATTATCTGCGTTTGCTCAAAGCCCCCCATCATCCCAGCTTGCCTCTGCCTGTGGCTCCAAGGATGTTAGCTTCGGTGTGAACCTGGACCTTACGCGGCACAATCTGGCGTCGCCCGAACCTGGGAAGGCGCGGGTTTACTTTATTCAGGATGATGGCTCGTGGGGCGATCACGAACATTACGTGCTCAAGATTGGGCTGGATGGAACTTGGATTGGCGCCTACAAGCAAAATTCCTACTTCACCGTTTCCGCGGCGCCGGGAGAGCATCACGTCTGTGCGCGTGTGCAGTCGAGATATTCAGTAGGACGTCTATTGGCCCTCGTGCGTTTCACGGCGGAATCCGGAAAGACGTATTATTTCCGCACCCGATTTCTTGGTGGCATGCCGGGCATAGGAACGACTCCGCAATATGTGGAGCTTGATCCAGTCGATAGCGACGAAGCCCAGTATCTAATGGCCTCCGATCCGCTGAGCGTATCGCAGGCCAAGAAGTGAGTTGGGGCGCGGTGCTGGCGTCATATCCGAATGCGCCAAGTTATGGGGATTACCAAATAGCGCTTGCTGTTGTGTGCATCGATACTGTACTGACGGGCCATTGCGAGGTCTGGCTCATGCCCCTAGCATCACGTTTGTGACTTGGCCGAACATCCCAGTCGTTGGCAGTCGCGGAGCTGAGGAGCGAAGAGTCCAAAGAACAGCTCCGGCAAGTGGCCCGGATCACTACTCGCGAGGACACTGGAACTAAGAAGATCACACTTACCTCCGTCGAAGACAGCGGAGCGTTACTGCGAAGGGCAGGTCATGAATAAAGCAAGGATAATGGTTGTGGATGATGATCCTGATCTCAGACTCGCCCTTAGCGTGCGACTACGGGCCAACAACTTCGATACCGTGAATGTTTGCGATGGTTATTCCGCCCTGGCGATGGCTCTTAAGGAAACACCCGATCTGATCATCCTCGATCTCGGGCTGCCGGCAGGGGATGGATTTGCCGTGCTGAAACAGGTCAAAGAGTATCCGGCGCTCTCGTGCGTCCCGATCATCGTTCTTACGGGTAGAGATCCTGCGGGCAATGAAAGGCGTAGCCTCGAATCGGGTGCCGTCGCTTTTTTCCAGAAACCTGCCGACGAGGCGGAGTTGATGGGAGTGATTCGCACCAACCTGCGGTCTGCGTGGGGATGGGGCACATTGCCATCGTAAGCATACGCGCCCAAGTTGACGAAACATCAATTACACTCGATGACCTTGCTCGGCACTTTTCAAAAGTGCAAAATCCCTGAGGGGCAGCGAATAGTGAGGGTCGCGCTTCGAACCGCGTGCATTGAAGACTCCGTCTTCGCCCGCGACCTCTATTTCGAGACCATGCGTGGAATGATCGAAGGCCTTTTCGGCTGGGATCGGGCGCGGGAAGAGAGGAACTTTGCTGGGTTCTTCAAAGTTGACGAAGTCAGGATCATAGCCGCCGACGGCCAGGATGTGGGTTGGATTCAAGAGCAAGTTGAAAACAGGACGATCAACCTCGGCTCTTTCTACGTGATGCCCGCGATGCCAGGGCGCGGTATCGGGACGAAAGTTCTGGACACACTTTTGGCGCGGGCCGCTGAGCAGTCAAAAGCCATGACGTGGCGGTTGTAAAGATAAATCCCGCCCGCTATTTTTACGAGAAGCGCGGATTTCGGATCACCCACGAAGATCAGCATAAGTTCTACATGAGAGCCGACCCGGGCGGGCCTGGCATGGACAACTGACGATAAATCGCGGTTGCACTCAAAACCCCCTCAAAAAACGCGCAATCGCCTGTTCTCGACAATGAAGCAAGACCAGAGTACGCTGACGCGGAAATGGACGAGCTGCTGATCCAGATACTGCTGGCGTTAGCTGAATTCTTCTTCGAGGCCCTTCTCGAACTAGGAGGAGAGGCATTGTTAGACGTGCTCTCTCGCGTTGCGGCAGATGTATTTAAACCTGCTGAACCTCCGCACCCGGTATTTAGCGGTCTGGTTTGGGGTTTCTTGGGGGCAGTAGTAGGCGCAACGAGTCTTGCCATCTTCCCGCATCCGCTATTCCATCCCTCCAAATTTCACGGCATCAGCCTGATCCTCAGCCCCATTGCCGTTGGCACGGCGATGTCCGCGCTTGGGGCGATGCTGCGCAAGCGCGGCAAACAAGTGGTGCAGATTGAAAGTTTCCCATATGCATTTGCGTTCGCGTTTGCTATGGCTCTGGTTCGATTCGGCTGGGCGTCCTGAATACGGTTCTCGGCCCCATCATGATTGCACGCCTCCGAGAATGGTGATCCAGCAGAACATGGCGAGGAACGTTCTCCTCCTTTTACCACGCTTCTGCTTCCATTCCGCCCGCCAATCACAGTGACTTTTTTAACACCCACAGGCGTTAGCACCAACTACGTCCTCGAAGAGTTTCTGGGATTCTGACTCAACCAGTGACGCGGCAATTTTCGACAGTCAACCCTCCCCCCGGGGTCCCTATAGTCCCGGTCCCTATAGTGAGGAGGGGCGCATTGCCATCGTTTCGATTTGAGATTTTCCTTCCTGTGATCGAAGCCAAAGCTCGATGATCAAAGTGTTAATCGAGAAACCAATCCAGAACGCGATACCAAAGAACTGCCCCGGTGAAAGATGGGTGATTCCACTGGTGGCGAAGAATATTCCCATCGCCGGGCGGGTGGTTGCAATGCCGAGAAGGACTGCAATGGCCCGCGTCATCCAGCGCAATTTCAGTACGGCCTCGCGACGCAAGTGCCACGCTCGAAACAGCGAGAATAGAAAAAGACTGTTGAAGAACAGGACCGCAGAGCGTTCCACCCAACCACCCACGGAATAATGGCTCATCGCGTAGGCAGTAGCACCCACCACGATCCCGAGAAAAAACAGAACGCGCTCGGGCCACGCCGCACCGGCGAACCGTCGCAGGTAAACAAATGGGGCCAGAACGACAAAGGCCAATGCGGGAATAATGTGCACCAAGGTGAGAGTTGCATGCGACGCAAATGCGGCGTCGAGGGCGGCCAACTGCGGTGGCGCGGATTGCGGAGGATGCGCAAGGGCCACGATGCGCCGAAGTACGACGGCGACGGAAATCAGAATGCAGACCCAAAAACCGATGCCTAGCCAGCGCCAAGAAGCTTGCATTTCAAGACATACTACGCCTACTCGAATGGGATATCTGTTGTAAGCCAGACGTGGCTGCTGAAAAACTCACGCTCTGGAAGTTCGCAGAAATTTCATCGCGCTAAGATGCCCTATAAACGACGCTCTCGATTTTGGTGGGCATTTTCTATCCCTCGACCGGGACATTTTTTTCAAAAGAGGGGGGGCAACAGCCACGCCGGCGTTGCAATTCTGCGGGCGGCCGCCCCATCGCCGCCCTATCAAGGATGCCGCTTGCAGGCACAAGGTTTTGGTCCTAGATCATCGCAACACCGGGGACAGAATTCCAGGCGGTGGCTGCGAGGAAAGGAGTTCGATTGCGATGATACTCACCTACTCGTGCCGAAGCATTTCCATGGGATCAAACTCAGTGGCATGGCGAGCAGGAAGGTAGCTGGCGAAAAGCGTCACGACGATCAGAAGCGATGAAACTAGAACTAAGGTCAGCACATCATGAGGGTTCACCCCATAGAGGAATCTGCCCAGCAAGGGCGCAGCGGCAAAAGATGCGGCCACGCCAATCATCACGCCCAGGAACGAAAGCATCATGGCCTGCCCCAAAACCAGTCGAACCACATGCCTGGGCGGCGCTCCCAATGCCATTCGCAGGCCTAGCTCGTGGCTGCGCTCGCTGACGGAATACGACATCACTCCATAAATCCCGATCGCGGCGAGAATCAACGCCATCACCGCAAAGAGCCCCAACAGTTGCGAGAGAACACTCCAGGACCGCGCTGAGTTCGCGACCGTTTGTTCCACCGTCCCAATTCCGAAAACGGGTGAATCTGGCGCCAGTCCCGAAATCACTCTCCGCACGCTCTCGATCAGCCCCGCGGACGCAGATTGGCTGCGGATTACCAGGCTTTTGTGAACCCGGCTTTCGGTCCAACCGGGTACGGTATGCGGTGCCAGTTGCGGGTACGAGACGTACGCTTGGGATTGCGACTCCTTGGTTAGCACAAACTGTCTCACGTTTCCCACGATGCCGACGATTTGTCGAGGCCGCTCCTCCGGGGAGGAATCGAACGTAATCTCACGGTCGATGGGATCTTCGTTTGGCCAGAATTCTCGCGCCATCGCTTCGTTAATTACCACCACTGAGGAAGATGTTTCCGTATCCTGCTCCGTGACGCCGCGGCCTCGCAGGATCGGGATGCCCATCAAACGAAAATAATCCGCACTGACAGCATCCAGCAGAACGCTCGGTCGTTCCGCGGAAAGATCTGCGCTGCGGCCTACAATGGTGAAGCCCGGCTGAGCATGTTGGGCGTCATGCGCGAGCGGCAGCCAGTCGATCAACGCCGCACCCTCGACGCCGGGTATGTTTTTGAGACGCTCCAACACCTGTCGGCAGAAAATCCCAACCGGCGGTCGAATCATGTTCAACCCGGTGCGGTCTTGATCGGTGCCGTCCAAGTACTTCGCTCCGGTCAGCCGGACTTCCGCCGTGAGGAGATGGCGTGGATCAAAACCCGGGCTCGTGCGCAAGATGCGAGCGAGCGTGTTGATCATCAGCCCCGCACAAATCAACGACACCAGCGCCACTGCAATCTCGGCCACCACCAAGACGTTTCGCGTACGATGACGTGACCTGGTGGCCGTGCTCCGGCCTCCCTCCCGCAAGCATTCACTGACATCGTTTTTCGACGCCCGATAGGCCGGAATCAGCCCGAACACTAGGCCGGTCAGAATGCAGATGCCGAACGTAAAGAACAAAACCCGACCGTCCAGAGAAACTCCTGCCGTCGGAAGCAGGTGCAAGGACAGCCGAGTGAAAATCCGCACGCCCGCAAAAGACAAAACCAAACCAGCCACGCCACCCACCAGGGAGAGTAGAACACTCTCGGTCAGTACTTGCCGGATAAGCCTCTTTCGGCTCGCGCCCAGCGCGACCCGTACCCCAATTTCCTTTCGCCGTCCGTCCCCTCGAACTAAGAGCAGATTAGCGACATTTGCACACGCGATCAGCAGAACGAATCCCACTGCGGCAAAGAGCAAGTAAAAAACCTGCTCCGACCAGCCGAACAGGCCCTTCTGCAAGGGCTCAACCCGCACTCCTGTTTCTTTGTACGCCTTGGGAAAAGCTTGGGCCAAACGTTGCGCTGTCAGATTCATCGCCGATTGAGCCTGCTGGAAAGAAACGTCCTTTCTTAGCTTGCCAATGCTAACCAGCCATCTCGCATCATCGACACCGGAATCCGCGGCATTTCCCATACCATCGACTATGAAAACCTCAGGAGGCCCCGATCCGAAAAGATCGAATCCTGGATTCAAGACTGCGATGACAGGTCCGGAAAAGGTGTCAACAAAAATGCTCCGACCAAGGATCTTCGGATCGCCCGCGAAATGACGCTGCCAGAATTCATAACTCAGGGCGACGCCGAGAGATCCCTGCCGTTCAGCCACTTCGTCGGTCGGTAGACTGCCCAGAAAGGATGTGATGCCGAGCAGCGCGAACAGGCGAGCGCTGACATGTTGCACGCCAACGCGTTCTGCAGAGCCTGCACTGGACATGGCGACCATGTCCGGCCTCGACACGAACTCTATTTGCTCGAACACCGGGTTATCGGCTCTCCAGTGGGCCACGTCTGTGGCCGAGACCGGTCCGCGAGCTCGCGGAAATCTGGCATAGCTATTGGATAGGACGACGAGCCGATCCTGCTCGGGATAGGGAAGGGGACGCAGAAGAAGTCCATCGATGGCACTGAAAATCGTTGTTGTGCCGCCGACTCCGATGGCCAGCGTCAGGACGGCGACCAGCGTAAAAGCCGGGCTCTTGCAGAGTCCGCGAGCCGCATAGCGGAGTTCCAGTCCCAGGGCTTCGATCCGATCCGTTTTGGATCCGATGCCGACCACGTCAAAGTGTACCTCGGCAAACGCGCATCAGCTCAGGATGGTGCCCTCATGTACATCACATCGGTGCAGCACTCGGGCAAAGCCGGATTCTTCCCCGGCGCAAGAGAAACCTGATCTAATCGTCGGCATTTTTCCGGAAGTTTTCTATCATTAGCTTTGGTTTCTAGCTTTATTAGTTTCTAGCTTTATTAGTTTCTAGCTTTATTAGTTTCTAGCTTTATTAGTTTCTAGCTTTATTAGTTTCTAGCTTTAGTAGTTTCTTTCTCCGGTTTGTCCACGATTTCACGACCAGCCAAACTGCGTTGGACGCAACAATACGCCTGCGACTCGACCGTGGCCCCGGTAGGGTTGAGCCTGCCGGGCATCCTTAGTCCTGGACGGACTAGTCCGATTTGGGGGTCTACGCGAGAAGATTTCCCGCGCCAACCCGCCCTTTTATCGTATATTCCTCGCAACGAATCTCTCCGTGCCAGGGGCGCACATGTCTACAGCAGCTTCCGTGCCGTTACGAAGTACCACTTTGCTCCGTCGTAAGTATTTTCTTTTTGGATTTATCGGGCTGATGATGGCCTACGTTCTCGTCCACAACGAGCGCTTCCTCATCGATGCCAGCCATCCGGAGTGGGCTCACATCAAATCTTTCAAATGGTATCTCTTGCCGCACGGCATCATGGCGGCCTGCGCGATATTGCTGGGACCCATGCAGTTCTCCGATCGCCTTCGCCAACGCTATGCAAAATTCCATCGCGTCGTCGGACGCTTCTACGTCGCCGGTGTTTTCATTGGCGCTCCGCTCGGCTTCTACATCCAATATTACCAAGAGCGCATGGGTGGCGCGCGTTCCTTCAGCTTCGCCGCTTTTACCGATGCGGCCATCTGGATGCTTACCACCGCCATCGCCCTCTACTTCATCCTTAAGGGAAAAGTCCAACTGCACCGCCAGTGGATGACTCGAAGTTTCGCGGTCGCTATCGTATTCCTCGAAGTCCGGGTGGTTCTAGGTGTCACCGGATGGGAGAGATTGGGTCAGTCTGTCAGCGAAACCGTCGTGTGGATGTGCGTGGCCTTCTCCCTGCTATTTGCCGACTTCGTTCTACAGTGGCAGGATTTTTCCCGATCGCGGCCAGTTCCCGCAAGAGTCCCGGCAGTTCAAGCCGCTGCAGATTGACTGAAGCACAAACTTTGTCCCCCCAGCTGGACGATCCCTTGCGTTGACGAGCAATTGTTTCTAATTCGCCCGAAGCAGGTGAAGTCGAGTTACGGGAATTCTGGATTCCTAGCCTGCAAACGTGCGGTAGCACTTGCAGAGGTGTATCGGTTTTCCCCTCGCCATCGCTTTGCCAGTTAAACCAGGGAAGATGGTATACCGGCAGAGAATTGCTCCCTCCCATAAAGCCCCAACCCAACTTTGACTTTTCTTGCCGAGACCGCGTCTTTGGGGGTCTCGCGTCGCTCGATGAGGAACGTCCTTCGTAGACCATCGTTTGACGAGAAATCATCTACACGCAATTGGCTGTGCCATCGCACGAGCGAGCGGGCCGGCTCAAAGTCAAGACCGGAGATTTGGGGACAGCTGCATGGGGAGGGAGCATTTTTGCCGCCGCCTTACGCTACCCCGCCAAACCGGGAGCGGCGTTTGGGATATTGGCTTCAGGGTTGGGCTACTGCCCGGCAGCTATTTCTTCTTGTCCTTCTTCATCTTCTTGCTGATCTCTTCCATCAGCTTCGGCTTCAATTCCGCGAGTACGCTGTCCACGATATTGGCGATGACCGCAGATTCCGATGGGCCGGCCTCGGACGCTGTTTCCGCCGCCGGCTGAAAAGAGGGTGGCTCTTCGCTACGAACGTCTTCCGGTCCGGCAGTAGCCGTGGCTCGGGCTACATCTTGGGGAAGCTGTGAGCTAACAATGGAGTCGCGAATCTGTTTCCAGTTCTGCCAGGCGGCGGCCAGTTCCGATTCTCGACCGGAACCAACTTCCGCCGCAGCTGCGATGCTGTCCACGCCGGCGGCAACCTCGGGCGCCGCAGGACTCTCCGCCTGCATCCCCGGCTCGGACGCGCCCGCGCCAGCCGAAGCGGCAGCCGCGTAAGCCGCGCCTTCGTTGGAGACGGCAACAACGGTGTCGCCGATGGCGCTCACCGCGTCTGTCGCCGGCGAAGGCACTTGCGCTGCTGCCGCTTCCGGTGCACTCGGTTCCGGAACACTCTCGGCCACGACCGGAGTCTGTGGATCAGAAGCCGGGATTGCCACCGCGGGCTGCGACGCTGTCGCTTCGGTCGAAATTGCGGCCGGGGCGGAGATTTCAGACAGCGGAGCCGCCCCGGGAAGCGGAGCGCTTTCTGCCGGAGTGGATGCATCGGTCGCCGCCGCCGAACTGGTCTTTTCCGCCTCGAGCGCCGCCATCGCGGCGTAGGCTTTTTCCATCTCGCGTTCGAGAACAACCGTGGATTCATCTTCTGCCACGGCCACGGATTGAGCGACCCATCGCGGACCACTGGCCCCGGCTTCCGCTCTGTGTTCCGCACCCGACGCCGAAGCGCTTGGGGCGACCGGTTCGCCAGAGCCGTTTCCATTCGCGCTGCTGGATTCTCCGGGGGGAAGCGTTTCCCCGTGGGCAGGCGACAGGGATGCCAGGGCTGCCAGAACTTCGGCATCGGTGGTAGCCCGTTGCAGCTCGGCAGCCTGCGCCGGGGTCTGTAAAATCTCGCGTCGCGTCTCGCGCGGCGCTTCATTCTCTGCGGCGGCGGCAGACGCAAAAGTAGCGGCTTCCGCAACCTCGACGGCGGAGGACTCCAATTTTTCCTCGACCGCAGTCGCGGCCTTTGCCACCGCAGAAACTTCCGGTCCTTCGGTCTTCGATACGGCAGTCTCGTTCTTGTTTGCGACTGCGTTCGCCGCGGCCGCAAGCGCAGCCAGTTCTTCGGCGGTGATCCCCTGCGGTAAGGCGGCCGTGACTACAGCTTCGGCGGACTTGACCGCGGCCGCTTTGGCTTCCTCTTGCAGCCCTGGCGTCTCGACTTCTGCGGGCTTGCGAGCTGGAATTGCTAGCCGGCTCTTCCAGCCTGCGTCCTCCCCGACGGCCTGACTCGCAGTCGACAATTGTTCCGCGGACGCGATTGCCTTGGCAAAACGTCCGGGCTTGAACGATTCGGCCTCGAAAAGGCTCGAGCTTCCCCACGCTCAGCAGCACGGGAATGCGGGCTGTCTCTGGGGCTTCTTTCAGCCGCTGGCAAACTTCGAGGCCACCGTAGCCTGGCATGTAGACATCGAGGATGATGAGGTCGGGCTTCGATTCAGCGATCTTTTTGAGGGCAGCCGAGCCATTATTGACAGTAATAACCTCGTAGCCGGCATCGCTCAGGATCCGGCGGCCCATGTTCTGGGCTGTCACACTGTCGTCAGCTAGCAGTACTTTCCGCGCCAAGGTGCGTCCTTTGGAGAGGGGGAGATAGCGCGAAGGTAACCCGTCCCATGTTCTAAGTCAATGAAGATAAGGGTTTAGCAGGTTACGAGCGGTCAGTACCCACTGGGTAACGTGAAAACCTCGGGCAGCGGGATCTTCGATCGCAGCTCTCAATCCGGACTCCCCCGGTTTCATGTAGACGCCAGAACCCAAAATCCGCATCCCTGGGAAGCTGGCAGCGAAGACCCTGTTCTAGAACGGAATGACCTTTTTTAGTCCCTTCTTTTTCTTGGGCTTGCTTGAAGAGACATCGGCGTCGCTGGCGGGTTCGTCTCCTGGCTTGGCATCTGCCGATGTCGATTTGTCCGCCGACCCCGACTGGATCTCGTTCACCTGGGCCGGAGGCGGGGCGGCTTGATCGCTATCTGGGGCGACGGTAGGCTTCAGCTCATTCGGGTCAGCCGCTTCGACTGTCGGCTTGAGCTCGTTGGGGTCGGCCGGGGCGGGAGGAGCGGGTGCCGCTGCCGGCGGCGTTACTGAACTGCCAGCCGAACCTCCGTTGAGGATTTCCACCCCCACTCCCTGAGAATTCGCGGCCGGCGGTGTGTCCGAACGGGGCGCTTCCTGGTCGGGCCCCGGCGGACCAGTGCCGATCACTTCCGCATTCGCGTTTTGCGTTCCCCCCGCGGCCGCGCCGCTTCCGATGGCGGCTTTGGTGGCCTGTTGCGTCACTCCGACAGCGCTTACTTCCTGAGGATCCACCAGCGTGGGATCTCCGACGTGCGAGGAGTGGGCTACATCAGGATGTTTTTGGAAACCTCGCATGATCGACGCGAGCGTGCCGCTCTCGCGCCGGCTGTCGGCTTCGGCTTTGTTGAGTGCGAGCGCCGCTTTGGTGGTCTTCGGCACCGGCTGATTCATCGCCACCAGCCGCGCTTTGGCATCCGTGGCCCGATCCATAACGGGATAGCGGGTGATGATCCGTGAGTAGGCTTCCGACGATTTCTCGGTCAGCATTTGAATCAGGCGGGCTTTCGCGGCTTCATTGCCGGGATGGGATCGCACCAGGTTAATTTCGCTCTCGTAGGATTGTCCCAGCGTATACAAAGCCTCATCGGCTTTGCTGTAGAGCGGATAGCGGTCCATGAGGGTTTGCAGGCGCGCAATTGCTGCCGGGTAAGACTGACGCTTGAAGTAAAAGCTTCCCACCTGAAACTCGCGCTCCGCGATCACTTCCTGCACCTGCATCAGGCGCTGCTTAGCATCGGGAACCAGCTTGCTCTCGGGCCATTGCAGAATCAGTTGCCGATATTCATCTTCGGCTCGCCGGGCATGGGTGAAGTCGCGGTCTGGCTTCTCCATCTCCTGGTAGTGAATGTTTGCAATCTTCAACTGCGCCTCAGCGGCCTCCGGCATGTTGGGAAAGAACGTGATGAAATCTTTGTATTCAATTTCCGCCTGGGTAAGAGAGGCAGAACCGCCTTCCGCGTACCAGGAATCAGCCACCCCCAGTTTGGCGCGGGCAATGTATTCAGAATCCGGATAGGTGTTAATCAGGGTCTGCAGGGTCATCCGCGAGACGTCGAAGCGGTTGTGCTTCATCGCGTCCATGGCGCGGTCGAACAATACCTTGTCCGGCTGCTTGGAACCGACGTTGGCGAGCGGATTATTGACCTTTTTGTTGGTGCAGGCCACCGCAAAAATGAGCGCAGCCAGCAAGACGAATGTTGCCAAGCGACGTAGCATAGGACCTCGAGATGAATACGCAGGGACAGAGGTTTCCTCGGTCCCTCCCTGGAAATGTATTTAGACTCTCTGCAACCTGGCCTCGGAGGCCGCTTTTAGTAATTTCTGAGCGTTACTCTTTGGATCTCCGTGACCGAACACCGCGTTGCCCGCCACCAGAATTTCCGCGCCCGCGCGGACAACCTCCGTCACGGTGTCGAGAGAAATTCCGCCGTCGACTTCGAGGCGATAATTCAACCGTCGTTGCGACCGTAAGTCCGCTAAACTGCGGATCTTATGCACCACCCCGGGAATAAATTCCTGGGCCCCGAATCCCGGATTCACCGACATTACCAGCACATAGTCGACGATATCGAGAACTTCGGCCAGCGTTGCGACTGGAGTCGCAGGATTGATCACCACTCCGGCCAGACAGCCGCCGCTCTTAATCAGATGCAAAGTCCGGTTCAAATGCCGGCAAGCTTCCTGGTGCACGGAGATCCAATCGGCGCCCGCTTCGGCAAGTTCCGGGATGAACTGGTCGGGGTTTTCAATCATCAAGTGACAATCGAGCGGCAGATTAGTGGCTTTGCGTAGCGACCTTACCAGCGGCGGCCCGACGGTCAGATTGGGGACGAAATGCCCGTCCATGATATCCACATGGACGACGGTTGCGCCGCCTTCCGCGGCGTCGCGAACTTGCTCCGCCAGACGCGCGAAATCGGCCGCTAAAATCGAGGGTGCTAGTTCAATCAACGTCGGTCAACCTGGGCTCTGACCAGAGGATATCTGGGGAAATTTTACCACCGATGGCTCTCCATTTTTCCCAAAAACGAACCCCTAGGACCAACCGATTCTGGTGGCGCGGGTTAGCCCGAAAATGACCCGATTCACCCCGCACTCCCGATTGACCAAGCTATGAACCGATCAAGCAATCAACCAAAGAACTAAAGAACCAAAGAACCAAAGAGATTCGAATTGATCTGCTCTCAAAGGTACTGGGTTCCAGCTTTGCCGAGGCGGTGATTTTCGCAGGGCGATTTTTTGGAGGGCGGGTTCCCGGAACCGTCCACCGCTCGGTCCGGCTTCGCGGCTTCGGTTTCATTTCCGGCGCCGGCAGCGTCCGCCATGCTATGCATGCGCCAGTTTCGGAAGACCAGCAGAAGATTTGGTCGGGAGAATCACGGTGGAAGCGAGTCCGGGCAGGAATGCGAGTCTGCTTGAGCGCCTGCGGTCGGATCATCTTAGCGCGTGCTAACCTCGATTACCCGCTCTCGGGTCAATATTTCAATTTCATGGCGCTTCCCAATGCAATACTCCCGGCAAGCTTCAGCCTGGGCGCGGTCTTGGTCTGGGGAACCAGCGACTTCGTCGGCGGCTACGCGGCCAAGCGCGCCAATGCATTCGTGGTCACTCTGATCGCCCACACGAGCGGCATGCTGTTGATGGCCACCATGGCGGTGGCGACGCATGCTCCCATGCTTTCTCATCGCGCTTTGGGATGGGCGATCGCAGCCGGTCTGGCCGGGGGCGCGACCCTGGCAATTTTCTATCGCGCGCTGGCGGCTGGCAACATGGGGCTCACGGCTCCGGTCGCCGCGGTTTTGGGCGCGGCGATTCCGACGGCTTTCGGAATGATCACGGAGGGATTTCCCGGGGCCGCGCCCATCCTAGGATTCGTGCTGGCGGTGCTCGGCATCTGGTTGATCTCACGCAGCGAAGACCAGCGCCGTCCGGAAGGGGTCGGCCTGGCCCTGCTGGCGGGAGTCGGCTTTGCAGGATTTTATTTGTGCGCCCGGCAGGCGGGAAATGAATCCTCTCTGTGGATTTCGGCGTTCTCCAAGGGCGCCTCTGCTGTATTGACCGGCGCCGTAGTCCTGGGGGGAGGAAAATTCGGCCCCATCCGCAAACCCGAGGTGGGGTGGGGCGTCCTCGCCGGGTTTCTCGACGTGACCGGCACCGTCTTGTTCATTCGCGCCAGCCAGAGTGGACGATTGGATTCAGCCGTGGTGTTGTCTTCGCTTTATCCCGTGGTCACGGTCCTGCTTGCCAAACTTATCTTGAAAGAGCACTTCACCCGGTGGAAGGCCGTGGGAATGGCGGCGGCCCTGCTGGCGGTGCCGTTGATTGCAATGCAATAGGTCCCGAACTCCGTTCTGAATCTTCCGTTCTGAAGCCTAGGATCGGGGATAAAGTAAATGAAGCAGTTGCTATCAGCCCATGCCTCTGCTTGAAATACGCAATCTGACCAAAGTGTTTCCGCTGGGCGAATCCATCTTCGGTGGAGGCGCGAGGGGGGAAGTTCGCGCCGTGGATGATGTCTCCCTGGATATTCATGCCGGCGAAACTCTCGGCTTGGTCGGCGAGTCCGGATCGGGCAAGAGCACTCTGGGACGCCTGGTGCTGCGGCTGGCGGAACCGACCTCCGGCAGCGTTCGATTCGACGGCAAAGACCTGCGGTCAGCCAGTCAGGCCGAAATGCGGGCACTGCGCCGAGACATGCAGATCATTTTTCAGGATCCCTTTGGCTCGCTCGATCCCCGAATGAGAGTCGAGGATCTGATTGCGGAGCCTTTGATTATTCACCAATCGGGGGCCGACTCCTTCTCGCGTTCCCGGGGGGAGGGCGGGGACAGCAGCCGAACTAGCCGGGTTGCTGAATTGTTAAACGCCGTCGGTCTCGACCAATCGGCAGCCCGTCGTTTCCCCCATGAATTCAGCGGGGGGCAGCGCCAGCGGATCGTGATCGCCCGTGCCTTGGCGCTTCGTCCAAGATTCATCGTGGGCGATGAACCGGTATCCGCTCTCGATGTCAGCGTCGGCGCACAGATCGTAAACCTGCTGGCCCAGTTGCAACGTGAATTCGGATTGACTTACCTGCTCATCTCGCACTCCATGCCGGTGGTACGTTACTTGTCGACGCGCATCGCAGTGATGTATCGCGGAAAAATTGTCGAAGCCGGAACGACCGAACAGGTCACCGAACGCCCCCAGCATCCCTACACCCGCAGCCTGCTCGCGGCCACCCCGGAAGTGCTCGCCTAGTCTTGTGTTGTGTCTGGATTTTGCCCAGCGCGCGGCGCCGGCGCTAGAAAACGGCGCTAGAAAACGATCAGAGATCGAAAGATTGAAAATACGAGAGCAGAGAGCACGGAGCAAGATCACGGAAAATCGGCGATTCTCTGCGCCGCGGCAAATTCCCTGCCCGCCGCATCAGCGGCGAACCGAATCTTGGACTGCAGTCGGCGCCGACGTTGCCTGGCGAAAGTCATTTCGGCTCGGCGCGGAAATTCGCGCCGCCCCGCACTTTTCCGCTCCGCGCCCTCCCCATCGCTTCGACCGGGTCATCCCTGGCCAAAAGCGGCGCCGGCTGGTTTTATTCGCATCGCAGCGCCACCAGAGGATCGACTTTGGTCGCCGGCCGCGACCACCCATTCGGACAGCCCCGGGGGCGCCGCGTGCCGGGCCGACCGGGCGGACTGTCTCGTCTAGCCGTCTCGGATCCGTTGCGGTTCGAAGTCCTGAGGCCAAATTATAGTTCTCGAGCGCCGGACCGGGTTTATGCTGGTGGGCAGCATCCTCGGAGGAATTCTCAAATGAAGCCAGCCCTTGCAGTGTTCGCCCTCGTCGGTTCCATGCTATTTTCCTTGGCCGCTGCCGCGCAGCCAGCATCGAGCGCATCCCCGGTTCCCGCCGTCACCAAGGATCCGGTCACCGCTTCGGTCCGCGTGTTGTTGCCCCGCTCGCAGAAAAATATTCTGGCCGCGATCGAAGCCATGCCCGCCGACAAGTTTTCCTTCAAGCCCTCGGCCGATCAGATGTCTTTCGGCCACTTGGTTGTGCACATCATCGAATCCAACAACTCGATCTGCGCCAAAGCCGCGGCCATTCCGGAACCTAAGGTCGATGAGGTCAAGGATTCCGACCACAAAGACAAGCTGATCGCCGCCGCCCGGGCGTCATTTGATTTCTGCGCAGA
>Ga0193726_1001519_pt1 | contig 18109 bp, 18 predicted proteins | sample H2c1metaG_FD_144928 | JGI IMG/M metagenome (GOLD analysis project Ga0193726, IMG submission 144928) | Soil microbial communities from a riparian zone of the East river system, Colorado, United States - H2c1 | ecosystem: Environmental > Terrestrial > Soil > Riparian zone | place: USA: East River... | reverse complement strand
ATCGGCACCTTTGTGCTGGTGTTGGTCGCTGCCGCGATTTCATCGAAATACGGCACGGGCGTTGGCCTAAGTCCGGGACTGGGGCCATTCCTCATCGGCTTTCTGGTGTGGGGGATCGGATTGTCCCTTGGCGGTCCGACAGGCTATGCAATCAATCCCGCACGCGACTTAGGCCCTCGCGTCGCTCACGCGCTGCTGCCCATTTCAGGGAAAGGGCCTTCGGATTTCGGCTATGCCTTCGTTCCCATCGTCGGACCCTTGGTGGGCGCGATTGCTGCCGGCATCATGGTCAAGGCGATCGGAATCTAGCGGCAGCCGAGCGGTAAAACTGGTCCCGCTTTCCGAGGTCGATGTCACCGACAACGTGCCGCCGTGCGCACGCACGATTTGCGAACAGATATACAAACCCAATCCCAGCCCCTCGCGATTGCCGGAGCTGGATTGCCGCCAAAACGGTTCGCAGATTTTGTCCAGACTTTCGGGCGGTATGGGTTCGCCGGCATTCCAGACGTTCAAGACCCACTCGCTGTCCTCGGCATTGGCTGAAACTTTCACCTCGCCCCGCGCCGAGCCGTGTTTGAGGGCGTTGCCGATGAGATTCGAGGCGACTTGCTGCACACGGCCCAGGTCGCAGCGCACTTTGCGGGTCACGCTGATGTCGGCGAGAATCTGCCGGCCGGGTTGTCCGTCTTGGAATTCGCGCACCACCGCCTTCAATCCTGCGTTGATATCCTCGACTTCCGCGATTCGCAAGCCGAGGCCGTCACCCAGCCTCGACCTCGCAAAGTCCAATACATCGTTGATCAGCGAAGACATGCGCTTTACATTGATCCGAATCCGCGCCGCCACATCCTTGAGAGCGGGGTCCGCCACTTTCTTCTCAAGAAGCATGCCGGCGGAGTAGACGGCTTGCAGGGGATTGCGCAAGTCGTGGCCAAGAATCGCGACGAATTGGTCGCGCAATTCATTGGCCGCGTGGGCATCCCGCAGCGCGGACTGGTCTTCCTGCCTGGATACCTCGCTGTCGAGCTGCAATGCAATCAACGCGGCGAAGCGCTTGAACATGTTGACGATCTTTGGATCGGCCACCTGGGCCGGCGCCGGATCGATGGCGCAAAGATTTCCAAAGTAGCGCCCGTTGCCGAGAATGATCGGCACCGAGACGTAGCTCTCGATGTTGTAGAGTTTGGGGGTGTGATGGTTGCAGTAGCGAGAGTCGATGCTTGCATGCTCGATGATGATGGGCTCGCTGGATCTCTTCGACTCGATGCAGAGCGTCGTCTCCAGATCCAGCTGTCCGCCCGGAATGAGTCCGAAATCGATGTCGTCTTTGACGACGCACGCGGTCCAAGTTTTCTCAGTCACCCTGGCAACCGCAGCAAACCGCATGCCCGTGGACTCGCACAGCACCTCGAGCAACGTCGGCACAGCCTGCAGTCGGTTGACCGCTGCAACGTCGCGCGCAATTTCTTGAGCGGTGTCACCCACGGTGGAGGAGTGAGGGGAACTCGGAGACAAATTAGTGTCCTTGCTGCATAGCAGAGGCGAAGCGCGCCCAAACAATCTAGCATTAGCCGGACTTTATTTGTAATGCAAAGGAAATCCTGCCAGGAGATGTCAGGATTGCAGAGTAGGCTGCAATAACTTAAGTGAGAATTCGAGGCGGAATCGTGAAAAAAACCAGCTCCGCGCGCGTTTCGGCGACAGCAGGCGTGGCCGTGCCCGGTCAATGCCTTTGCGGCGACATCCGCGTGGAGATCGACTTTCCGGCCCGCTGGGCCTGGCACGATCACACGCCTGCGAGCCGCCAAGCCCATGGGGCTGCCTATGCGACCTATGTGGGTAGTTGGCGCCGGCGCTTTCGCATTACCGGGGGAGCCTCAAAAATCACCCAATTCGAGGACAGTGCCGCGGGCACCACGCGCAGCTTCTGCGCCCGCTGCGGCACCCCCATCAGCTACGAGCGCGCGCGCTCCCCGCATATGGTGAACGTGCCGCGCGCGCTGTTCAAAACCCGCACTGGCAGGCAGGCTCGCTACCATATCGGCATTGATCAGGCGGTGGAGTGGGCCTACCTGGGAGAACGGTTGGTGCCGCTCAAAGGATTCCCCGGCGTGGTGTGGGATCGCTCGAAAAGAAAACCTCGCGCTCCGCCAATATCAGTCGCCTAGTTCACAGAGTTTGCAAAAGCAGGCTGCAGCCTAATTGCGGCTGTCATTGTGTGACGGTGTTGGTCTGCAGCGGCAGACAAACCTGGCGGATCCGTTTTACAGAAGACGGCGCGGGCTTAAGACCGGGAATTGCATCACGTTGTGACAGCGCCGCTCCACGCCATATTGAGCGCGGGATTGCAAAGGAGCGAATTCAGAAGATGAAATCAGGCAACGAACTGCTCGATTTGTTTGCACGGCAAGCGGAACTCGAAAAGGCGATGCGGCAGCCCGGCGGCGCGCGCATCGTCGATGAACAGGAACTGCTCGCTGTCAGGCAGAAACTCGCCAAGCTCCCCGAGGCAATGGGAATCCCGGCTACGCCGGCCATGGCCCCACGAGAAACGGCAAAATCCGACTGCGGAATCGGCGGCTGAGAGTCACCCGCGTGCCACGCTTCAGCACAATCTCGCAATCGCCGTGAAACAGCCGATGTAGTTCGACGATTTGTTCCACATTGATGATGGTCGAGCGATGCACGCGCACAAAATGATTGGCGTCGAGACGCGCCTCCACTTCGCGCAGCGCCTGGCGAGCGAGATAACAGTGCCCATTGACGAAAATTTTCACGTGCTTGCCTGCCGCCTGCACCAGTTCGATATCGCGCGCGGGAACGAATAGCACCCGCCCGCCGTCGTTGACCAATAGACGATCTCGAAACTTGCTCCCAGCGGGCATCTCGGCGTCTGGCGGGTTGCGCCCCTTCGAATCTTCCGCGCCGGCGGTGCGCTCCTTGTCGAGCAGCGCTCGGGCACGTGCGATGGCCTTTGCGAAGCGATCGTCATCGAATGGCTTGAGCAGGTAGTCCACCGCCTCGACGCGGAAGGCATCGACTGCGTACTCGGAATACGCGGTCACAAAAATGACGAAGGGGTGCACGCCGCGCGCCTCGAAGGACGCGAGCACATCGAAACCGCTGCGCTCCGGCATGCGCACATCCAGCAGCAAAAGATCGGGCACCGCGCCGGCATCCAATGCCTCGCATTCGTTGACGGAGCCAAAATCGCCGATCAGACGAAAGTCCGGTTCGCGCGCCAGCAGCCTGCGAAGCCGCTGCCGCGCAATCGGTTCATCGTCGATGATCAGTGCAGAGAGCAGGGGGCGGTTCATGCGGGTCCCGCCAACGCAATGTTTGCCGGCATCTCGAGCATGGCACGCGTGCCGTGCTCGGCATCCGGGCCCACGTTCATACTGGCGTCGTCGCCGAACGCGGCGCGCAGCCGCGCTTCGACGTTGCGCAATCCGTCGCCGAAAGAGCTGCGCGCCAAGGGGGCGATGAGCTGCGGCGTGCTATTGGTCACCTCGATGATGAGTCGATCTTGCTCGCGCCGAATGCGCACTCCCACCGACAAGGAGCCCGAGGAGCCGCAGCGACCGTGCTCGATGGCGTTTTCCACGATTGGCTGCAGCAACAGTGCCGGCATCAGGGTATTCATCGCCGCCGGATCGACCAGAAGCGTGACGAGCAGCCGGTCGCGAAAGCGCGTCTGCTGAACTGCGAGATACGCATCCAAGCCGACCACCTCGGATTCGACCCGGATCCAGGGTCGTTTAATGCTCTCCAAGGCAATGCGAAGGAAATCGCCCAGCCGGGCAACCATGGTTGTTGCCTGAGCAGGGCTCTCATTGATCAATTCCGAAATCGCGTGCAAGGCATTGAACAAGAAATGCGGGTGCAGCTGCGCGGACAGCATCGACATGCGCAGATTCGCAAGTTCAGTGGAGAGTCCGGCAAGCCGCATCGACTCGCGATGATATTGACGCGCCGTGTATACGAGCGCGACGGCAGTCAGACCCAGCAGATAAGGCACCATCCAAAAGCGCATCACGCCAACCCACTGCATCCAATTGGCGTGAAAGGGCAGCCAAGCCGTTGTGTCCTCGCTGAAATGCGACCAGCGCCAATCGACCACCACCTCGGTCAAACATAGCATCAAAGGCGCGAGCCGGGCGACGACGAGCGCGAGTGCGACATTAACCGCGAGCACGCGGATTCGAGCGGCGCGTTCCCGAGGCCAGCCCCAACTTAGACCGATGCGGTAGGCGCAGGCCGAAAACAGAAACAACAAGACGTGATGCGCCAACCGGGCGGTCGTGGTGATGTTGTAGTCGCCGTTTTTTGTCGTCGTGCCGCTGTCCGGCCACGCCCACAAAAGACTGAGGATGGTGACCGCGAGCCAGCAGAATCCGCCGGCTGTCCAGATGATCGGCCACAGTTCCGTGCGCTCGCGCTTAAGCTCTGGATAGATCCCCATGGGGGGCAGTGTAGAAGGTGCTGCCGCACCCGCCAACTGCATACGAGCGAAATGGAACGAACGGGACCGCCGGGGGCGCCAGTGGGCGATCTCACATATTTCGGCGGGTGCTGCGCCGCGCAGTGGCGCCTGTTTGAGTCCGCTCGCGCCTAACAAGCGCCGATCGTTCCATGCCTGTCCCGTTCGAGCCCGAAGTGTTGCCGGCGATTTGCGCACTGCCTACCGTGCTGTTCGCGTGAGCGGCAACCTCTAGAGAAATTCCGGCGTCAAAGATCTAACGATTGTTGTGGGACGGGGGACGGCATGGAGGCTGTCCCCGCGTCTAACCATGTCGTTGGGACGAAATCGTCGATGGAGGGGACGAACTCGACGCCGGGCATAAACGTAGATGCGCTCTTGCGTATCTCATTGAGCAAGTCCCGATAAGAATCAACACGAGGATGACTGCGCCGATGCGATTACTCGATAGCGTTGCCCGCTCCCACGCTCCGCTGGTCTTGCCCTCCGGATGCGATTCGTCGGCGCCGTTCAATGTCGCCGGCCCGAGCCGCTTCGCCGCGCAAGTGGCGGGTTGCCCCCTGCGATTCGTGCTCGGCGACGATTTGGCTCAAGTGAGCGCCGAACTGGCCTATGCGGATGGCGCGCGGCTCGTTGGCTGCCTGGACCTGCTGCGCATGCCGGCGCCGCATCTCTGGATCGAGTGGAGCGATGAGGTGCACAAGCGGGTGATCCACGAGACTGAGGCGACCAGCGAGTTCGATTCGGCAGCGACCGGCCGCAAGGTGGGTATTCTGCTGCGCGCTTCGCCAAACGGACTGACAGCGATAGGGCGCACGTTTTGGGCGGATGCGGCCGCCGATGAATGCGCGCCGGTCACGCTGTCGCCGTTGGAAACGCACTTCGATTTGAGCGGCGAATTCGAGCAGGTCAAAAACACGGATGCCTTGTCCGGCGGGTTCGTCGACGCCACGGACGGCGGCAATCCGGCGACGGCTTCCTTGCTCGGCCATGTTCGATTTCGCTTCGACGACTCATGGGCGGACTACTACCGTGACGCGGCTGCGAATGCTGAATTCAAGCGCCGCTTGATCCTGGAATCGATCGATTCGATTGCCTGGGACGCGCCGCTCATTCTGGCGTTCCTGCTGCTGCTCAGCGCAAAGGATGCGACACGCCAGGCACCGGTATCTCGCGCTGCCATCAACCGCAAACGGCTGGCGAACGGCCGCTCGCCGCTGCTCGATCACATCGAAGTGAACGCGTCGCTCGATGCGGTATCCTCGGCCGAATCCAGCGGCGACGGCAGCGGCCGCCAGTCCCCCCGCCTGCATCACGTGCGCGGTCATTTGGTCCGCCGCGAGAATCGCGTCTTTTGGCGGGTGCCGCACCTGCGCGGCAGCGGTTCCCGCGGGACGGTTCGCTCCCGCACCGTCTGCCTGTCATTTGCGCGCAGATCGGCCCACGAAGCCCGGGTTTGAGGAGACTTCAGGGCTTCAGGCGCATGCCGTCCTTGGCGAAGGTGATCGAACCCGCGTAACCGCTGCGGATTGATTCCAAGACGGCGCCATTCGCTGCGTCCACCGCGGGCGATAGATGACCAAGCAGCAGCGCATGCGCACCCACGTCCTTGGCGAGTTCGCCGATGGCATGCGGCGGCGTGTGCAAAGTGTAGAGAATCGCGGGCGAGCCGGGAGGATCCAGAACCACGGTGTTGAACACCAGCAACTCCGTCCCTTTGGCTATCCTGCGCAAAGCCGGCAGGCCGTTCGCATCGATGTCGCCTGAAAAGGTCACGCTCTTACCCGCATGGTCGATCCGATAGATCACCGACGGCGCATCGCCATGATGTCCTGCGATCGCGCTGATGGCCAGATCGCCGGCCTTGTAGATTTGCTGCGGCACTGTACTTGCGGCGGGAGCCGGCACATCGTGCGCGTGAAGCGTGATCGGTGCTGCAAAGTCAGAAAGGTAAGCGAAAGCTCCCTTGGGACCAAACAGCACATGCAGGAAATCGCTGGTGCTCGGAAAGTACGCGTCCTCACCGTGTCCTGGCGAGCCGGCCGGACCCCACACATTGAAGGTGATGGGGCCGGAACCCGAAACCGCGCGAGCTTTGAACAGGCCGGGTATTTCCCCGACATGATCGATGTGCAGGTGGGTCAGCAACACGATGTCGGTATTCGACAACGAGGCCTTCGCTTCCCCCAGGCGGGCAAATGATCCCGGACCCGCATCGACGAGGATGCGCGCGCTGCCGTCGATAAAAACCAGGTAACTGGATGCGGCGCGTCCCGCCGCCCCGGGGCCGCCTGAACCCAGAACCAACAGTTCCAATGAAGGCACGGCAGCCCGGGCAAACAAAGAAGAGACTGCGCCCAAAAGAAGCAGGCACAAACAGACGGTGAGGCGAATCATGGTGTCCATCGGCGTCCTCCAGCCGGCGTTAGCGTAAACTCAGATCAATAATTCTGAAAGGAGCTGCCGGAATGAGGGGATATCGCCTGAAATCATCCGATCGCATCGTCGTGCAACCATGGCGGCGATGGGGTCTTGGCGTTGCGGCTGCCGCGCTTGCGGGAATGTGTGGATTGGCGTCGCTGCCCAGCGCCTCGGCGGCGAATACGAAAGCGGCCGCTCCCCTCAAGGTCTACATTTCGGTGGATATGGAAGGGATCGCGGGCGTCGTCACGGGAGATCAGTTGATCCCCGGTGGTTTCGAATACGAGCGATTTCGGCGCTTCATGACCGATGAGGCGGTGGCGGCGGTCCGGGGCGCCCAGGCGGCCGGGGCGACCGAGGTCGTGGTCAGCGATTCGCACGGCAACGGCGAAAGTCTGTTGATCGAACTCTTCCCGAAGGATGTGCGGATTGTGCGGTCGTGGCCGCGGCACGGCGAAATGATGGCGGGTCTCGACTCCAGTTTCGCCGCGGCTCTGTTCGTCGGCTATCACGCCTCCACCACGAATCCGAAAGGCGTGCGCGCCCATACCATATCAAGCGCGCATTTCACCCGCGTGGGCTTGAACGGAACGGCGATCACCGAGGCTGAGTTAAATGCGGCCTATGCCGGTGCGTTGGGGGTTCCGGTCGTGTTCGCCTCGGGCGATGATGCCGCGATCACTGAGATCACCGCGCGCCTAGGCAACATGGAGTCAGTGGTCACGAAAAAGACGCTGGGCTTTCACTCCGCGGAAACGCTCACGCCGGCTGCCGCAGTCGAGAAGATCTACCAGGGCGCGCTGTCGGCGGTCGCGCACCGCGATCAACGCAAGCCTTATGTGGTATCGACCCCGGTGACTTTGGACATTTCCTTCAAGAGCTATACCGCGGCGGAAATCGTCAGCTATCTGCGTTCAGTCGAGCGCACCGATGCGCATTCGATTCGCTTCGTCGGCCGCGATATGGCGGAAGTGATGGATTTCATCGTGTTTCTGGACTATTACAGTCCGGAGATGGCCCCATGATCAGATCCCAAAGATTTCCGTATAAATCTTCGAATACTGCGACGATACCGTAGCGCTCTTCGCGAGGTTCCCTCACGAAAACCACGCCCTTCGCACGATAGGCGTTGTAGTCCCGCCAAAAATCATCCGTGTGTAGGAACAGAAACACGCGGCCGCCGGTTTGATTGCCGATGCGCGATGCCTGTTCGGCATTGGACGCGCGTGCCAGGAGCAGGGCGGATTCTTGCGATCCTGGCGGCGCGACCACAACCCAGCGCTTATCCTGCGCGGCGATGTAACTGTCCTCCAGCAGCTTGAATCCCAGCGTTCCAACGTAGAAGCGCAGTGCCTCGTCGTAGTCGCGCACCAGCAGCGCGGTCAGTCCTAAGGATTGCTTCACGAATGCGGCCGGCGACAAGAAACCGGTGTTCAGCCCGTGGCGAGCCGGGTCGCTTCCATGAGCGACACCTTGGATGCGCGCCGCGCCGGCGATAGCGCTGCGCACTGACCCAGGATCAATACCAGCACGCTGCCGAGCGCTATGTACGAAGTCGGCAGACTGGCCATCTCCAAGTAGTGCATCAAGCCGAGATTGACGATCAAGGCCAGCAGCGCGCCGGCGATGATTCCGCCGGTGGCAATCATGAAATTCTCCGCCAGGATGTAGGCGAGGATGTCGGTGCGCGTTGCGCCGAGCGCGCGCCGCACGCCGATTTGCCGCTGACGTTCGCCGACCCAAAAGATCGTGATGCCGACAATGCCGCCGGTGGTCGCCAGCATGAGAATGAGGCATGCGGTACTGAGCAGTACGACCAGGCCGAAATCGCGGGCATAGGCGCGCGAGCGCAGGGCGTGAAAGGGCAGCACGCCGCCGGTTTCATCGATGATTCGCATCCTGCTCACCGCGAAGAGCGATGCGGCGAGCGATTGGCGTACACGTTCAGCCTGCCGCGGCTGCGCGCGCACGATGTATTGGGCGCCGTCAGGATCCGCCATGCGCGAGGGCGACAAAATGGATCGGTATGCGAAGGATCGCGTGCTCACGGCGGGAACTTCCATATTGGCGATCACGCCCACGATGGTGTGCGCCAGTCCGCTGACATACACCACCTTGCCGAGGGCAGTTTCGCTGGGAAATACCTTGGCGGCGAGATCTTGGGTGACGATCACGGGACCGGCGACGGGCTTGTCGGTTTGCGTGAAGTCCACAATTTCGCTGGGAGTGAAGTTTCGCCCGGCGATCAATCTCACCCCGTACGTGGACAGCGCGTGATCGTCGGCAAAGTAGGGCTCGGAAAACGACGTGGGAGTCGCTTGCTCGGGCGCGCGATTCACGGCCCAAACCGAGGCCACCGGACCGGCGGCAGGATAGGAATAATCCGCGTAGGCATCGGCGACGCCCGGGAGTCGCCGCAGCATTGCAAGGTCTGTTGCCGTTTTCGCTTGCGCCTCGCGGGCGGTCAAAGTTCCCACCCAACGATTGTCCACGATCACGATGCTGGCTTCATCGATGCCGCTGGGCCGCGACAGATAGGCGATTCGTTGACTGATCACAAAGACGGCATTGGCCACAATGGCAAGGGTGAGAGCAATTTGCATCGCGATGAGAAATACGCCGGCTTTGTGGCGGGTCATGGCGGACAGGATGGGTCTGAAGGGAATATTCATGGCTTCACCCGATCTTCAGTTGCCAGGCGGGCTGAATGCGCGAAGCGCGCCATACCGGATAGCTGGCAGCGATGAGTGAGACGGCGATTGCCAGTAGAACCGCCAGTCCCAAGGTCAGGGGATCGGCGTGCACGATACGAGCGATTTTGGGCTCAAACACGATGTGCAGGCTGCGGATGAAAAACACCGTCAGCACCACGCCCAAAGCTCCGCCTACGAGCCCGACGATGCCGGCTTCAGTCAAGTATTGCGCATAAATCGAGCGTTGCGATGCCCCGAGCGCACGCCGCACGCCAATATCGGGCGCGCGGCGCATGAATCTTGCCAGAAGCAGCCCAATGGTATTCACCGTGCAGACCAGCAGAAGTCCGAGAGCCACCAGGAAGGAAATGCGCGCCTCCGGCGGAACGGCCTTCATATACTTCAGCCATTGCTGCAAATCATAGAGCCGCACGTTGGCGGCCCACGCGAAACGGCCCTGCGCACGCTGTTCTTCGGCGTAGGAGGTGAGAAAGGCGTGGAATTGCTCGGCCGCAGCAGCCGTGGGTAGCTCGATCCAGAACGATATCCAGGTGCACTCGGATTGCAGCAGGTCGTCCCATCCGGCGCCGCTGTAATCGAAGGCGCACAGTGTGCCGCCAACGTTTGGAACCTTAAGGTCGATGGCGCGCTGGAAGGGCAGAAAAACTTGCGGCGGCGGCGCATAGGCCTGCACGGCGCCGATGGCGTAGAACCTCGGCGTCGGGTTCCAGTCCGCGAGGACGCCGGCGATGCGGTAGGCGCGGCTGCCCAAGGTGATCTCTCTGCCGACGCTGTTGAGCCCGCGGAAAAACTTGTCGTTGAGTTCGCGGCCGATCACGATTTCATTGCTGCCGGACTTGTCAGCGTCGCTGCTCCACGCTGCGCCGAATTGGAACGGAGCGGCGAACATGGCGAAGAAATCGGCATTGACCGCATAGCCTTGAGCGCTGGACGGGAGGATTTCCAGGCTCGCAGGCACCGCGGAGAGCTGTACGGGGTAAATGGCCGTCTGATGCGTGCCGCCGTGATGATCGCGCAGGGCGATTTCATCTCGAAAGGTAAGCTCTGAGTCGGGGTCGCCGCTGTTGGTTACCCGATGCGGGCCGCGATTGTCGATTTGCGGCGCGAACAATTGGGCCGATCGTGAGGGTAGGGGATCGGCGGACACCGCTCGAAGCGCGGCGAAGGTGGTGATCGAGCCGGCGACTCCCACCGCTATCAGGAGCACGATGAGGCCGGTGACGAGTGGATTGCGCGACAGCGCGCGCACCCCGAGATTCACGTAGTAAGAGAACATCGTTTCGGTTTCTCTAGGGTTTGCGGCGCCGGTATTCAGAACGCAACTGGGCAAAGCTTAAAATATCATGCCAGGAATTGCGCAGATACAGACTTTGAAGCGCAAGGCCTTCTTGCCGGAAGGCCAAACCTTCGAGTATCCGCACGGAAGCCATGTTGCCGGCGAACACATGAGCCCAGAGACGGTGGGCATTCAAGCGTTCGAATCCGAATTGCACCACGGCGCCCGCGGCCTCCTTGCCGAATCCCTGCCGCCAGAAATTTCGATTGAAGCAGTAGCCAAATGCGAAGTGTTGGTCGGTGCTGTCGCAGGATTGCAGCCCACAACTGCCGATGAGCCGGCTGGTCGCGCGTTCAACGACTGCGAACGTATAGACGCGTCTGGGGGCTGCCAGGATGGCCTCGGTACTGCGGGCGAGAAATTCGCCGGTTTCTTCGATGCTATTCGGCCCGAACGAGGTGTAGCGCGTGACGAGCGGGTCTGAGGCGTATTCATGCACAGCATCGAAATCCGAAAGCGCCAGATCCCGCAGCGTGAGACGATCGGTCTCGATCATCGCAGTAACTCCTAGCCGCCCCAAGTATGGACGAAGTCGGCGATGTTCTGCAGCACATCGACGGCCGCGTGCAGCAGCACGATCAGCAATAAGCTCCGGGTTCGCGCCCACAGCGTGCCGAACAGCAACGCAACCGGTGAGAGCACGGCGATCGTGAATGCAACGATTTGAACGGGGTCTGCGGAGTAGCCATCAACGCCGGGATGACCGCGCAAATAAAGCCCGGGTACGTGAGCCAGCGCGAATAGCATAGCTCCGGTGACCACGGCGCCCGCCTCGGTCTTCAAGACGGCCGCGAGCCGCGTCTGCAATACCGCGCGAAACAAAAACTCCTCGCACAATCCGGCCTCGATTGCCAACCAGATAAATGTCGCGGGTGCTGCCCATGCGAGCGTCGCAACGGAGGCATGCGATGCCTTGATCTCGCTGAGCGCCGGGGAGACCAGGCAGAGCAAGCCTAGAATGAGGGGGCCGAGCACCAACAAAGGCGGCCAAAACCCTGGCCGACCGAGACCGCTGTTGAAAAGAGGCGCAAGCTTGGCGCCGAGCACCGCCAGGAGCAGCGCCGGCGCACCGACATGCACGAGCAACTTGACCGCAAGCACGAGCAAGTCCTGCTCGCGGCCGGCCGGCAACGCAGCGCGCGTCGCGCTCATTCCCCAGCCGAGGAACCCCACCGCATAGAAGACCAGAAAAACCAACAGCGCGCACAGCTCGAGCGTGGGGCGACGAACCGGTATCGGCGGTGGAGCCGCCTTGCGCGTCAAGACCAAACCCAAGAGCGGCAACGCCGCGCCGAATACCGCGAGAGAGATGGCAGGCAATGTCCAGTCGGCGCCTTTGGCGGCGAGATAGCACATGGCGGCAATCCAAACCAGCAGATAACCGGCCGTGAAGGCGGCTGCGCGAGTCTTGATTCGTGCAGAGAGGGGCATCGGACTCCCTAGAAGGCGCCAGCTCCCATCATATGTGATAAATCCGACAGAGGGCTCAAATCGCGCTGCTATGATGGGCCATGCTATTTGCCCTGTTGGCAATCGCCGCCATCCAAACCGCCGCCGTCGAGCCGGATGCGGCATCGGTTCAGCAACGATTGAGAGCGAACGATCAGGCGCTGCTGGATGCAATCGCGCCGGGAGATCGCGCTGTGTGGGAACGCCTGCTCGCCAAGGACGCCGTCTACGTCGATGAAAATGGCGCGGTTCTGCATCGGGAGCAATTCCTGGCGGCGTTGAAGCCGTTACCCGCCGGAAACAGCGGACACATCGACATCGTTCATTACGAGGCCACGATTCGCGGCAATGTTGCCCTGGTCATTCACAAGGACGATGAGCGCGAAAATTATCACGGCATTGCGCTGCATGCCGAGTATCTGATGACGGAGACGTGGCTGAAGGAAGGCGCGGAATGGCGCTTGGCGTTGGTGCATGCCTATGTCGTCGCCAAGGACCCGCCGGCGATCAAGACCTCGGCGAAGGCGCTGGGCGAATACGAGGGCCGCTACCGTGCGGCGCCGGATTTGGGCTACGTCATTCGGCGCGATGGGGATCACTTGGTCGGCGATCGGGAGGGCTTGCCGCCGGTGACGCTGGCGCAGGAGTCCGCCGATGTATTTTTCGTGCAAGGCAAGCCGCGCGACCGCAAGATCTTCCGGCGCGATGCCGACAACAAGATCGTGGATTTCGTGGATCGGCGCGAGGGTGAGGATTTAGTGTTTGTTCGCGGAAAATGAGCTGGCCGGATAGATTGCCGGACGATGCGCATCGTTGGCGATGGTTTGCACCAGTCGATAGAAAAACGTATTGAATTTCGCCGCCGCCGCGAAATCCATCGGCTGACCTAGGTCATCCTGCGGCCGGTGGTAGCGCACTTGATACCACTCGCGATAACGCTTCTCGGCATCGGTATTCGGATCGTAGCCAAAGATGAAACTGATGGCCGGCACATGAATGCTCAGAAAGGGATATTGATCCGCGCGAAACAGTAAGTTGCGCTCCGGTTCCGCATCCGCGCGGATCTCGATATGCATAGGCGCGGCGACGGCGCGCGCGGTTTCACCCAAGCTGGTGTCGCCGAGAGCCTCGGCTGTGAGGATGTTGAGCGGAAACAGCGGCCGCAGTTGATCGAGATTCACATCCGCGACCAAGGTCGTAGCGGCCACGGTCGGATGATCCACAAACCAACGCGAGCCAAGCAAGCCTTTCTCTTCGCCGGTGAACGCGATGAAAAGTATGCTGCGCTTCGGCGCCTTCAAGCGCCGCGCCTTCAAGTCATCGGCGGCTTGGATCAAGAGCGCCACGTAGGCGGCGTCATCGAGCGTGCCGTTATAGAGATTGTCGCCGTCGACCGGCGTGCCGAATCCATAGCCGTCCAAATGCGCGGCGATAACGACGTGTTCGGCCTTGAGTGTGGCGTCCGTGCCCGCGAGCTTGGCGATGACGTTCGGAGAGCTGACATCACGTTGCGTCACATGCAGCTGAATGCGCAATTTGCCGGGCATCTCGAAGTTCGGCAGCGGCTGCTTCGCGCCGCCTGACTTAAGAAGTGCCGCTGCATCTTGTCCGGTGCCGGCAAGCAGCGTGGCGAATGCCTCGGCGCTCAAGCGCATGCCGACGAGCGGTGCGGGTTGAGGCTTCGCAGGTTGCCCAGGGTTTGCAGGTTGCCCAGGCTGCGTAGCCTGCGAGGCCCGCAGGGTGACGCTTCGCGCGTAGGCATAGGGCCAGCGCGGCGGTTCGATGCTGAAGTAAGGATCGTCGACGTTGATCAACCCCAAGGCTTTGCCCTCGCGGGCATTAGCCGCGCGCGCGGTGCCGTTCGGCAAGCCTTCGCGCTGAGTACCGAAGCAGACGACGATTTTTCCGGCGACCTCGTTCATGGCGTCCTTGCCGCAGTAGCCCCGAAACGTGAGCTCCCCTTCAAGCTTTGGGCTCAATTCATCCGTCGGCGAAATGCTGATCTGCTGCAGAAATTTCAACGGCGTTTCAGCGCCGTTGGCGCCGAGCAGGGTAAAGCTCGTGCCGTCCGGAACGACCGCAACCTCATGCATGGGTACCGATTGAAAGTAGCCGCCATTCTCGCCTGCAGGCGCGAGCCCCGCGGCCTTGAATCGGTTGGCGACGTAGTCGGCTGCGCGCTGGTAGGCAGTCGATCCGGTATCGCGGCCCTCCATGCCATCATTGGACAACGCCTCGGTCGTGTGCCACCAGGCAAGCGTATCGGTGTCGTGAATTTCACGGTCGCGCTGGTGTTGCTGCGCTTGGGATATCAGCGGCGCGGTCAGAGCCGCCGCCGACACCAGGGCAGGGACAATGCGGCCGGCTCTTAGGATTCTGGTCATGGTCAGATCCCTTACTTCGGCGCCACGTCGGCGCCCGTGTCGGCAATCAGTCCCAAGGACTCGATGCCGGCAACGGCACAAGCTTCATCTTGCTCGGAGGTCGCACCGGTGATGCCCACTGCTCCAATAATTGCCTTGGCGCGGGACCGAATCAGCACGCCGCCGGGAACCGGAATGAGGCGGCCGCCGGCAAGCGCATTCACGGCCGATACGAATGCCGGAGCCACCGCGGCTCGTTGCGCGATCGCGCGGCTTCCGATCCCCATCGCCAGAGTGCCGAAGGCTTTGGCTTGCGCGATCTCAGGACGCAGCAAGCTGGAGCCGTCTTCGCGCTTGAAGGAAACCAAAACTCCACTGGCATCGAGAACGGCAACCGTCAGTGGCGGCAGCGCCAGTGTCCTGCCGTGACTCAACGCTTTGTCAACGATGGCAGTCGCTTGGGCCAAATCGATCATGAGTGCTTCCGGAAGTGATGAGGCGGCATCACTATACTGATTTTGCGGCCAGGCCGGCCAGCAAGGCTTTGTGAAACGCCGCCGGATCTTGAATCTGCGGGGCGTGGCCTAGTTCGGGGAACTCCACCAGCTTGGCGCCGCGTATGCGGGCTGCAGCCTGCTTGGCAAGCGTTGGGTAGTCGCCCAAAGCCGGGCGAACGGCCGGCGGCGCGAAATCCTTGCCGATGGCGGTGTTGTCCTTGTCGCCGATCATGAGAAGCGTGGGGACGGCAATGGCCTCGAACTCATAGAACACGGGTTGCGTGAGGATCATGTCGTAGAGCAAGGCCGAATTCCATGCCACCAGCTCCTTGCCGGGCCCGCGATTCAAGCCTGCCAACATCTGCACCCAAATATCGTAATCGCCTCTCCAGGTACCCGCGTAATAGGTACCTTGCTCGTAGCGGCGGATGGCATCCGCGTTGGTCTTCAGTTCGCGCTGATACCAATCATCCACCGAAATCGCCGGGACGCCCTTGGCCTTCCAGTCCTCGAGTCCGATGGGATCGACCAGCACCAGTTGCTCGGTTTCCTTTGGATACATCAGGGCATAGCGGACCGCAATCATTCCCCCGGTCGAGTGAGCGATGAGCGTCGCTTCTTGGATTCCGAGCGAGGCCAGCAGTGCGTGCGTATTCAGCGCGAGCTGCTGAAAGGAATATTGATAGCGCTCGGGCTTCGTAGATTTGCAAAAGCCGATCTGGTCCGGCGCGATCACGCGATAACCCGCGGCCGCCAGCGTCTCAATGGTGGTGCGCCATGTGGCGGCGCAAAAATTCTTGCCGTGCAAGAGCACCGCCGTGCGTCCATTCGCCTTGGCCGGACGAACGTCCATGTATGCCATATGCATTGCTTCGCGCTGGGAAGTGAAATTGAATAGCGCCACCGGATAGGGATAGTCGAAGCCCTGCAGCTCCGGACCGTAGGCGGGCATTTCGGGGCGGTTGGCGGGGGCATCCGCGCCGAAAGCGCAGGCCGAAAACGCCAAGATTGCCGCCGCCGCGGCTAGGTGCTTGAACATCATCGATTCTCCTTGGTAAGCGCACATTTTCCGATCTCTCGGCAAGGCATGTCTTACAATCCTAACCTATGAAAATCCCCGCACTTCTTTGCCTATCCCTCCTGTCGTTGGCGCCGGCGGTAAACGCCTCGGCCGAAAGCTTGGGAACGGTGTCGTTTCCGGTATCCTGCGCGCCGAAGGTTCAAGCGGAATTCGTCCGCGGCGTCGCCCTGCTGCACGATTTCTGGTACCAAGAGGCGCAGCGTCAATTCCAACAGATCGCAAAAGCCGATCCCTCGTGCACGATGGCGCATTGGGGTGCTGCGATGAGTCTTTACCATCAGATCTGGGATCGTCCCGACGATGCGACGCGCCAGAGCGGATGGCGTGAGCTGCAAGCGGCGCAAGCGCATCCGGCCAAAACCGCACGCGAACGCGCCTACATTGCCGCCTTGAGCGAATTCTACCGCCCCAGTCCGCAGGACTATCAGGTGCGCGTCCAGGCCTATGCCGCGGCGATGGGCAAGCTGTACGCCGCAAACCCTCAGGACACCGACGCCGGGGCCTTCTATGCCCTGGCGCTGCTCGCTTCAGTTGCGCCGAACGATGACAGCTTGGCCCTCAATCATCGGGCGATGGAAGTGCTTACGCCGCTATTCGCAAAATACCCCGACCATCCGGGCGTCGTGCATTACATCATTCACGCCTGCGACACGCCCTCCATGGCGCAGGACGGTCTGGTCGCGGCGAGGCACTACGGAGAGATAGCTTCGTCGGCTCCGCACGCGGTGCATATGCCGGGTCATATTTTCTCGCGCTTAGGGTTATGGCAGGCCGATATCGATGCGAATGTCGGTTCCGTGGCAGCCTCGCACGCCGCTGAAGGGCGCAAGCAAAGCGGCGCCATGGATCAGTTTCACTCGGATGACTTTTTGGTGTACGCGTATTTGCAAAGCGGCCAAGAGGCTCGCGCCAAGGCCGTGCTCGACGATTCGGCGGCGCAGCTCGCGCACTTCGAGAGCATGTCCGAGATGGGCGATCACTACATGACGGGCATGTTTCCGTACTACCGCACCAAGCTGCCGATCATCTATAACTTGGAGCTGCGGGACTGGAAAACGGCTGCGGCCCTGCCGGCAGTGGCGGGCGCGCCGCCCGAATCGCAGACTTTGACGTACTGGGCGCGCACCGTGGCCGCGGGACATTTGCAGGAGGCGCAGCAGGCGCGAACGAGTCTCGCCGACTACGATGCGCTGATGGTAAAAATCAAGCAGGGCCGGCATGCCTACTTTGCGGACTCGACCGGTTCGCGCATTGAACGCAGCGAGATGCTGGCGTGGGTCGCGTTCGCGGAGAACAATGCCGCGGACGCTTTGAAGCATATGCAAGAAGCCGCGGACCTGCAGGACAAGGTGGGGCAGGGTGAAGTCGACATTCCCGCGCGCGAAATGCTGGCGGACATGTTGCTCGAGCTGAAGCGTCCACAAGAGGCGTTGGCCCAGTACCGGAAGGCGCTCATCTTGAGCCCGAACCGTTTCAACGGCTTGTACAACGCAGGCCGCGCGGCCGAAGCTGCGGGCGATAAAGCCCAAGCGCAGGGTTACTACGCCACTTTGATGAAGCTCACCAACGACGGATCCCAGTCCTCGCGGCCTGAGTTCGATCATGTCAAAAGCGTGGTTGCATCCGCGACGCTCGCCGTAAAGTGACGAATGCCGCCACGGGGCGGCTGCAATTCACGCTCGAGGCCACGGCCTCAGGTTCGAGCGCCCGCGCCGCGCGCTTTACGACCCGCCATAATGAAGTGCTCACACCCACGTTCATGCCG
>Ga0193726_1001518_pt1 | contig 18118 bp, 15 predicted proteins | sample H2c1metaG_FD_144928 | JGI IMG/M metagenome (GOLD analysis project Ga0193726, IMG submission 144928) | Soil microbial communities from a riparian zone of the East river system, Colorado, United States - H2c1 | ecosystem: Environmental > Terrestrial > Soil > Riparian zone | place: USA: East River... | reverse complement strand
CGGCTGGTCGGATACCGCCCCTGACGCACCGTGCGGCGCGTTCGCAAGCGCGATGCCAATGGCTCCGGCGTGGTTCGTGCTGCGCCACGGCCGGATCATGCTGGCATCGGGCCGCGATTTGGTGGTGGCCATAGCGTTTCAATGCATCGTCGCAACCCGATACGACGGCGGCGCGGGAAGTGGCAACAGTTAGTACGACGACGCCGACGCTTGAACGTCGGCGGCGTCCCGATCTGATCGAGCAGCAGCACCCCAGAGCGCAGGCCTACTTCAGGCGATAGTCCTTGTGACACGCCGCGCACGCGTCGCCCATCTCTTTGAAAGCCGCCTCCACCGCGGCCGCATCACCCGCTTTGGCGGCCGTCGATAGCGCGCCCGCGGCAGTGCCCAGTGCCATGGCGGCCTTCTGGAATCCGGCGGAATCGGACCAAATGGCCGGCGCGGCTTTGGTGCTGCCCTTGTCGCTGCCCGCCGGGAACAACGCCGGGAATACCACCATCCACTTCTGGATGGCCTTGCCGGGATTTTCCAACGTCTTGACGTCGCCCTTCGCCACCACGACCGCCTTAATGCCGCCAAACGTGCCGGCGACCAGATCTTGTCCGGCCTGGCGCGTCTGGATCGGATCGAACCCCTGCGCCTGCGCGGTACCCCCAACGGCCAGAACCATGGCCGCCAACAAAGCGAGTTTTCTCGTCATCGTGAACCCTTCCCTTGATCTCCGTTGCACCCCGGTCCAATCGTGGCACCGTCGCTTATCCTATAAACAATGCGCGCTCCATGCTACCCGCGGTCCCGGCGCGGCCCTTTCGGACCATTGCCGGCCGGCCGCTGTACCCTGGAGGCCCGTGAAAGTAGACGCACATGCATGAGATTTATTCCGTCGCGGTATTTTGCGGCTCGCGTCTGGGCTTGAATCCTGAATTCGCCCGAGCCGCCGGAGACCTCGGTGTTGGCCTGGCCGAAGCCGGCATCCGCCTGGTTTATGGCGGCGGCAAGAACGGCATGATGGGAGCGCTCGCCGATGCGGTCCTGAACGCGGGTGGCACGGTGCTTGGCGTCATTCCCGACTTTCTGAGGAAATGGGAGGTGGCGCACCCCGGCGTCACCGAGATGACCGTCGTCGAAAGCATGCACGAGCGCAAGCGCCGCATGGCCGAGGCGTCGGACGCTTTCGTTGCGTTGCCTGGCGGGATTGGCACGATGGATGAGACGATCGAGATCATCAGTTGGCGGCAACTCCGCCTGCACGACAAGCCGATCTATATTTGTGACGTTGCCGGTTCGGCGGCACCCCTGGTCGCGGCGATCGACGGCATGATCGCGCAAGGCTTCGCACCGCCCGAGACACGGGACCTGTTTACCGTGGTGAACGGCGTACCAGCGTTACTGGAGCGCGTGGGGCGGGCGCCGCGCGGCACCCGAGTGGCCGGGGAACGGCTGTAGGTCTGATCCGGACCGACGCCGCTCTCCTGCCATCGCGAACAAAGCGACGCGACAATCCGCATGTCCTGCGCCGGGAGACTGCTTCGCATTGCTCGCACCGGCAGAGGCGGAGACTGCCCACTCAGGAACCTGAGTGTTGCGTCCCACCCCGCTCGGCGAGTTCAACGAACGCGTTCTATCAGTGGCGGATCCACTCTTTCATGAACCTCGCATAGCAGTCGCGCTCACCCGGCATTTTCGGCCAACCCGCGAGTTGCCGCACCGCGACCAGCAGCAACCGGTCCTTCAAATGGGTCGAGTTGTTCTCGTATTCCTGGAACGCCGAATGGGTAATCTTCTGGTTGTGCGGATCGTCCTGGAATTTGCTGGCCACCAGAGCGACCGTCGCCATGTATTTGCTCCGGTCGGCACCGGACCGCAGATAAGCGTTCGCGACCGCCGTCGAACGCGCGATGTCGAAGGCGAGGATCGCCTCGTCCAGTTCCTTCAGCAACGAAGCGGGATCGCGGTTGGCGAAGTCATATCCGGCGAATTCGCTTTCGATCACCGACTTGGTCCACTTGTTCGACCGCGCCGAATCGTTGACGAAGTTCGCCATCATATAAAGGATGCGAGGCTGATACGGGCTGTTGCAGGTACGGATCCAGAAGTTGGCCGTATTGCAGTAGTCGAACGGATGCTGCCCGTCGGTGAACGAACGTGGCACCGTGTTGCGCAGGATCAGTTCGCCGGCGCCCAGTTGGATCGTATCGGCAAGCGAACGAATTGACTTGCCGTTCGTCAGGTGCTCGGTCAATTGGCCGAACACGGTATCCTGATCGCCGGTCATCAGCATGTCGATGAGCGCCTCCACCTCACGCGGCGTCAGCGGCGTTTGGTTGTTCTGCACGAGACTTCTCCCGAGGTCGGGGAAAGCGTTGGTCAACTTCACGCAGATATAATCGTACAGCGAGTAATACAGCGGTCCGACCGCCATGTCCGGTACGCCGGTATAAAACACGCCATGCGCGCGTTCCCACCCCACGTAATCCGCGAGGCCCACGATCGCGCGCGCCCGCAATGCCTTATGGCCCGTATTGCGCGCTTTGCGACCAATGATGGTGTCCTGCACGTCGATCAGGCCAAGGAACAGCAGTTGATCGCGCAGCCGCTCACGCGCGGTTTCGTCCGCCGCGAGATCGAGGAACATGCCGTACGAGCGTTCCACCTCGCCGCCCATGGTGGCCAGCATGTGCGCGTTGAGGCGTTCATCCAGCGTGCCGCCCTCACGGATCGGTGTCGTGTCCTGGTTCCACACGACCGGGCCGTAATCCGGTGGCGGCACATTCATGCCCTTCATGGTGGCGTACCGGCCAGGATATTTGCCGAGCAACTGGTTCCAGATATCGAGACCGGCGGGGATGTACCAAACGCTTTGCAGCATCGGCAGCAGCCGGTACTGCTCCGGCAGATAGGGCGCCAGATCGGCCGACGTGCGCAGCCCGAGGATCGTGTGGTCGTTGTTGACCAGCACGACCTGGCCATCTCTCACGTTGATGTGGTTGGGCACCTGAACGAATGGCGCTTCGGCGGCGGTGACAACGCTCAACGCCTCGCCCACCGAGCGGCCCTCATCAACGACCATCTTGTGAAACAGGTCGGCGGTGCGCGGCTGATCGCGATCCAGAATGGCGGCGGTCAGTGCGTCGAATGCTTTGTCGTTGCGCAGTGTCGCGAGATCGAGCGGCATTGGCGTTTCTCCTTATTCCGTTGCCGGAAGCCTAGGCCCACATCCGGCCGGACGTCAAAAATCCGAGCGGCGGCGCGGTACGCGAGGCTGCCGCCAATCCACGCCGTACCGACGCCCTCATCGCGAGCGCGGCGAAGCAATTTCCCGGCTCTCCGCTAATGGAGATTGCTTCGTTGCCACGCTCCACGAAATGCTAACGAAACAGAAGCCGGTGGCGCCACGGGAACATCATTTCTTGCTGAACTGAACGACCCGCTTGCCGGCGTTCGCGGCGCCGTAAACCGTCCCGTTCGCGTCGGCCGCCACGCCTTCCGGCCCAGTGAGATCGCCGTCCGGACGTGGGATGAAGTACTTCACCGCACCGTCCGCAGCATTGCCGATCCGAATGCCGCGGCGGCATCCCGGATCGGTCGTGCAATCCGCCTTATCCGTGGTCTGCGAGTCGGCGACATAAATCATGTCATTCGCATCTATATACACGCCACTGGGCCTGCCAAACTGCTTCCAGTCAGCGATAAATTTGCCGTTCGCATCGAATACCTGAATCCGGCTATTCGACCGGTCGGCGACATAAACGCGCTCGTGCGAGTCCACGGCGATCGCGTGAGGCGTATCGAACTCACCCGCCGCGGTGCCCTTTTTGCCCCATGCCGCAATGAATTTTCCGGTTTTCGAGAATTTGACGACCCGTGCGTTGGAATCTCCGCCATGGCCGTCCGCGACGAAGATGTCGCCGTTGCGCGCGATAGCCACGCCGCATGGCCGATTGAAGAAGCCCGGAGCGTCCCCCGGCATGCCGGCCTTGCCCAATGTCAGCAGGACTTTGCCGGTGGGACTGAACTTGACGACCTGCTGGCCCTTGCCATTCTTGCCGTCGGCGTCGGCGACCCACACGTTACCATCCTGATCGACGGTGATGCCATGCGGAAACACGAACATACCGGCGCCGAAACTGACCAACAGTTTGCCGGACGGATCGAAATGCAGAATTGGGGGTAGTTTCGAATCGGCGCAGCTCTCGGCCCCGCAGCGCTCGAACACCCAGACGCTTTTGCCGTCGGGATCGACCGCCGCCGCTGTTGTCCCACCCCAGGCGCGTCCGCTCGGGAGTTGGCCGAACGAGACACCCGGTCCATATGGATTAGGCAGGTCGACACTCGGTTGACCGCCAACCTGGGCTCGCGCCCCGGTGGGAACCGCCGCCGCGACGGTCATCGCGGCCGTCAGGAAAAGCTCTGTCAGACCAGCACGTCGCATCGCCGCTTCCTCCATTGTGATCCGATCGCGCATTGCCGCGCGTCGCTTGCGATCCGGGATTTTGGCGCCGCGACCGGGTTTCGCGCAACCGCGTGTTCCGTGGGACAATCGTTCGCACGGTCCGGACGATTGCCCCGGATGTGACCCGGCTCCACCGATCGTCGCCAAGACGCTGCGCCATCCCCCTGTGCGCGAATAACGGGACCCCGCGCGCGGCCGCATTTACCGGTGGTTAACGTTTTGCCGATAACCTGCGCGCCGATGGGCCGCCTGACATAGGAGCGATAGAGAACGGACGCATGCCTCAATTCCTTCCCGCGCGGGCCACCGGTGCCGCGCTTCACGTTTTGGTCGATGCGCTCGACGAGGTGGACGTCGGCATAATCCTGCTCGATCGCGACATGCGCGTTCGCTTTCTTAATCGCTGTGTGAGCGAAATATTTGGTTTGCCGGCGGAGCCGTTACCGGCCCACACCACATATCCAGATCTATTGGATCGCGCCGCGTCCCGATCCTGGGTCGCGGCGTCGGCGGCGGAGCGGGCGGCCCTTGTCGAACAGCGAGTAACCGCGGTACGCGCCGGCTCGATCGCACCGATGCACCTTGATCTGAGCGATGGGCGCCGGTTGGTGTTTGCCTGTAAAGCCTGTCCCGATGGCGGCCGAATTCTGACGTATACCGACGTTTCGGCCGAGTTGCGGCCCGAGGCGATGGACGCCATGGAGCAGATAAACGCCGAATTGCGTTTCAGCAATGAAACCATGGAGGATCATGCCGCCCAGTTGGCGTCGCTCGCCGAGGCGACCGACGAAAGCGTTCGCAAAGCCGAGGAGGCCAAACACGCACTGGAACGTGAGATCGTCGAACGGCGCGAACTGGAAGCGCAGTTGCGCCGGATGGCCACGACCGACGGGCTCACCGGAGCGCTGAACCGCGCGGGGTTCCTGGCTCTCAGTCAAAAGGAGCTCGAGCGCGCGGTCGATTCCGGCCGAGGTCTGGCGCTGATGATGCTCGACGTCGATCACTTCAAGTCCATCAACGACCGGTATGGCCACGCCGGCGGAGATCTCGCGCTGAAGCATCTGGTTGCCATGATCGGTTCCCGGACGAGGCGGAGCGATCTGCTCGGACGTTTGGGTGGCGAAGAGTTCGCTATCCTGCTCCCCGCCATCGCGGCTGAGGATGCGGAGTCGCTGGCACGGCGTCTGGTCGCTCACATCGCCGTGTCTACCGTGCCATATGGTGAGCGGACGATCAGCCTGACCGTCAGCATAGGTCTCGCGATGGCGGCCCGGACGGATCGTGCCATCGAACGGATCATCGCGCGAGCTGACGAGGCTCTGTACCGAGCCAAGGAAGGTGGGCGGAACCGGGTCGTAACAGACCATCGGGCGGAGGCCGCCTGAGCCCGTTTCACACCTCCCTCCCTGTTTTCGCGAGGGACGCGAGGCAACTCCTGTCGGTGAGGACCGGGAGAATGCGTTGCTTCGCTTGCATCGACAGTGGAGCACAGCGGCAAAGGGCGCGATGGAACGCGGTCCACACCGGTAAGGTGCTCGCCCTGACGGTGGTAGCCGGTTTCCCGGGATTGCGCGCGTGACCACGAGAACGGTCCCGCACGCCGATCTCTCGCCTGGACCGGCATTGACGAGAGGCCTTTCTCCCGTCTCATAGTAACTCCATGGATATGTCCGACTCCCGGCCCGAAGCGGCCGCGTCCCTCGAAGTCACCCTCGACACCTGGGAAACCAGCCTGGCACGCCTGGAGCAACAGGCGGCCCTGGTTTTGCGCGCTGCCAAACAACTCCGAAAAGCCGCTCAGGATGGAGCGCTGGCCGCCGTGGGGGCAGCCCAGGGAAACTTGCGGCAAGGCACGGTGAGGCTGACGGAAACCATCGCGCGGGATGCCGAAATGCCGGCGATCGATATTCCGGCCGCATTCGAAAACGGCTCCTTCCTGACCGAACTATCCGCCGCGGCGGCGGCCGCGGGTGTCACTCTGGTGCAGCGCGACGGTCGGATCACCGCCTACCCGGTCGTCCTCCGGCTGGAGCCGCGCACCCTGGGCGTCCGCGTTGGCCGCAAGCTGGAGCGGCGGTTGCGTCCCAGTGTGCTCGCCCGTCACCTGAAAGCGATCCAGCAACGCTCGACCCGGTTCAACGCGCGGTCGTTTCTGGACCGGCTACTGCGCGCTTACACGGTACTGGCCCCGGGCTGGCGCTCCGGCGAAGGACCGTTGATCGCGCTCGCCGAATTGCACGACGTGCTGACCCTGCTGCCGGCGGCAGCGGCGGATTATCCGATGGAAGAGTTTTTGGTCGATCTGTTGCGCCTCGACCGCGAACCCGACGCACGTTCCGGCCGTGGCCACCGCTTTGAACTGGGCGGCTCGACCGGCACCAAGGGCGCCAAACGCCTGACCATGTACGACGAGACCGGCGCTCAGCATGATTACTATGCCGTGCGATTCGCCGCGGACACGCAAAATGCTTGAGATTCGCACAGAACCGCTGCATCCGAGCGACTGGCTCGGCGTGATCGGCCGGGAGTATTTCACGGATTTCCTCCGCGACGGCGGCGCGGCCGCGAAATTCGTGATCGGCGATGAGGCGGCGCAGGAGGAGATCCAAAGCGAATGCGCGGTCCTCGCCCGCCGGCACGGGTTATTGCACGCGCACCTTTCCGCCAGTGAAACGAAACTGCACATGGCGCAGGAGATGTTCTTCGCCCTGGCCCGCGCGCTGCCCTGGGACGGGCTGCTGCAACGTTATCTGGAAGAATTGTTCGCCCGGCATGAGCATCCCTGGCCGCATCCCGGCACCGCCCTGAGCACCATCGAACTGGCCGAGGCGTTTGGCATCGCGCCGGGGATCATGACACGGCACCGCGACCAGTGGCTCAGCCGCGATCTGTGGGACGATCCCAGACTGGCTCGGGATTTTCGCGCGGCCATGATCGCGTTGTGCTTGTCGCGGCTGGATCCTCAGGTTGGCGGCGCCGAGGTGAACACTCCGGTGCATCAGTGGCTGCGCGGCGAAAAGCCTCCGTTATCGACATTGCGCGAGTTCGACATCACGGCGCAAATCAACCGCACCAACGCGAGGGCGATGCTGATATCGCTGTGTCACTTCTTGCGTAAGGCGGGCGCGTCCGGACTGTTGCTGACGCTTGACCTGCGCGCGGCGATCCGCAAAGGCGATGCCGGCATACGGTATTCCCCCTCGGCGGTGATGGATTTGTACGAAGTTCTACGCGAGTTGATCGACGGTCTTGAGCATTTGCCCGGCCTGTTCATTCTCGGGCTCGCCGATCAAGGGCTGATCGCCGGCGACCGGCGGCGGACGCTGGACACCTACAAGGCGCTGGAGATGCGGATCTGGCCGGATGTGCGGCCAGGGGACCGGCAAAATCCGCTGGCACCTTTGGTGATGGTGAGCTTGTGAACCTCGAAGCCCGCATCGCGATCGAAGCCTTGCGCGCAGGTGTGCCGAACCGCGCCGCCGTGCGCCTGATGGGCTCCGAAGAACCCGCTCTGGAACACGAATTCGACGCGCAATTGCAACACGCCTGGGCCAACCGATCCCGGCCTGGCCTGGGCTTCGCCGGCGGGTTCGGCTCCGGCAAGTCACACTTCCTCGGCTATCTGGCCGAGGTCGCGCGCACCCGGAACTTCGTTGTCAGCCGGGTCGTGGTCAGCAAGGAAACGCCGCTGTCCGACCCCGCGCGGGTGTTCGAGGCGGCGGTACGCGCGGCGACGTTGCCGGACCGTCACGACGACGCGATCACCGGCGCGTTGACGATTTTGCGGCAGTCACGCGATAAGATGGCCGCGCTGGAAACCGCCATTGAGCAGGCCGGCGATGCTCTGGCGCCGATCTTTTCCTCGCGGGCGGGAAAATCCGCGGCGCCGATGTGCGGCAGGCGCTCGCGGCGGTCGGCGGCGCGCGCAAATATGACCTCCGGTTGCCCGCGGCCGGAGCGCTGATCGAGCAGCGGATCCAGTTCCTGACCGCGTTGTTGCACGCCGCCGGTTTCGCCGGTTGGTGCCTGCTGTTTGACGAGATTGAACTGATCGGCCGCTATACGCCGCTGCGGCGCGCGCTGGCTTATGCGTGGCTGGCGACCTGGCTGGCAATGGAGGGCGCCCGTGCCTGGCCGGGGATTGTCGCTGCCTATGCCATCACCGACGACTTCGTGACGGCGGTGATCGACGAGCGCGACGATAAGGCCCGGCTGCCCGAGCGGCTCAGGCTGAAGGAGCGGCAGCACGAGGCGCGATTGGCGGCCACCGCGATGGCGCACATCGAGCAGACGGTGCGGACGCGCCGCCTGCGCCCGCCGGGGATCGACGAACTGGCGCGCGCGAACCTGCGGGTGAGCGATATGTACCGCGAGGCGTATGGCTGGGAGCCGCCTGATACAGACCCGCCGGAACGAACCGCCACACGAACGATGCGGCAATACATCAAAGGCTGGATCACCGAGTGGGACATGCGGCGGCTGACCGGGGATGTCGTGGGTACCGTCGTGGAGGAGATCGCGGCGAATTACGCTGAAGATGAAAGTCTGTCGGCGCCGCCGGAAGATGAGCCGGAGTAGAACGGCGTCGGATCGCGTCGTGCGGTCACGCGGCCACCTTCGTTGGGAGGAGCGCCGCGACGAAGCAATCTTCGTGTCCACGCAGATGGAGATTGCTTCGCTTCGCTAACAAAGAAATTGACGTTCACGGGCCGTCGCCAATACATGTCATGGCCGGCCGCCGGCCGGTACGGAAGTCGCAATGACAGGGGGAACCCGGTCGGGCATGATGCACCCGGCCGACAACCACCTGAAAGTCCCTCTCATGCCCCTCCTCGGCAGCGCCGTCCTCGCCGTTTGGAACGAAGTCGATCCGGACATCGAGGACGACTTCAACGAATGGTACTTCCGCGAACACATCCCGGAACGCACCATGGTGCCAGGACTGAGCCGCGGCCGCCGCTATCGGGCCGAGGCAGGCTCGCCCAGATACATGGCGTTCTATGAAGCAGCATCGATGGACGTGCTCACCAAAGGCCCGTATCGCGTGCAACTCGCCAATCCGACGGCATGGACACGACGGATCACATCGCGTTTCCGCTTCATGCGACGCGGCCTGTACGATGTCGCCGCGTCGGTCGGCGACGGGATGGGTGGTGCCGCGTCGGTCGTGCATCTGACGCCCGCCGATGCGCCTCGTCTGCGGCAATGGATCACTGCAACGCTGTTGCACGAAATCCATGCTCTCCCCGATGTCGCCGCCGCGCATTTCTGGACCCTCGCGCCCGGCGAGCCGCGCAGCCCGACCACGGCCCTGAGCCAGCGCGCCGAACCGGATGATCCGTTGGCCTGGGTCATCGTCGTCGAAACCATGGAGCCCGCCGGCGCCACCGCCATCAGCGACGCCATCCTGGGTCGCGACCCCAAGGCGCACGGCGCGGCCGACGTTCTGGCTTACCCGGCGTACCGCCTGCTCTACGCGCTCGATCGGCGCTGAACGCGGAACGTTCGCCAAAGCCGCCGCAATCCCGACCATTGCTGCGCCAGCCACGACCCCGTGGCCAGCGCCTCATCCCCGCTCGGATCGCCGGTCGCCACATAGTCGGGAGAAAAATCCGCCGTGCCGAACAGCATGTCCCACCACGGCAGCACCGCGCCGTAATTGCAACTGCGCCGTCCGAACGCCAGCACGCCGTGATGCGCGCGATGGAACCGCGGCGAGACCAGTAAACGCTCGCCCACAGCGCCGAACGACACGCGGGCGTTGGCATGCGACAGGCTCTCGACGAAGCGCAGCACCAGGACAAGCAGAGGAAACTGCAGTGGCGGCACACCAATCGCCAACGCGATCACGCCGAACCACAAAAAGGCGATCAAATCGTCCAGCAGATGATTGCGATCGTCGGACCAGAACGTCATCTGCCGTTGCGCGTGATGCACCGAATGCAGCGCCCACCACCAGCGCAGGCGATGCGACACGCGATGGCGCCAATAATCGGCGCAATCCAAAATGACCGCGTAGATCGCGAAGGTCAGCAGCGAATGGCCGATCAGTGCCGGCACCACGCGCTCCAGCATCGGCGAGATCCAGCCATGATCGGTGATCCACCCATTCAGCGCCACCTGCACCTGATAGAACAACACGAACGTCACCAGCGGCAGCACACCGACACGGGACAAAACGGTATAAAAGATATCGACCCCGACGGCGCTTTTGTCGGGCCACCGTTCGACCGGGCGCCATCGCTCCAACGGCAGGCAGATCGCCAGCGTCATCGCGACCTGCATCGCGCCATACACCGCGAACAACACCCAGCCATGGGCGAGTTCCTCCCATCGCATCAGTCCCGCGGCGTAGAGCAGCGGAATCACCACCATCTCATGCAGCCAACCGGCGATCAGGTCGACCGGATCGCTCACGATGGATCCTCCACGACGACCCGTTCCATCAATGCCCCGGCACTGCCGGGTTGAGCCAGATGCCATGCGGCGAACGGCCCACTGCGATCGTTTCGAATTCGCCCGTCTCGGGATGCAGGATCGCGACCTTCTCGGCGAAGCGGCGGGTGATCCACAGGTCGCCGTTCGGTGCGAAGTCGATATCGTCGGGGCCGCCGGGAATGTTGTAACTCTTCAGCACCTTCAAGGTCGCGGCATCGAGCGCCGACGTGGTGCCGCCGGCGCGGTTGTTCACCCAAAGGATCCGTTTGTCGGGTGACAGAAACAAGTTGTGGGCGCCTTTGCCGGTGACGATCCTGTCCACCACGTGGCCGGACACCGGATCGACCACAGCGATATAGTCATCGCCCATGTTGGCGACGAGCACTTTGCCATGCAGCCAAAGCACACCGGCGGGGGTCGGGCCGACCCGCTCGCTCCACAGCGGACGCATCGACGTCAGATCGAAAGCCGCCAGCTTGTCGGTGCCCTGCAATGAAACGAACAGCGTATGGGAATCCGGCGAGAAGGCCAGATGACTGGGTGTCGAGTCAGCCGGAAAGCGTTTGATCAACGTCATCGCCGCCGGCTCGTAGATATCGATCTGATTGCGGGCCAACCCGTTCACGACCAGAAATTTTCCATCCGGACTGAAGCCGAGCTGATACGGGTCCGCGACCGCCACCCGTCGCTGGACTTCGCCGGTCGCCGGATCGAGGAACAGCATTTGGTTCCCGGCGGTATCGCCGACCAGCAGGCTCTTGCCGTCCGGGCTCAACATCAGATGATGCGGCTCGCGCAGTGCCGGAATGCGGCGGAGTTCTTGCCGGGTCGTCATATCGATCACGCTGATCGACGCACTGTTCGAATTCACCACGAACGCCGCGCCGGCCGCGAATGTTTTTGTCACGCCCAGCCCGGCGATGGCACCGGTCAGCAGAACCGCGGTCATGATACCGATGCGGAACGACACCAACCGGACCGTCATTCCCCGCGAATTCGCCATGCCCTGGGCGAGGCGTTCCATCCGCATCATCCGGATATGGCGCGGCCGATCGGCCGGTCCCGCCGGGGCACGACGCGGAGCGTGGAGAAGCGGAAGCGCAAATCGGTCCCTCCGGCGAAGCCGAACCGTTCCCTACGCCACCCGCGGCGTGTCTCGCAAGCGCCTCGTTGGTACGGTGTCGACATCCGCGAACACAGCGGCGATGAACGCGAAAAGCACGCAGGCGGGGGTAGAAATCAGCACGTTATCGGTCATCGCGTGCGCCGCGAAAGTGACGAAGATCAGCCGCATCACCACGCGCTCCAGCGGCGGCAAGCGGCGCGTGTGCGAGGTTGTCCACAGCACGAACAGCACGATCAGCAAGGTGCGGCCGACATGCCCGCCCTCGACCTGAGTCCGTAAATATTCGTTATGGGCCGCCCAGGTGCGCAGAAGTTGCGCGATTTGGCTATCCTGCGGGATGACGAGGTTGCCCGACCCGAGGCCCCAGCCGAACCAGGGCGCTTGCGCCGCGGCGGCCTCGAACTCGGGCCACAGCAGTTGACGGCCGCTCAGATTGCCGGCCTGGCCACTGATCACTTCGAACAGGCGGAGGGAACTATACAGTTCGCCCATGACCAGAAGCACGGGAACGGCGGTGATGCCGGCGGCGATCAGAACCAGCCGATGCGCGCGCGGGACAGCGGCGCCGGGTGCCAGGATCAGACTGCCGCCGATGACCAGGGCCGCATAGGCCGCCGGCGCGCGGGCGCCGGTCAGGAACAGAATGACCAGATTGACACCAATCAGCAGTGCCTCACGCGACGAAGCGGTTCGCAACCAGGGGATCAGTCCGGCGTAAATGGCAGGCAGGCAGACACTCGCCAGGAACGCCGGATGGCCCAGACCGGCAAGCCGTAATCCACCGCTGTCGATCAACACGGGCCGCAGTCCCAGGACATCCAGCACCGCGCCCAATCCGACGGACACCACCGGAGCGAAAGTGATGGCCCGGCGCACCGTCGGGCCCCAACCGGCGGGCTTCACGCAGAAGAACAGTAGAAATGGCGTGACGTCGCCGATCAGGGAGCGCGCCGTATCCATCATGGTCAGGTCACGATGAATGCCCGCGACCGCACCCGTGGCGGCCATGAACGCAAACGCCCAGGCCGGGTTGAAACGGTCCGGCGTGACACCACACCGGATAATGGTCAGTGCGACGAGCCCGATTTCGCCAGCCTTGACCGCGGTGATGGTGGGCTGAAATGCCTCCGGCCCGATCAGATCGGCCATCGCCATTTCCAACGACAGGCCGGTGACCAGCACCCACCCGACCCAGGCGGCGGTAAGGTGACGATACGCCAGAAGAAAACCGCCAAGTGCCAGAAATGCGGCGATCAGACCAGGAAGCAGTGGTGGAACCAGCCAGGCGGTGGCCGCCGTGATCGCGGCGAAACCACCCACCGCGATAAGCGCCGGGACCTCGCGTGTGCCAGGAAAGGTCGTCATGGCGGCAGCCTACGGAGGCAATGCTGAACAAAGGGTTCACGCGGCGCGGTTCGTAATGTCCGGTGCGGCCCGCTGGCCGCGCGAACCCGGCAATCCTGGTCTCCACTGATGGAGATTGCTTCGCCGCGCCCACGATTGGCCGGGGCTGGTTCGAGCGATGTCGAACAGCACGCGCACCGGCTATTTCACGGTGACCGGAGCGGTCACCGTGCCGTCATCTCCGTCACCACCGAGCACCAGCCTAGCGGTCGCGGTTCGGCCCGTCACGCTGCGCACCACGATCGCCACATCGCTCCGGCCGACGACGGGGTCGAGGCGCTGTGGCGGTATCGCGAAGCGGCCCAGATCATCGACCGCGACGGTAAACGGTTCGCGACCCCGCGGCCTGACCGTCACCTCGGTCACCGGGGACCGGTTGTCCAACGCGAACCCTCCCAACGCCGGCCGCCCCTTGATGGCATCGCTCGCGGGTCGGTCCATGACGATGATCGGACCGCGATCTTCCGCGATTCGACGGAACGCCGACACGGTCCACTCACCCACCGCGCGGCCAGTGGCAAGACCATCCGCGTTGTCGAAGGGATAGTGAATGCCGCCCAACACACGGCTGAACGCGGCTTCGTCGGCCGCTTGCTGAAAGCTGGTGAAGCTGCGCGTCACGCCGGGAACGCTGGCACTGGCGAAACTGAACGGCCTTGTGCCGAATTTCGCGGTCAACACGATCGCCGCCGCACCACTGAAGCCGGAATGCCCGGAGATATAGCTCGGGTGATTCGGGGTCTCCAGCAGCGGCGACCAATTTGGCATCGCCGGTGCTGCAGCGGCTCCGGCCCGGATCACCGTGACCGGCCGCCAGAACCAATAGGTATATTTCGCATCGGCCACGGCGATACCGGCGTCCGCCATGGCGACATTGAGCCTGGCGAACAGGTCTGCCTCGGCATCGAGGCCAAGGTGCATGGGGGCGAGCAGACTTGCCGCGATCGCATTCCAATGGCCTGCCGGTGCGTATGTGCCGATGGCATCGCTCCAATAATGCGCGATTTCCGTCTGGGCCGCCGTTCGCACGGTGGAGTTGTCCGCGCCGATCGAGGTGACCAATGTGGCCGCGTCGCGAAACTTCGCCGTCGTCAGGCCCGGCGGTCCCGGTGGCCGGAACTGTCCGGGGGCGGTCAGGACGAACGGCACCAGCTTTGCCCATTGCGTGACCAGGGGTGGCAAAAAACCGCGGGGCGTCGGCCGCCACTGCCCTGGCGCGGTGCCGGCTGGCAAAGTTCCCTCGGCATCCCATCCATCGCGGGCACGCACCGCGAACACCGCATTTGCCACCGCCTTGCCGAACGCCACCGCCCGATCGCGTGCCGGCGCCACCGGCTCATTGGCCAAGACCGCGTCAAGTGCCGCGTCCAGGGCCGCCCGCCTCGCCGGGAACAGTAGTGTGAGCATTTCGTGCCCGGATGCAGCGACCGCGACCTCGGGCTTTATGCCGTGCGGGGCCGGGAGACGAAGCAGCAGCGTTGGGCCGCCGTCGATCGATCGGATCGTATCGAGAATGGCGATGCTCTCGAGCGCCAAAGCGCGGGACGCGGTGAACGCATCGGTCGAGGTCGCCTGAATCGCGATGTTGGTCTGATCGTTCCACAGCAACGCGGCATCGGCGGACGCCGGGTCCGCCTGGGCGGGCGCCGCCGCAATCAACGCCACGGTCGCCACCAGGGAGACCATCAGCCTCCTCGTCCAGACGACGAGAGCATGAGTCGGGCACGGCACAGTGACGGAGGATGGAATATCCAGGATGAGGCGGGCGGGCGACGGACTTCCCGCGCCGGTCACCTGCGGATCGCCAACTCATGCAGTTGCGCCAGCGGTGAGATGTCGCTCACGAGTGAGCCTCCCAGCGCCAGCGACCTAAGGGCGGTCAGCGTCGCCAGCGGCGTCACGTCGCTGACCAGTGTGCCTTCGATGTTGAGCGATCGCAGATTGGCCAACCGCGCGAGGGGTCGCATGTCGCTGACGCCGGTGGCGCCGAGATCGAGGTCCCGCAGATTGGTCATTCCGCCAAGCGGTTGAAGGTCGGCGACCCGAGTGCCGTTGAGCTTCAGGTCACGCAGAAACTTCATTCCGGCGAGCGGTCCAACGTCACCAACCCAGGTGGTGCCAAGGTCCAGCGAAACCAACTGATTGAGTGCCGCGAGCGGGGCCACATCGGTGACTTTCGTAACGGCGATGATGAGATCTCGGAGATTCGTGAGGCCAGCGAGCGGCGTCAGATCACTAACCTGGGTACCACCAATATTAAGGAATTGCAAATTGGACAAATGGGCGAGGGGCCGCAGATCGCGGACCGGCAGGAATTGCAGATTAAGCGACCGCAGGGACGTCAATGCCGCAAGCCCCGCGACGTCCCGGACCTGTGTGCCGCAGATATCGAGTGTCCGAAGCCCGGCCATCGCGGCGAACAACCCGACATTTCGCACCGGAGCGCCCCGCAGGCTGACGGCCTGAACGCCCTTCTCGACAAGTGCGGGTAGCGCCGCGTTCAGCGCGGCATCATCGGTCGTTTCGGAAAATGTCGCGGTTAGCATCCCGTCTTTCGTCGTGAAGGACACGCCCTGACCAGGCAACTCGATCGCGGCCAGGGAAGGATTTGCCGGGGCCACGCAAACAGCGATCCAGCAGATCGTGAGCAGCAGCAGCAGACACCCCGGACGAACCCGCGGGAGGCCGCCTCGCGGAGCCGAGAAAGCGGCTAATCGCCGTTCCGATCCAAACCAGGTCATCCTGTTCAACCGCTCCGCGAAGTCTAAAATTTCGTCGATTTAAGTGGCAGCAAAATTGGTGGGTAGCCTGACGTCGATCGAACCAGTCCGTTGGCGGGATAATCCACCGCCGATACGAATCCAGGTCCGCCGTTCGAAATAATACCGGCCCTCGAACAGATTGTCATTGGACAACGAGTCGCGACGGCGATTTACCACGTGGCGAGTGGGCGTTGTCGCGCTGTCATCGCCGTGCCGGTCCGCCGTCATCTCCGGTTATGCCGAGCCTGGAAGTGTGCACGGTTAATACCAAACCGCAAAAACAATGACATACCGGTTTCATCGGATGTCGTCAGGTTTGGGTCGTACCCCATGGGCGCTGAAATAATGGCGTCAACGGCGCTTTATGTGTCATGGCCCGGGCATGCGTCGCGAGAACGGCGAGTCATTCTTCAGCGGTTCTCACTTTGGCCAGGAACGGTCCTACCCACGTCAGGCCTGGGCGGCTCAACCGGCCGGATCACCGTCGGCAAGCGCCGACCCACTACCCTGGCGCCCATGGACGCTGGAATGGAATAGTGTCGCTCCGCCGATCGGACGCGGTCAGAGCGACCGGCTAACGTGGGAGGCGCGGCGGGATCATTTCACCGTGAACGGGACTGTCACCATGCTGCCGGCCGTGGCGTTGTCTATCACCAGACGAGCCGACATCGTTCGGCCCGTCGCGCTGGTGGCTACCAACACGGCCTCGGTCTGGCCGAACCGTCCGGGATGCAGGCGTGGCAAGGCGAACCGGCCCCGCTCATCGACCGCCACGTTGAACCGTTCGCCACCGTCCACCCTGACGGTGACCGTCTTCACGGGTAAAAAATTATCCAGCGCATAGCCGGCCGGCGCCTCCGTTCTGGGCTTTCCAGGGGCTGCCGGGGCATCCATGACAATTACCGGGCCGCGATCGTCGGCGATCCGGCGGAATGCCGACAACGTCCATGTGCCCACCGCGCGCCCGGCGGCGAGCCCGTCAGCGTTGTCGAAGGGATAGTGAATACCGGCGTACATGCGGCTCATGGCCGCTTCCTCCGCGGCTTGTTGAAAGTTCACGAAATCGCGGGTTACGCCCGGCGTTCCGGAGCTGGCGAAGCTAAACTCGCGCGCGCCAAATCGGGCGGTCAGAACAGTCGCCGCCGCTCCACTAAAGCTGGAATGTCCGGAGATGTAGCTGGGATGATTCGGCGTCGTCAGCAACGGCGACCAGTCCGGGTTCGCCGGCGCGCCCGCGGCACCCTCGCGGATCGCCGTGATCGGCCGCCAGAACCGATAGTTGTACTTCGCTTCGGCGACCGCGATCCCGGCGTCGGCGACCGCGACATTGAGTTCGGCGAACAGCTCGGCTTCCGCTTCCATACTCAGGTCGGCCGTCGCGACCAGGCTGGCGGTGATCGCATTCCAATGCCCGGCTGGGCCATAGGTCCCCGCGGCATCGCTCCAGTAACGGGCGATCTCGGTCTGCGCGGCAGTTCGCTCGGCCGAGTGGGCGGCGCCGATCGAGGCCACGGCGGCGGCGGCCTCTCGGAATGCCGCCGTCCCTGGAGCCGGCGGCCCGGCTGGCCGGAACTGACTGGGCGCGGTCATGGCGAACGGAGTCATCGCCGCCCATTGCGGATCCTGCGCCGCCGCGAAGTCCGGCGGAGTCGGCCGCCACTGGCCGAGCGCCGCGCCTGGCTCCACCGTTGCCTTGGCATTCCAGCCGTCATTCTCGCGCCTGGCGAGCACGGCGTCCGCCACCGCCTTGCCAAAGGCCACCGCCCGCTCGCGGGCCGGTCCTGCTGGCTCATTGGCGAGCGAGGCATCGAGTGCCGCGTCCAGCGTGGCACGCCGCGCCGGGAACAGGTGACTGAGTATTTCGTGCGCCGCCGCCGCGACCGCGATTTCGGGTTTCAGATCGCGCGGCCCGGAGAGACGAACCAGAAAGGCTGG
>Ga0193726_1001517_pt1 | contig 18130 bp, 19 predicted proteins | sample H2c1metaG_FD_144928 | JGI IMG/M metagenome (GOLD analysis project Ga0193726, IMG submission 144928) | Soil microbial communities from a riparian zone of the East river system, Colorado, United States - H2c1 | ecosystem: Environmental > Terrestrial > Soil > Riparian zone | place: USA: East River... | reverse complement strand
CCTGCGCGATACGCTCGGTCAGCCGCTGCCTTGCCCAGTAGTCCTCGTAGCCGTCGCGGAATAGCACGGTGATGAGGGACAGGCCGAAGGTGCTGGTAGAACGCATCAGCAGCAACCCGGGCGTGCCGTTGATTTCACGCTCGAGGGGCACGGTGACCAGTTGCTCGACCTCCTCGGCGGCCAGTCCCGGAATCTGCGTGGTCACCTGGGCAGCGACGTCGCCAAGTTCAGGATATGCCTCGACGGACAAAGTTTTCCAGGCATAGGCGCCATAGGCTGCGATGAGCGCGGCGAGTATGAAGACCGCAACGCGTCGGTGCAGACAGAAGGCGACGAATTGGTCGATCATGTCAGTCGTTGAGAAGGATTCCGCCCTTGACGAGCACTTGCTCGCCGGCGGTCACGCCGGAGCGGATGGCCACCGATGATCCCTCTTCGAGTTCGGCCTCCACATCGCGGCGTTCGAATGTCCACGGGGCCGTGGCCACAAACACGCTGGTCCGATCGTTGTTCATCAACAGCGCCGAACTGGGCAACACCACCAAGGAACGCTCGGCGCCCGACAGGACCACAGTCGCGAACATGTTCGGCTTCAGGGCGTAGTCGCCGTTCGCGAAGGCGATCCGTATTTTTCCGCGCCGTGAATCCGGCTCGATGACATCGGAGACGAACAACACCTTGCCGCGCAGCACGCGATCCGGGTAGGCGGAGAGCGTGACTTGCGCTTCTTGATTTTTGGCAACCGCGGCAACGTCCTTTTCCGCCACCAGCGCCGTGACCCACACGGTGCTCAGGTCGGCGATGGTCATCAGCGGCTGCGTGGGATCGTTGATCATGTTGCCGGCCGCGACGTTGAGGGCCGTCACGCTGCCGGCGACGGGCGCTGCCACTGCGAGTTCGCGCAACGACGACTTGGCATCGGGCGCTACGCCAAGAACCTTCAGTCTTCCTTGAGTTCGCGTGTACTCGGCTGCCGCCTGCGCGTGATCGCTCTTGGCTTGGTCCAAATCGCGGTCCGAAGCGACGCCGAGTTTGTTCTGAGCCTCCTGGCGCTCGAGATTCTTCGCCGTCAACTTGAAGGAATCGGCGGCCTTTTCGTTGTCGTTCAAAGCCTGCCCCAAGTCGGGCGAATCGATGACCGCGACTATCTGACCGCGGGATACGCGGTCGCCGAGCGCGACCTTGAGGGCGATCAAACGGCCGCTCAAGGGCGACAAAACCGCAGCGGTGCGCGCGGGATCGGACTCCACGACCGCCGGCAATTGCAGCTTGGGCTTTAGCGTCTGCGACGATGCAGCGACTATGCTCAAGCGGGCACGCAGCGATGAGCTCTCGGGCACCAGGATCTTGTCCCCCTGCCGCACCATCAATTCGGTTTCCGCGGCACCTTTGCCCTTGCCGCCGAATAACCCGAAGCCGTGCGTCAATAGCGCGGCCAACAGCAGTACTCCAAATCCGCTGCCGCCCCAAAGGAAGGCGCCGCCTCGAAATGTCGGTTCGTGATCGTGTATTGGCATGGCAGAAATCCCCGTCTGCGGACGGTAAGACAGTTCGATGACGAATCAGTGTCTGAAGCGCGCAGCGGATCCCTCGGCCGATTGCCCTGGCTCAGACGCGAGCGATCCTATGCCCCTTTCCTTATCCTGTCTAGGGGGATAGGATATGCTGAACAGACATGAGCGACACCGTGCATACATTTCCCGAGATCACCACCCGCCTCAAACGCGCCCAAGGCCACTTGACCGCCGTCATGGAAATGATGGAGGCCGGACGGCCGTGCATGGACTTGGCGCAGCAGCTACATGCCGTGGAAAAGGCCATCGGCAATGCCAAGAAAGAGCTGATCAAGGATCACATCCATCACTGCATGGAAGAAACTTCCGAGGCGTTGCCGCGCGAGTTCAGAGACCTGATCAAAGAATTCCAGGGCGTAACAAAGTATCTATGAGTCGGCGCCGTTCCGGCGCGGCCGGTTGCACGGACCCCAAGAAACCCCCTCGCGCCTTTGATGCGAGGGGGCCACATCAGAATTTGACCAGTACGCCGGCGCCCACGACCACTTCGCGCGTTCTCAAATCCGGAAACCAGTCATTGGCGCTGCAGTTGTTGCTGGTGGGATCAGCGCCGCCGCCGACACAACTGGCGGGCGTACCGGTGTTGCCGCCGGGCGGCGTCACGCCGCCGGAACCCGACCAGTAAGGCACGCTCGAGTGGCGGAAGGTCGCTTCAGTCCACCAAGTGATCCAATCTTTGGGCATGTACTGCAGATTGAGCTGCGTGTCCCATTGATACAGTTTCTGCCCCGGCTGTTGCGTGAAGTAGGGCGAACCGCTGGCAGCCGTTGCTCCATTGATGGGCGGCGTGAGGGCCAGGTAGCGGCCCGGATTGTTCATGAATCCGCCGCCGATCGTCACCGCATAGAGGTCGTTGTGGAACCAGGTGCGGTCGTAGAGCATCATGCCGAAAAAGTTGTCCTTGTTCGGTCCGTGCGTGCAGTTGATGCCGCCGCCGTATTGGCAACCGATATCAACCGTATAACTGAACGCCATCTTCGACACCCCCGCGCCGCCGTCGCCGTGCGCGTCGTAGTACTTGACGACAATGCTGTCGTCCTCGTGAATGCGCTTCACTTTCGAGTAGTCGATGGGCGGTCCCGCATTCACCAATGTTCCGGCCGGCGCATTTGGGTTGCCGCCGTTTTGCGGCTGACAGAGCGCGTCGACAGTCCCGCGAATGCCGTTTCCGCCGGATTGGCAGTTCAAATTGTCTTGCCCGATGGAATAGCTGTTGAAAACCAACTTCAACGAGTCGTTGGGCATCCACAGGATCTGTCCGCCGAAGCCAGGCTTGCTGTTGAACTTTGCATAAGATTGCCAGCCGTTGATGAGCCAGGGCTCGATCTTCAAATGCTGCGTCGGCCACCACTGGACCCGAAGACCGTTGAAGAACCACGGCGTGTTGGAAGACACGAACGAGGGCTGGTAGGTCCAGTTGTCAAAATTGTAGTAGCTGAACAGGCCGATGTACGACACGAATACACCTGCGTCGATATTCAGACCGTGATTCACATCGAAGTGATATCCCGCGTTTGCCTCCGAGAAGTATCGATAGGCATTCTGCAAATCCCATTGACCGACCGAGGAACTCGCGTCGTTGCGCGGCGTGGTGGTAGCGAACATGCCGAACATCGAAAGAAAGCGCGCTCTGACATTGTCCCAGTGAAAATCACCGCCCAAGCTCACCTGCTCGATCTGAAATTCGCCGGAGCGAAACTCCTCGGTCGATCCTACGATGGTGTGGTCATGCGGATGATTCAGGCTTTGCAGATAGTTGACGTCGAGACGGATCTCGGGCGTGAAGAATTTCGTGTCGAAGACCGGCGCCTTCTCGCGCGACGTGCCGTTCATCCAGCCCACGTAGCCAATGTCGGCCCAGGGCGTAACCTTGTCGTTCTCGGGCGCGGGATCCGGCGCTTGCAGTGCTTCGGGTACTCTCACTGTGGTGGCCGCAGCAGCAGCCGCGGGCACGCTCTGACCCGCCGCGGGTACGGCAATGCCGGGCGCCGCTGCAACCACCGCTCCCGCCACGATCAAGTCGCGGCGCGTCGCCTGGCTCGCGGTAACCTGCAGGGAGGATGCAGTAACCTCAGGAACGCCGTCCGCCTGCGCGGTCAGGGACCATTGGCCCGGCGCCAGATCCGACAATGAATAAACACCGTCGCTGCCGGAGATGGTTGCGCGAATGGCGCCGCCGTCCGCTCTGACAGCGGTGATTGTTGCTCCCGCAATGGGCATTTTTTGCGCATTCGTAAGCCTGCCCACGATGGCGCCGGCGGATGCTTTTACCGCACCCGCATTTGACTGCGCGGAAGCTGAGTCAGGAGCGAGCGCCGAGCCGGCGGCTAAGGCGAGCGCTGCGCTCAAGGCGATGCTGCGCAAAGAAATGAGACTTTTGTTGATCATCGGAAGATCCTCCCGAGGGAGGCCCTTGGTTGTAGTGAGCTCCCCATGATGAAGACCGTTGCGTAAAAAAGACGGCGCTTTAATGCCGGCGGTGAAAAAATCTTGATAAAACCAGGGCTGGAATCGCCCGGCTCAAACAGCACTTATTTATTGTTCAAAAAGCAGCATGCGCATTTTTGCGTCAGAGAGCCGCATTGTTGAGGGCTTTTTTATGGAGCGCCGGATTATCGTGGCGAGCCATGAACATCACAGCAAAGCGCGCGCGTTGCTTGAGCCTGGTGCTGCTACTCTCGGCACTGCTCAATCACGGCGTGTTCCCGACTCATGATTTGGGTGCCCGCCAGCCGACCTACGGACTGCTGCGGCTAGGACGCGACTTGATGCGCAGAAACGGCGGTTTCGCCATCGACGATTCGCCCACGCTCGACGGCCGCCGCCGGCTCAGCCTTTGGGCTTTTGCAGCTTCTTCGCGATGACATCGGCCTTTTGCTTGTCGTCCAGCTTGACCGGCCGCAGCCAATTTTCCTTGGTGATTTGCTGAGCTCTTTCGAAGACCAGCTCGTTGTCGGGCACGCTCGCGGCAATGATCGAACCGGCGCCCACCGAGGCGCCCGCGCCGATCCGCACGGGCGCGACCATCATGGTGCCGGAACCGATGAAGGCGCCGTCTTCGATCAAGGTCGGCCACTTGTTGGCGCCGTCGTAATTGCAGGTAATACTGCCCGCGCCGACGTTCACGTGCTTGCCCACGTGGGAATCGCCCAAGTAGCTCAAGTGATTGGCCTTGCTGCCCGTGCCGATCTCGGTGTTTTTGACTTCCACGAAATTACCGATGTGCACTCCGCTGTGCAAGACGTTGCCGGGCCGTAGTCTGGCGAAAGGCCCGATGCGGCAATTTTGCGCGACGCTGGCGCGATCGACGACCGAGTTTGCGAAAATCTCGGTGCCTTCGCCGATTTTCGAATTTGCAATGACGCAGTTGGGTCCTACCTTGACCCCCGCCGCGAGATGCACTTTGCCGATGAGCACGGCGTTGATGTCGATGAAAACATCTCGTCCCACTTGGATGTCGCCGCGAATGTCGATGCGCGCCGGATCCGCCAGCGTCGCGCCTGCCAGCATCAATTCCTCGGCGCGCAGGCGGCGATATCCTGCCTCAACGGCACTCAACTGAATCTTGTCGTTGACGCCGGCAACTTCGAGAGCGTTCGCGGCAGGAATCGCTTCGACGCGCGTGCCGGCCTTTACCGCGCCCGCGACCACATCGGTCAGAAAGTATTCACGCTGAGTGTTGTTGCGGCCCAATCCCAACAGCCACTCGCGCAGGCGCGCGGCCGGCGCAGCCATCAGGCCCGAATTCACTTCGCGAATCTGCAGCTGCTCCGGGGTGGCATCTTTGTGCTCCACAATGGCGGCAACCTCGCCGTGCGCATTGCGCACGATGCGTCCGTAGCCGCGAGCCTCGTCGAGATTCACAGACAGGACCGCAAGCGCGCTGTCGCCGGCGGCCGCGAGCAGCTTCGAAAGCGTAGCGCCGCTGATGAGGGGCACGTCACCATACAGAACCAGCACGGTGTGATCGTCGGGAATGACGCACATGGCCTGCATCACCGCATGACCGGTGCCCAGTTGATCCGCCTGCAAGACCCACTCGACTGCTTCATGGGCGAGGGCGGCCTGCACTTGCGCGCCGCCGTGTCCGTACACGACGTAGATATTGCTGGGATTGAGGCCGCGAGCAGCCGTGATGACATGTTGCAGCAGCGGTTCGCCGGCCAAAGGCTGCAGCACTTTAGGGAGGTCGGAGTTCATCCGCTTACCCTGGCCGGCTGCCAAAATCACCACCGAAAGCTGCATGCAGACCCCGAAGTTGCGGAGGCCTTAGGAGCCTAACGTTTCTTGCGCAAGCGCTCAATGGCGCGCAGTTGCGCCACGGCCCGAAGCAATTCTGCCTGAGCCTCCGCGATATCGATCTTGTCGCTGCGGTTACGGACGGCATCTTCCGCCCGTTGTTTGGCAGCCAACGCGGCAGCCTCGTCCAAGTCCTTGGCACGCGCCGCGGTATCCGCCAGCACCGTCACCAGGTGGGGCTGGATCTCCAAAGCGCCGCCGCCGACGTAAAACACCTGTTCCTCGTGCCCCTCGGTCTGCACGCGCACTTCACCCGGCGCCAGGGTGGTCAGAAGCGGCGCGTGGCGCGGATAGATGCCAAGCTCGCCTTGGGACCCAGGCACGAACAGCATCGTCGCCTCGCCAGAAAAAATCTGGCCTTCGGCGCTGACGATATCGACGTGAATGGTGTTGGCCATGGGGTCTCGTTATTGCAGCGTCTTGGCTTTTTCGACAGCCTCTTCTATGCCGCCGATCATGTAAAAGGCCTGCTCTGGCAGGTGGTCGTATTCGCCGGCAATGATGGCCTTGAAGCCGCGAATCGTATCCTTGAGCGGGACAATCTTCCCGTCCTGGCCCGTGAACACCTTCGCCACGTTGAAGGGCTGCGTCAGGAAGCGCTGGATCTTGCGCGCGCGGTACACGCTCAACTTATCCTCTTCAGACAACTCATCCATGCCCAAGATAGCAATGATGTCCTGCAGTTCCTTGTAGCGCTGCAGAATGGATTGCACGCTGCGCGCGATATCGTAATGCTCCTGCCCGACCACGAGAGGATCGAGCTGGCGGCTGGTGGAATCCAAGGGATCCACAGCCGGGTACAAACCGAGCGAGGCAATCTGGCGCGACAACACCACGGTGGCGTCCAAGTGGGCGAACGTCGTCGCCGGCGAAGGGTCGGTCAAGTCGTCCGCGGGAACGTACACCGCCTGAATGGAGGTGATCGAGCCGGTCTTGGTCGAGGTAATGCGCTCCTGGAGCACGCCCATTTCCTCCGCGAGCGTCGGCTGGTAGCCAACTGCCGAAGGCATGCGGCCGAGCAGCGCCGATACTTCGGTGCCGGCCAGCGTGTAGCGATAGATGTTGTCGACGAAGAACAGCACGTCGCGGCCCTTGCCGGAAGCTTGTTTTTCGTCGCGGAAGTATTCGGCCATGGTCAAGCCGGTCAATGCGACGCGCAGGCGGTTGCCGGGCGGCTCGTTCATCTGGCCGTACACCATGGCCACTTTGGAATTCGAGAGATTGTCCTTGTCGATGACGCCCGACTCGATCATCTCGTGATAGAAATCGTTGCCTTCGCGCGTGCGCTCGCCGACGCCTGCGAACACCGACAGGCCGCTGTATTGCTTCGCGATGTTGTTGATGAGTTCCAGCATGTTCACGGTCTTGCCGACGCCGGCACCGCCGAACAGTCCGACTTTGCCGCCCTTGGCAAACGGAACCAGCAAGTCGATGACCTTGATGCCGGTCACCAACAAGTCCTGGCCGCCCGCTTGTTCGTCGTACGCCGGTGCCGGGCGGTGGATGGGCAGATATTCCGTGGCTTGCACCGGACCTTTTTCGTCCTGCGGCTTGCCGAGCACGTCCATGATGCGGCCCAGCGTGCCGGCGCCCACCGGTACCGAGATGCCTTTGCCGGTGCCCTTCACCGTGAGACCGCGGCGCAAGCCTTCGGAGGGGCCCATCGCGATGGCGCGAACGACGCCGTCGCCGAGCTGCTGCTGAACCTCGAGAGTCAGATCCACGTCGTCGAGCAGCAGCGCGTCGTAAACTTTCGGAATTTGATCGCGTGGAAACTCGACGTCGACGACTGCGCCGATGATTTGCACGATTCTACCGCTGGACATGATGATTAACCTCTTGCCTAAACCGCTGCCGCGCCGCCGACGATCTCAGACAATTCCTTCGTGATCGCGGCCTGGCGGGCCTTGTTGTAAATGAGTTGCAGCTCGTCGATGAGATCGCCTGCGTTATCCGTTGCCGCTTTCATGGCCACCATGCGTGCCGCCATTTCGCAGGCGACGTTTTCGACCGCGCCCTGAAATATCTGCGCCTCGATGTAACGCATCAAAATACCGTCGAGAATCGCCGTGGAGTCGGGTTCGTAGATGTAGTCCCAGCGTTCCTGCAAGTCGTCCTTGTCGACGGTCTGAATCGGCAGCAGCTGCGAGACGATGCCCTTCTGGGTCATGGTGTTGACGAACACGTTATGCGCGTCCAGCATCACTTTGGTGGTGCCGATCAGGTCCTTTATGTGCGGCCGGTCGCCCAGGTGCGTGACCGACGCCGCGATCTCCACGCCCGAGAGGCGGCGGAAGAACTGCAACGCCTTCGAGCCGATGACGCACAGGTACACCTTTTGGCCGCGGCCTTGCGCCTCACGGATCGCCACCAGGGTCGCTTTGAACAAATTGAGGTTGAGCGAGCCGCACAGGCCGCGGTCGGTGCTGATCACCACGATGCCGACCGAGGTCACCGCACGCTCGAGCGTGAACGGATGTTTGTAATCCAAGTTGACCTGCCGCAAGTGGCCGATGATCTTGCGCACTTTTTCGGCATAGGGGCGCGCGGCGCGCATCCGCTCCTGCGCCTTGCGCATTTTGCTCGCCGCCACCATTTCCAGCGCCTTGGTGATCTTGCGGGTATTTTTGATACTCGCAATCTTGCCGCGGATTTCTTTTGCGCCTGCCATTTATTTCTCTATTGCCTTCAAACCGTCGCGAAGAATTCGTCGCAGCACTTCTTCAAAGAGGCTTCGACTTCCTTGGTCAGATCCGGCTTGCCGTTGATCGTCTTCAGCAAGTCGCCATAGCTCGAGCGCGCAAAGGACTGCAGGCCCGCTTCCGTCTCGACCACCTTGAGGCGGGCAACCTTGTCGAAGTAGCCGTTGTTGGCGGCGTACAAGGACAGCGACATTTCGGCCACCGACATGGGCGCATACTGCTTCTGCTTCATCAGTTCGGTGACGCGTTGGCCGCGTTCCAGCTGTTTGCGGGTGGCCTCGTCCAAATCGGATGCAAACTGCGAGAAGGCCGCGAGTTCGCGGAATTGCGCCAGCGCCAGGCGCACGCCGCCGCCGAGCTTCTTGATGATATTGGTCTGCGCGGCGCCGCCGACGCGCGACACGGAAATGCCGGCGTTGATCGCGGGCCGCATGCCGGCATTGAACAGGTCGGTTTCCAGGAAGATCTGGCCGTCGGTGATGGAAATCACGTTGGTCGGAACGAAGGCGGTGACGTCGCCGGCCTGGGTTTCGATGATGGGCAGGCCCGTCAGCGAGCCGGTCTTGCCCTTCACGCGGCCTTGGGTGAATTTTTCAACGTACTCTTCGTTCACCCGCGCGGAACGCTCGAGCAGGCGCGAGTGCAGGTAGAACACGTCGCCGGGATAGGCTTCGCGGCCCGGAGGACGGCGCAACAGCAGCGAAATCTGGCGATACGCCACGGCTTGCTTGGACAAATCGTCATACACGATCAGCGCGTCTTCGCCGTTGTCCATGAAGTACTCGCCCATGGCGCAGCCGCCGTACGGCGCGAGGTACTGCATTGCGGGCGGCATGGAAGCCGAAGCCGCAACGATGATGGTGTGGCCCATGGCGCCGTGCTCTTCGAGCTTGCGTACCACGTTGGCGATGGAGCTTTGCTTCTGTCCGATGGCGACATAGACGCACTTAACGCCGGTGCCCTTTTGGTTGATGATCGTATCGATCGCGACCGCAGTCTTGCCGGTCTGGCGGTCGCCGATGATGAGTTCGCGCTGGCCGCGGCCGATCGGCACCATGGCATCGATGGCCTTGAGGCCGGTTTGCACCGGCTGCGACACGCTCTTGCGGAAGATGACGCCGGGCGCGACGCGCTCGAGCGGCGACTTGAGTTTCGCGTTCACCGGACCCTTGCCGTCGATGGGCAGGCCCAAGGCGTCGACCACGCGGCCGAGGAGCTCAGGGCCGACGGGCACTTCCAGGATGCGCCCGGTGGTTTTTACCTCGGCGCCCTCGGAAATGCTCTTGTAGTCGCCCAGCACCACGGCGCCGACCGAGTCCTGCTCGAGGTTCAGCGCGAGCCCGAAGATGTTGCCGGCGAATTCCAACATTTCGCCGTAACGCGCGTCGGCCAAGCCGTGAATGCGCACGATGCCATCGGTGACGCTCACCACCGTGCCTACGTTGCGCGCTTCGGTGGCGGACTTGAACTTGTCGATGCGCGCCTTGATGAGGTCGCTGATTTCCGATGCCTTGATGGACATAACCTTGAATCCTCTAGCAAATACTTTTCGTTTAAGCCGTCAGTTCGAACGCAATGCGTTTGAGCCGGCTGAGCAGGGAACCATCGATGACCGTGTCGCCGGCGCGCAGCACGGCGCCGCCTATCAATGCGGCATCCGTGGCGCAGTGCAGACGCACGCTGCGCCTCAACTTGCGCTCCAACGCTTTAGAGAGCGCCTGCTGTTGGGCGGCGTCGATCGGGACGGCCGACGTCACGGTCACATCGACCACGCTTTCCGCCTCGTCTTTGTACACATCGAACAGCGTGGAGATTTCGGGCAAGTACCCCAACCGGTGATTTTCCGCGAGCGTGCGGAAAAAATTCTGACCGTGCTCGTCGAGCGCCGGGCCGCTGACGCCCATGACGAACTGCGCCAGATCCTCGCCGCTGACCGCGGGGCTGCCGAGCAGCTCATGGACGCGCGGATCGCGCACCGCCGTCGCGGCGGCGCGCAGCGTCTCCGACCAAGCGGCTAAACGCTTGTCGCCTTGGGCCTCCTGGAAAGCCGCTTTGGCGTAGGGTCGCGCGATGGTGGTCTTTTCAGCCATGCATCAAGTCCTAGATCTGCGCCGCGAGCTTATCGATGAGATCACTGTGCGCTTTCGGGTCGATCTCGCGCTCCAGGATCTTGGATGCCGCGCTTACCGCGATTTGCGCCACGTCGCGGCGTAGCGCTTCACGAGCATGCGCTGCTTCGAGACCGATCTGCTCTTTCGCGGATGCCAGCAGCCGGGCGCCTTCCGCGCTGGCAGTGCCCTTGGCCTCTTCGACCATGTCGTTGGCGCGATGCTGCGCCTGGTCGATGATCTGACCCGCGCGTTCGCGCGCTTCGCGCAAGACGGCTTCGGCGCGCTCGTTGGCGGAGGCCAAGTCTGCCTTGCCTTTCTCGGCGGCAGCGAGCCCCGCTGCGATCTTTTGCGAACGCTCATCCATCGGCCCCAAGATCATCGGCCACACGAATTTCATCGTGAACCAGATGAGGACGATGAAGACGAGCATCTGCACGATCAGCGTGAGATTGATATTCACTATCGTCTCCTGACCAACTTTGCCGGCAGCACTTTTAGTGCGTGATCCCGGACGTGAACGGATTCGCGAAAGTAAAGAACAGCGCGAAGCCGATGCCGATCATGGCGACTGCGTCGACCAGTGCGGCCACGATGAACATCTTTACCTGCAGCATCGGGGTGAGCTCGGGCTGGCGGGCGGCGCCTTCCAGGAAGCGGCCTCCCAAAATACCGAAGCCGATCGCGGTGCCCAGCGCGCCCATGCCGAAGATGATTCCGACGGCCAGTACGGTCATGGCCTGGACATGTGCAAAATTTTCCATTCAATTCTCCTAAACGAAACAGATCCGAAATTTAGTTATTGCCGAACTCGAAACTAGTGATGCTCCTGCGCCATCGATAAATAAACGATCGTCAGCACCATGAATATGAAGGCTTGCAGCGTGATCACCAGCAGGTGAAACACCGCCCAAAGAAACGCCAGCGCGAACTGCGCGATCAGCAGCGCCCAGCCGCCGACGCCCGACAATTGTTGAACGCCGTGCAGGGTCAGGGCCGCGAGCAGCAGAAAAATCATTTCGCCGGCAAACAGGTTGCCGTACAGACGCAGCGACAACGAGATGGGCCGCGCCAGAAAAGGCACGATTTCCAGCAGCAAGTTCACCGGAATCAACAGCACTTTCACCACGATATTTTTCGAGACGAAGGGCTGCATGGTCAGTTCGCCGACGAAGCCGCCCAAACCCTTCACCTTGATGCTGTAGTAAATGATCAGCACGAAAACCGTCAGCGCCATGGCAAAGGTGGTGTTCAGGTCGGTGGTCGGCACGACCTTGAGATGCTCGATGCCCACGGAGTGCGCCGCCCACGGCAACAGATCGACAGGCAGAATATCCATGGCATTGAACAACAGCACCCAACAGAAAATGGTCAGCGCCAGAGGCGCGAGCAACTTATTGGTGCCGTGAAAACTGTCTTTGACCTGGGTGTCGACGAACTCGACCACGAGTTCGACGAAATTTTGGAATTTGCCGGGCACGCCGGCTTTAGCGGTGCGCGCCGCGAAGTAAAACGAACCGCCGAACAGCAGCGCCAGGGCCACGGAGAAGAAAACGGTATCCCAGTGGATGACCGAAAAATCCACGATCCCCTTCGGTTCTTTATTGGATAAGAACGTCAGATGGTGAAGGATGTATTCGTTTGCGGTGGTGGGTTCTGCTGCTGCCATTTCAAGTCTTATGTGTGTCTCAATCGCCTCAAATCAACTGTTTTTTCTACCGTCCGCGCGGAACATTCTTGCCGCCCAAAGGCGGTAGCGCATTCGCCAACGCCACCCAAAATACGAAGAAGGTTGCTACGTAAGCGCCGAGCATCGCCAGCGGCACAACCTTCATCGTCTTCAACACCACCACAAACAACACGATGACAATCGCGATCTTGGCGGTTTCGCCTATGAAGAACGCGCGCATCGCCCGCTGCCCATCTGCAGCCGATTTGCCGCCAAAACTCAGCAATGCCATGACAAGACTCGCAGCGGTGCTGATCCCGCCCCCCAGCGCCGCAGATAACGCCGCGTGGGGACCCGAAATCAGCCAGCTCACGAGAGCGCAGACTATGGTCACGGCCGCCTGGCCCAGGACGACGCTGAGAGCCAGTCGCCGCGCGAGGCCTAAATCGATCGCGATCACGTTAAATCCCGTGGGGCGAAACGCAGCAGCGCTTCGCTTGTACTGTGCCAAAAATGGCCGGCGCATTATAGAGATGCCGCCTTAGGTCATCAAGGCGATTTGGGCCTATTTCGTCGCCCTATTGAATGTGCGCCAGGATGCCTTCGAGTTCGTCCAAGCTGTTGTAGCTGACGATCAGTTTGCCCTTGCCCGAAGCCGCATGTTGGAAGGCCACTTTGGCGCCCAACTTCTCGGCAATCTCGGTTTCCAGCCGATGGATATCGGGATCTTTAGGCGTAGGGGCGCCGCTTGACTCGGCCGCTTTGGGATTAATGATGCGACGCACCAAACTCTCGGTGTCGCGTACCGACAGCGACTTCTTGGCGACCAGCGTGGCGACCTCGATCTGCTGGCGGCGAGTGGCCAATCCCAAAATGGCGCGCGCATGGCCCATTTCGATTTGACGATGTTCCAGCATTTCCTTGACCTCATCGGTCAATTCCATCAGACGCACCAGGTTGCTGACGGCCGCGCGGGAGCGGCCGACCGCTTCGGCCGCGGCTTGATGCGTCAAACCGAATTCTTCAATGAGCCGCAACAGCGCCCGGGCTTCTTCCAGCGGGTTGAGGTTCTCACGCTGTATGTTCTCGATGAGCGCCATGGCAACGGCGTCCTCATCGGGCACATCGCGGATCACCGCGGGGATTTCGGCAAGCCCCGCCATTTGCGCCGCGCGCCAGCGGCGCTCGCCGGCGATGATTTCGTAGCGCTGCGATTCGGTGGGATTGGGGCGCGGCAGAGGCCGCACCAGAATAGGCTGCACCAGGCCGTGCGCCTTGATGGAGTCGGCGAGCTCGCCCAGGGATTCGGGGCGCATGTCGGAGCGCGGCTGATATTTGCCACGCTGCAGCAGATCGACGGGTAGTGCCGCCAGACGGTCGCCGGCCAGGATCTGGGGCTTTTCGGCCTCGGGTACGGCTGCGCGGCGCGCGAGCAGCGGGCTCAACTCAGCCAGGCCTCGACCCAAAGACGGCTTTTTGCCGGACATAGCGATTCCCCGTATCAGTCGGTGGATTATACGGGCGCCTCGAGCGTCGCGCTCGCGTCGGCCGCCGGATCGTCGCGGCGAATCATTTCTCCGGCGAGTGCCAGATAGGCCAGCGCGCCGCGTGATTCCTTGTCGTGAAACAGCGCGGGCTTGCCAAAACTCGGAGCCTCGGCGAGCCGGACGTTGCGCGGAATCACGGTGCGAAACACCTTGTCGCCAAAGTGCTCGATCAGCTGGGCCGACACTTCGTTTGCCAGATTATTGCGTGGGTCGAACATGGTGCGCAGTAAACCCTCGATTTCAAGTTCCGCATTGATGCTCTCCTTGATCTGTTCGACGGTCTGCATCAGCGCGGTCAGGCCTTCGAGTGCGTAGTACTCGCATTGCATGGGCACCATGACCGAATCCGCCGCCACCAGCGCATTCAAGGTCAGCATGTTGAGCGACGGCGGGCAGTCGATCAGAATCACGTCGAAATCGCCGCGCACCATACTCAAGGCGTTGCGCAGCTTGAATTCGCGCCCGACTGCCATGGTGAGCAAGCGCACCTCGGCCGCGGTCAGATCCTGGTTGGCGGGCATCAGCATGAAGCCGCCGTATTCGACGGTGACCAGAGCCTCGACGGCGCCGCAATCGCCCAGCAGGACATCGCAGCTGGTGCGCGATTGAGCATGTTTGTCGATCCCGCAGCCCATGGTGGCATTGCCCTGCGGATCCAAATCGATGAGCAGCACGCGGCGCTTGGTCGCGGTCAACGACGCGGCAAGATTGACCGCAGTCGTGGTCTTGCCGACGCCGCCCTTCTGATTGGCCACCGCGATGACCCGCTTCATGTTTTGGCCCGCTTCATGTGTTGCTCGATTTGCGTTGCGCCGGCACTAATTCCACCAGATGCCGCTCATCCGAAAGGCCCGGCACTTTCAAGCGATGCACCGCCAGCGCGCGGAACGATCGCGGCAACGCGGAAATTTCCTCATCCGGCCGCTTCCCCTTCATTGCCAGCAATCGGCCGCCGGGCGCGCACAAATGGCCGGCGTAGGCCACGAAATCGGCCAGCGATGACAGGGCCCGAGCGATCACTGTATCGAAAAGTTCGAAGGGTCTATAGCTTTCCGAGCGCGAATTGACCACGAGCACGTTGCCGCTGCCGATTCGCGCCGCCGTTTGCTCGACGAAGCGGGCCTTCTTGCCGGTCGCCTCGATCAGGGTGAAGCGGCGCTGCGGATTAACGACGGCCAGGGCCAGTCCGGGAAAACCGGCCCCCGTGCCGACATCGGCCACGCGGCCGCCGCGCACGTAAGGCTGCACGCTCAGGCTGTCGAGCACGTGTTTTCTCAGCATGCCCGGTCGATCCCGGATCGCGGTCAGATTGAACAGGGCATTGCCTTGCTCCAGTTCATCCACGAGTTTGAGCAGCGCTTCGGCCCGTTCAGGCGTGAGCTCGATTCCGAGTTCTCTCGCGCCGCCGGCGAGCACATCGAGTTCGGCTGATCGCATGAGTTTACTGGCGTTCCGGCGCGTGCTCAGCGGAGCTGTCGGCGGCGTCGAGCTGCAGCGTCATTGCCGTATCGGAACCCGTAGGCTCGCTGTCCAAGTGGCCGGTGAACTCTATGCCGCGGTCCGATCCCGCACAGCCTTCCGCCGCCGGTTGGCCGTTCTTCGCCCATAAGCCGCAGGCATCCGCGAAAATTTTCACGGCTTCCTCGGCCGGCAGCCGCACCGTCGCCTCGATGCGCGACAACCGGTCCTGTTTGAAGCACAGCAGGTATTCCGCAGGCGCGCGCGCGATGAAGCGCGGGGGCTTGCTGTCGACGGCGTAGCACTCCAACTCATCGGCCGCCGCGGCGCCGCGCGCCTCGTCGCGAAACAACAGCACTTCGTGCATGGTCGCAGGAACATCTTTCAGCACGCTGCCGAATGAAGCAATCAGGAGCACGTGCCAATCGTACGAAGCGTCCAATGGGGGCGGCGGCGGCGCTGGCGCGGACGGCTTAGGTTGGGGCGCCGCGCACGCAACCAGCGCCAGCACCGTGCCGGCGAGGGCCGCGCGAAGGCAGCGTAGTGAGGAGCGGCTCATTCAGGACCCAGCCAAGCGGTCGATCAGGGTCGTCAGCTCCGCCGCCGCGTCCGCGTCCGCGGGCCGATTTCGCTCGAGCACGCGGCGCAGGGCTTGCAATGCGGTTTCCTTGATTTTCATGCACGCCCTCGCATAGTGAATCCGCCAGTCCGCGATCAATTCGTGTTCGAAGAATTCGTAGTCGCGGTCGTTGACGATGGCGTCGAGAACCATCCCGCACGCCGCCAGCTGCTGCACGCGAGGCCAGCTTAGGCTAGGCGCGGAACAGCCTTCGGCGAAACAACGGCGCAAGTAAGCGGGCGGATCCGCGCTCGCAATGTCGTCGAGAAGATCGCCGACGTCGTAAGATTGCACCAAATGCTCGAAGCCCGCCATCGTCGGCATTATCCCCGCCGTGTGAGAACATAGGAATATGGCCCGAATTTATTTATTGCTGCTGCTCGCGGCGCCGCTTTGGACGGCCCTGCCATGCTTCGCCGTGCCGCGCGTTGAACGCGGCAGTTTGAGCTTCGAGAACATTCCCGAAGCGCCCGCCGGCCTTGCCGATAAATTGGACCGCTATCTCAACGCCAGGCAGGCGGCTCCGCTCGGTTGGTCGCCGCAAGGCCAGTTGTTGATCGCGACCCGTTTCGCCGATGTCGATCAATTGCACTTGGTGGAGCGCGCAGGCGGCGCGCGGCGCCAACTGACCTTCCTACACGAGCCGATCACGCAGGCGGCGTTTTCGCCCGACCCCTCGCGCAGCGCCTTCGTGTTCCTCAAGGACAGCGGCGGCAATGAAAATGCGCAGCTTTACTACCAGCGGCTCGGCGAGCCGGCGGCTACGCTGCTGACCGACGGCAAGTCCGTGAATGGCGCGCCGCTGTGGTCCAACGGCGGACGCGAGGTTGCATTCTTCAGCACCGCGCGCGACGGCCGCAGCTATGACATTTACCTCGTGGATCCGGAGTCCGGCAGTTTGCCGCGGTTAGGCGTAGCCGGCGACGGCAGCGGCGCCGCGTGGAGCGTGCTCGATTGGTCCCCGGACGACTCGAAGCTGCTGGTGCTCAAGTCGGTGTCGATATCCGAAGCCTATCTATACATAGTGGACTTGAGCACCGGTCAGAAGCGCGAAGTGGAACCTGCTCCGGCCAAGATCGGAATCGTGGACGCCAAATTTTCGCGCGACGGCCAGGGCATTTACGTGATCTCGGACCGCGACGCGGAGTACGCGAGACTGCGCTATGTCAGTCTATTTTCCAATGACAGAACGGTCATCTCGGGCCACATTCCCTGGGATATCGAGTCCTTGGCGATTGCGCGCGACGGCCACTATCTGGCGTACGTCAGCAATGAAGGGGGCATCAGCAAGCTCAACATGCTGGATTTGCGCACGCATCAGGACCTCACCCCGCCGCGCCTGCCGCATCCGGGCATGATCGGCTCGCTGAGCTTCGATGCGCAGGGCAAGCGGCTCGCCTTCGGATTCGCGGCCGCGGATCAACCCAGAGACGCGTACGTGCTGGATGTCGCGGAAAACCGCCTCGAACCCTGGACCCGCAGCGAAGCCGGCGGCGTCGATGTGGCGAAATTCGTATTGCCGCGGCTGACGGAATTTCCCACCTTCGATCGGGTGGACGGCAAGGTCCGCATGGTCCCCGCCTATGTGTACGAGCCGGCAACGGCCGGTCCGCATGCCGTGCTGATTTCGCTGCATGGCGGCCCTGAAGCGCAGTTCCGGCCGGGTTTCGATCCCTGGATTCAATACGTGGTCAATGAATTGGGCTTTGCCGTGATTGCGCCCAACGTGCGCGGCTCGTCAGGCTACGGCAAGGCCTATTTGGCGCTCGACAATGGCGTGCTGCGCGAAGACGCGGTGAAGGATATCGGCGCCATGCTGGTGTGGATAGGCTTGCAAAAGAACTACGACTCCAAGCATGTCGTCGTCGAAGGCGGATCCTATGGAGGCTACCTGGCGCTCGCCACCATGGTCAACTACAGCGATCGCTTGCGCGGCGGCATCGACGTCAGCGGCATCGCGGATTTCGTCAGCTTTCTCACCAACACGGCGCCGTACCGCCAAAATCTGCGCCGTGCGGAATATGGCGATGAACGCGATCTGGAGATGCGCGGCTTCCTGCGGCGCATCTCGCCCTTGACGAATGCGGATCGAATCACCCGTCCGCTGCTGGTGGTGCACGGCAAGAACGATCCGCGCGTGCCCCTGTCGGAGGC